>Ga0169931_10015605_pt1 | contig 10150 bp, 10 predicted proteins | sample Kivu_15m_20L_FD_129675 | JGI IMG/M metagenome (GOLD analysis project Ga0169931, IMG submission 129675) | Freshwater microbial communities from Lake Kivu, Western Province, Rwanda to study Microbial Dark Matter (Phase II) - Kivu_15m_20L... | ecosystem: Environmental > Aquatic > Freshwater > Lake... | reverse complement strand
TGCGTATTGACTTGATCTTGCTTTCAGCCGAATTGGCAGCTGCATGCACGGCCAGCGGCATTGATCCCGGCCCACGCAAGCTAGAAAAGCCCTCGGATCACACGCCGGTCTGGGCTGATGTTCGCCTATGATCGGCCTGGGCTTCAGTGCTGCGCTGATTGGTTTCTGGTCAAGCGGGCACTGTCTGGCCATGTGCGGCGGTCTCGCGATTGCCGCAGGAGAATCGCAGCGGAGACTGCTCAGCCTTCGGTCCCGGCAACGCGCAGTTGAACTGCTGTCCTGGCAGCTCGGGCGGATCGCAAGCTATGGCTTCATGGGCTTAATTGCGGGGGGATTCGGTGCCCTCACGCTCTATTGGGCGCCCATTGAAATCCTGCGTAACCTTGCCTTTGCTGTAGCGAATCTTCTTTTGATTGCGCTGGGCCTGCATGTGGCCAGGCTTTACAGTGGCGTCTTAATTCTTGAGCGTGCAGGCCAGCTGATTTGGAAACAGATGGCGCCATTTGCTGCTGCGACTCTCATTCCAACCCCGACGCTGCCCTATCAATCTCGTCGCCAGATCCTCTCCGCATTGCGTGCAGGGGCCATCTGGGGATGGCTGCCCTGCGGCCTTGTCTACAGTATGCTGGTCACCGCCTCAGTGTCTGGCGGAGCCATGCAGGGTGCGGCATGGATGCTGGGATTCGGTCTTGGCACAATCCCCGCGCTCTGGCTCACCTCGATACTCTCGCAATCAACACTCTCGCGTCTGCAAAGCATATCTCTGCGACGGACTGCGGGGCTACTGATTGTCGGCTTTGGCCTCTGGGGTCTGCTGCGGCTCCTTGGCGTGATTCAGGTGGACTGGCTGGATGCGTTCTGCATTGGCGGGCCCAGTGCACGAATCCCGCTGTAGCCATGCCCACGTCCTCATGCTTTCACTGCGGAGAAGTGATTCCGAAAGGCAGTGATTTTTCAGTAAAAATTCAAAATCAAATTCGGCCAATGTGCTGCATCGGCTGCCGGGCAGTCGCGCAGGCAATCGTCAACGCGGGGGCGGAATCATTTTATGAGCAGCGCACCGGGCCAGGACTCGAATTTAGTCGCCTGCAGGCACTCAGGCCCTGGACTGATCTCTTTGAAGACCCCGCCTGGACTGCCCAAAATGTGCGTGCGGTCCATGATTCGCAGACCCTCTTGGAGGCGACATTGGCCATTGAAGGTCTACGATGCGGTGCCTGTGCCTGGCTGATCGAAAAGACCCTCGGACAGCTGGCTGGTGTATCCCGCGTTCGAGCGAATGCCAGCACCGAGCGGCTATTTGTACAGTGGGATCCGGCCCAGACCTCGCTTGCCGCAATCGGCCAACGGGTTATGGAAATTGGCTATGCGGCCCTTCCCATCAGCTCCGCTCCAATTGAAGCCAGTCGGCGTCAGGCGGAGCGCAAAGCGCAACAGCGGATGTTTATCGCGGGACTGTCGGCTGCCCAGATCATGATGTATGCCTATCCAGAGTATCTCGAAGGCGTTGATCTTGAATCCGACATCCGATCATTGATGCGTACAGCCAGCATGCTGATCACGGTTCCGGTGATGCTCTTTAGCGCAACACCTTTTTTTGATTCAGCCCGTCGTGCGCTGGCCCAACGACGGCTAAATATGGATGTACCCGTTAGCCTCGGTCTCGTCATCGCGTTCGGCGCAAGTCTCTGGGCCTGGTGGACGAACACGGGAGAAGTCTATTTCGATTCAGTATCAATGTTTGTATTTCTGCTGCTCATCAGCCGCTGGGTCGAATCACAGGTTCGCAACAAGAGCTCCGCGCAGCGGGCCCGCATTGCCACTGCCGCTCCCACGCTGGCCCATCGGCTGCGGCCTGACCCCGCGACTGTAGCCGCCTGGAATCTGCGGCCCGGCGACATCATCGCTGTGAAGTCGGGCGAGCGCCTACCCGCTGACGGAATATTGCTTTCCCCGTACACCGATCTCGATACTTCCTGGCTGACGGGGGAGTCTCTGCCCGTTCGGGCTCAACAACATGCCGCGCTACCAGAAGGGTCCATCAATCTGGGTCCCGGAATTGAGGTCCAGATTCATCTGAAACCCTCTGAGGGCACACTCACCCGCTTGTCGCAACTGGCGGAGGCAGCGGCTGCCGATCGGCCCAACTGGGTAGCCTGGGCCGATCAGATTGGTGCGAAATTCACTGCGGCACTCCTGCTTCTCAGTGGTGCCATCACCCTTGGTTCGATTGGCCTGGGATCGCCGACCGCGACATGGCTACCGGCATTGATTTCAGTATTGGTCGTCACCTGCCCTTGTGCTCTATCAATGGCAGGGCCAACGGCCTACGCAGCTGCACTCGCACGGCTGCTGGGCAGGGGCATTGCGGTATCCAATGCTGCGGCGATCGAAAAACTCACAACAGTTTCAGACATCGTTTTTGATAAGACCGGCACCCTGACCGCCCCAGAGGCCGCCGTCGTTAAGCCAGTATTCGGAGCGGTTGCGGATCAGCAGCTTGCGCAGCGTATCGCAGCCCACAGCACTCACCCGCTCGCGATTGCAATCGCACGCATGCCAATCACCACCAGCGCGGCCGCCAGCACCGGCAGCGATTCTTGCGGCCCGTCACTGACAGAAATCACCCAGCTGGCAGGCCTAGGGCTATCTGCAAAACAAGGCGCATCAATCATTCGTCTCGGTTCTTTAAGCTTCGTCACCCAGGGTGTCGTCGCAGCGATCGATGACACGCAACGCGATACCTGTGCTGTTTTTCTATCTATCGACGGTCAGCTGACGGCGGGATTCTCAGTTACTGACCAGCCGCGGCCTGAGGCGGCCGAATTGATTCGCGAGCTTAAGCATCGCGGCATCGCCATCTGGTGCCTGAGCGGTGATCGGTCGCACCGCGTGCAGGCCCTTGCGCAATCCCTTGGGATCGACACCAAGAATGCCTTAGCCGAGCAGACCCCGGAGTTGAAACGGGCCTTTGTGGCCCGGCTCCAACGAGAAGGTCGGCGGGTCATCATGGTCGGCGATGGGCATAACGATGCGCCCGTGCTCGCGCAGGCAGACCTCTCAATTGCCGTTCAGGGTTCGGCTGCACTCGCCCAACAAAAAGCTGATATCTACTGCCTGACGCTTGGCCTTGATCATGTCCGACGGGCCCTCGATGCTGCCCGCCAGACACGCCGCGTGCTTCGCCAAAATATTGGCTGGGCCCTCGCTTATAACCTCATTGCCATTCCTTTTGCCGCTGTCGGCATGATGTCACCGCTCATCGCCTCGGTGGGCATGGCGATAAGCTCATTGGTGGTTGTGCTGAACTCTGCACGGCTAGTAACTGCGTTAAAGTAACCGTATGGAAGTACTGCCACTTTTGATCATCATCAGCCTAGCCATCTTGGTGCTCGCCGTCTGGCTTTTTTTTCAAATGTCCAATAGCGGCCAGTTTGATGACGTTGAAGGCCCAGCCCGCCGCATTCTTCTGGACGATGACCGGCCAGCCGCCCCAGGCAGCCCAATGGGGCCCGATCGCGGTTAAGCCCCAGGCAAGGCCAATCGGCGGGTTGCGGAAACCGGCCAGCGTTTTTAACTTTGTCTAGAACAGATCTGCGTGCGATCTGATTTTCCAAGTGCAATCGCGTTGACGTAGGTCAACCCCCTGCGACCATCGTGTCAATACACTGGGACACGACTCGGATCCAAATTCAGGGGGAATCACATCATGGCGGCATCGTCAGCGGGTGAATACAACTACAAGGTCGTCAAGCAGTTCGCAATCATGACGGTCATCTGGGGTGTGGTCGGCATGCTCGTCGGTGTCATTGTGGCGGCCCAGCTGGCATTCCCTGACCTCACCCCGCACTGGTCATTCCTCTCGTATGGCCGACTGCGGCCGCTGCACACCAATGCCGTGATCTTCGCCTTTGGCGGCTGTGCGCTGTTTGCGACCTCGTATTACGTGGTCCAACGGACCTGCCACACCCGACTCTTTAGCGACGGCCTAGCGGCGTTTACCTTCTGGGGCTGGCAGGCTGTGATTGTCCTGACTGCGATCACGCTGCCACTGGGCATGACCAGCGGAAAGGAATACGCCGAGCTCGAGTGGCCGATCGATCTGCTCATCGCCGTGGTCTGGGTCGCCTACGCAGTCGTTTTTTTCGGCACACTTTTTAAGCGCAAGATTGAGCACATCTATGTGGCGAATTGGTTTTTTGGGGCCTTTATTCTCACGGTTGCGATTCTGCATATCGTCAATAGCGCAGCACTACCGGTAAGCCTGACCAAGTCGTATTCCGCCTACGCCGGCGTGCAAGACGCAATGATTCAGTGGTGGTATGGCCATAACGCCGTGGGGTTTTTTCTCACCGCCGGCTTTCTCGGCATGATGTATTACTTCATGCCCAAACAGGCCGAGCGGCCCGTTTATTCCTACCGGCTATCGATCGTCCACTTCTGGGCCCTGATCTTTACCTATATGTGGGCCGGACCCCACCACCTGCACTACACCGCACTTCCTGATTGGGCCCAGTCACTGGGCATGGTCTTCTCGCTAATACTTCTGGCCCCCTCCTGGGGCGGCATGATCAACGGCGTGATGACATTGTCGGGCGCCTGGCACAAGCTGCGCACCGATCCAATTCTTAAGTTTTTGATTACCTCGATTTCGTTTTATGGCATGTCCACCTTCGAGGGCCCCATGATGTCCATCAAGACAGTAAATGCCTTGTCGCATTACACCGACTGGACAGTCGGCCATGTGCACTCCGGGGCGCTTGGCTGGGTCGGCATGATTTCGATGGGGGCCATGTATTACCTGCTGCCACGGCTAGTGGGTAAGCGTGAAATGCATAGTGTCAAGGCCATCGAGATTCACTTCTGGGTCGCGACACTGGGCATTGTGTTCTACATCGCCGCCATGTGGATTGCAGGCGTAATGCAGGGGCTGATGTGGCGGGCGGTCAATCCAGATGGATCGCTCACCTATGCGTTCATTGAGAGCATCAAGGCGACCTATCCCTATTACTCCATCCGGCTGCTGGGCGGCGTGCTGTATCTGGGCGGCATGCTCATCATGGCCTGGAACATGTTGATGACCATTCGCCAGCCAAAAACGGTGGATGCCCGCATTCCTCAGGTTGCCCACGCTTAAGCAACGCAAGAGAAAAGAGAATCCTATGGCCTCATCACACGAACGCATCGAAAAAAATCCCGCACTGCTCATTGTCCTGGTGCTTATCACCGTGGCGATCGGCGGTCTTGTCGAAATCGTGCCGCTCTTTTTTCAGAAGTCCACCACCGAGCCAATTAAAGGCCTACAGCCTTACACCGCCTTGCAGCTGGCTGGCCGAGATGTCTATATCCGCGAGGGCTGCTATAACTGCCACTCCCAGATGATTCGGCCTTTTCGGGCCGAGACCGAGCGCTACGGCCACTACTCTGTTGCCGGTGAGTTCGTCTATGACCGCCCCTTTCAATGGGGCTCAAAGCGTACTGGCCCCGATCTTCATCGAGTCGGTGGCCGCTACAGTGATGAGTGGCACCGTGTGCACCTTATGAATCCACGAGATGTCGTACCCGAGTCAAATATGCCCGCCTACCCCTGGCTGGCCAGCACTCTTGTTGATGCTGAAGTCATGCCAAAGAAACTCAGTGTGCTGCGCACCTTGGGCCATCCTTACAGCGATGAACAAATTAAAAGTGCTGCGGGAGACGTCAAAGGAAAAACCGAGATGGACGCCCTGATTGCCTACTTGCAATCACTTGGCCTAGCACTGAAAGACAGGCGCAGCTAACCCCGACAAAAGGAGCCATGCCCGATGAATACCGCGGATTTTCATAGCCTGCTCACCCTAATTGGCATCATCGCCTTCATTGCAATGGTCATCTGGGTGTTCGGAAAAAAGCAGCGGTCCCAGATGGATCGACATGCCTTGATTCCCCTACGTGATGACCACCCAATCCCTGGTGAGCAGATCCGGCGGACAACCTGATCAAAGAGCGAGAACGATATGGCTGACTTCACAAGTGACTTCTGGAACTACTACGTCATCATCCTAACGCTGCTGTCAGTGATCGGCTGTGGGGTGTTTCTCTATTTTCTATCCCGACACAAGATTAAGCCGGGTGCAAGCCCTGACACAACAGGCCACGTCTGGGATGAGAACCTTCAGGAATACAACAACCCGCTGCCCCGTTGGTGGATGATGCTGTTTTATATCACCATCATTTTTTCGATTGCCTATCTGCTGCTGTACCCTGGCCTTGGCCGCAGCACCGGTGCCCTGGGCTGGTCCTCGACCCAGCAGCATGTTTCGGAATTAGAAAAGGCCGCAAAGGAATATGGCCCGATCTACGCGAAATATGCGGCGATGAGTCTGGATGACATCACCAAGGATCCTGCTGGGCTTGCAATTGGTCAGCGGCTTTTTCTCAACAACTGCGCCCAATGCCATGGGTCGGACGGCCGAGGTGCGAAGGGATTTCCGAATCTTGCGGATCACGATTGGCTTTGGGGCAGCGGTCCCGAGGCAATCAAAATCAGTGTGCTCGAGGGCCGCCAGGGCGTCATGCCCCCCATGGGTGCAGCCCTCGGCAGCCCCGAGGCGGTCGAGAATGTCGCCCACTATGTATTGAGCCTCTCGGGCAGCGCACACGAGGCCACCAAAGCGGCAGCCGGTAAGCCACTTTTTGCAGCCTGTGCGGCCTGCCATGGCGCCGAAGGAAAAGGAAATATCGCAATGGGCGCGCCGAATCTGACCGATAAGGTCTGGCTGATAAGCGGCACAGTGGCAGGCATCACCAAGACCATTAACGAGGGCAGAAATGGTGTGATGCCCGGCTGGAAAGAGTTTCTTGGCGAGGAAAAATCGCATATTGTTTCCGCATATGTCTTAAGCCTGTCAAAGCAGAAATAATCATCGCGCTTCACGCCAATTTACCCAGACTGATCGGCTGCAATGTCTGCTGAGATCCCGTCAGGGGCCGCCGAGCAGACCATCCTGCTCTACGCCCCAAGAAAAAAACTTTATCCGCGGGATATCAAGGGGTTTTTTGACAGCTGGCGATGGGCCTTGGTCTGGGCCACACAACTGCTTTATTACGGATTGCCATGGCTGTCCTGGGACGGCCGGCCCGCAGTCCTGTTCAATCTTGTTGAGCGGAAATTCTTTATCTTCGGCCTTGTCCTCTGGCCCCAGGACTTTATCTACCTCACGGCCCTGCTGGTAACCAGCGCCTTTGGCCTATTTTTATTTACTGCAGTCGCAGGCCGACTCTTTTGCGGCTACGCATGCCCGCAGACTGTGTACACCGAAATCTTCATGAAGATTGAACACTGGATCGAAGGCAATCGCGCCAAACGGCTCCGCCTGGACACCCGCGGGCCCGCAGGCGAGCGTTGGCTGCGCCGAATGCTGAAGTTTTCGGCCTGGTCTCTGATTGCCCTCTGGACAGGCTTTACTTTTGCGGGCTACTTTACCCCCATCCGTGAGCTGGTCGACTTGACGCGCGCGGCTGCGCTTGGTCCATGGCAGAGTTTTTGGATTCTGTTTTATTCGGCGTTCACGCTCATGCAGGCGGGATTCATGCGTGAACAGGTCTGTAAATATATGTGCCCGTATGCACGGTTTCAGAGCGTAATGTTTGATCGCGATACGTTGATCGTAACTTATGATGAGGCCCGGGGTGAGCCGCGTGGGTCGCGCTCAAAAAAAGCGGACCATCGCGCCGAGGGCAAGGGCGACTGTATTGATTGCGGCATCTGTGTCGATGTTTGCCCGACTGGAATTGATATCCGGATGGGACTGCAGTACGAATGCATAGGCTGTGGCCTATGTGCCGATGGCTGTGACAGCATCATGGACAAGATGGGCTATCCCCGTAGCCTGATTCGTTACTCCACCCAGAATGCGATTACCAAGGGCTACACATCTTCGCAACTGCGGGCCCATATTCTTCGGCCACGGGTGCTGATCTACGCTGCGATCCTCTCGATCATCGTCGCACTGCTATGCGTTTCGCTCTGGGTCCGCTCACCTCTGAAAGTCGACATCATGCGGGATCGCGGCGCGCTGGCCCGTGAGGTCGAAGGGGCTTTTATTGAAAACACCTATCAGTTTCAGCTAATTAACACCGATGAGCGGCCGCACCGGCTCCAGATTATTCCAAGTGGCCTGCCAGGACTGATGATTGCCAGTGGGGATACAGTTGAGCTTCCGGGTATCACCACCCAGTTGTTCATCGTGCGTCTGCGCGCACGCATTACAGATCTTGAGGGCAAGCCCGCTGGGCCGCACAAAATTCAGGTGCGGGTGGAATCACTGACCCGCCTCGGTGTCGGCGTTGATGACAAAGCAACCTTCTTTATTCCAAAATAATGCCGTCGATGCCTGCTGATCCAACTGATTCACCCGCAGCCCTCCAACGGCCGTGGTACCGCCACGAATGGGTCTGGTTTTTGATCGCAATTCCTGGCTCTGCAATTGTGCTCGGCATTGCCATGCTGTGGATCGCCGTAAATACCGCCGACAGCCTGGTCGTTGATGATTACTACAAAGAGGGTCGGGCCATTAATCAGCGACTGGAGAAGGACCAGGCGGCCGTCGATCGTGGCATCAGCCTGCAGGTCTCAATTCGGCCCGTTGATTCCAATGCCCAAAGAATCGAGGTGGCGTTCAGCGCCAATCCCGGCGTGCCGGCGCCGGAATTCGTTCGGCTTCGACTATCGCACCCGACACTGAAGCAGTTCGACATTCAAGCAACTCTGCAGAAAGCCGGATCGAATCGTTACAGCACCGATATCCCAGGAATCGCAGACGGTCGATGGTATGCCCAGCTCGAGGATGATCAGTCCCTCTGGCGCGTGCGATTGACCTGGCAAGTTCAATAACCAAAAAGGGAACACCATGGCCCGAGTCCCCTATGCGCCCCCGCCCCCAACTCATCTGCCGTCGCGACGCGCCAAAGCAGCGATGACGATCCTCTGGCCCGCGTTTCTCGCCGCCGCAGCGTTAAATGGGCTGTTTTTCTCTCTCGTTGATCCCCACGACTTAATCGTGCACGGAGCACCACTGCAGATCGATCGGCTAGCCGCCTATGCAATTGGCTTTGGCATCTGCTTTGGCTTTACGGCGATCGCCAGCTTCATGACCTGGTCATTAACCCGGCCCGCTGAGTCGCAGCCGATTGAACGCCGGTCACCGTATTCGCTGTAAATCCACAGATCAGTAGGTACAGAGATCTTCGAGCGCCTTGCGATCGAGAATCTTGACATCTCGCAGTGATCCTTCGATCCAGTCGTTTTTTTTGAATCGACTAAAGACTCGGCTCACACTTTCGATGGTCAGACCAAGATAGTTACCAATATCTTCCCGTGTCATACGCAGCACAAAATGCAGCGGTGAAAAACCCCGAGCCTCGTAACGGCGTGAGAGATTGAGCAAAAATGCTGCGACCCGCTGATCCGCACTCATTGAACCAAGCAGCAGCATGACCTGATGCTCGCGATCGATTTCACGGCTCATCATGCGATGGAAATGCGATTGAAGGCTCGGCAATTCAGACAACAAAGACTCCAATCGGGTATAGGGAATCTCACAGACCTCGCTGTCTTCGAGAGCGATCGCGCTACATTTATGCCGCGGACGGCTGATGCCCTCCATGCCAAGAATCTCGCCTGACATTTGAAACCCAATAATCTGCTTCGTGGCCGGACCTTCTGAGTAGACCGTCTTGAAGTGGCCAAGACGCACCGCAAATAGCGAAGAGAACACCTCACCGGCACGGTATAAAGGATCGCCGCGGGCAATCCGGATGCGCTTTGAAAGAATATTCTCCAGCCGGTCCAGATCCTGGTCAGTGACCACCGCTGGCAGGCAGAGCTCCTGCATGGAGCAATCGGCACAGCTCGTCGACAATGAGGCGATGCTGATGGGCATCCCCGCAGGAGCCCCCCCGAGGCCTCCCCTATGGCTTCGCTGCATATTGTTCTTCTCTAAGTGCTCACCCCGAGAAGATCATACGGGAAATAAACCCCTAGTCACCACCCTCTAAATTCAATTCGGCAATCTTGCGCGTCATGGTGTTGCGTCCGATGCCCAGCAGCTGGGCGGCCTCGATGCGTCGGCCGCGGGTGTGCTTGAGCGCCACGCCAAGCACGGCAGCC
>Ga0169931_10015604_pt1 | contig 10150 bp, 11 predicted proteins | sample Kivu_15m_20L_FD_129675 | JGI IMG/M metagenome (GOLD analysis project Ga0169931, IMG submission 129675) | Freshwater microbial communities from Lake Kivu, Western Province, Rwanda to study Microbial Dark Matter (Phase II) - Kivu_15m_20L... | ecosystem: Environmental > Aquatic > Freshwater > Lake... | reverse complement strand
CAAACACCGGCAACTGAAAAACAGCAGCGGGTAAACCAAACCTTGCCGAAGGAGGTATCTTCCAGCGATGAAGCATTTGAAATCAGGTACCATTTATTGCCGGAAATACTCCGGAGGAAAGGACTGCAGAAAGCGATAACAGGCAGGTATTGCTTTCCAAAATCCAATCATAGGCCTCCGGAGCAATAGGAGTTCCATCAAAAGGATAATTTCTAATATCGAACTGAGGTAAAATTACAAAGGAAAATCGTACTCATAAAATCAGATCTTTCCAAACATAAAACGATTAAGATACCACCCAATTGTCAAATTCCTTCATTTGCTTCTTGGCTCGTTAACTAATTTGCTAATTCTCGCTATCTTTGAACATGCTCACTTCCGATCTGCTTACCCGGGCCTTAAATTTTGATTTTCTTTCTGCCGAAGAAGGATTATTTCTGTTCAAGCATGCGGCCACCTCCGAGCTGATGTACACCGGCAATGAGCTTCGTAAAAAGCAGGTCCCCCATGGAAAAGTAACCTGGATCATCGACCGCAACGTCAATACCACCAATGTCTGTATTGCCAATTGCAAATTTTGCAATTTCTTCCGCCGGCCGGGACATGATGAAAGCTACATCACAGATATTGAGACCTACAAACAAAAGATTGAAGAAACCTTCCGTTATGGCGGTGAGCAATTGCTCTTACAGGGCGGGCATCATCCCGATTTGGGTTTGTCTTTCTATGTTGATCTTTTCAAACAACTCAAGGAATTATATCCTACTTTAAAATTACACTCTCTCGGTCCGCCGGAAATTGCCCATATTGCCAAACTCGAAGGCATGAGCCATACCGAAGTACTGAAAGCCTTGATGGATGCCGGTTTGGATTCCTTACCCGGAGCCGGAGCCGAAATACTGAACGACCGGGTACGCCGCCTGATTTCTAAAGGCAAATGCGGTGGACAGGAATGGCTGGATGTGATGCGTGCGGCCCATCAACTCCAACTGACCACTTCGGCCACCATGATGTTTGGGCATGTGGAAACCCTGGAAGAGCGTTTTGAGCATTTGGTCTGGCTACGCGAGGTACAAGCTGAAAAACCCGCCGATGCAAAGGGCTTCATTGCCTTTATTCCCTGGCCTTTTCAGGATGATGGCACCCTCTTGCGCAAGGTACGGGGCATTACCAACCGGGTAACAGCCGATGAATACATCCGGATGATTGCCCTCAGCCGCATCATGCTGCCCAATGTTAAAAACATACAGGCCAGCTGGTTAACCGTGGGCAAGTCCGTTGCACAGATCTGTCTGCATGCCGGTGCCAATGATTTTGGTTCAATTATGATCGAAGAGAATGTGGTTTCTGCTGCCGGTGCCCCCCACCGCTTTACTTCCCAGGGCATTCAGAACTCCATCCGCGAGGCCGGCTTTGAACCCCAGCTCCGGACCCAGCAATACGAGTTTAGGGAATTGCCGGAAATGACTGAGCAACAGGTAATTGGGTATTGAATTTAATAAATTCTTACCGTTCCCTCAACGAAAATACATTTTTAAACAAATTGCAATAAATTCAATTAAATTTTAAACGGTAGTTTGATATGCAATTAGATGCAATTATTGTGGATGATGAGGAGTACTCACGAAAAACACTTTTTTTCATAATTGAAAGCTATTGTCCAAATGTTAAGATAAAGGGGATAGCTAAGTCAGTACGTGAGGCTCGTCAATTACTCAAATCTATTAAAATAGACCTTGTTTTTCTAGATATTTCAATGCCTTTTGAAGACGGATTTAGCCTATTACCAGATTTAAAAAAAGAAAACTCCTTGGTAATTTTTACAACAGCCTATAACAATTATGCATTAAAAGCATTAAAAGCCAGTGCTGTTGATTACCTGTTAAAACCGATTGACCCTGAAGAATTACAAGAAGCTATTGAGAAAGCAATTGTATGGAAAAGTCATACCCAAAATGAAAGGCAAAATTCATTTAGTAATTCAATAAAATTAAATAGTCTCGAAGAAAATCTTAATGAGATTAAAAAAATTTCTAAACTAAATCTGCCTCATTTAAACGGTTTTAACATCATTGATATTGACCATATCATTTTTATTGAGGCGGACAGTAATTATTCTATTTTTCATTTAGAAAATCAAGAAAGGATTGTTGTATCTAAGCATTTAAAGGAATACGAAGAATTACTTGATGGTTCAGGATTTATTAGAATTCATAAGTCCACAATCATTAATTTCAAACATTTAAAAAATTATTCCAATAAGAGTGGGTTGATCGTTAACATGTCAGATAAATCCGAACATACGGTCTCGAGAAGGAGAGTAGCTGACTTCTTAGATAAATCGAAGCATCTTTTTAATATATTTTGATTTTCACTTTCGAAATTAATAAAAATATAAGCCAATAAAATTATTTATTCTAAATAACACTGTTGATTTTCATCAAAAATAGCTTTTAGGATATTCCTCGATTTATGAGTGTAAAACATTCCATTTACTGAAACATTAAACCAAGAATTGATTATTTTAATTCTGAAAAAGCGGACAAAGTGATTGAGACCTTTCACCTCTTTTTCCCAGCTGAAAAATAATTTGTTAAACATTTAATTTACTGATTTAGAGATCGTTTGAATGTTAATTTAAATTTTATTGGATTCAAAGTTGAAAAATAAACTTGCTATAAAGGCTTCATTTGGGACATTAATTGTAATTACCCTTCTTGTTTTTTTTTCACGAAGGTTGAACTATTGGTTATCATCGGATAACTATATAGTTCTTGATTCAAATTCTTCAATAATTCTACCCGACACTCTTGAGGTGATCCGTTTGAATAATGATGCATTTAACCTCCGTTTGGTTGACCCGAATAAAATGATCAAAATAGCAGATAGTGCATTGATTATCTCTAAAAAACTTCAATTTATCGGCGGAATGGCAGAAGCCCATAGAATCAAGGGAATTGGATTTAATTATTTAAACGACAATCAAAATGCTGTAAAAAACTATACGGAGGCATTGAAATATTTCAGATATCTAAAGGATAAAAAAAATGAAGCCAGAGTTTATGTCAATTTTGGAAACCTGTATACAAGAATTCACTATGAAAAAGCTCTAAGCTATTTCAGTAAGGCTTTATCAATCACTAAACCGCTAAATATTCATGAATTGAACGCCGGGATATACTTTAATATTTCGAATATTTTTATTACGAAAGGTGAATATGCTAAATCTCTTAAATTCCTTGAAAAATGCCGGAAGATTTTCGTCAGATTGAAAGATTCAAGTAGTTTTGTCCTCATTTCACAAAACTTTGGTGTCATTTATTATAACCTGAAAGATTACAATAAAGCTGAAAAGAATTTATTTGATGCCATCAGTAAAGCCAAAAAAGATAATTTATACAGAGTTCTGGCCGGTTCGAATTTAACACTGGCTTCTACTTATTTAGAACAGAATCGTTTTTCAAAAACGGATAGCGCTATTAAAGAAGGTATTAAATATTCAAAAAATTTAAAGGATACCAAATTCGTCCATTTTTATTTATACAAAGCTTATGAACTTGAACTCAAAAGAAAAAATCTTGTCAAAGCCCTGGAATACCTCAAAAAAGTCTATTCCTACGATAGCCTACAACTCGTGAAAAACTTATCCGATAATATCACAAAAACTTCTTCCAACTTTTATCAACTTCAAAAACTTAAGGAAAATGAACTTATCATAGCAAAACAAAAAATAAAGGAAACACAATATTGGTGGTTAATAACTGGGATAATCTCAATTTTTCTCCTTTTAATACTGATTGGAATTACTTTAACCTATTTCCGTAAGAAAAAGTTAATGATAAAGGAGCTAATTGTCCGTAATACTGTTGCGACACTTGAACAAAAAGCATTGCAGGCCTTAATGAACCCTCATTTCTTATTTAATATAATCAACACAATTCAATATTTTAATTGTTCTAATGAACTAAATTCAGCCAATCAAGTTTTAGCTAACCTTGCAAAGCTGATTCGAAAACACCTCGAAATTTGTTTAAAAAATTCAATTACTTTAATTGAAGAAATTGAATATTTAGAGTTATATCTTTCAGTAGAAAAAGTAAGATTGGGTAAAAAAATGAATTACTCGATAAATGCTGACCAGGAAATTGATATCGAGGAAATACTAATACCACCTATGCTTTTACAACCTTTCGTTGAAAATGCCATTTGGCATGGTATTATGCCAATAGAGGGGGATGGCTTTATTGAAATTGATTTCACCATTCTGGAAGATGTACTAACTATAAAAATTACTGATAATGGTATCGGTATTGATAATTCCTCGGCAAAAAAAACCGATAATAATCACAAAAGCCGAGGTTTAAATATAATCCAGGAGCGCATCCAACTCCACAACCGAATCAACACAACTTCCATTCAAATCAGTCAGAGACAAACCGGTGCATCCGGCACTGAAGTCTTTCTCCACATCCCCGTTTAGACAAAAAATTTTAGATCTTTTTGAACTATCTGAATGCTAGGAAAAAACCTCTTCAAAATTTTTACAAGATTTTTTTTGTTTAAAGGGCAATGTGTTATGTTTGTCCATGAGTTTGAGCAATTCCGAACAATTGATTGAAGCCCTGATATTTGCTTCCGACAAAAGCATTTCTGTGGAAGAGATTCATCAGGTTCTGACTGAGCTGGCTGAGGAGGAAATTTCAGCGGAGGACATTGCGGTTTGCATTGAGCAGATCGATCAGAAATACCGGGATTTGAACTTAGCCATTGAGCTGGTTCATTTGAACGGAGGCTATCAATTTCTGACCCGAAAGGAATTTTTTGCGGTAATCAATCAATTGCAGATTCAGCGGTCGAAGAAGAAACTGAGTCAGGCCGCCTTAGAAACGCTCAGTATCATTGCTTATAAACAGCCCCTAACCAAGCTGGAGATCGAGCAGATACGCGGAGTGAATTGCGATTATACCGTTCAAAAACTCCTGGAAAAGGAGCTGATCAGCATTGTTGGCAAGGCAGAAACGGTAGGAAAACCCCTGCTATATGCCACCAGCGGGCTTTTTATGGATTATTTCGGTATCAATTCGACCAAAGAGCTTCCGAAACTGGAGGATTTGATTTCTGATGGTAATGAGATTGGGGAACGAACGGAGTAAAAACCGAAGAATAAATAAAAATGAAAAAAGAGGTTTGAAATTTCAAAATCTTGTTAAATTTATCATACTAAAGCATAAAAACTAAAAACGCGTAATTTGCAGCAATGAAGTCGCCAAAAAAAGTAACTAAAAGCAACGGATCCAAGCATCCCGAGAAAAAAAAGACCAATTTGTCTGATCCCAAGCAGGGCATCTCACCCATTTTAGATGATGAAGATGATTTTGATCTTCCACTGGATGATGACATACCGGCTTTCGATGATTTCGTCGATGATGATGACGATGATTTTTAAGGAATCATTGCCCTAATACTCAGGCATTCAGTTCTCTGAATGCTTTTTTTATTTTATTCCCTCAATGCATGATTCTAACAGAAGTTAAGAATAAAAATACTGCCCGCGAGTTTTTAGACGTTACACGAAGACTCTATCGGAATGACCCCTACTGGGTTTGTCCGCTCGACCAGGACATTGAAGCTGTTTTCGATCCTAAAAAGAACGAGCTGCATCAACATGGGGTCTGCACACGGTGGGTGCTGAAATCAGATGAGGGTCAGCTCATTGGCAGAATAGCCGCATTTGTGAATGAGAAAAAGGCTTATCAGTCGGGGCAGCCCACCGGCGGAATTGGATTTTTTGAATGTATCGATGATACCGAGGCCGCGAGCCTCTTGTTTAGAACTGCCGAGAACTGGCTGAAGGAAAAGGGTATGAAAGCCATGGATGGACCCATTAACTTCGGCGAGAATGATAGTTTCTGGGGACTATTAATCGAAGGTTTTACCACCCCTTCCTATGGAATGAATTACCATCATCCTTATTATAAAAATTTATTTGAGAACTATGGCTTCAGCACCCTGTATGAGCAGATCACCAATCATTTGCAGGTCATGAAACCATTTCCAGAGCGCTTTACCAAGATCGCCGAATGGGTTTCCAATAAACCGGGTTATACCTTCAAACACCTGGATGTGACTAAGCTGGAAGATTTCGCCAAAGATTTCGCGGAAATCTATAACGATGCCTGGCAGAATTTTGAAAACTTTGTGCCCCTGCAAACCAAAGGAATTCTTGAAACCTTCAACAAGATGAAAACAGTCATGGATGAGAAGCTGATTTGGTTTGCCTACATTCATGATGAACCGGCATCGGTGGTTGTCATTCTGCCCGATGCCAATCAAATGATTAAAAGCTTTAACGGCAAATTGGGACTAATTGAAAAATTGAAGTTCCTGTATTATCGCTGGAAAGGCGTCAAGCGGATGAGGGCGGTGGTGATGGGTACGAAGAAAGCTTATCAAAAACACGGACTGGAATCGGCTTTGTTCATTAAATTGAAGGAATATGTCATCCCCAAAAACCAATACGAGGAGCTGGAACTGTCTTGGGTTGGCGATTTTAATGATAAGATGCTAGCCATCCATGAAGCCACCGGGGCTACCTTTGGAAAGAAACATGCCACAATGAGGAAAATGTTCTAAAGGCTGTCTGATTTAATTTCCATGTGTTTGTTGTTATCAGCGGCTAATGCTAAGATCGAACCTGGTACCATTAGAACACCAACCAAAGAAACAGAGCTGGTAGATTATAGTAGCGAAGCTTTAAGGCTATCTTCGCTTAAATGGTGGACTAGAAAACCATACAATTGGATATTTCTCTGCCTTCCGCTAGGCAGATAGGTGGTTTATGAAAAATTATGTCGAACTCAGGTTAAGTACTTGAATTGGGCAGCCACCCAGTTGTTCAAGGTCTGATGCTTCAGGTATTCGAAATGGACAGCTTTAGCAGAATTTTTCAAAATATTTAAATCAGGTTCCTCATAGAAACCACTCAGAAAAAGCAAGGTTTCGGGCTTTGAAACCTGAGCATATACCGCCAATTGATCAATCAAAATATTTCGGTTAATGTTAGCCATAATGATATCAAACTTTTGATTGGGTATGACTTCCTTTGAACCTTGGAGCACTGTTATATTGTTAATGTTGTTCAGCTCTGCATTTTCGAGCGTACTTTCATAGCAGATTTCATCATAATCGATAGCCATCACTTGGGAAGCTCCTAATTTGGAGGCGAGAATGGCCAATATTCCGGTGCCGCAGCCCATATCCAGCACCGTTTTCCCTTTGAAGTTTTGCTCAAGCATAAATTCCATCATCAATGCAGTGGTTTGATGGTGCCCGGTACCAAAAGCCATCTTAGGATCGATGACAATTTCATATTCAAATTCAGGATGGGCTTCATGAAAGGTTGCCCTGACATAGCATTTACCTCCAAGCTGAATCGGTTCAAAATTACTTTCCCATATTTCATTCCAGTTTTGGTGCGGAATTGTGTTCAGGATATAGGAAAAGCTGAACAGATCACCATAATTCAGGGCTAAGTTTTCCAATTGCTCAAGATCGAGATCGGGTTCGGGGATATAAGCTTTAAATCCCTGATCGGTATCCTCGAAGGTATCATAGCCAATCTCAGACAAAGCATTGATCAGTAAATCTTTATGAAATTCTTCAGCAGACTGAAGTGTAATAATCAGCTCAATATAGGTCATTTCTGATCCAGGGCTTTTATGATCTCTACAAAATCGCGGGCTTTTAATGATGCACCGCCAATGAGTCCGCCGTCAATATCATGCTGAGCAAACAATTCGGAAGCATTTTTTGGATTGCAGCTACCACCGTAAAGAATTGTCAGATCCCCGGCAAGGCTTAGATCATATTTTTCGGCAATCAGTTTCCTGATATAGGAATGAATTTCCTGAGCCTGCTCCGGACTCGCAGTTAAGCCCGTTCCTATGGCCCAAACAGGTTCATAGGCAATCACAAGCTTTGCGAAATCTGCTTCCTGAAGATGAAAGGCCGATTCGACTAACTGTTGTTTGATCACCTCAAAATAGGAACCGTCATTCCGTTGTTCGAGGGTCTCCCCAATACAAAATATAGGGAGGATTCCGTTTTTTAAGACCGCATCGAGCTTCTGTGCTAATTGGGCATTCGATTCTGAAAAATACAGCCGGCGTTCCGAATGTCCGATAATCACATAAAAAGCACCTGCAGAAGCCAACATGGAAGCAGAAATCTCACCGGTGAATGCACCACTATCAGACTGATGACAATTTTGAGCTCCCAAAGCAACTCTATCCTCAGGGGCTAAGGACTGGGCAAAGCCGCTGATATGGATAAAGGGCGGACAAACAATGACTCCCTGATTACCTTTAACTTCCTCGCGGATTAATTTTTTAATTTCTGAGAAAAGCTCCCGGCCTTCAGTAAGGCTCATATTCATTTTCCAGTTACCGGCCACTATCTTTTTTCTCATTATTTTTGTATGTTAAAATCTTCTGTATTGTTCTGTCAACTCAAATACCCGGCTCAACAAGTTTTTCTCAATGCTATCAAATTCAACATTTCTGCGGGCATATACTCTGGTGGCAGTTTCAAACATTTTCTTCAGTGTATAGACTTCAAAACCTGAATTTCCACCCCAGGCGAAGTCGGGCACAAAATTTCTTGGGAAGCCGGATCCAAAAATATTCGCCCCTACACCTACAACCGTACCGGTATTAAACATGGTATTGATTCCACATTTAGCCTGATCAGCCATAATCAATCCACAAAACTGTAATCCGGTTTTACGAAAACCCTCAGTAGGATAATCCCATAACCTAACCTCAGCATAATTGTTTTTCATGTTCGAATTATTGCTGTCGGCCCCAATATTACACCATTCCCCGATGACCGAATTACCCAAATAACCTTCATGTCCTTTTGATGAATTGGCGAAGATGACAGAGTTATTGATTTCACCCCCAACTTTTGAATGAGGACCAACAGAAGTCATTCCATAGATCTTTGCTCCCATTTTAATCACAGAATCATGACCCAGAGCGAAGGAACCCCGAATATGGCAACCTTCCATTACCAGGGCTCTGTGACCCAAGTAAATAGGACCGGTACGTGTATTAAAACTTGAACATTCGGCTTCTACCCCTTCTTCAATAAAAATATCATCTCCCAAGATGGAGTTGGTGCTACTCAATTTGCAGGATTGCCGACCCTGAGTAATCAGTTTAAAATCATTCCTGATTTCCAGGTCATTGAAAGTAACAATATCTTCCGGATAAACGATCCTGGTGAACGACCTGTTATATTCCAATAATTTGAGTTGTTCAAGGTGAAAAGGACTGAAGACTTTTGCCTCGTTTTGAGCCAGTCGGGCAGCAATAAGCAATTGATTGGAAACCAGGGCCTCCCCTTCATGCAGCGCGTCGAGGGCATCCAGAAGGCTTTCATCAGGGCATATTGAGCCGTTAATAAACAGATTCAGGGGCAGATATTTGATCGGGTATTTTTCCTGAAGGTAATTCTCTGTTAGATAGCTTGCATCTGTTTTGAGATGTTTCTTCCACTTTTCTACGATCGTCAAAATTCCGACCCTAAGTTCAGAGACCGGTCTGGTATAAACTAAGGGAAGCAAATTACTTCTGAACTGATCGTCAAAAAGAATAATACTCATGAAACAAAAATAAAAAAAGTCCCGACCTTATGAGCCGGGACTTAACATTTATCCTAAAAAATTCTTATTTTTTTTCGTAGCGTGAACGGAATTTATCAATCCGACCGGCGGTGTCAACCAATTTCATTTTACCGGTGTAAAAAGGGTGAGAGGTGTGTGATATCTCTAATTTTACAAGTGGATACTCGTTACCATCTTCCCATTTGATGCTTTCTTTGGTATCAATGCATGATTTAGTTAAGAAAGAATATTCATTAGACATGTCCTTAAACACAACTAATCTGTAATTTTTGGGATGTAATTCAGCTTTCATCTTCAATACTTTTTAAGAGGTGCAAATATAGAAAAAAATATTTTTAATAAAAGTTCAATTGTAAATAATATAAAGAAAATGAGGAATTTTAAAAAGTTATAGCATAATCAAAGACGGTTTCCCTGTGGTTGGTATTAGCAAATACTTATGATTATGAATGTACCTGGTACGGT
>Ga0169931_10015603_pt1 | contig 10151 bp, 6 predicted proteins | sample Kivu_15m_20L_FD_129675 | JGI IMG/M metagenome (GOLD analysis project Ga0169931, IMG submission 129675) | Freshwater microbial communities from Lake Kivu, Western Province, Rwanda to study Microbial Dark Matter (Phase II) - Kivu_15m_20L... | ecosystem: Environmental > Aquatic > Freshwater > Lake ... | reverse complement strand
CTTTATTTTGCCCTGCAATGTCTGGTGCAGATCCGTGAACCGGCTCGAAAATCGCGGCGCGTTCACCAATGTTGGCTCCTGGAACCACACCCAGTCCGCCGACCAGACCTGCGCACAGATCGCTCAGGATGTCGCCGTAGAGGTTTTCAGTGACAATGACATCGAACTGCTCAGGTTTGATTACAAGTTGCATGCAGCAGTTGTCGACGATGACATCTTTGAATTCGATTTCTGGGAATTCTTTGGCTACATCCTGGCAGGTTCGGAGAAACAATCCATCCGAAAGTTTCATGATGTTTGCCTTGTGTACGGCTGCGATCGTTTTTCTTCCGTTGGCACGAGCGTACTCAAAAGCAGCGCGAGCAATGCGCTCGGATCCTTTGCGAGTAATACGCTTAATGCTTTCAGCGGTGTTTTCATCTACTTGATGCTCGATCCCGGCATAGAGGTCTTCGGTGTTCTCGCGGAAGATGACCAAGTCTACGTTGTTGTAGCGAGTCTCCACGCCGGGGAGGTTTCGGACCGGGCGAACGTTGGAGTAGAGGTCAAACGTTTGACGGAGGGTAACGTTGATACTTTTGAATCCGCCACCTACCGGAGTGGTGATCGGACCTTTCAGGGCGATGCCGTATTCCGCGATCGCTTGCAGTGTGTCTTCCGGCAGGAGGCTGCCATGCTTCTCGAGCGCGACCATTCCTGCGTCTTTTTCAATGTATTCAAAAGGCGCGCCGACCGCTTTGAGGATGCGGACGACTTGAGCCATTGCTTCGGGGCCAATTCCATCACCAGGCAAAATCACAATTTTACGCATGGAGCCGAATTACTCGTCCCGGGGGATGAAAGCAAGGGCTTAGCCGCCTCTGACGATTCCTCTCATCTTGCGGAGAGAATCTGCCGATCTGACTCAGAGGTTTTGGGTCAACGATGAATCCCTTGGAACACACTCACCTTGACACTTTCTGTTCCCGATCGCTTCGCAGTCGGGTGGTCAGCGCCTTTATTGCACTGATGGTGGCGGCGAGCTTGTGTTGGGGCGCGTTCGCTCGCGCGCAAACCCTCACTCCGATTCGCGGGATCGATGAGACCGGAGTGAGCAGTCAGCTGACCCCGATGACTCGAGTCACCTCAGCTCGGATATTGATCGCAGATTACGGGCTGATTCAGCAGGATTTTCCGATTACTCGGGGATGGTCTCAGGAAAAAATCGACGCTTGGATTTTGGAGAACACAGGTTACTTGGCCCAGACCCAGATCGAGAACGGATCAGGCGTCAATAGCCCGGTCCCTACCGACGGACGTACTCGACAAGCGCATCGGCCCGAGGGGTATGGTCGGGGAATCGTGTATGAGATCCGGGCGGAAAGTGGACAATCCGTAGGACTCATGGACGCCAAAGGAACGGGGGCCATCCGACCTGCGCAAAAGTCCCATTCCTCGGGGTTGATGTCGACGGGCGAGGGGCTTCGTGAGTTTTTTTACGAAAAATACATTTCAGGAGTTTTGGAACACTCGCGTTCGGATTGGGCGACTGTAGGCACTTACGCCGTTGTCGACTGGGGCTTTGATGAGCTTCATCCGGATGGTTCTAAAGTCCCAGCAGGCAGCGTCCTCAGGCAGGCTCATCGCCGAGTGGAGGGGAATCCGGGATTTCAGTATTTGCCGGCAAAAGATGCGAGATCGTTAGAGCTCAACCTTCGAGAGTTTGGTCTCACCTCGACCGGGGATTCTGTTGTGACTCATGGAGTACCGGCAACGAATCTTCAGGGAACTCCCGATCGAAAGCTAGTCGACTTTGGGCAGATCATTGCATTGCCTGAGTTCCCTCCCGCTCCAGGTGTCGGTAACTATGGCGAGACTGCGCTGACGATTCTGATTCAGCCGGGGGATGCCGACTTTGTGGCAGCACCGAGAGAGAACATGCGGGGGGTCTCCCGCGAGTGGGGTCCTCGCGAAGGACAAAAGCCCGATCCCAAGTTTGATCGGATCTCGGGAGAGATGCACGATCTGGCTCAAGGTGTACGGGATGGCCGATTGAGCAGGAGAGACGTCGTTCAAGCGTACCGACAAAAAGTCGAGGGGGCACTCACGGAGGTTCGAAAAACTCCCCCCGAGACCCTGACTGTTCGGACGGATCGGCACCGAGAGGGAAGTTACCAAGCAGCAAGGCGGTACTTAGCGCAGGGGGGATCCTTGACGACCGTGCGAGGACTGGATCTTGCCCTTGCCAAAGGCGTCAGCTGGGAAAAACACGGTGAATCCTTGGTAGATGGGATTGATCCGTTTTTTTTCTCGGGCTTGAGTCGGGAGATCGCGAAGCGGGGCAGAGCCGAGGAACTCGAACTTGCAATCGCCCTGGCCAAGCGTCAGGAGACGACGAACACTTGGGTCTTTGCGGGGCAATACGTCTCGAAGCTTCCGCCCTCTCCACAGCGTTCGAAACTGGTGCAATTGCTCGCCAATCATGCTGATGCCCAGACGAGGCGGGTCCTTCTGTTGACAGGGCTGGCTGAGGACGCAGGTGAGGACGCTCGCGCGGCACTTCAGGGGGCGCTATCCTCCCAACGGGCCCTGGGGTTTTATTCGCACGAGGACCTTCGGAATGAGCTTCAGAGAACCAAGATTTGGAGCACCTTAGACCCAGAGTCGCGCGAGCTCGCTCTTCAGATCAGTCGGACGGGCGATCGCGCAGAGCGCGAACAACTTCTCTCCCAATTGAGTTCCCGTCTGTCGAAAATCTCCGATGCTCAGCAATGCGCTCGGATCCTCTCGGATCAGCTTCAGGCTCTCCAGCAGACGGCTCTCTAAGTCGAGTGTCGGTTAGAATCGCATGAACTTTCGGAAGTCCATCGTGAGGAGTTTTTTGCGGTTTTCTTCCTCGGAGGAGGATCGGTAGAAAATCACGGCGAAAGTCGATGTCTCGGTCTCGGACAAGATTCGATAGTCGAGGATTTCCTCAAACTCTTGGTAAAACCGGCGATCATCGATCGTGAGACCAGGTTTGCGGAATAGCTCGCTTGGAACATCTGCACACATAAACGAATAGATCGAGCGATCGGGGAGCGAGAGGATTTTCTCCCAGTCGGGTTTTTGCTCCTGAAAGAAGGCTTTGTAGACGTTGATGCCATAAGCGTATTCCGCAAGCTCGGTTGTTCCGAGTCCCGCAAAGCGGAGAGGATTCAATTCGATCGGGATGATTCGTCCGTCTGCGGTGATGCGGACTTCAAGGTGGAAAGGAAAGCGCTTGAGGTCAAAGACATCTCCAAAGCGTTTGAGGAAGTTCATGAGGGAATCATAGTTCCGGCGGACGAGTTCGCGATGCGTGAAGTAGATTCGATCGCTGGTGTCGGCATCGTTTTCGAACAGGTGCTCTAGGATGTTCAAAATCACGGGTTCGGCCTGCGAGTTGAAGTAACCGTCGATGGCGATTTCTGTTCCTTGGATCCACTCCTCCGCAATGACTTTCTGCCCCTCGACTACTGCCGAAGCATAGTTGCGCTGATAGAGTTCGAGTTCTTTTTTGAGGAATGTGACGGCCTCTTTCCACTTCTCTGCGCTCTCGACGCGGTACACTCCGATACTCGAGATTCCAGTGGCAGGTTTGAGGACGAGAGGAAACTGGAGGCTGAGAGGATCAATTAAGTCCAGCTGGTCGACTGTGGTCTCGATAAAAAAGAACTGTGGGTAGAGCCGCTTGATCGCTCTCCGGAAGAGGGCCTTGTCCTTAAAAATCTGCGCTTTGAGAATTCGATCATCATGAGGAATCGTCTCGTAGAGGTAGTTCAGAGCATTCTCTGAGGCAGTCAGGATCAGGGACTGGTAGGCGAGCTTGGGGTGATTCTGGAGTTCCTCGGGGGGGAGTACCTTGAGGGCTGGGAGCATGGGGACTGCGCAGGGCTCACTGATGATCACGGGTTCTTGGAGCTCAAACAGGGAGCGGGCCAAATACGGAGAGATCGAAGGACGAGCGAGGATAATCATGATGGCTCCTCAGATTACTCGAATCCTTGGAATTTGCACCTGTGGCTTGGAGTGTCGAATCTGACACAACTTTTGAACCCCCAGTATTGCACAAAATGACGCGCTTCGTAGTAGACAGGGTCCTTTGATCCGTTATCCTCAGGAATAGGGGTTCGAAACTGGGGGGCAACCGCGTGACGATGAATCAGGGAACTGGGTTTCTAGGCAATCGACGGATCCGGAAACAGGTAGATCAATGGGCGGCCATCCTCCTGATCATAGGTCTAGTGGGTCCGGGCTGGGCTCGTGCTCAATCTGCGGGAGCGACCGGGATCGGGACTCCAGCCCCTCCGTTCCTGAATGTGGCTGCCATGCTGAATCAAGTTCAGACGATTCAAACGTCTTGCAACATGAGCATGATTCCGACTGCAGTGCAGGGGTTGGCTTCGGCTTTTTCGGGCGACGCCTGTAGCTCGTTGGGGGGAAAGCTCGGAGCCGGAATTTCGGTCTTGGGGGGGACCTTTTCGATGAATACTTCGTGTCCTCCGGTCGGAAAGCTCCCGGAGATGGGGAGTTGTGCGGAACTCAACGCGATCGGGAAGGATGCGTTTTTGGGGAATGTGTGTACTGCGATTTCGGGCCTTTCTTGTCGCAAAGGAAAAATGGATGCGATCAAAGGCGAAGTCGATTGCTTGGCTCAACAGGCTAACCTCATCAATCAGCAACTCTCGCAACTGCAACAAGCTTTCACTCTGAACATCCAGCAGATGCAAAAAGACGTCGCGCAGCTCGATCTTGAGATTAAGGATCGAGAAGCGCAAGTCCTCGACATCAACGACAAGCTCAACGGACGGGATGGAGCCAAAGGGCTTTTGGAACTCAATCAATCGACCCAGCAAACGGTCGTAAGTCTTCCGAGCCAGATCGAGCAAATCCGCCTTCAAGAAAAAGGCCTCTCAGACGAGCGAAAAAAATTCGAAAACGACGTCGACACGCGAACGATGGGGTTGGTGGATCAGTGTTTTAACTCCCAACGCAAGGCGGGTTTTCAGTGTGAGCGAAATGGACCTCCGGTCACTGCGCGCGAGTATGCGCTTTGTCGTTTGCAGCAGGAGTCGCAAGTGGGGGTCGGTGGCGAATTGCGCACGGACAAAGCTTTTCAAGAAAAAGCGGCCTCTCAACGGGCGGCTCTGGATTCTGTTTTTCAGGATATTTTTGGTGCAGGAGCCGCTCCGGATGGTGCTCAAGGGCTGGAGTCGGGGGTTCAAGAATTGCGGGGAATTCGGAGTTCGTCGGACTTTTCCCAAAAATACGGAAGCTCCTTGGGTGCGTTTAATAAGCAAGGGCTCAATATTCAGCAATTTGTGACTCAAGAGTTTGGCCGGTGCTTAAAAGACGCTCAGTCTCAGGTCGATCGAGAGAAAAAAAGTAAAGACAAAGAGCTTGGACAGAAGATCTCCGAACTCGACAACTTGGAGCGAAAAATCAAATCCGATGCACAGTCCTCTCTTTCGATGCTCTCGCAGCAATTCTCGGATGCAATGGGGGGACTCACAGGCACTCCGATTGCTCTCAATGTGAATGCTTGCCGCAACGCGACCACTGCTTCTCAAGTGAGTTGCTTAGATGATGCCAGACGCGCCATGGAAGAGTTGCAGCGCGGAACGAATTTTCAGATGACCATTCAAGGAAATAATCCAGCCAAGAATGTGAGCTTTGCCTGCACGGGACTCGAAGGTTGTGTGAAGGCGATGCAGAACGCATCAAAAAACATTGAGCGAGATAAAGTCCAATTCGAGACCTTCAAGCAGAATTACGTGATGAAAGCCAAACAGGACACTGAAGCATTCCGGAACTCCATGCGTCAGATGCTCTCTCCTTACAGCGCGCAAGTCTCGGCGCGCTTGCAAGCCATTAATGGCTCACTTGCAGGAATTGGAATCGGCTCAGGGGTAGAGATCCCACAGTTGGATGCCGAAGAGTTTGAGTTTGATGAAAATGGCCTCCCTCTACCCCCCAAGAGCATCTTGCATGCAATCGGGGGAGGGATGACTCCGCCCCTTCTGGATGTGACGAGCGGTAACTTCAGCAGTGGGGTGAGTAGCATTGCCGATGGGATCAAAGACATCGGAGGAGAGTTGACCGAAGCCCAAGGGCTTGCGGGCAAAGTCAAAGCTCAGTTTGCAGCTTGTGAGGCGAAGACTTTGGGTGCGCTCGGCGAGGCGATCGAGAAGAAAAAAGAAGGCTTGGATCAAGCGCTTGAGGCCATTCGAACCGAATGCGCGGCCGCTCAACTGGGACAGGAGTGTGGTTCGGTGAATACGGCCCTTCAGAAACTGACCGTGGATATCAACGCGCTTGCCGCTGACGAGAAGTCTGGCTTAGACTCGGATACCGTGAGTGGACTGGATAACGGACTGAAGGTCTCGTGCCCTACCCCTCCTGTAAATAGCGATAAACAGATGCTTTGTGACAGGAGAATCTCTCAGGCCAAGACACGGCTCAAAGAACTGAAAGACGCCGGGCGTAAAAAGAAAAAAGCGACGGACAAAGGTTCCTCTGGTGTCAAAGCGGAGTGATGCGCGAGGAGAGAGGTATGTCGCATTCACTTCCTGGGTTTTTGTTCACCAAGCTCCATGGCCTTGGCAATGACTTTGTCCTGCTGGACTTTTTGCCGGGATCTCCTCGGATCGCAGGGGGAGGATTGCATCCGACTGAGCTTTCGTCTCAGTTGATTCGGAAGCTGGGAGATCGGCGATTTGGAGTGGGCTTTGATCAACTCCTGGTTCTGCGTCCAATGGATCCCCATCGGGATGACTCAAGTCTCACTGTCATGGACATTTATAATCCCGATGCTTCTGTGGCGGAAATGTGTGGCAACGGAGTGCGAGCGGCTGGACTGTATTTGTCGCGATACCATCCCCAGCGTGCGCTTCGGGTGCAGACTCTGGGAGGACTCAAGGAGTTGACTCAGGACGCTCAAGATCCTTCGGTCTTTACTGTTCTGATGGGAGAGCCCCGGTTTGCGAGTGGCTCAACTGGAACAGAGCGTCTGGAGTTGATTTCGCAAGTGGGTGCGCAACCCATTGAGTTTCGTGCAGTGGACATGGGTAATCCCCATGCCGTGACTTGGATGAGAGATGTCGCGGGATTTCCTCTCGAAGTCATCGGACCTCAGGTCGAAACACATCCCCGATTTCCGAACCGCACCAACTTTGAAATCATCGAAAAAACCGGAAGTCATTCGCTTCGAGTTCGTGTGTGGGAGCGCGGAGCGGGAATCACGCTTGCTTGTGGAACTGGTGCCTGCGCTTCAGTGGTCGCAGCGATCGCCGAAGATCCAAGCTGGGAGGGTCAGTGGATTCAGGTAGAGCTGCCGGGTGGAAGTCTCCAGATTCGTTGGGCAGGTCCTGGCTCTCCCGTGGAGATGAAAGGACCTGCAACCGAAGTGTTTCAAGGTCGATTTGTCGACGGCTGAACTCGATCTCAGTGGTCGAGGTTGGACAGAGGATTCATGTAGAGTCGGAAGGTCTTGTCTCGTTGACGGCGGATAGAAAAAATCCCGTTGTCCTTCTCGTTGGCCAGTCGACCGTAGAATAGCGGATCGAGTTCGGCCACTTCCTTCACGCTCTTGCCTTCGTATTTGCCAAAGTCGAGGTAGACGGTTTTTTCGTCGATCACTCCAGTGACCGGGCTCATGCCGTTGTTGTTTTGGGAGCCCGATGTTCCGCCAAAGTTTCCAGTAGATGCACTCATGATTTTGAAATCCTCAGGTGAGAATGGTTGAGAATGCAAGCAAACTGCCTTGCTGACTTGGAAATTAAACTCAAGCCCATGCTCAAGTCTTCCTGTTCGATGCCCAAAAATAGGAAAGAAGGTCAAGTGGCCCTTTTGATTTCAAAATACTTTTTTTCAGAACCCTTGTCAGCGAGGGATAAAACGAGGAAATTTTAGGCCATGAATCTCAACTCCGATCCCTCTTCTGGTTCTTCTTCGGTTCAAACTTCTTCCGCTTCATCGGTTCCGCCCGGTTTTTCCTCAGTACGTTTGGCGTTTTCGCTCTCGGATCTCCAGGTCGTGGAACGCGAACTTTCGAGAGAGTGGTGGGGGCTCGGTACAGAGCGACACGCGTTGTCGTTTCTTCCTTTTTTGTCCCTAGATGGGAAGACCCGGCATCTTGAGTCTTTTCCTGAGCATTCGGTCGCGAGTGCTTTGGGTGGGGCTGCGATTCATGAATGGATCTCCAGTGCAGCGAGTTGGAGGAAGTTTTCGCCCAGTGCACAGGCTCTTGCACTGCGAAAAAGTAATCGGTTCGGTTCGTTTTTCAACGAAGTCGGTGAGGAGCTTCAAGAAAAAGGCCTCGCTACTTTGTACCGAGGGTTTATGATTCCAGAGCTCCCAGTGACAGTGAGCTTGTCTCAGCTGCGAACCCTTCGAGAGCGTTCGGTGGATGCGAAGCCTAAGCATTGGGCCGTTCTGCCGTTTCATCGCGTGAACCCGCGTTCGGGACAGGTGCTCGGTCAGACTGTCCTTGATTTCTCAGAGTCTCAGCGGCTCCCTGTTCCTCGGGCTTTGCCTCTTGAGTTCTCGGCGCGAACCCAAAGCCAAGAGGCGATGCCTGAGTTGAGTGTGAGCATCCAAACCCCATCCGGACGTCGAGTCTTGGGAATGGAGGAGGCTGTTTCGATCTCAGGGCTTTCGTCTCGTCATCTCGAAAAAGCGTTTTTCTTGAGTGCTTGGATTTTTGGCTGGCTTCAGACTTTTTGGCAGGATCGTCAAATTCAAATGAATCAAGTGAACCTGCGATTTGCGGACGGTGGAGAGGGTCGCTTGATTCTTCTCTCTCTTTTGGATCTTCATGATTTTGACCTGGGTCTTTCTGCGCCTGAAAGTGCTCAAGAAGCTCTCCATCAAGTAAAAAGCTTTGCTCATGCGACATCGGGAGATCAGTGGTTCCTCAATGTCGAGCCTTTGAAGGTCTGGGCTTCGCGCTCGAATGTCCGAAAGGAAGTCTCCATCAAGAACCCTTCTCAGAAAGGTGAGGAGTAAGCTGTGTTTTATCGAGTCGAGGTTTCCCTGAGGCCGGAAGTTCCGGACCCTCGGGCAGAGGTTTTTTTGGAGAACGTCAAGCGTGAGGCCCCTGAGCTTCACGCGAAGATCCGCTGGGCACGTATTCTGGACGTGTATTGGATGGACCTTCCGTTATCCCGAGAGGAAGTGATTCCAGCGCTGTCTCAGATTTTTTGGGACAGAGTCACTCAGTGGATGTTCACTGGAAACCTGATTCCATCAGCTTCTGGCAAATCCGGCGGAGTGAACGATCTCGCCGAGTATGCTCCTCATCGTCCCGGGAAGTTTTGGGGGATTGAGACTCGATACCGAGGAGGAGTTTCGGATCCAGTGGCTCGTGTGGCCTCTGAGGCACTGGAGATCGTGCTCAGACGAAAGCTTTCGGGCACTCAATTGGCGCATGGTCACTTAGTGCTTTTGGAGGGGCCAGATCTTTCGGAAGATCACCTTTCCACTTTGGCAAGGACGGTTTTGTGTAACGAGATCATGGAGACCTGGAGTCTTCTTGGGGAGGCCGAGCTCTGGAAGAGTGATCGGTTTCACCAAGAGCGGATTAAGCGGGATCTTCCCCGTGTTCCGATGCGCCCCGTAGATGCTTCGGAACGCTTTGAGTGGAGCGGGTTGAGTGCGCAGGACGCTGAGAAGCAATCTCAAAAATGGAAGCTCGGTTTGTCTCGAGTGGAGTCTGCAGCCTTGAGCAAGGTCTTGGGGTCGGATTCATTGACCGAGCTGCGCAAAGAGTTCGGCATTTATACTCCTCCCACCCGATTAGAGGCCGAGTTCGTGGCTCGCTGGTTAATTCGGGGGCGTGCGGACCGAGTGCTTCACGCTCCGATTCAATATCGAGGCGCAGGTGCGGGAATGGAGATTCCCACTCAATGGTCGAGCTTTCATCGGATGATTCAGCAACATTTGCTTGAGGCTTCTCCTAAGAGCTGGATTCGCCCTGATCCAAGATCCACTCGGGTCTGGGTTCAGCCAGATACCGATGATCTGCTGTGCTTGGAGTCTGCAATTTCGACTTCTCGAATGCCGTTCGATTCGGAAGGCGAGACGATGCAGTCGATTTTTCGTGCATCTCGCCGGTGCATGGAGCAGGGGGCAGGAGTTCATTTATTTGGTCT
>Ga0169931_10015601_pt1 | contig 10152 bp, 6 predicted proteins | sample Kivu_15m_20L_FD_129675 | JGI IMG/M metagenome (GOLD analysis project Ga0169931, IMG submission 129675) | Freshwater microbial communities from Lake Kivu, Western Province, Rwanda to study Microbial Dark Matter (Phase II) - Kivu_15m_20L... | ecosystem: Environmental > Aquatic > Freshwater > Lake ... | reverse complement strand
ATCATAGTCTTCTTTATGGCTTTGATGGAATATGGGGTGATAAATCTGGTTCTTGACTCTCTTAGAGATGGGAAATTTTTCGTGGGTATACTATGTGACTTTGTCTCGCTTAGTTTTCCCTTAGTTTGCACTGCTTTATACACGACTTTGTCCTTTCTGCCAGCTCAAGTTCTCGGTTCCGTGCCTTTTTTGATGATGATTTTCTTTTCTACTACTTTTTCCCCAGGCTCTGGAGTAGATTTTTTTAATTACTTTCGCTATTTGTTTCCGAGATTTTACTTTTGGTGCCTTATTCCAGGTGTAGGACAGCTTATGGAAGGATGTCCAACACAATATACCATTCTGTACATGATTCTTACAGCCTTCGTCAACGTGTTTCTCTTTAGTGTAATCAAAAGCATTTTTATCATGGCGTCTCGCAGAAAATATCGACAGACAATGGCCGATCGAAAGAAACGGATGTTGCGCGAAACCTTCATTGAACTTCAAACAGAGCTCTTCGGACCCAAGGTTCGGAAAAGGAATGATATTGATAAGGATGTTGTCAGATTACCCTGACATTGCTAGTATAAACAAATTAAGACAATACTAAATGAAATAAATTACATCCTGTTATAATTGATCTGTAATAGCATCAGCGACGCTTTTAACGTTAGGATGAATAACTACTCACGATCAAGACGATGCTGCAGAAGTCATTGGATCAAAGGTTCGGAAAAGGAATGGTTTTGAATAGGACGTTGTCAGAATACCTGACATTGCCATTACTAAATTAATGAAATAAATAAAAAAATTGTTATGATTGATGTACAATAGCAAAAGGGGTACGCTTAGTAACGCAGAGATGAAAAATCCACTTATGATTAAGACGATGCAGCAGAAGTCATCGTCGTGGGGGTGAAGTCTGAGCCTTAACAGTATTTCAATGTTAACATGTTCATAAATAAAAGGAACATAACAAGAAGGAGGCCAATGCACTGAGTAAATGATACAACGATACCTAGTACTCTCTCATTACTACACGTGCAAAGCTATTTGCCATGTCATTAGATCTGAACATATAAAAAAAAACAGATATACAAAAAGCTCGCAAAGTGAACACAACAGAATTATCGGACGTTTCTTTTCATCAAGGAAATTGTTCCTTATCTAAGTTCGACGACAGCTTTGTAATCATGGCCTACCCACAGAATATCAAGGAGAGATAAGATGATTTAGATGATGGATGAAGAGCCCATGGTACTGGAGGAGCCGAACATTTAAAATTTTGAATAAACTTGTAAAATGAATCGGTGAATTCAATTATATCTTCAAATGAGCTTTTTGTATTACTATTGTAACTGCTTTTCTCTATTATTAGCTGCATCGTATTTGATATCGACCACTCTTGGCAATATTCCTAACACCTTTGTATGGTTTATACGATTCTCCCGTCAAACTCATACCATTCACTGTCAAGCCACTCCATGATCCCAAGGGTATTTTCCATGATAAACTCAACGGCGGATGATTTTCAGGCCTTTTATCCGAATTGAGAACAATAGATCCCGTTAGTTGTGGTCTTTTCTTTTCATCTAGATTCCCTATGGTCCATTTCGCTACCTTTCCCACCTCATCAAAAAGTACATGCCCAATAGATACATTCAACTCAACCGTCTTTACAACTTTGGGGAAAGGTATCGTCACAATGACATCCTCTAAAATTAATGTTCCTCTTTTCGATGCAGAATAGATGAGAGAGCTCATATGCCGAGCAAAAACATTTAAAACAAATTTCCCAGTCATTTCTCCTACATTGGACGTTGTTGTAGTTGCGGAGGGTGCAGTTAAAGTAGATGTTGGACGACTTGAATTGGAGGTTGGATTACCATACATGACTTGAGGTGTACATACAATCGGTGGACTAAAACCCGATGTCAATGCTGTGGGTTTGACTCGATATCTCATGAGTTGAAAGTTACCATCGGGTGGTACAAAGGATAAGCAACGGTCTTTTTCGAATCTTGTATAACGTACACATGGATGGAAGGAACAATCATCAATAACTTGTGGTTCATTAAAAGTAAGCAACAAATCTGGTATTCCACTCAAATGTGATTGTGCTTGTATAAAACCGGACAGGTCATACGAAATCACTGCACCGTTCACATCCAGAACGGCATCTATTTCTTCAATAATATCTATATATATTTCATTATTGGTATGTTTTACATTGGCTGTCCTCCAAGGCATGGTAGAAATAGTTCCACTAGGTAAGGCGTCCGACATGATGGCATTGGATCCACCTGTGACAACCGATTGTAGCTTGGTCATGACGGTGGGTGGACGTATCATAGCTTGTAAGGCATTGGGCTCGGTGGTGAGAGGCCAACCATAATCACACATTTCTTCTAGCAGTTGATATACCGTACTAAAATTGTCTTTGATGGCATTATCATCCGCGGGACTACCAAAATAATCCACAAATGTATCCGCTATGCGATGTAAGAATTCTATGATAAGCAAAGGTGATATTTCTCCTGGACATACAGCTAAGTACGACAGTCCGTCACGAAGAATACTAAATACATAAAGTGATGAAGATGAGTTATGATGGGATGGAGAAACATAACTATCGTCCATCATTATTTCCATGATAGGTGGTACCGTATCATACAAGGGAAATGGATCCGATGAAAAGGTAGTACTTGCCATGGATAATCCACCATGATGATTGAGTGATACAGATGCACGTTCCCAAAATTGATCACAAACAGTCCGTGGTGTTATAGCTCGGAAATGTCTTTCGATTAATACTTCCCCAGTGGGGGAGAGTAAGAAGATCGATTGAATCATAAATCAAAATACGGAACTAATAATAAAAGAAATGAGAAATGGAGGTTGAACAATTGGAATCACTGTGTTTTTCTCATTTTTCACTTGAAAGAAATACAAAAAATGATGATCCATTTTTTATAATCTTTTGTGTCATTCAAGTTCTTTACGTACAGTACAGTAGGGTATTGGGCTGATGGGCTCTACGTACGCTCTACAGTATGACTGCCTCCACGATCGTTGATACATACAGTAGGATGATTAATTACAACACTAGATCAACATGTACTGTCGCCATGAACTCTTTATCCTCCTCTGCTTTATCCTCATTTGGACTAAGAACCTTCGAAGTATTTGGGCCTTGGATATTCCAACGCAATCTACCACTCAACCCATTACATCAACTTCCACGACGACGAATCATGATCCTGGATATCATTCACAACACACACATCATCAAAGTATGATTACAGAAGCTATACATGATATTGTAGAAATATCCGAGGAATTTATGAAATCAGCAGTAGCAGGGAAAATTCTACCCCTCGCCACACGATTATGGACCATTAAAGCAAAGCATAAGGATATTGCTACTGCGATTCATAAATTAGCTAGTCCTAGTGAATTGATTTTACTTATTTTACTTGGATGGACTACAGTTCCTATATTACAATATCCCTATAATAAATTTATTATTGGCTCATCTCCTCGATCATTATCCAAATTGTCTACGGACGATTCCACCGATGCAATAACAGACTTGGAAGAAAAAAAGAAAACTTCTTCAACACCTACTACTACGTCAGAATTTCAACACTCGTTACTCTTCCTCATTGCTGATCATATATCTAGAGCTTCTAAAGTGGCTGTACTTGTATATGCTATTGATTGTATAGCTGTGACATTAAAAACATTGGGGTTCAATGTCAAAAACTACAGTCAAATTATTGCAAAAGTGATTTATACAACATGGTTCTTTGATCGATTAAGATCTTTGAAGAAATACCTTATCTTTAAATTACTAAATGTATTGGATCAACGAGGTGCACGAAAGTTTCATCCAGGTGCATATGGTCGAGCCAATATATTGAATCATTTACTTGATGCTGTGATCATCGCATCCATGACCTTGTCTATATTGGATGTTTTGCAAGTCGAGGGTGGTTTAGCCTTAAAATCAGCCTTTGCGTTTGGTAGTGCGGGGACATTAGTATTTTCATTTGCAAGTAAAGATTTAGCTACACAACTTGTAAGTGGCTTAGCCTTGTCCAGTTCAGATAAGGTGTATGAAGGGGAAGAAGTTGCCTTTGGGGATGGTACGAAAGGTGTTATTGTGAAAATGGGATGGATGCAAACCTTGATACGTAGTCCAGATGAAATGATAACGTCTATACCCAATACACAACTTGCTAATCAACGTATAACGAATATAAGTCGGATACGAAGATGTCAAGTGAAGCAGATTTTACGATTTGATTATGATGAGGCTAATAAATTTCCAGCCTTGTTTGAAACCATTAAGAAGGAAGTAAAAGCTGCATGCCCACAAGTTATTGCGGATGGTTCTCGTCCCTTTCGAGTTGTTTGGTCAGATTTTAAAAGCAGTCACCTGGAAGTTATTGTGGATATGCATTTTAATGTCAAACCATCTGGAGATGTATACCATGACAATAGACAACGATGCCTTATGGCTATTTACAGGGCAATTAAAAGTCATGGTATGAAACTGGTTGTAAGAGAAGAATATATATCATAGAATAAAGTTACTATTCTAGTGAAACTATAAATGATTTATTGTACATTATTATTACTACTTATATCATTCTCAAGACTTGGACCTACTCGATTGATTATAATACTAGATGGAATAGCAAACGAGACACCACATTTCTTCGTCGCTCTGGAAATGGCTTCCAAAACTTTTTGCCGATTCTCCTGCGAACGAATATTTGTATCCAAAGTTAGTTATGCATTCAAGGAAATGGGTTTATTTATGGTATAAAAATTTAGCGTACCCAATATACATTTCCCGTCGGAGGGAGATTGAAATGACTGTCTATAACAACCTCCAAGTGGTCATCTTGAAATTCACGCCAATGTACACGAAAAGGTCTTGACCCATCGGTGATGAGCTTTGGACAAGATGATTTAATCTCAAATTTTATCGCCTGAACTAGTTCAGGAAGTTTGTGTATTTCATCGTAGCTAAACCTTAGTTTTTGTTTAACTTGACACTTAAATAGTCGAGATAAGTTACTAAATCGTTGATTAACAAGTTGAGCATTAGGGATTCGTACAACAATATCGTCCTCGCCTAGAATTGTAAAGCAAATAAGTTAAGTAACACGACGAAGTTGATACGATTATACAAAAGAAAGGATAAGGAAATACCTCGAATAGATGTCTCCATCCAGCCAATATTTGTAACGAGTCCCTTCGTTCCGTCCCCTATATGAATTAAAAAAGCAGTTATACAAAGTCAGTAATCGAATATGACTCTCCTTGATTGTATATGGGTCTTATTTTAGACGCACCGAGATTGATTGTTTCACCTTCGTAAAATCGATCCGAGGTTGAAATCACAAGTCCACTCACAAGCTGCGTTGCAATATCCTTGCTTGCCAAGGAAAAGACTAAGGTTCCAATACCTCCGAAAGCAAAGAGTGAATTGATTCCCCTTCCCATCTCAAGACCCAACGCATCAGACACTGACAGTATGGTAATGATAACAATCATAACATCTAATATTCGGTTATACACAGCGGCTTTTCCCAGCTCCTTAACATTTTCAGCTTTTACAGCCATGGCTATGAGGTGCCTTTTAAAAATCATAATTCTACGACCTGCCCATCCTAAATATGCAGCCTTGGCGACCTGAGTGACTAAGTGGGATCCGATTTTGGTGTATCCCAAGACATTCAGCATCACACGGCAAACGTTGGCTAAATACACCACACTCCCAATACGAGCTGCTTGACTTATATGGTCTACAATTTGGTACGCATATGTCTTACGAAAGGAAAAGGGTGAATCATCGGGTGATACTTCCAAAGATGAGTTGAGCTGGGTTTTTGTAAACTTGGCAAGAAAAAATTTGTTGTAGATGAATTGAGAAATGGGAACAGATGTCCACCCGAGTATTGCAATAAACAACACATCAAACACATCCAAAGAATGGCTTAAGGCTCTACGAAGAGTGATAGCCTTATCTGATGTTGCAACTGATTGCGATAGAAAGGCTAAGGCATTCCCAGTCAATGAAAATTTTTCTTCTAAAGGAGTATCTACTGGAAGACTCAGGCGTAATTTTGTAACATCCGACAAAGGAAGCGTTGTGTGGGCTAATATGAACTTTCTAGCTTTACACCCTGATGAAATTGAAGGGACTTTCTCGAAGGTCATGTGATTGATCTGGTACAGCATCGTGATGAAAGTGTCTCGGTAGTCTCGAGTTGGATCAGCATGACAGGTGTGTAAGAAGAGCCAAGCGATCACGTGATGAAAAATGGAGAGGGAAGGAGGAGGGCGAGGGAAAAAAACTGTCTAGTACAGTACATACGTATCCGTATGGCAAGAAAAAATGGCGCGGTGTCACGATGCTCACACAACTCGAACGAAAAGACAGATGACGAAGTCGAGGAACGAGGAACCCACTTATGCATCTCTCATCCATAAGCAATTCGAAATTCACACATCGTTTACCTCCTTCATGCGCTTTGCAGAAAGTGGAGGTATCCATAGCCCATTTAATGTATCCTTACATGGTTTACTTCCTTCATGCGCACTCCACCTCGTGCACTGTAGTTATATATCCTTCACATCGTTTATCACCTCCCCCATGCGCTTTGTAAAACGGAGTGAACATCAAAGGTACTCAGGGTCTCATTCAGTAATGTACATGCCCTAAAATAAAAATAAATTCTTCAAGGTGTAAATCTTTGAATTCTGTTTCGATTGGTTCTTTTAAAAAGGAGAAAAAATGCAGACATTGTTTATATAGTTGATTGACCCGAGCTGCTCGCGTAATAAAGTGGCCGACTCTTCCTGATATAGATAGCGTGAATAAGTCATGAGTATCTATTTCTTGTTTCTTGCAGTATTCAATTGATCAATTTGAGAGCCTATGATGCATTTTGATAAGCATCGTATGTCAAGACATAACGAATACCAGAAAGGTCTAGAGATGACTCTCTGAAAAATCAATTCATTTATCGACCATGTCAATAATACAACTATATCTTAGGTTTCGGTCAAAGACTGGAGTATTACCTTGATACAAATTCGTGAAGAGCTTGTTGCTATATCTTCAAGAACTGTTTAACGTGGAATAGTAGCACATGGACTATACGTTGACTCTCCTAGAAGATCTTCTAATGGTAACAGTATTAATGGAAGTCTAATAATGTATCACGCGAGACGATACATCTTCATTTACTCCGTTCTTATTAGTTATTACTATAGCTTCCTCCAACGCCAAGACCACGATTCTTGTAAGACGTGTCAACCGTATCTTTCCCTATTCCTTCTGCAGTAAATGTTGCGACAACAGGTCGAAAGATATATTTTGGTATGCAAATTTTATCCGTAAACTTGATATCCATAAAACGATCTCTTGTAACTTGACCTCGAAACATTCGTGGTCGCTTTTGAAACTTATTTAAATGAATATCAGCATGGTAGTGTAAAACGGTGTTTTTGTTGTTTGTCGTACGTATCGGTATAACCCATGATATACCATGTGTGTCCATATGCCATCGACCTATTCGAGTTATTCTATTCGAATCCCCCTTTTCAGACAGTAACACACAGCCATTTCTGGAGAATTTAAAAACTTGTCGTTTCCGTCTCTTTCCTCTCCAAGTTTTTGCAAGACCATCCATGCATATCGTGGTTGTATTCCAGGGATTCGAGCTTTCAGGGAACAATTGGGCTTCATTTTCTACACTTGGTGGGAAAAGAAATGGCGACAGGTTTACATCTACCATCCATTCATCCGTTCGCATAGGATGTTCCTCTTCGATCTCTACATGTTCCATCTTGGTGTATTTTCTTTTTAGATTCGACCGTTTTCGATTTCCAGTATTTACTGCAGATGATGATTCGGATACTTGTCGTTGATAGATATCTTGATCATGAATGTTTTGATTAAATTTATCAATAAACGTTTGATCCACTTGAACCCATCTACAATTTTCATTATCCAAAAGTGCATCAGCAGAGAAGAAATCTTTGATATTTGAAACTGTCTTTTGAGGCTTCCATGAGTAACCTAAATTTATCTGAATAGAATTGAATATTAATAAGAACACATTCCTCCGCAGCATGCTATGATTGACAAGAGTCCTAAGGTGCTTGAAATGAACGAAAAACGCAATTCGACCTCGTTACGGCACTGCATGATCTCCTACTATTGTAGCTATGTACCGAAAAAAAATCGTTTCTTCTCCTTGTTCGCGCGACTAACTAGTTCTTACCGCTTACTAACTTTCGAACGCTGTACTTGTTACTAAAAATTACCACGTAATATGAGTACTGACTCATTGCGTAGGTAGAGTCATGTATGTCTCTCCGTGAAAGAGACCTGAAGAAAATAAAGCAGCAACTCATTCTGAGTGTATTAGAATAATAGACGTCTTCTCTAACCAGCAATCAAATATCCTTCTTAGATCAGCTATTCTATATTATAATACAAAATGCCAACGAATGCTATGTCTCGAAATTGTAAGTCAATAAAGCTCTTCATGGCAGACGGGATTTTCCTTCTGTATCGCGTAACGAGACTGTACGAACGATGCCGGGAATACCATCATAGTTGCAGTCGCGTCATTCCACCGGTGACTTGTGGGTCATCATCGGGATAAATACGCAAAATGTTAATCTCTTTCTTACACCATGGTATGTGCCTGATATTTTCTCATAATGTTCTTTCTCCTTTTCTGTACCTTGAATAGACCGGAAGACGGCCATTCCTCCCCGTCGACCCTACGAGAAGGAGCGTTTGGATGCAGAATTAAAATTGGTCGGAGAATTTGGACTTAGATGCAAACGAGAAATCTGGAGAGTACAATATGCCCTTGCAAAGCTCCGAAAGGCTGCCCGTACGCTTTTGACCCTTGATCCTAAGGACCCTAAGAGAATCTTTGAGGGTGCTGCTCTATTGCGCCGAATGAAGGCCTACGGTCTACTTGGTGATCACGAGCTTGACCTCGATTCCATTCTTCAGCTTACTACACAAAAACTACTCGAACGTCGTCTTCAAACTATGGTCTTCAAGCAAGGCCTTGCTAAATCTATCCATCATGCCCGTGTATTGATCCGTCAACGTCATATCCGAGTCGGATCACAGGTTGTCAATGTACCATCATTTAATGTCCGCACTTCCTCAGAGAAGCATATTGATTTTTCAACAAAAAGTCCTTATGGGCAAGGTAAACCAGGCCGTGTAGCGAAGAAGCGTGCTGCTGCAAAAGCCGCAGCTGGGGGTGATGATGAGTAGTGTAACAGATACAGTCAAATTTCTTGTAACGAATATTAAACACAATAGATCATAAATCAGGACTAAATTTTAACTTTTTGTTACAACGACTTCTGTTGTTATTTAATCGCTTATAATATCGAAAGAATCCTATATTATACGGATTTGAACACGCCACAATCCGATGAAGAATGTGTATGTCTAGTTTAGTTACCGAAAAGGTTTCCTACGCAGATAAGACTTTATCCACGCACAAACTACGAATGGACCATAGATTTTATCTTCAAGTCACGAAGCTTACTTATTTAAAGGACGACCAAGCAAAAGCTGCTCTTTTGTTGTTGCACATTTGGTTTTACACTCTGGTAGACATTCAGATCTCGACTTTTGCTCCTCTCCCTTTGGCTTGGTGCATTCAAAGACACACTTGCTCATACAAGCTTGAAATTTAGGATCATCCTTGGTACCCTTGGATTCATCGCCAGCAGCATAAGCGATATCGATATTCATCACCATCGACACGAAGCCTAGGTTAAGTGTTTGAAGAAAAACTGAACGTCTGTAAGACGGCGATGGATTGTTATAGAAATCGTTTGATGATTTCTCAGTAGCATGTAACGGAACTGGGATCGTTGATTCATGAAAAATTGTGAATGAATGGCAAAAAGCATCGATAACAATCAATCCTAGCGTTGTTAAATGTGCTAAGAGTAAGTACGTCCTCATCATACAGTGCGATTTGAGAGCAGCAGTTTCTGTTGGAAGGACAAACTACAAATCGTGTCCTATCTAGGTTTCAAAAAAGTTTGGCTCGATAGCTCAATACCCACTGACCAAGTGTCTTCAAAAGCCTCCCTTTCTTT
>Ga0169931_10015600_pt1 | contig 10152 bp, 9 predicted proteins | sample Kivu_15m_20L_FD_129675 | JGI IMG/M metagenome (GOLD analysis project Ga0169931, IMG submission 129675) | Freshwater microbial communities from Lake Kivu, Western Province, Rwanda to study Microbial Dark Matter (Phase II) - Kivu_15m_20L... | ecosystem: Environmental > Aquatic > Freshwater > Lake ... | reverse complement strand
TATTTGGCTTAGAAATTGGTATCTGCCCTCGTACTAGTTATAGTGTGCTCCGCTTGATCACGACAAATGGTCAACGGGTTGTTAGCTCAGTTGGTAGAGCAGGTGACTCTTAATCACCGGGTCAGGGGTTCAAGTCCCTTACAACCCACTTGGTTTGAAGGAACTTAATTCTTCTAGTTCCAAGTGTTCCTTGATTCTGGTAAAGCGTACCAGGACTTTAGCTAAGAAATTCAGGATCGGGACATCAAATTGCTGGGCTAGGTTGAATTCAAAAATTTCCCTCTTTTAAATTCCGTAGATAGAATGCTAAATTTAGAATCGCATTTAATTCATAGGCGTTTTGGAAACAGTCCTCATTACCAGCTGCCCTATTAGGTTATTAATAATCTCCGGTGTGCTACGAAACTTGATCAAATAAAATTCTTGAATAAGATTTACTTATAACTATTCTAGGCCATTTCCAATAGCCAGGCAGCGCCAACTTTAATGGTTAATCTGTCCCAGAAATTCAAATTAGACAAAAAGTGAAATGAAATTTCACTCATATGTCCGCATTCAAATAGAGATCTATTTGGATTTACTCATTTCTGTACTGGAACTAACCTGGAGTCCAAGAATCAAATACAATAGAATACACCATAAATAGTTGGTAATTGGAGGTTGACTAAAAATCATCGTGAAAAGAATTATGTAGAGCGGCCCATTCCATGGCATCAATTTTCTCAGCCTCGCATAAATTTGGACTGAAAATACAAAGGTAAAAACAATGATTGGAACACCATACAGAACGCTCAATGAAAGCAAATTAATTCCTGAATATTGAAAAGATTGAGGGGTCTGAATTCCTAGCGGATTCGAAATCCAAATTTGGAAATAGTCACGAATTGAAGTGTACAGAAATCTGTCGGTTATTGAAGTGGGGTTCGCCTCTAATTTTCTTGCAAAAAGTGCAGTTGAAAATTGGTAGCCAGGATAAATGCTTGAAATGAACAAAAGCCCCGAGAACACCTTAATTCTTTTAGAAGTGATATTGAGAATTGATGTAAAAATGGCTATGGCCAAAGCGACATATCCAGTCGTTGCATAACTAATTATGACCGCCGTAGATAAAACCAAGATGAAAAAAAAGGAAGTAATTCTTCGGTAAACACGAACATTCAATAACAAAAAAACCCCTAATGCTAATTGTGTTGCGAAAATTGCGGGCTCTCCACCATACCCCGTGAATCTGTTGTCAAGAAAAATTCCTCCATTTGTACATACATCATAGCTCCAAGATCTACCTCCAAATCTTTGAAAAGAAACCAATGAGCAACTGAAGACACTCGGAAGAATTACTTTCCCAATGCCACCGAGTGCAGGAACAAGTAAATACCAGCAATAAACTTTGATTATTTGAGAAACTCCAACATAAATTATTAATCTACTGACTGCGACTAGTGCCGTAGCTAATCCTACGGTACTGGAAAAGAGGACCCACAAAGAGACATTATTTCCTCTTTGTAAATCTATTGCGATTGTGTATGTCCAGAATGAAAAATAAAACGTGAAAATTGGTGCCATTATCGCTTTACTAATTTTCCTGTGGTTTGATTTAACTTCCATTTCTCCTGGATATGATTGAGAAATCTGCTTCGAGAGCAGGTATACCGATAGCCAAAAAATTGGCTGGATATAACCGAAGGTTTCTCCAAGTATATTTGGACGTGTAAATAATAACCCCAGAAAAACATTGAGACCCAGAGCTGAGTGAATCAAGTTAAAGCTTACTAAAACGAGATTTAACGAAACATAACCCGCTAGCAAAAAAAGTAGTACTAAGTAATCCATTTTAGTGATTTTCTTCTTGAGATTGATTCAAAATCATCCAGCCATGTCCAGTAAAAAACGCAGCAACTTCATTTTGTTCCTAGCGCGCACTAGTTGGGACACTCACTGTACATGTGGATGTTATCAAGATTAGTTTGCATTTAAGTCGTTTAAACTTAAGACTCTTGTTTGATTTGGATTTCCGAAAACATAGCAACCTGGGGCAACATTTTGTAGAACGATAGTTCCTGCGCCTATAACGCAATCTGAACCTATCTCGATTGATCCTAGAATTATTGCCCCTGCTCCTATTTTAACGTTATCACCCACAACCGGATTTTCGGAATTATGTTCTTGAGACTTGAAGGTTTTTTGACCAATAACTACATGAGGCATGAGAATCAAGTTATTCCCAGCAATAAATTTGTTGCCAATCACAACTCCGGCGGGATGTGGAACTACAAAGGACTCGCCAATTTTACTTCCAATGGCAGCATCAAAGCTGTTTCTTGAAATATTTAGCCTGCGCACCAGCTTAGCTAAAGGTACTAAGCCCAAATCAGTAAACATTGATTGGATTCGATACAGAAAAACGGCGGAGAAACCCGCATCTAGCCATAAATATTTCAAATACGTCCTGGTATTTTTGATATCGTTTACTGTGACATCAGATTTCAGTAGACGTAGTAAATTCTTTACTTTCCGCATTTAATCATCCTGACCTTCCAATTAGGTAATCTAAAGCTAACTGACGAGAACGGTACCGAAAGGGATAAGATTCTATAACTAGATCTTCTCGTGATACAATATCCACAATTGCGTCTGAGTAGCTCAAAAGATTCAATGGTGCCATGAAGAATATTTCAGGATTATTCTTCTCGAGATTCTTCCAGCATTGGCCTTCAGCCATCAAAACACGAACACCCAAACTCATCGATTCGAGTGCTATTGAACTACTAGCTATGTTGGAGTAAGGAAGCATTACTAAGTCTGCCGATTCAATCGAATCCAGAAAGACTTTTCTCTCAATATAGTAATCATGAACAAAAATCCAGCTTCGAGAAATAATCTCTGAATTCAATCCCGATTCAGAAGATAAAGTTCCTAAAAAATGTAACTCGATTGATTTACCCGTTAGTAATCTTGCTCTCTCCACTGCGAAGATTGCCAAAAGGGGATTCTTTCGAACGGTAACAAAACCTGGCAGAACTACTTTGAAATTTGAATTTTGATGCTTCAAGGTTTCAAATGAAATCTTCTTGTCTTTCTTTGGTATTACTTGGACTTCATCATCTACCAAATGAAACAAAAAATTGTAACGATTACAAAAAGGAATACCCAGGAGTGCAATTTCAAATCTGGGAAATAAATTCGTAAGATAGCAGAGTAATAACTTAAACGATGTTTTTACCATTGATAAGAAATTCGTCCAATCCAAATAGGGTCTCATAATAAGGATTCGACACTTCAATCGATGCATTAGAAGTTGGATAATCCAATTATCCCCATCCCAAGTAATGCACTGATTTGTGCCTAAATGTTGTTTTAAAAATACCACTAACTCCATTTTTGAATTAAAATCCGAACACATTTTTAGGCGTTTTTCTGGCACGCAAAGTCCGACCACTTTCGAAAAATTTGCTAGCGAGAGGACTAGTAGATTTGTCTCGCTACTTAGCAATCTTGAAGCCAAAACATTGAGCCACTGAACTCTATGCCCTGATAAATTCTCTGTTATTAACACAAGATTACGACCGCTGCGCAATTCACCTTGTAAAGTATTTTTATCAATCATAATTAATGGATTGTCTAGAGTTGACATACTGATTAGTCTAGTTAACTCTTTTCTAAATTCATGATATGAGCATAAATACTCATCAATTTTTTGGTATTCGACTCGAGATCAAAAATATCTTTGAATAATTCCGAAGCTTTAATTTCGTATGCAAAATAGTCCTTCAGAATACAAGCAATTGCATCGGCAATTGCCTCACCGGAAATAGGTGAAACTATACCAGCGTTATACTCCGAAATAAGTGGAGCAATTCCATTTCCGCTACTAATTACAACTGGGGTGCCTACAGAAAGTGATTCTACTACGGCAAGTGGAAACCTATCTCTCGGTGAAGGTAACACAAGAATTCGAGACCGACTCAAAAACGCAATAGTTTCCGGATTAGTTAATGGTCCATGAAATACAAACGAGACTCCAATCTGTGATTTCGCTATGTATCTTGTGCACTCTTCAAAACTTCCCGCGTCAGGACCGATGAAGTCAAAGATTAAATCATGCCCTTTTTGCAAAAGAATTTGACCAGCTTTAACTAGAATTTCGGGTCTCTTATCCTGACTAAGGCGACCTACAAACACAATCCTATTTTCCCGGTCATTTTTTGGTCCAACTTTGGCCGCATTAATAAAGCGTTGAATTACAATATCTGCCTCAACTTCAATTAAGTTCTTATCTTCTTCCTCCGACAAGCTTAGAATTGTAAAACTCTTTCGCATAATAAATCGAGTTGCGAATTTATCCAAAATTCTTGCGCTCAAGCGATTGCTGGGATCTATCATTCCGTGACATTGTAAAACGTAAGGTAACTTCAGTAGTGCACACATAAGTGCAAGAGGTAGAGTGATAAGGTCTCGAGCCAAGTGGATATGAAATATGTCAAAATTCCTTCGGATTCTGTAGAACTTCAGGAACACCCGTATATTGACAATCCCTGCAAACCCTATCTTTGCGAACAAAGAAAAGCTCCTGAATAGATGAAACTTATTCGGAGGAAAGCTTTTATGATCAAAGATTGCTTTGTTGTCGCTCAAGGCCAAGATTTCGCAATGTTCGTTGAAGTTTAGCTCAGTGAGGATATTCTGGGCTACCTGTGCAGGACCTCCAAAAGCGCTGTCTTTTGAGATGTAAGTGACAACTTGTAAGATTCTCATTTAATTACTCGTTCCGAATTGATAAAGCTAAGTAACATTAGCATTTGTGCAGTTAACAGAGATATTAAAGCGTACTCGAATGTGAAGTGTTTGGTAACAAAGTAGAATGCGGCTATCTGGATTGAAGTCCAAAAAGTGTAAATATAAATCAGTTGCGAGTGAGAGCCTTTTGCAATGAATCTTGAAAAGTATGCCTGATTCCAAAAAGAAATCAGTGAGACTAGAACCAGAATTCGAAAAGTATTTAGACTCCCAGAGTACTCAGGGGGTAGAACTACATTCACTATGCTCCTAGAGTAAATCAAAGTTATTGTGGATAATAAAAAAACGAGGAGAAAATATGGCATGAGATCGAGCTGCCAGGACCTCTTTATGGTTCTTGGCAAAATGTGACTTTTAAAAGTCACAACATTAATCGCCGTTACTAGGCTCCCTAGTGCGGCGGGCCACTTGTTCACTGCTGAGAAAATTCCGGCATCTAGGGGTGACGCCAAACGAATAGCAATTACATCTAAATTCTGAATCACTGGTAAGACGCTAACTACGGAGCTTCGAAACTCAATTTGTTGTACATATCTTAAATCTAGCGGGTAGTTTTTTCTTCCAAGAACAAGAAGACTTAAGGCATCAAGAAAATAAATGAGAGAAAACCCAATTATAAAAGACACTTCGCTGTTGTTTATCGTAAGCAATGCGATGACCAAAACTAGTCCACACACTCTCCCAGCAGCACTGTAGATTGACAACCTGATAAAGTTTGAATGAGCTCTATATGGAATGGCCGCTAGCACCGAGAGATACCAGGCAAGGCCAATGAGTGGAATAGCCAAGTATGCTAGATGAAAATCTACTGACCATATTACTGTAACTGCTATCAATTCTAAGACTATAAGTTTCCTAATTTTTTGCTTACTCACGGGAAATCGATGGTGAGAGTTTATAACTTGTTTCCGAAGTGCCTCTTGCGCAAAGCCAAAATCCGAAATGGTAGCTACGATCATTGACATGGCTACGACTGCCATGATTCTTCCATAATCAACTGGGGAGAATAATCTAGCTCCCATAATCGAATACAACAAAGCCACAACTTGACCTGCCAGCAGGTTGGAAGACACAAAAACTGTGCCCTTGAGAAGTTTTCTATTCCATGGCATAGACCAATACTACTTATTATTTAAAATTTTTTAGAATTGGACCTACAATACTAATGTGAAGATTCTCTGGGTCACCAATTCGGTTTATCCTTACAGGGAGAGCGTACTTGAGTATATTCGCTCTGCTCATTCACTTGATTTAGTTACACTTGGCGCTGAAAAATCACCTGGTGGGGTTGTTCATTCAAGTTGGATAGGAAAGTTTAAATATAGATTTAGAATTCCGTTTCGTACATTGCGCCATCTCAGAAGTAAGGAATATATAGTGGTTGGAGGTTGGGATTCTATTGGTTACATTTTCATCATCTTTCTGGCAATTTTTTATCGAATCCCCCATTCTATGCTTTTCGAGTCAACTTTGGATTCTAGAAATCACCAGAGGGGATTCGTCTCTTCAATAAGAAATCTAGTATTCCGCAAGGTGTCAACAATTGTGACTTTAAGTGAGTTGTCCTATCAGGCCACACTTCATTACTGCGGAGAAAAAGACAAAATCATAAAATCTAAAAACTGGTTTGACCCATTGAACTTCCCCTTTCTCGAAGATGATGGGCTTAAAGTTGGTTACCGATATATTTATCTAGGAAGACTTATTCCACAAAAAGGAATTGAGAGAATGGTGAAGGCATTTTATGAAATCGCAAATCCGGAAGATTCCCTATATGTGGTGGGTGAAGGGCCAGAAAAGGAACGAGTTGAAAAAATCTGTTTAGATGGGCGGGTAGTATTCCTTGGATCCGTTGAACATGAACGCCTGTCATACTTCCTAAATAAATCACAGGCCCTTATATTCCCGACTTACAATGATGTGTACGGTTTTCCATGCCTAGAAGCTTTATCTTGCGGGCTTGGAGTAGTGGTGTCGCAACAGGCAGGGATTTGGAAGGATATTGAAGATCTCCCAGGTGTCATTACTTTTGATAGAGATTTGTCATCTGCCTTGGTTCAAATAAGAGAAGTTAAAGCGACCCGACAGTTTATCGATATAAGTGATTTTCATTTTACAAAAGTATTAGAGACATTGAATACTGCATTTGAAAAATCAAAGAAATTTATTGCATCTTAGATTTCAGGGTTTCAACTGTTTTTTCCCAATTAAATGTAGACTTAACCCAGTCTATTTTTGTCGTTGAATTAATTTCAGATCTATCTTGGGTCAAAAGTTTTCTTATTCCCTCAACTACCTTTGAATGTTCCAAAGGTACAATCTCCATCACACCAGCTGCCCCTGGTGTACTTGCAATATTCATTGCGGTTGAGATTAGGCACGGGGTCCCTATGGAAACTGCATCTACTACACTTCGACCGAAAGCTTCCCACCGCGAAATATGTGCGAAAAAAACACATTTTTCCACTTTTAACATAATCTCTTCATGTGAGGCATGAGGTAGCAACAACACCTTATCGGATAGGTTCAATTCTAAAATCAAATTTTCTAATTTTGCAACTCCTTCAAAGAAATCCTGGCCCTGCAAAATTAGGGTAATTGGGGTTTCTATTTCTGACCAGGCGCGCAGAAGGATATCTAATCCTTTGTGGTTAACATCTAATCTACCAGCGAAATATACATAGTCACCACCTCCTACCCACTTATATCTTGTCCACAAGTTAGAAGCACCATTCGGGGCGACAACAGTATTCGCACTCCTTGCAATTGTATGGATGTGCGTTTGTTCGGATTCGAAAAAAACATTTACAAAACTGGCACCTCTCAACAAAGAGGATTCGAAAATGCTTCGAATTTTCTTGAAGCGGAGGCCTGAAACAATTTTTGGGTCATACACGCCATGTGGAATGACAAAATAAGGAACCTTGATCGTGCGGCAGATTAACGCTACGAATAGATTCCCGAGATTCCAACCCTCATGCAAAATAACAAAATTTGATTTTTTTAAATACTTAGTGATACCAATCGGGATCATCAATGCATGCCTCTCAAAGAGATGGTCAAGGGCTTGATATCTAATCCCGGGGATACGTACTGATTGATACCCACCAATCGCATCAATAACCATGACATCAAATTTTGAATGACTTTGCAATGCACTAACGAGTTCAAATCTAGATGAATTCACACCTCCAAAAAGTGCGGTGGCAGGACGGGCGTAGTAGTCAACAATTTGCATGTCAAAAATGTACTCCTTTCAAAATTCAGTTGACGCTACAACTGTTCTTGGTGGCAATGCATGGGCTTTGAGGGCTATTATTTATCAATGCAGCGTAACCTATTGAACTTTAGAAATCCTTTCCGATCTAATTGTATCTGGAAGTTTCGCGCTCTGATTTCACTTTTGAATTCCATTCTTATACTACAGAACCCATTCATTTTTGCTCGAACCAAGCTATTTCTGTTACGCCTTCAGGGAGCAAAAATTGGTACGGGTATAGTTTTAAGGAAGTCGGTTAAAGTTCTGTATCCCTGGAACTTGGAAATCGGTGACAACTGCTGGATCGGTGAAGAAGTTTGGTTTATCAATCACGAAAAAATTAAGATTGGTTCAAATGTTTGCATCTCACAAAGATCAATAATCTGTAGTGGTGGGCATGATTATCGAGCTGCTTCATTGGAGTACGCCCACAAACCAATAGAAATTAAAGATGGTGCATGGATTTGCTTAGATGCAAAGATTCTACCTGGCGTAACTATTGGTGAGTGTTCTGTAGTGTCAGCTGGAGAGATTGCACGTAAATCAGTTCCTAATTATTCGATGTTAATTGGTGGAGTAATCCGCCCAATTAATCCGCCAAAGTAAGCAAGAGATGTCACGAGTTCTACTTGTAACAACAAATTACTGGCCCGAGCCAACTGGCATCGCCGTTTACACGACGGATTTAGCAGAAGCCTTAAAAACCAATAATCATCAAGTTACTGTTTTAACAAGCTTGCCTCATTACCCATGGTGGAAAGTGCCGAGTGAATTCGCCCATTTAACCGAAGGTGTATCCCATCATGAATCAGTGAAAGTCATAAGAGCGAAACACCTAATACCTCCGAGGATGAATGCGCTAGTACGAATTAAGTTTGAGTTCTCGCTCTGGTGGAATTTGAGAAGAGTCTCAAAGCTTTTGGTGGGCCATGGATTTGATGTGGTTGTCGCATGTATTCCAACTGTGGCTGCTGGGTTGATGGGAAAGCGAATTGCGAACAATTTGAGGATTGCATTTGGGTTAATTGTTCAAGATTTATCTGGAGCTGGTGCAAGACAATCGGGACTGCGTGGTGGTGCTCTAATTTCGAAGGCGGCACTCGCGGTTGAGGGATCGATTCTTAAGACAGCCGACTCGATTGTAGTTGTCTCCCCTGCGATGCGCGATGTAGTGACGAGTATGGGGGTTCCTACATCGAGAGTTTTGGAAATAGCAAATTATTCTGCTCGAAGGATTCAATTTGTTAACCGTGATTTTGCACGTAAGAACTTCGGTTGGACAAGTGATGAATTTGTCGTGGTTCATACGGGAAATTTGGGTGCTAAACAGGGCTTAGAGAATGTCATTGAGGCTTCGAAGGCCCTTGATTCGAATGCAAATGTCAGGATTTATCTGATTGGTCACGGTCACCAAGAGGCTAATCTGAAAAAGTTATGTGAGGGGCTTTTGAATATTTCGGTGATGGGTGCGGTGGCCGATGATCAGTACTCAGCTCTGTTGTCAGCAGCGGATTTATTGCTTGTTAATGAACGAAGCACTCAGATGGAGATGAGCTTGCCAAGCAAATTGACTTCTTATTTGTACAGCGAGCGCCCAGTGTTGGCCGCGGTTCCAAAAGGGGGAGCAACTTGGAAGTTTTTGGATGGAATTTCCGAACTCGTGGAGGCCGGAAAACCTTCGCTTCTCGCCCGTGCCATGGAGGACCTAAGTCGGGATCAAGAAAAGAGGAAACGCCTGGCGTCTAGAGGTCTCGAATTTGCGAGAAAAAATCTTGATGCAGAAATCGGAAGAAGGAAGTACTTAGATTGGGTCAACAATCTCATAGAATCTAAGCGTGGTTAAGCCTCTTACATTGCAGAAGTTAACGTCACATAAGGTCACAATCAGTGTGGCGCTAATGATCGCGGATGCCTTGGCTCTCCTATCGGCCGCTGTCATCGCTTATAACTTTCGATTTCGTTCCTCTCTCTTTGAGTCCGAGGGGCAACCTTCTATTGCAGCTTTCGATTACGAACTCATTCTTGGTGTAGTCGTTCTTGGATGGTTATTAACTTTTGGCGTGAGTGGCATCTATAGTTTGAATCACGACAGTCTTTTT
>Ga0169931_10015599_pt1 | contig 10152 bp, 4 predicted proteins | sample Kivu_15m_20L_FD_129675 | JGI IMG/M metagenome (GOLD analysis project Ga0169931, IMG submission 129675) | Freshwater microbial communities from Lake Kivu, Western Province, Rwanda to study Microbial Dark Matter (Phase II) - Kivu_15m_20L... | ecosystem: Environmental > Aquatic > Freshwater > Lake ... | reverse complement strand
GGCTTGCCTTTGGGGTCGTACACCAGCGAGGCGTTGGCGGCGTGGCGCGGGTCGTCGGTGGCCATGGGCAGGGTGCCGCCCACGATCCAGAGCTTGAGGTCGCGCGCGGCGTCGGACAAAAAGTCTTGCACCGTGCCCAGGCCAGGGGTTTCGGCGATCACAAGCTTGTCTTCGTCTTTGTGGCCCATGAAGCAGAAGTATTCGGGCAGCACGGCCAGCTCAGCCCCGGCGGCGGCGGCTTGGCGCAGCAGGCGCAGGGCTTCGCTGAGGTTGGCGTCCAGGCTGACGCCCGAGACCATCTGGATGGCGGCGACTTTCATGGCGGTGTCCTTGTGGGCAATAGGCGCCAAGCTTAGCGCGAGGCGTCGGGGGGCTGTGTGGCGTTGAGGTCGGCGCGGCTGAGCTTGTCGATTTTGGGATCGCTCCAGGTGCCGGTGATGTGAAAGGTTTGGGTGGCGGCGCTTTGCAGCGGCTGGTTGAGCAAAAACTGCGCGAGAAAGGTGCCCAAGCCCACAGCGGGGTTGATGGCGGTGGCGATGAGCGAGGCGGTGCCGGCGTTGAGTTCGGGCACCACCACCGCCTTGAGGTCTTGGGTTTCGCGCACGATGTCGGCGCGCCCGTCCATCAACACGGCGGCGTTGACGCCCTTCATTTGCAGGTTGTTGGTGCTGACCACGCCGCGTTCGATGCGCGCGTCGCCGCGCACAAAGTCGAACGCAAAACCTTCGGAAAACACGTCGCGAAAATCGAGCGTCAGGCGCCGGGGCAGCGCCTGCAGGCTGAGCACGCCCAGCAACTTGGCGGCGCCGGGGTCGGCCTTGAGGAATTGGCCGCGTTCGACCTGCACCTGCACCTGGCCGGTGGCGCTGCGCCAGTCGGGCTGGAAGGGGGTGCCGAGCCAGGCGACCTGGCCTTCGATGCGGCCTTTGGCGCCGCGCACAGTGCCGGGGTGGCCAAAGCGGGCGAGGAGTTCGCCGCTGTCGTCGATGTCGAGCTGCACACCGAGCTGGGTGCGGCGCTGGGCGTTGGCGCCGGCTTCCAGCGCCACCGGCAGCGACCATTGGCCACTGGCGCGCAGGCGGGCTTCGGGGGTGGTGAGTTCCAGCGTGTTGAGGCGCCATTCGCGGTCTTGCGCGCGGCCGGCGGGCTCGGCGTTCACGGCCAAGCGGCCCAGCGAGCGCCCAGCCAAACGAAAGTCGTTGACCACCAGGTCGACACCGGGCAAATCGGTGACGCCGCTGGTCAGGCGCTCGGCGTCGCGCGCGGTGCTGGCGGGCAGGTGCAAGCGGGCCAGCCGGGCGTGCCAGTGTTTGACCGCCCCGTCGGGGGCCAGGCGCATGTCGACATAACCGCTGACCTCGGGCGCGTCGACGTTGGCGCGCCAGTCCAGGCCCTGGCGGGTGGCGCCGAGCACCACGTTCTCAAAGCGGCGGCCGTCGGCGTCGAGCACACCGGTGTGCAGGGCCAGCCGGTCGGGCAGATAAGACGGGCCTTGGGCCTGGCTGTCGGCGACGGCGCGCATGTCGATGCCGGCGCTTTGGGTGAGCCAGTCGCGCCAGTCGGCCAGGGGCAGCTGAGCCAGCCGGATCTGGGCCTGCACACCGCTGGCGGGCAGGCCGAGCTGGTCGGCGTCGCGGCCCAGTGCCACGCTGCCGCGCAGCACGCGGGGTTCGGGCGCGTCCAGGGCGCGGTCGTAGCGCACACGCAGGGCGCGCTCGCCCTGGCCAAAGTCGAGCAGCAGACTGTCGTGCGGCCGGTCGGGCGCGCGCTGGCGCTGCCAGCGCAGGGGCACGGGCTCGTCGGCGCGTTTGCCCAGCGGCGCGGGCAGGGGCAGGGCCAGGCCTTGCAGGTCGGTCTGCACGTCCATGACCGGGTCGCCCTGCACAAAGCCCAAGCGGGCGCGGTAGCTGGTGGCGCCGCTGGCGCCGGCCAGCACGCGGGCCAGCGCGGCGGGGCCAGCGGCCCGCAGGCCGTCGGCGCTGGCGCGGCCTTCGCCCTGAAAACGGGGGCCGGGCTCGCCAGCGGCCCAGCCGCCCTGAAAGCGCAGCTCACCACCCAGCAGTTGGGCACTGGCGCTGGCGATGTGAAAGCCGCGTTCGCTGAATTGCAAGTCGCCTTTGGTGGCTTGCAGCACGGGCGCTTGTGGGTGCAGGTGCAGGTCGTTGCCGTCCAGGCGCAACTGGCCTTTGACTTCGGTGGCGCGGACGTTGTTGAAGGGCAGGTCGAGCGCCAAGTCGAGTTGGGCGTTGCCGCTGGCTTTGGCCTGGGCCAGGGCGCCGCCGAGCCAGGCGTCGACCGGCGAGGCGCGCACAAACCCAAGCAGGGTCTGCCCCGGACCGGCGATGCGGGTGCGCACCTCCAGCAGGGTGGAGGCGTGGCCGTCAAGGTGGCGGATGTGCACCTGCCCTTGCTGGGCCAGCAGGCCGGGCAGGCCTTGCACGGCGGCGCTGATGCCGGTGACGCCGAAGTTCAAGCGGTCCAGCAGCAGTTCGCCCGAGAGCTGGCTGAGCGCTGGCCAGCGCGGCGCGCCGGGGTTGGAGAGGAAGGGGGGCACGTAGTCGAGACGCACGTCGCGCAAGTCGGCGCGGATGCGAAAGTCGCCGTCCACGCCGTTGACATAGGGCGCGTCGTGCACCGTGCCGCGCACCCGGAAATCGACCCGTGGCACGGTGCCGGCCTGCACCGCATCGCGCACGTAGCGGCGCACCTCGGGCCCAACGCTCAACGGCAGGTAGCGGTGCACACGGGTGGCGTTGCCTTGGGTCAGGGTGGCGCTCAGGTCCAGCACACCCGGAAAGCGTTCGGCGCCGGGGCGGGGGTCGGTGTGCCAGTGCACGGTGGCGCTGCCCTGGGCGTCGGCGTTGGCCGCGCTCACCTGGTCGAGCCACACGTCCCAGCGCGGGCCGTCCACGCGCCAGCGCAAGGCGGCATCGAGCCGCTTCAGGGGAATGCGGCTGTCTTCAAACACGCCCGGCAGGTCGAGCGCGCCGTCGCGCAGCGCCAGCTTGGCTTCGCCGCCGTCCTGGTGGGCAGAAAAGCGCAGGTGGGCGCCTTCTATGCCGGGGCGCCCGGGCAGGGGGTAGGGGCCGTGGCTGCTGGTGCGGCCACTGGGCTCAGAGGCCAGCGACAGGCCTTGCCACTCTCCGTCGACACGGTATTGGCCGCGCCACCAGGGGGCGTCGGGTTCGGTGGGGGGGCGCCACTGGGCTTGCAGGCCTTGCAACACCCCAGCGGGCTGGGTGCGCTGCAAGGCCTTGAGCACGGTGGGGCCCAGGGGCAGGCGTTCGGCCAGGGTGGCCAGCCGGGCCAGATCGACCCCGTCGGCCTGCAGGGTGACCTGCTCGGGGGCGGTGGGGTCGTTGCCCTGAATGCGCCAGTCCCAACGGCCGCCAGACCAGGGGGGTTCGGTGTCGATTTGCAGGGTCAGCCCGTCGGACTGCGCGCGCCAGTGGGTGGCGCTGCGCTCCAGCCGCACAGGGCCTTGCAGGCTGCGCAGGCGCAGTGGCTCCAGCCCTTGGCCCAGGCGCACAAACACATCGCGCAGGCCCAGCCGGGCCTGCAGCGCCACGGGCAGGCCACGTTCCAGCTCGGTTTGCAGCACCAGCGAGCCGACGCCGGTTTGCCAGTCCATGCCCCAGCGCTGGCCGTCGAGGTGGTGGCGCAGACGCTGGATGTCGACCGCCGGGAACTCGGCCACGATGGGGCCTTGCCAGCGCTGCCACACCGGCTGCTCGGCGCGTTGCCAGGGCAGCAGGGGGTCGCTCAGGGTGGCGCTGATGGCAAAGGGCTGGCCCCAGTCGGGCGGGGGCACGGCGTCGATCTGCCAGTCGTGCCGGCGGCCGCGGTGGCGCAGTTGAATCTGCACGTCGCTCAGGGCCAGCGGAGGGGCGCCGCGCAGTTCGTCGGTCCAGCGCACGGTGCCTCGGCGGATCACCAGTTCGCGCTGCGCCAGCAGCCATTCGGCTACCCGGGTGTCGCCTGCGGCGTTGGCGGCCACGTCCTGCCCCGCCACCTGGATGCGCCCGTCGGCCAGGCGGCGCACCTGCAGTTCGGGCCCGTCGATCACCAGTTGTTCAAAGCCCCATCGCCACAACGACGACAGGGACACCGACAGCTGCACATGCGGCAAGCGCAGGGCCACCTGGCCTTGTTCGTCCAGCAGGCGCACGTCGCTGGCGGCCAGGGCTGGCGGGGTGGGCAGCCAGTCGGGCAGGGTGGACGGCAAGGCGCGCAATTCGCCGATCTGCACCGTCTGCCCCAGCGCCTGTGAGGCCCAGCGTTCCAGGTCGCCACGCCAGTCGGTGATTCGGGGCACAATCCAAAAATAGAGTGCGCCGAGGGTCACAAGGAAGAGCGCCCAGACCGCCAACACGAGCCACAACACGCCCAGCGACAGCCGCCGCCACCAGCGCCGGGTGTGCGAAACAGGGGTGTCGGTGGGGCTGGTGGTGGTCATGGGGCTTGCAAATTATGACGGGGCGCACCCCCACTGGTTCCCTTTGATGCCCCCCATGAGTCCCGTGACCGACGCCGCCTGCCCTGCCCTGCCCGCCGCCCTGGCCGAACATTCCCGTTTTGTGCAGCGCGTGCGGCGCCGCTACGCCGACGAGCTGGGCTGCCTGCCGCCGGGCGCCCCCACCCGCGACACCTTGCTGGCTGGCCTGCAGGCGCTGCGCGAGCGCGGCCTGCCGGTGCCCGCTGCGCTGCGGGTGCTGCGCCACCTTACGCTGGAGCGCTTGGCGGTGCTGGACTGCGAACAGCGCGCCCCGCTGGAAGTGGTGACCGGTGCGGTGACCACGCTGGCCGAGATCGCGCTGGACGCGGCCTGCACCCTGGCCTTTGCCGACCTGGACGCGCTGCACGGCGCGCCCATGGTGGAGGTGGCCGGCGCCGCGCCGCGCCGCGCCCAGCTGTGGGTGATTGGCATGGGCAAGCTGGGCGCGCGCGAGCTCAATGTGTCGAGCGACATCGACCTGATTTATGTGTACGACCAGGACGGCGAGACCGCCGGCAACAGCGAAGGGCGGCTGCGCATCAGCAACCACGAGTACTTCGCCAAGGTGGTGCGGCACATTTACGGCACGGTGGGCGACACCACCGAACACGGCAGCGTGTTCCGGGTGGACTTGGCGCTGCGGCCCAACGGCAATTCGGGGCCAGCGGCCGTGTCGCTGGGCGCGCTGGAAGAGTATTTCCTGGTGCAGGGGCGCGAGTGGGAGCGTTTTGCCTGGCTCAAGAGCCGCATCATCGCGCCGCAGGCCAGCATCAACGACGGGTCGGCCGCTGCGCTGCGCGGACCGGTGCTGCCTTTTGTGTTCCGGCGCTACCTGGACTACAACGTGTTTGAGGCGCTGCGCAAGCTGCACCAGCAGATCCGCGACCACGCCAGCAAACGCGCGGCGGGCCAGCCAGCGCGGGCCAACGATGTGAAGCTGTCCCGCGGGGGCATTCGCGAAATCGAATTCACGGTGCAGCTGCTGCAGGTGGTGCGCGGCGGGCAGTTTCCGGAGCTGCGCACCCGGCCCACGCTGTCGGCGCTGCAGCGGGTGAGCCGCGCCCAGCTGATGCCGACGCCCACCGCGGACGCGCTGGCGGCGGCCTATGTGTTTTTGCGCCAGGTGGAGCACCGCATTCAGTACCTGGACGACCAGCAAACCCACCTGATGCCCACGCGCGACGACGATCTGGCTTGGATCGCGGCGACCATGGGTTGTGCCGACCTGAGCGCGTTTTTAAGCGCGCTGGACGCCCACCGCGAAACGGTGGCCGAAGAATTTGACAAGCTGCTGGGCGGCGCGCAGCAGGGCTGCAAAGGCCCGGGCTGTGGCGGCAAGGCCCAGCCCGACGACCTGGCGGCGGTGCTGCCCGATCTGCCCCATGCGCTGGCCGAGCGGGTGGCGCAGTGGTGCGAGAACCCCCGGGTGCAGGCGCTGCGCGACGACACCCGCGTGCGCTTGGTGCGGCTGATGGAGCGCACCGGCGCCTGGATCGACGAGGAGCGGGTGGAGGTGCCGGCCGCGCTGCGGCTGGCCGACTGGATCGAGTCGATGCTGCGGCGCGAGAGCTATTTGGCCCTGCTGCAAGAGCGCCCGTCGGTGCATGAGCGTTTGCTGCGCCTGCTGGGCGCGGCCAAGTGGCCGGCGCGCTACCTGCTCAAACACCCGGGTGTGATCGACGAGCTGGCCAGCCAGCAGTTGCTGAGCGACCGCTTTGACGCGGCCCAGCTGGAGGCCGAACTGGAGATGCGGCGCGAGTCGCTGCGCATCACCGGCGAAGACGACGACGAGGCGCTGCTCAACCTGCTGCGCCGCGCGCACCACGCCGAGGTGTTTCGCACCCTGGCGCGCGATGTGGAAGGGGTGCTGACGGTGGAGCAGGTGGCCGACGACCTGAGCGCGCTGGCCGACACGCTGTTGCGCATCACCGCGCGCTGGTGCTGGGCGCGCCTGAAGAACCGCTACCGCGACGAGCCGGCCTGGGCCATCATTGGCTACGGCAAGCTTGGCGGCAAGGAGCTGGGCTATGGCAGCGACCTGGACATTGTGTTTGTCTATGAAGACGATGACGACAACGCCAGCGAGATTTACGCCGCCTATGTGCGCAAGCTGATCAACTGGCTGACGGTGAAAACCGGCGAGGGCGATTTGTTTGAGATCGACACCGCGCTGCGGCCCAACGGCAATTCGGGCTTGTTGGTGACCAGCTTTGCCGCCTATGCGAGCTACCAGCAGCAGCGCGGCAGCAACACCGCCTGGACCTGGGAGCACCAGGCCATGACGCGCGCGCGGTTTGTGCTGGGCCAGCCGGCGCTGGTGGACAAGTTCAACGCGGTGCGCGATGCGGTGATCACCGCCGAACGCGACCGGGCCGCACTGGCCAAGGAGATCACCGCCATGCGCGACAAGGTGCGCAGCGCCCACCCGGTGCGCGGTGGCTTGTTTGACGTGAAGCACAGCCCGGGCGGTATGGTGGACGCTGAGTTTGTGGTGCAGTACCTGGTGCTGGCGCACGGCGAGACGCAGCCCGCGCTGCGCGACAACGTGGGCAACATCGCGCTGCTGGCGCGCGCCGAGGCCTGTGGCCTGTTGCCCGCTGGCGCGGGTGTGGCGGCGGGCAACGCCTACCGCGAGCTGCGCCGGCTGCAGCACAAAGCGCGCCTGAACGAGGATCCGACCCAGGTGGACGCCGAGACCGTGCGCGCCGAACGCGACGCGGTGCTGGTGGTGTGGCAACACGTGTTGGCCGAGGCGAGCGGCGCATGAAGGGCTCGCGCAGCTGGCTGCTGCTGTGCGGCATTCACGGGGTGGCCAGCTCGCTGCTGTGGTGGGTGCGTGACAGCTCGCTGCAGCGACTGACTTGGCAATACGACACGGTGTGGTCCATGCCGTGGACGCTGTGGACCAGCGCCTGGGTGCACATGAACCCACCCCACCTGATCTTCAGCCAAATGGCGCTGGGCCTGTTGGCGGCGCTGGCCTGGGTGTTGCGCCCGCCCTGGATCAGCACCTGGGCCTGGCTGCTGAGCTGGCCGCTGGCCCAAGCGTGTTTGGTGGCCTGGCCACAGATTGGGTATGCGGCCGGCCTGTCGGGGCTGATGCACGCAGGGGTGGCGGTGTTGGCGGTGCATTTGCTGATGGGATTGATCCGCACACCCAAAAGTCGGCGCTGGGGCGGCCTGCTGCTGCTGGCGTTGGTGGTGAAGCTGGCCATGGAACGCGGCTGGTCGCAACCGGTGGTGTGGGACGGCGGCACCGAGCTGTCGGTGGTGCAGGCGCTGCACCTGACCTCGGCGCTGTGGGGCGCGGCGTTGGCGCTGCTGCCCACGGTGTGGCGCCACCTGGGCGTGCTGCGCCGGCGCCGGCGTGTGCCGGCCAAGCTGCCCTCACAGGTGGTCGAGCCGCGCTAGCGTGTGCTCGGCCTGCGCGCGGATGGCGCCGCGCTGCTCGGCGCTCAGGCGCTGCAGGTTTTTCACCATCAGCGCGGTGCGCGGGTGCGCCGCCCACTGCGCCTCAAATTGGTCCAGAAACGCCCAATACAGCGTGGTCATGGGGCAGGCGTCGTCCCCCGTGGCGCGATCGGGGCGGTAGCGGCAGCTTTTGCAGTGGTTGCTCATGCGGGCGATGTATTGGCCGCTGGCCACATAGGGCTTGCTGGTGAAGCGCCCACCGTTGGCGTAGAGCGCCATGCCAGCCACATTGGGCAGCTCGACCCATTCCACCGCGTCCACATACACCGCCAGATACCAGTCGGCCACCGCCTGCGGCGACAGGCCGGCGAGCAAGGCAAACTGGCCGGTGACCATGAGGCGCTGAATGTGGTGGGCGTAGCCGTGGCGCAGGGTTTGGCCAATGGCGTCGCGCTGGCAGGCCATGTGGGTGTCGCCGCTCCAGTACCAGCGCGGCAAGGGGCGCTCAAAGCCAAAATGGTTGGCCTGCTTCAGGCCAGGCATGTCGGTCCAGTACACCCCACGAATGAATTCGCGCCAGCCCAAGACCTGGCGAACAAAGCCTTCCACACTGGCCAGCGGCAGTTGTTCACTGCCGCGCTCGCGCCAGGCCGCCTCAACCCGGCGCACCACCGTCATCGGGTCGATCAGGTGCAGGTTGAGTGCCACCGACAGCAGCGAATGCCAGCCAAACGGGGTGTTGTTCCACATCGCGTCTTGGTAGGCGCCAAAGCCGAGCAGCCGTTCGTCGATGAAGCGCTGCAGGGCCTCTTCGGCCTGCTCGGGCGTGACCGGCCAGGCGAAGTGCTCCAGGCTGCCTGGGTGATCGGGGAAGAGACGCGCCACATCGGCCATGGCCTCGCGGGTGATGGCGTCGGGCGCAAAGCGCGCTGGCTCGGGTATCCAGCCCGGGCCGGCGGCGGGGTAGGCCTTGCGGTTGTCGGCGTCGAAGTTCCACTGACCGCCCACCGGCTCGGCGCCGTCCATCAGCACCTGGTGCTGCTTGCGCTGCAGGCGGTAGAAGTGCTCCATGCGCCATTCCTTGCGGCCCTCGGCCCAGCGGGCAAAGGCGGCGCGGCTGACCACAAAGTGGCTGTCGGCGCGCTGCTGCAGCGCCACGCCCAAGCGCGCGCACAAGGCGGGCAGCGCTTGTTCGATGTGCCATTCGCCCGGCTCACACAGCACCAGGGTCTGGGCTTGGTGCTGCGCCAGGCAGCGCTCCAGCCGTTGCAGCAGATCGGGCGCGTCGGCCATGCTGGGGTCGTCGATGCGCACATGGCGCAGCGGCCAGCGGCCGGCGATGCGCGCCGAAAAATGCCGCATGGTCGACAGAAACAGGGCGGTGCGGGCTTGGTGGCTCCAGACGCGCTGCGCCTCGCCGGGCGCTTCGATCAGCAGCACGCCGTCGTGTGCCGGGTCCAGATCGGCCAGGGCCGGATTGCCTTCCCAGAGCTGGTCGCCCAGCACCAGCGCCACCCGGCGCCACCTTGGCTGTTCGCTCATGGGGTGGACGGGCCGCGCTGGCGGCGGCAGCGTTCGCTGCAGTAGCGCACCTCGTCCCACACCTTGGCCCAGGCTTTGCGCCAGCTCATGGGGCGGCCACACGCCGCACAGGGCTTGCTGGGCAGGGCGGCTTTGTTGCCTTTGAAAGGCTTGTCGCCCATGGTCAGTGCGCGCGGTCGGCGCGCCAGCCCCGCACTTTGTGCAGCATGTCGTCGGCGCTGGCGCTGACCCACAGCGGGCACAGCCCCTCGCTGGCCGGCTCGTCGACCACGCCGCGCGGCAGCCGCCCACCCACCCACAGCACCTGCTCGGGGCTCAGGCGTTCGCGCAGCCAGACGATGGCGCGTTTGACGTCGCGCGGGTTTTGTGAGCCACCAAAGCTCAGGCCCACCACCTGCACCTCAAAGTCGCGGGCGGCTGTGACGATGTCGGGCAGCGGCATTTGCAGGCCCAGGCTGATGGTGTCGCAGGCGTCGAGCGCCAGCAGGGCCTCGGCCATCAGCAGGCCCAGGCCGTGGTGTTCGTCGGGCACGGTGGTGAGCAGCACACGCGGCGACTGCGGCATGCGGCTTTCGCGCACCTTGGCAATCGCCTGGCGCAGCACCGCCTGTGTGGTTTCGGTGAACAGGTGTTCTTGGTGGATGGCGATTTCGCCGCCCAGCCAAGCGTTGCCGACCCGCCGTGTCATGGCCGGCAGCACCTCG
>Ga0169931_10015598_pt1 | contig 10152 bp, 5 predicted proteins | sample Kivu_15m_20L_FD_129675 | JGI IMG/M metagenome (GOLD analysis project Ga0169931, IMG submission 129675) | Freshwater microbial communities from Lake Kivu, Western Province, Rwanda to study Microbial Dark Matter (Phase II) - Kivu_15m_20L... | ecosystem: Environmental > Aquatic > Freshwater > Lake ... | reverse complement strand
TTGTTTTTGTGAGAATATTTGTACATTTTCCTTGACAGTAGAGATAATTTAGATTATTGATTAACTCTTATATAAACGAATATTTTTTGCGTTAGAATATATCCACCAACGGTCTTATGCATCTTTTCTGATTTTAATTGAGACTTCTCATAAAGAGCTAAAGGTAGTCATTAAGGTCATTTTTTTATATCAATTTTACTTAGATGTTTTTATCTTGTATTTTGAAGATGTTGAATATGTAAGATTTTTGTGTTTCTTGCTAATTTGACTATTCAAACGAAGATGGGCAGTTGAGATGCTAAAGAGATGCTTCATTATAGTAATTTTGCTAAGTCTACATAAACTCGAAGCATTCCTGGTCCTTCTATAGTTCTTGGTACATGTCCTCTTATATAATTTCAACTTATTAAATGATACTATTTATTTTCTTTACTGAAACTAATCACTCTTTTATATAGTTTTTGAATTAGTTTATTATCAAATGTAGTCCTCAGGCCACGATATACTCCTTTTCATAAACAGTGGTTCAGGCGGAGGCATAGGCAAATCCATGGTCTAATCCAAAATATAACGTATCGATTTCAATATCCAAAACTAGACACAAAAAGTTTATTTCTACAACATGAGATCTAATCGCTAACAAGGATTTCAACATCTGAAAAGAATTTCTGATCAAGGATAACCTACTATAGCTGTCATTTGCGGAGGTGATGGTACTGTCATGTGGGTTATAAGCGAAATGGACAAATATAAAGTAAATCCTAATCTGGTTAGATTAGCTATCATGCCTTTAGGGACTGGTAATGATTTTTCTAGAGCTCTAGGATGGGGCAAATAGCAAAACGACATCTCATCGGACTGCTTTACAGGTCTAAGAGATCTGGTCTAAAAATGGATTACTGCAGTATGGTAGCCTCTAGATTTATGGTAACTATAAGTATCCACATATTCCAGTGGAGGTTTCTTTAAAGTCTAAAATTCTGAATAAAAATCTATGGAAGAAAAATTCTTAAAAAGACATTTCGTCAACTATTTCAGTCTAGGAGTCGATGCAGAGGTCGGTTTCGAGTTCGATAAAAACCGAACAACAACCCGTGCAGGTAACTTGGCCATGTATGGTCTGATGGGTATCATAAAAGGCATTTAAACCTCAAAAACATTAGGCGAGTTAATATAAAACATGTCAGCAGATTAATGTATATTCTAAGGCAACAACAAAGGATTTTTAGATTATATCGGAAGCCCATTTACATTTAATTTTAGTGATCTAATTCAAGGAGTTAAAAAAGTTAATAGTTTTCATAACAATCAGAATCTTTTAGCTTTGAATATCAATAGCTATATGGGGGGTGTCACTGATATATGGCGAAAAGCAAAGGTAAATTAGACAATCAAACAAAAAGATCCGCATACGTAGGCTTCACATAGTGACGGAAAAATATAGTTTGTGAGTTTTAGCGATGCGGGAAAACTTGGGTTGGAAAAAACTTTAGGAAAGTTGGATATCAGTTTTGCATAGAGAATCGCTCAAGGTCATGGGCCTTTTTCTATTAAATTCAGGTAAGATTTAGATTATTTAGACAGTACCAAGACAACCCTGACCATTGCACATTTCTTCAAATCGACGGAGAATTCATCAAAGCATCTCATCCGAAATAGCTTCTTTTAAAGGCTTCTTCTTTATTCTAAGGACGCAAAGTATATGTTCTTCATAACAAATGATAGTATGTGTAAATTTGACTAGATTATTAAAGATTAAATTTTTTTTAGAATATTTTAAATACGATCAGATTAGATAGACTCATCCATGCGCACTGTTGTCCATTCTTTTGTTAAAAACCTCATAACAAGGATACTTTTTACTACTTCTTCTCACCTTCTGATCGATTGTCGCTTGCTTATTACGATCGACCATATAGTCATTAAGACCCGTATTGACGTTGTATAAGTAATGATACCCACTTATTTTTTTAACCCTTCCGCACGATAGTTCTAGAACTGGAAAATATATAGCCATATCGTATGCACTTGTAAAAAACTTCCCTTGTTAATCTTGAAAATCTTTAGCCTATACTTGTCTAAAAAGTTAGGTTCGATAAGATCTCAAATGTGAAAATCTTTGAGGCGCATTACGATAATTAGCCTGTTGCCTTTCCCCTGGAGTATAATCCGAAGTAAATCCATAAGTGATCCTTACACTTTGCTAATACCAATAAAAATTAGAATAGAGTACTCCGGCTTTATGGTGCTGGTAGCCTGCGTTGAACATTTTTAGCACGTTTCTACCGATGAATTAATCGTCTCCGTCGAGATTTATTACTACTGAATCTTAACTACAGTATTCGTGAGTTGCTATGTAGATGTTTTATAGGGCTGTTTTTCGTTAAGTGTTTTCGATGTAAACGTATTTTTAGGGTTTTATGTTGTAAAAATGCAAATATTTTCGGAAAAGTTAGTCGGATCCGTCAGTAGAGGCATCGTTTATTATCACTACGAAGTAATTTGTATAATTTTGAGTGAAAATCGAGTTCAAATTGTACTCCAATCTGTACTGAGCATTATTATTGTATCCTGGTACAACGATACACATAGGTATTTCTTAGGTAATCGTATCAAGATTGAAATTTTGATGAGCTTTGATATATTCTTCAGCCGTATCTTTTTTCTCCTCCTCTTATAGTCTTCCATCAGCCTTAAGGTTATACTTGGCTAGTTTGAGATTTTCGAACGAAGTACTTCTGTCTAGATACGCGATTCTTTGTTCGTAAAACTTTTTTCTGCCATGTCTAGCCGATTCGTCGTGATAAATCACATCTTATATGCTAAATATACATTTTATTACGCTCTGCCGTCTTTGTCTCTTTTGAAAAATTAGAGCTAAGAAACAGTTTTTGCAGTAGACGAAGTCCTACCTGGCTTTTGCTGTCTTTTTTCGCTTATCTTCTTCAACTCTTATGTCATATACAGCTATTTTTTTCTATTTTGTTGAGGCTAAGTTTTAACTGGATGCTGTAACTATGTATTTTGTTTATTTTGAGCATGAATAGGTTAACGCTGCTTTACCGTTACAACATTAGCCTTAGCTTGATTGTTTTATGTATTTTTTCGCTACTTTTCTTCTTGTTTATAAATAAACTATTCTAGTCTTGCTTGCAGCTTGGCTATTTTCTAATTTAGCTATACTTAAGTAACAGTTCTAGCTTAGATTTCTTTTGTGTGGTGTTGTTTGCCAACTACGCTAGAAACTATGTAGTAAATGACTCCGAAAACAACTATGCCGAAAATTATTATGCCTATGATACTTATTGTTTTTGATTTTTTCTATTTTTTGTGTGGTATTTATCTTTTTTTATTGTAGATAGATATAGGATTATGTCCGTCGTATGTCAGATCGTCTTATTAATCAGCCACTTGTGGAATTCGCATTTGAGGGTTAGGATTCTACTAAATTTTATCAACTTAAATCGTAGAATATCTTTCTACATATCATAGGTCAAAGAAAAACAACAAAATACGTTTAATTACGATAAAAAAAAGATCTAAATTGTAAGTGTTTTGATAAAAAATTATATGTTATTTTTGGTATTTCTGATCACTTGAAGGAAAGCAATTCAACATCGAAAATAAGAGTTGAGTTAGCAGGAATAAGACCTCCGCCAACAGCCTGTTTTCCATAGGCATAGTCAGGAGGACAGGTAAGCTTGGCTCTTTCGCCGATGCTCATCTGAGCGACTCCTACGTCCCATCCCTTGATGACTTCACCCTTGCCGAGATTGAAAGTGAAAGGCTGTCCACGATCGCGAGAAGAATCGAATTTCTTTCCGTCAGTAAGAGTTCCAGTGTAGTGAACTGTGACTCTGTTGCCAGCTTGAGGCTTGGTTCCGTTACCTTCTTTGAGGACCTCTCGATTGAATGACATATCAAATATTATTCAAATCTACAAAATAATAATAGCACATGCAGCGTATCGACTAGAGACTTCTTTTGCTAGATCTCAACCTTTTCAGAGCCCAACCTTCACGACTCTACAACATAGTCTAATCACGCAAACAGTTTTACAATAGCAAAAATATGTTGTTTTCGGCACAACATCCCAATAGAACTATACAGACCAAATAAGGTCCAAAAGCTTTAAATTAGCTTCTAGGGTAGTTACTCAACGATCGTCATATGCCTCAGATGATATTTAATAATCAACTTGCATAAGTAGCCGCAGGGATAGCAGAATATTACAAAAATTGTTTGAGCAACAATAAACCTTTTGATTACTCTGTGGGTAAAATGTTGAGGGAAAAACTCAATACAAGCACTGTATATGATTTTAAATAGCCAATACATTGTCTGATTGGAGTTGGATTCAGAGATAAGTTTTAACCTTTGATTTCTTTGCTAATCGACGACGGAGATCCTGATCGAAAAAATAGACATCTTCTTATGAACGATCAAATGAAATTTTGTGGCATTAGTGGAGTCTCCTTAGGCGATTCTGGTATGATATGTGCAGTGTATTTGCTTACAAAATAAGTACTCTAAAAATGATTTTGTATAATATTTTTTAAACTAAAAAAAAGAGGAATTTTGCACAATTCGACACACATCATAGACTTATAAATACGCTTGAATGTTTAAATCTAAAGATTGAGGAAAAAGCAAATGAGATGAAAAACTTATCGTCTTATGAGCCCTTTCAGGTAGGAGACCTGGTTTTTATTAAAATTCCAGGCGAAACAGATCACCCGGGTCGAGTCGCTAAGCTTAAAAAAAGACGAAATCTGTGCGAAGTCACATACTTTAATCGACGAAAAAGAGAGTTAGTTTAATAATAAAGGCTTTATCCGATGGACACTCAGAGCATTCAGCTTCAATTTTAAAAATTACGAGGAAAAAACGACCCTAAGTCTTTGAAAATGATAGATGCTCTTTAAAAGGCGATGGACATAATAGTTGATAGACTTTAATATCGATTTTTAAGTCCAGGTGACAAACGAAATAGACAAAGAACACGAGATAAAAGGCCTTTGTTGTAAAGAGTTAAGACAGAATAATAAGCAACAAGAATCGATCTGACTGATAGTCCTGAAGAAAATGATGCAAATAGATTGATAAAAATAAATTAAATTCAAGTTATACAAGAAGGTATAGCGGCGATTCCAGAGAAAAACGCTTAAATATAAATAAAAAAGAAAAGACAGTATAGGAAAAAGACACCAAAAACATAAAATAAAGACAGTACTGAGCTAAAAAAGTAAACTTAAATTATCGAAATAGAGTAAAAAATCAACTTTTCGCAAGAAATATTAGTAGATGATCAAAATTTAGCTATAGAAAATGTTAACTTGAAAACTTATGAATAAAAACCTATACCTACCGAGGACAGCATCTCATAAAGTTTATTTTCTTTTTAATCATCCTAGCTCAGCTAAGACCTAAGTCTCTAACAATAATAAAAACTCCAAGAACTCAAGACCATCGGCACAAACATGTCAATGATGCACAACAGAATAAAATCAATGAAAGCTATAAACATGGCCTAAAAACTAAATTAGCAACTAAATAAACTTATTTCGTGTTTAAATCAGTAACGTTATGGTGGTCTAAGCCGGTCTTAATTGTGGTTTTTTTATAGTGTAATAGGAAGTGAGCTCTTGAATGTATAGGCGTTATGGTAGAACGGTTGTATAATAAAAATGATGTAGTTCGTAAAGGCTTTTTAGAGTGTTAATGGAGATAGCTGCTATAAAAGTTAGTATATTTGTGTTGTGCTTCGGTTAAATGTGATCTCAAGCAATCTAAGAAAGAATCTTATTATTAATAAATATGCAAGTAAGTCCTTGAAATAGTGTTCTGAAGAATTCTAGAAATTTTAGTGGCGAGTCATTGATAGTATATGAAACTTTTATATTCTTATTTTTGAATAAAATACTATCTCATTTGATATTTAAACTTCTTGATCGATCGAAAAAATAATCAAAATCTATGTAAATTTTGTATTTTTATATCTGGCTATTGAACCCTTAACTTGCTTATATAATGTGCATCAATTTAACAAAATATTAGAAACAATTATTAAAATTTACGAAAGATGCTATTACGAGTCATTTGTCAATCAACTCTTCGACTATCTTGCCGTTTTTCAACCCCAAAAACATTTGCAAACATAAAGTAGCTTCTAAAGGTATACGGTCAATAGCTGGAATAGTCTAAGGCTATGTAAAAAATGATTCCGAGAAATTTCGATTAAGTAAAACTACAAAAAATGAGTCATAATCAAAGATTTAGTCAAGGAAAAAATCATACTCAAAGTTTAACTCTCACCTTTAGCCAGCCTATCTGGGATCTCTTAGACAGAGGAGGAAAAAGATGGAGACCTGCTCTCGCGATGCTTGTAGCTTAACTTTATGGACACCCCAGAGCCTCAGTCATGGAAATCGCTGCGGCTTGTTAGATAATTCATAATGGAACTCTACTAATCGACGATATCTAAGACTCCAGGTAAAAATATGAAAATTTAGCACTGTTCGCAGAAATAAACCTTGTGTGCATCTCATCTACGGAACTGACATAGCTATTAATTCTGGAAACATGATGTATTTTGTACCCATGCTTGCTCTTACTAAAAAATACCAAGGAATCGCTAGATAAAGAATGACCCAAATATATCTATAGGAGATGACTCAGCTACATATCGGTCAAGGATGGGACATACTCTGGCATAACATCGATCCTTTACACGGAAATTACCCTACATAAGAGCAATATCTTCAAATGACGGCACATAAGACTGGAGTTCTGGCTAGGATGGCTGCGAGACTGGCCTGTGCAGCCGTCAATGCTCCCCCAGTTCAAGAAGATATACTTTCTAGATTCGTTTAAAGTATGGGAGTTGCTTTTCAGATCCAAGATGATTTGCTTAACCTTTAAGGTTAGTAATTTAAAGCCACAAAAGGGTATTTTGGGTAAGACATTCACTAAGGAAAAATCACGCTTATGGTCATCCATTATCTAAGAAATTCAAAAAAATAAGATCAAAATAGACTTTTAGATATTTTGAGAAAACATACTGAAGATCAGAAAGAAATCGAAGAGGCGATAAATCTGATGAGAAGTAGTGGAAGTCTGTAATACGCTCGATGTCGAATGGAAAAGTTGATTTAGTAGGCAGTTGCTTAGCTTGATCAACATTTCACAGATAGCTAACCGCTTCGGATGTTGAAGCAACTTGCATAGTTTGGTATCAGTCGTACTACTTGATTATTGTAGCTTTAGATGTTCAAAAATATTCTTTACTTTTTTGCATCATGAAGGGGTTTATGCAATTTTTGTGATTAAATTTATCTTTAAAGACTTTAATATAATATAAATTATTATTAAAATGCTCACTGAGGCATCCTCGAACAAATAGAACCACAAAATCTAAGGAAAAGACTCACTTTTGAATTGCTTTATCAGCAAATACAAAGACCAGATCTCCATTCTGCAGCAATAAAAAAGCTTCATTAAGGATAAAAGTCAATCTTAGATCACTCAGCTCAAACTATAGCTATCTTAGTGCAAAAAGAAAATAAATAATTTGACTGAAAAGTACCTCAAAGAGACCATGGTTAAAGAAAGCAGAAAAGAAGATTAATAACTTATTGAAAGTTTTTAGATGAAGCTCAGATAGAAAGAGATGATGCTATAGCAATAGCGAATCAAAAGAAAAGGATGCTAGGAAAGAATAAAAAGAGCATAAGAGTAAGCTTAGAGAGTTAAAAAATAGTGCACTATGCTTCGCTGCTAAAAAGACAAAACGATGTAGATCGGACTCATGTAAAAAATAGCTCTAGAATAGAAAGTTAGACTGTGCTAAGAATAGATAACCTCTAAGAAAAAATTATTAAAAGGACTTAAAAAATAGCTAGAAAAAGCATATGCAGATAGGTAGGATCTTTACAAAAGATAACAAGATATCTAACTTAAAAGTAAAGAACTAAACAGCTATTCTCAAGAGGTCAACTAGTACAACCGTTTGAGTGATCAGAAACTCAAACAAAAGATTTCTTACTTATCGAAAGAAAACTAGTTTTTGAAGGATTATGTGAAAAAGCTTTAAAAAATGGCTAAAAAAGAGTGTGCTTGTTAGGGGAGGGAGGACTAAGTAAGAGAAAACTTGTTTGTTATCAAAAGAGAGCTGGCTTTAGCTAAAGCTAAGCTTAGTCATAATAATCAGATGAAGTCAAGAGCTACTAGTAAGGAAATGTTGTTTTCGCCTTAATCTTGTGATGAAAAATCAGGTTCAAAACGTAAATGATAGTAGTTTCTGTGTATTTTTATCATTTTTTATTTTTAAGATTGCAAAAATAAAGTATTTATCATTCATTTTCTGTTTTTCTTGACCTATTTTTTCAACCACTCGAAACCTTCGACGATTCCGTCTCCATTAAGCCCGCAGCAAGGCTGCAAATGCCAGCTTCTTCTTGATTTGTGAAGTCCCATGGCTTAGACGAGCTCGATCGGTCTTTTTTTAGCCATATCCATTTTGTTAGCAAACACCAAAACAGGACACTCTTTAACTCCGTCAGAATTAATCACATTTTCGAGAGTTTCCTTAGCAAGCCCAAGTCTTTCTTAATCGGAAGCATCCAGGACATATATTATGGCATCTGAACCGTCATAGTAATGATGCCAAAGATCTCTCAATCTAGTCTGACCTCCTATGTCCCAAACTGTGAAATTAAGTCCTCTGTAGTTGATTTCTTCAACATTGAATCCAACTGTAGGGACCGAAGCTGCGACTTCATTAAATTTCATCTGATAAAGGATAGTGGTTTTTCCGGCGTTGTCGAGACCTAACATGAGGATTTTGGATTTCATGTCGGCGAAGGAATTGATGATTTTAGCGAGAAGATGACCCATTTGATTTAATTATGAAGATGGTAAGCAAAATCAGCATATAAAATATTTCCTATAACATCCTTGTCAGAAAAGTAGGAAAAATTATAAAGATCTGATCATTTCTGATAAAAAAAAAAATGTATCGAAAATCATTTTTTTAGTAAAAAAAAACAGAAATTTTGCAAAAAATATTAATTTTTGATTAAATTTATAGTGATATTTATACATATTTCAATCATCATTTAATTTAAATTTTTCAATCATTCTTGATATTATCTAAAGCAAGATCGCTTGATTTGTACTTTCAAATAGACTTTTTAAAGCAACCTATGACTTTCTCGGCTGGCAGCGGCTACTTTATCATAACAAATGGAAGTTTGATTTATGGATTGTCAAGGTACAATCTGACTAGATAAAGCTATATTTACTTTAAAGGGTCATGTGTTGGACTCTTGTTTTTAACAAATCAACAGTGGTTGTCGTTTTCGATCTGAATTTTGGAGCTTTTGTTAAGCTGTAAGAGTTACTTGTGACCTGCTTCTTGTTGAACGTTCTACCTATGTTTGCGAAATTTTTAGCTGTTCTATATCCTGGTTTACGCTCCAAGCAATACGATCAAGATTGGTAACTACTTTCAAGTTGGATCTCTTCAAAACAGCGAGCTAGCACTAATAGCCTGATACAACTTCTTCTAAGAAACCCTTGAATTTTTACATTAAAACGCAACTCTAATATTAATGAAACTTTAGAAGCTATTAAAAGAACTCTATCGTTTCATACCTGGCTTTCTTTTTTGATCCTGACGCTGTGGTAAGGGTTAAAAAGGTTAGTTTGCTTGAAGAGGCTGCCTTTGTCTACACAGGTTCTAAACAGCATAGCTCATCTAATCTATATTTCTCTTCAATATCTGATATTAATCCGTTTTTTTTTCTTCAATAAAAACTCCAGTTTTAGTCTCTCTTATCTCTATTTTGCGAGTTAAGCTTTGAGTTATTAAACAATGCCATCATCATTTGCTTGGTTTTGCTTTGGGGCTGATACTCTATTCCATGTATTTCAGCTGCAAACTATATTGTTTTTCCGCTCTTAGAAAAAAGGCCTAAATTGGCCGTAAAAAGGACTCTACAGTTGCCTGAACTTTTAAAACTGTCCTAAAGAAATACAGCAGCTTCTGTTGTTTGTAGTTCAAGTATCGTTCCTTTTTTCTCAAGTATTTTAAGCATTCCTTTAGGGTTAGCAAGCTATTATTTATGAAGTTTCCTTGTTTTTTAACTTAAT
>Ga0169931_10015596_pt1 | contig 10153 bp, 8 predicted proteins | sample Kivu_15m_20L_FD_129675 | JGI IMG/M metagenome (GOLD analysis project Ga0169931, IMG submission 129675) | Freshwater microbial communities from Lake Kivu, Western Province, Rwanda to study Microbial Dark Matter (Phase II) - Kivu_15m_20L... | ecosystem: Environmental > Aquatic > Freshwater > Lake ... | reverse complement strand
TTGGCAGGGTCGGATTGGCAGGGTCGGATTGGCAGGGAACGGGCCGTCGGGGTCGCTCGGATCGTCGAACGACGAATACGCTCGCGAGGATCTCGTACGAATGCTCCGCAACAATGATGTGGGCGAACGACGCACAGAAGAACGACGCGCAGAAGAACGACGCGCAGAAGGAGGGATGGGCCATGAGCGACCAATCGCGTGGCACCTCGCTCCGTGAACGCAAGAAGGCCGCCACGCGCACTCGGCTCATCGCGGTGTCGCAACGTCTCTTCGCCGCGCGCGGATATCACGAGACCACCCTCGACGAGATCTGTGCCGAGGTCGAAGTGACCCCGCAGACCCTGTTGCGTTACTTCGAGTCGAAGGCCCATCTCGCGGTGGCTCCCACCCTGGATGCGGTCGACCGGATCATCGCCGCGCTCGGACGTCGAGAGGGTCGGGCGGTCGACACCTGGTGCACGATGGTCACCGACGAGGCCGCCGATCTCGTCGATTTGCGTCGCACCGCCTACCGCGATTTCGTGCGCAACTTCCAGAGGTATCGACTCTGGGTCGACAAGGATCCGACGCTCGTGGCGATCGGAGTCCACGGTCAACGACGTCTTCAGGATGCGCTCGCCGCCGCGATTTGCGCCGACTCCGACGGCCGCACGTCGATCGGGCCCACGTTGTTGGCGGCCGCCCTCGCGGCCGGACGCGAGGCCGTGTACGACCTGTGGTATTCCGGGCGAATCGACGACGAACTGCTGGTCGCCGAACAACGACGAACCATCGACGACGTGTTGGACAAGGGGAAGACGTGGCTCACGAACTGATCATTCGCAACGGAAACCTGATCGACGGAACCGGATCCGCGGCTCGGCGGGCCGATGTGGCCGTCGACGCCGACCGCATCACCGCCATCGGCGATCTCTCGTCGGAGGTCGCCACGCGGGAGATCGACGCCGCCGGGAAGGTCGTGACTCCCGGATTCGTCGATCTCCACACGCATCTCGACGCGCAGATCGCCTGGGATCCGATGATGACCTCCTCGTCGTGGCACGGCGTGACGACCGTGCTCATGGGCAACTGCGGAGTCACGTTCGCCCCGGTGGCCCCGGACAACCGCTCGTATCTCGCCGAGATGATGGAGAGTGTCGAGGACATTCCGCGCGACGCCATTCTCGACGGACTTCCGTGGGACTGGGAGACCTACCCGCAGTATCTCGACTCGGTGGAGAGACTGCGACCTTCACTGAACGTCGTGGGTCTGCTCGGCCATTGCGCCGTTCGGTATCACGTGATGGGGGAGCGATCGCTCGGTGACGAGATGCCGACGTCCGACGAGCTGGCCCGCATGCGTGACATCGTGGCCGAGTCGATCGCCGGTGGTGCGGTGGGTTACTCGACCTCGAGGATCCTCGTGCACGTCGTTCCCGATGGTCGCAAGGTTCCCGGCACCTTCTCGTCGATCGACGAGTATCTGGCGATCGCCGACGGCATGAACGACGCTGGTGGTGGACTCTTCCAGGCGGTGCTCGACTTCGAGACCAAGTTCCAGCACGAGATCGATCTCCTGAGGGCGATGGCGCGCCGTGGTGGGCGGGTGTTGTTCTCGGCGGGAGTCGGCAACGGGGATTCCGACGCGGCCGGATTCTGGGGGGCCACACTCGGCGACATTCGCGCCAAGGACGGCGACATCACGGCGATCGCCATGACCCGGCCCTCGGGAACCCTGATGGGACTCCATCAGGTGCCCCCGGTGGCGGGCTCGCGGTGGCGTTCCTTGATGTCGTTGCCGACCCTCGCCGATCGATTGGCGACTCTCGCCGATGCGTCCACCCGCGCCGAGTTGATCGAGGAGGGCAAAGCGCGTGGCACCTGGTACGACCCTCGCCACATCCACCCGCTCGGAAACGGTGCGGTACCCGACTACGGGATCGAGACCGACGAGTCGCTCGCCGTCATCGCCGAGCGGGAGGGACGTCATCCGGTCGAGGTGATCGTGGATCGCCTGCTCGAGAGCGAGGGGCGCGAACTGTTCAACGTCTGGTTCTTCAACCGGAACCGAGCCAACATGCCGGCCTTCTTCAACCTCGACGAGGTGTGCCCGGGATTGGGCGACGCCGGTGCTCACGCCGGTCAGATCTGCGATGCCGACGCACCGACCCACTATCTGTCGTACTGGTGTCGTGATCGTCGCATCACCGCCCTGCCCGAGGCGATCCGTCGACTCACCGCGCAACCGGCGGCCGTGCTCGGACTCGTCGACCGGGGAACCGTCGCGGTGGGTGGATTCGCGGATCTGAACGTTTTCGATCCGGCCGCTCTCGAGGTCGGTTACCCCGAATACGTGCACGATTTCCCGAACGGAAAGGGCCGTTTGCGTGTGGGTTCGTCCGGATACGCCGCGACCATCGTGAACGGGGTCGTGGTGACCGAGCAGGGCCGCAACACCGGTGCCCGCCCGGGTCGGGTCCTGCGCGAGTTCGCGAGGAGTTGAGATGACCGATCGAAGCCCCGACTTCAGCGGACTGTTCTCGCTCGAGGGCCGGACCGCTCTCGTCACCGGTGGTTCGCGAGGTATCGGCGAAATGATCGCGGCCGGGTTCCTCGCTCACGGCGCCAAGGTCTATGTGTCCGCCCGCAAGGCCGAGCAGTGCGATGCCACCGCCGCGCGCTTGTCCGACATGTACGGTCGCGAGTGCGTCTCGATACCGGGCGACCTGTCGACCCTCGACGGAATCGCCCGCGTCGTGGAAGCCCTGCGCGAGCGTGAATCGTCGCTCGACATCCTCGTGAACAACGCCGGGGCCAGTTGGGGAGCGCCCCTCGAGGACTTCCCCGAAAAGGGCTGGGACAAGGTGATGGACACCAACGTCAAGGGGGTCTTCTTCCTCACCCAGCAACTACTGCCCTTGTTGCGAGCCGCGGCCACGGCCGAGCACCCGTCGAGAGTGGTGAACATCGGATCGATCGACGGAATGCACAATCCGTCGTTCGAGGCCTACCCCTACGGAGCGTCGAAGGCGGCCCTGCACCATCTCACGCGAATCCTCGCCGCTCGACTCGTCCGTGACGACATCCTCGTGAACGCGATCGCACCAGGACCGTTTCCCACCTGGATGTTGAGCACCGGAGTCGGATTCGGAGGGGCGGTGGAAGGCGAAGGCGTCGACTGGGATCTGGTCGGTCGAGCCAACCCTCGGCGCCGAGTGGGAACCGCCGAGGACATCGCCGGTCTGGCGATCTTCCTCTGCTCTCGCGCCGGCGCGTTCACCGTCGGCGAGACCATCACGTGCGACGGAGGAACCTTCGCCAAGAGTTGACCGGCGACTACGGTTCCCACGATGATCGACTGGGCCACCGACCTCATCGATGCGATCGGCGTGCTGGGAGTCGCGGCCCTCGTCGCACTCGAGAACATCTTTCCGCCGATTCCCTCCGAGTTGGTGCTGTTGCTGACCGGATTCAACGTGAGCGAAGGTCGCTTCGGATACGTGGAGGGAGTCCTGGCCGCGACGGTCGGCTCGGTCGTCGGTGCGTGGGTGCTCTACGGCATCGGTCGACTGCTCGACGATGACCGTCTCGAACGTTTCCTGGCCACCATCGGCCGGATCGTCGGGCTGAAACGGGACGACGTCCACAAGGGATTCGTCTGGTTCGAACGGCACGGCACGGCCGTGGTGTTGTTCGGGCGACTGGTGCCCGTGGTGCGTTCGGTGGTGAGCATTCCGGCCGGAGCGGAGAAGATGCCGCTCGGACGTTTCTCCCTTCTCACCGCGGCCGGCTCGCTGGTGTGGAACTCGATCTGGGTCGCGATCGGCTGGGGTCTGGGTGATCAGTGGGAGAAGGCCGGTCGCTGGGGCGACCTCATCCAATACGGCGTGGTCGCCCTCGTCGTCGTCGGTCTGGTGGTCGTGATCGTGCGGGCCCGGCGACGTCGGGACGCATGATCTCTTCGGCGAGCCGACCGGTGCGCTCGTTACCCTGACGACGATGGATCACCGGCGGGACATCGAAGGTCTGCGGGCCCTCGCGGTGCTGGCAGTGTTGTCGTACCACTTCGGGATTCCGGGATTCGGTGGCGGATACGTCGGCGTCGACGTCTTCTTCGTCGTGTCGGGCTTCCTCATCACGTCGCTCCTGGTCGCCGAATTCGAGTCGACGAATTCGATTTCGTTGCGGGCCTTCTGGGCGCGGCGTGCTCGTCGACTCCTGCCCATATCGGCCACGGTGCTCGCCTTCACGTGCGTCGCCGCCGCCGTTCTCGTCGACGCCACTCGCCTCGACGACCTCGCTCGCGACGTGGCCGCGGCGGCGTTGTTCTCGGTGAACTACGTCTTTGCCGCCGCCGGAACCGACTACCTTGCCGCGGCTGAACCGCCGTCTTTGGTGCAGCACTATTGGTCGTTGGCGGTGGAGGAGCAGTTCTACCTTCTGTGGCCCGTGTTGATCCTCTTGGTGGCGCGATTCGGTCGGGGAGACCGGCGTCGCCGAATCTCCTCGGTTCTCGTCGTGATCGCCGTCGCGTCGTTCGGCTTGTCGGCGGCATCGACATCGACCTCGCCATCGTGGTCGTACTTCGGACTCCACACCCGGGCATGGGAGTTGGCGATCGGAGCATTGCTCGCCGTTTTCGGAGCGAGGTGGTTGCCGGAGTCTCGTCGGACCGCGGTCGGTTGGGCGGGATTGGTCGCCGTGGCGATCTCGGTGGTCACCTTCGGCGATGCGACCGGGTTCCCGGGATGGATCGCCATCGTTCCGGTGTTGGGAACGGCGGCGATTCTGGCCGCCGGCGACGGCGCATCGACGACGGTGTTGCTGCATCGCCCGGTGTTGCAGTGGATCGGCTCGCGTTCGTACTCGCTCTATCTCTGGCATTGGCCCGTGCTCATGATCGCCAAGGAGCGACTGGGGGACGAGCTCTCGGGTCGGGCCCTGGTGGCCGTCGCCCTGGTGGTGGTCGGGTTGTCGGAGATCGGATTCCGGTCCATCGAGAATCCGGTCCGGCGGGCCCGGTCGCTCCGTCGCGATCCAGTCGCGGCGCTCTGTCTCGGAGCGGTGATGGTGGCGGTGTCGTCCACCTCGGCTTTCGCCCTGAGTTCGTACGACCCCGATCTGACCACGGGTGTGCTCGCCACCACCCCGACGCTCGAGCCGATCACCGGCACGACCATCACCATCGACCCGGCGGAATCGACCGGGGAGGGAGCCACCGAGACGACGTCGCCCGTCGTCGATTCGACCGGGTCGACGCTGATCACCGTGGCGACTCCCACGACGATCGTCGCGCCGGTGCGCCTCGTTCGGATGGACGAGGTGACGGCACCGTCGGCGGTGGTGGAGGCGCGGTCGAACACCGTCGTCCCCGACAACCTTCTGCCTCCACTCGGCTCGGCCAAGTACGACACGGGAATCGTCTACGACAACGACTGTCACGTCTACTTCGACTCGGTGGCCAAGACCGACTGCGTGTTCGGCGATCCGAACGGATCGGTGACCGTCGCCCTGTTCGGCGATTCGCACGCCGCCCAGTGGTTTCCGGCCCTCGACGTGATCGCGGCGGAGAACGGCTGGCGTTTGTTGTCGCTGACGCAGGGGGGCTGCCCCTTCCTCGACGTGCTCACCTACAACGGCAAGGACAAGGTGAACCTGACGTGGTGCCAGCCCTGGCGGGACAGTGTTCGGGAGTATCTGCGAAGCCAGAACGTCAGCGTCGTGTTCCTCTCTCAGTACTACCGGCTCCGAGCCGCATCCGATCAGGACGCGATCGGAGTCGACGAGTGGGACGCGCTGCTGCCGGCCCTCGTCGACTCGTTTCGAGCCGACGGAATCGAACCGGTCCTGATCGCCGATTCGCCGTATCTCGAGGACGAGGTTCCGGGCTGTCTGGCCGCCAACCGTTCGCGCGTCGACCGGTGCGCTCCAGGAAACGCGACTCCGGAACTCGCCGTCATCGACGACTCGCTGCGACGCGTCGCCGCCGATCGTGAGGTCGGACTGATCGAGCCGCGCCGTTGGTTGTGCGTCGATGGTTATTGTCCGCCGGTGGTGGGAAACCTGTTGGTCTACCGGGACCAGAGCCACCTCTCGGCAACCTTCGTGCAATGGTTGACTCCGCTGTTGGCGGTCGAGATCGTCGATGCCGTGAGGGCCGTCGCGTCCGGGGAGTGAACCCCTCGGCGACCGGGTCGTGCGGTGTTACTGTCGCGGCCGTGAGTAGCACCACTTCTCCACGTGGCTTCATGCGAGCCACCGAATGTCGCCTCGACGAGTTTCGCGCGCTGGTCGAGGTGCCCACCGACCCGGTCGACTATCCGTTGGCGGATCGGATCGATGCGGGAGTGGTCGTCTACTCCGCCGCTGATCTCGCCGAGCGCATGGCGTCCGGGCTGGATCGGACGACGGTTCGGGGTGAGATCGCCTCGGCCCTTCTCGACGGACCCGGCACGATCGTGGTCACCGGAGCGATGGAACCGTCGGTGATCGACCGGGCATCGGCGGTGTTCTTCGATCAGATCGCCCAGCAGAACTCACGGGGCCAATCGGTTGGCGATCACTACGCCAAGCCCGGGGCGAACGATCGGATCTGGAACTCGTTCGAGAAGCACGCGATCGCCGATCCCGAATCGTTCGTCGACTACTACTCGAACGAATTCATCTCGTTGGTGGCGACCGCCTGGCTCGGGCCCGCCTATCAGATGTCGGCACAAGTCAACGTCGTGAATCCCGGTGGCGACGCCCAGATGCCGCACCGTGACTACCACCTCGGATTCCTCACCGATGCCGTCGCCGAGACCTACCCGACCCACGCGCACGTCGCGTCGCCGGCACTCACCTTGCAGGCCGCGGTGGCGCATTGCGACATGCCCGTCGAGAGCGGTCCGACGTTCCTCTTGCCACATTCGCAGAAGTACCCCGCCGGTTTCCTCGCGTGGCGGCGACCCGAATTCGTCGAATACTTCCGCGAGCATTACGTGCAACTCGGCCTCGCCAAGGGCGACCTCTTGTTCTTCAACCCGGCGCTCTTCCACGCGGGTGGTCGCAACGAGACGACGCACATTCGCCGGATGGCCAATCTGTTGCAGATCTCGTCGTCGATGGCGCGGGCCATGGAGACGATCGACATGGGTCGAATCGCTCGAACGGTGTATCCGTGGATCCTGAACGCCAAGCGGCGGGGGTTGGACGCCGGATCGATCGAGAACATCGTCGCCACGGCCTCGGAGGGCTACGCGTTTCCGAGCAATCTCGATCGTGACCCTCCGGTGGGTGGTCTCACGCCGCCGTCGCAGACCGACATCCTGCGACGAGCGGTCGACGAGGAGTGGACGTCCGAGAGACTCGACGACGAACTGGCCTCCCATGCCGGCAAGCGTTCGAGTCTCGACCCCTGGTGACGATCCCGTAGCCCGCCGAGCGCGCGGCGAACGGTGCCGATTCGTTCAGTCGAGCGTTGACACGATGTCATCGAGACGCTCGTCCGACAGAACCCCCCGGGCGCGAGTGACAGTGCCGTCGCTCGCAACGAACACCCAAGCCGGTTGGGAGGGGACCTCGAAACGGGCGAAGATCTCGCCGTTCTCGTCGCGAACGTTGGCGAAGGAAAGTGCGTGGCGCGTGACGAAGTCGGACATCGATTCGTCGGTTCCGTTCCAGGCGACGCCGATCACAGTCAGTCGGTCGGCGTGTCGGTTGCGGGCCTCCTCGACCGAGGGGGCTTCACGATTGCACGTTCCTCAACCGGGCGCCCAGAACCAGAAGGCGATGGGTCGTCCCGAGAACGTCGACAGATCGATTGCTCCACCACCCACGAGCGGAGCCTCGAAGTCGATCAGTTCGATCGTCGGGGAGGGCTCGAGTCGACCGGTGTCCGGAACCGGAGATGCCTCAACCGTTTCGCCGGTCGGGTCTCCGACCCCGGAACCCGCGACGAGGGTCGGGGTCGGTTCGGACTCCCGTGGTGCCGACGCGGTGGCCGCCGACGACGCACCGGAATCGTCCGGACCGCACGCCGACGTGACCGAGACGATGGAACCGAGCGCCGCCATGAGCAACGCACCGGAGCGGCGAGATCGTCTCACCGGGCAACAGTACCCACCATTCGCCCGGAAGTCCCGTCGGACCGTGATCACCTGCTCACGGATGGACCTCGACGGTCGGCCGGTGATACGACGGTGTTCGTGAAGTCGCGCGGGCAGAACCTTCCGACCTTCTCGTCGGTCATGGCCAGGGTGTCAGTCGCCAGGGTGTCAGTCGCCATGTTGTCGATCGCCATGTTGTCGATCGCCGTGTCGTGCGGTTCGTCCGACCCGGCCGGTGCCCCCGGGGAGGTTTCGCCCGCGGTCGTCGCACCGGCGTCCGACGATTCGATCGCGGACGTCGAACCCGCCGACAGCACGACCACCGTGGAGATCCCCGCGACGACGGTTCCGATTCCTGGTTCGTTCGTCGTTCACGACTTCGCCGATCCGAACTCGGTGGAGGGTTGGTCCGTGCAGAACGACACGGTGATGGGTGGCGTCTCGCGGAGCGGCGTCGACTGGCTGGATGGAACCCTCGTGTTCGCCGGCAACGTCTCACTCGACAACAACGGTGGCTTCGCTTCGTTGCGCGGACCACTGCTCGAATCCCCTCCGACCGATGTCGAGGAGTTGGTCGTGTCGATGTCGGGTGACGGAAAGACGTACGTGATGCAGCTGGTCACTTCGTCGGACTCGTTCATTCGGCGGTTCGTGGCCGAACCGGGCGAAAGCGAACAGACGATGCCCCTCGATGAGTTCGAGGCGACGAGTTTCATGCTGGAACCGGTGACTCCACGAAACCCCCTCGTGTCCGCGGATGTGCGGCAGATCGCCGTGTACATCCTCGACAAGCAGGAAGGGGAGTTCGAACTCCGCCTGCGATCGATCGCGATGCGCTGAAGGATCGACCGGCGAGGGTTTCGGCGAGACCCGCTCACCTCCCTCGTCGAATCAGTCGACGACGTCGGCGTGATGCCTCGCGACCAGTTCGGGATACGACCGCTTGTAGTAGTTCCAGAGTTGCTCGCCGAACAACGCCACCGGGGTGCCCCGGGTGCCGGTAGCGCCCGACAGGAGTTCCTCCCGTTTGACCATGAATCCCGCGTCGCGGTGACGGGGGCTCGCGGCGACCGCGTCGGCGAACCTCCGGTCGAGATCGAGTGGCGCCAGGCTCGCTCGAAGATCCGGTCCATGAAAGTAGGCCGAGGAAAATCTGGGCCGATCGGTCACGACCCGATGCTTGGTTGCGACGAGGTAGTTGCCGGTCATCGACTGGAGCATCTCACCGAGGTTCACGACGATGGCGTCGTCGCGCGGCGGTACATCGATCCACTCGCCATCGGGATTGAGGGCCTGAAGCCCGCCCACCCCATGTTGCAACAACAGCGTCAGGAAACCGGCGTCGTTGTGGCCGTTGACACCGGCCTCACCCCGCGGTGTCGTTGGGTACGAGATCATCTTGACCAACGAATGCGGACGTTCGCCGAAGCGTTCGCGGAACGTTGTCGGCGGCAATCCGAGACCACGCGCCATGACCGACATGAGTTCGTCGGCGAGACCACCCATCAGCCTGAAGAACTCGCCGACCGTGGCGCGGAAACCGGGAAGAGTCGACTCGGGTAGCCACTGGTTGGGTCCGTCGATGCGCAGGTGGGCCGGCAGCGTTCGAACCGAGTAGGAAGGGTGCTCGGAAGAAAGATCGAGTTGCTCGCGATGGTCGATCTTGTTGTCGGTCAGTTCTGAGCCGATGTCCTCCCAACCTCGGAAGTGTGGCGATTCGACTTTGGCGACCTGTTTCTTGACGTCGTGGGGGAGGGCGAAGAAGGAGCTCAGCAGAGCGAAATAGCGATCGAGGAAGACCCGATCGATGCCGTGGTCGACCAGAGTGAAGAAGCCGACCTCGTGACAGACCCGAACGAGATCACGCGCGGCGGAATCAGCATTGCCTTCCCTCCACGCCACGGCGGAGATCTCGGGGATCTTGTTGAACACAGTCATGTCGAGCAGGTTGCCGGACGCCGACCCCCACGTCAAACGGCCGCCCGGAAGGGCGGCCGTTAGTTGTTGGTGAACGACTGGAGCGGGTGACGGGATCCGTCGGACTGCCACCGGCAGTCCTCCTCCCGATTCCCGACGTGACACCTTCG
>Ga0169931_10015595_pt1 | contig 10155 bp, 7 predicted proteins | sample Kivu_15m_20L_FD_129675 | JGI IMG/M metagenome (GOLD analysis project Ga0169931, IMG submission 129675) | Freshwater microbial communities from Lake Kivu, Western Province, Rwanda to study Microbial Dark Matter (Phase II) - Kivu_15m_20L... | ecosystem: Environmental > Aquatic > Freshwater > Lake ... | reverse complement strand
CCAGAACCTGGCAACGGATCTGTAGATTCAGATCGGGTAGCATCAGCAGTTCTACTTGCTGAATCAGTATATAAAGTTACCCAAGCAGCTGCTGATGTTTGAATTTTCAATAATGCATATGTTTTTGGTGTTGCAATAGATATGTTTCCAGTTGCACTAGTAGTTGTACCAGCTGCAACATTAATCACACCATACATATTTCCGTGAGCTTGGCAAATATAATAATAAGTTCCAGGTGTCACTCCAGCTGTATTCCAAGTGATTGTTGCGTTTGAAGCTCCATTATTTGTTATTGTTCCTGTTGTCGTCCCGTTACCTACACCATTACTAGTACCTGTGGTTTGTGCTGTCTTAACCCAAAATGGATGACTGGTGCTAACGTTTACATTAAAAACTAATACATCTCCTGCGGCTACGTTGAGAGTTGGACCGCTACCAGTTGCACTTCCAGTAAAAACATAATTACTTGTATTACTAGAGTTTGCAGTTACACCATACGTATACGTTGTGCTTGCTGGTGAACTAAGATTACTTGCAGTTGCAAATGCAGTTGTTCTCGATGTTAGTCCACCACCAGATATAGTTGGAGTGCTATTCACCCACTGAGATCCATTATATTGTAGTACTTGACCAGTAGTAGCAGAAGTTATAGTTACATCAGTATGTGAATCTATAGATCCTGTTGAAGTTAAATATGATGGAGTGGTATTTACCCATGATGTTCCATTATATAAGATAATTTGACCATTTGCTGGTGAACTAATCACCACATCAGTAAGACCATCTAAGTTAGTAGGTCCTACAGAAGAGCTAATTGTAAATCCATTAGCAGTTACTGAACTAAATGTGATACCAGTTCCAGCAGTAAGTAAAATATCATCAGTTACTGTATCAGATCCAGTTAAACGAAGATTTACATTACTTCCGCTTGCAACTGAAGATTGAGAATATGTAGTATTTGTATCTACAGTATCAGATAGCTTAGCAAGTGGTTCCCAAACACCCCCATGTGCTACATATGCTCTGCCTGTATCATGAACATGGGCAAACATCCCATGCCATGTTGTAGCTGATGGGAGATCTCCAAGTGCATCATAGTGAAATCTTATTTTACTTGTTTGACCTTGTACTTCAATCGTTGATGTAGCTCCACCAGTAATACTAAATGTATTTGTGTCTAGATTACCACCAAGTTGTGGCGTAGTATCTAAAACAATATCAGTAATACCACCACCTCCGCCACCAGTTGGAGCAGAATTTACCCACAAACCAGTTGAACTATTGTATGAAAGTACTTGTCCACTTGCAGGAGAAGTAATTGCTACATCATTTAGTGCATCAATAGAAAGGTTACTAATACCAGTAATATAACCAGCACTTGCATGGTTTCCCCAACCAAATGCGGTATTCCAGTTAGAAGAATTATCTGTGACAACACTATAAGAACCAGATGTAGCACCACGCTTCATCAATCCAGTAGTAGTGAAGTCACTATCAGCAATATAATTAGGAAAGGTATGATTTCCCCAGTTGTATGCTGTATTCCAATTTGCAATATTTGCTGCAGTAATTCCACTTGCTGGAGATGCTGTAAATACAGGATCAGTTTCTGTTATACTTGCATTAGACCATTCTATTCCACCATTACCATCTGCTGTAATAACTTGTCCTGCAGTACCAGTAGGATTTGGCCACGGACCTGGACCATTACCATATATTGATATACCAGCTCCACCCACAAATGATATTATTCCGTTTAGATAAGGTCCTCCAGTTCCAAGTTTTTCAATTTCAATACCGCCGAGGGCTATGATTGGGTCACCCGTTGTAATACCTTGTACATTTCTCCACTTGCCATTAATATATTCTAGAAACTGACCCTCATCTAAAGGCAGAAATCCAGCACCGCCTGGTGGAGTGATTTCAACATCAGTTAAACCAAGAAGAGAAACAGAAGCAGAAGTTAAATATCCAGCAGTAGCATGGTTACCCCAGCTATATGCAGTATTCCAGTGAGTAATATTTTGAAGTACTATATTTGCTGCTGGAGATGCTGCAAATACAGGATCAGATTCTGCTAATGATGTAGCAGACTGAAACTTACCTAGAACTCTCCACGTTGTACCATCCCAAGTCCAAGTGACACCACCTTCTGTATGCTTTTGGTTTATACTTGGCGACGCAGGAAAATCTAATGCCATTTCTAGACGCTACTATTCTTCTGATGTATTTAGTTATCTGTTGTAGTAACCTCTTGGGAACAAAAGTCCAAATACTGGTCTTCTTCCCGTTAAGAATCCTCGTTGAGATTTTTTACTATTTGTTCCAGGAGCATCTAAATCATTTATATTAAAGTTTCTTGGAGCAACTGGTAGTCTTACTAAAGATGAAAATACTATTTGTAAAAATCCAACTGCAGTTTGTCTGAGATGAAATGTAGTATTTCGTGTAGGAATTGCAGTTGTTGGTTGTAAACCAGATAGATTGATATTTGGCATTAGGTTACTCTAGCGCAGAATAGCATTCCAATTGAAGAATTATTATTGATGTTATCTAATCCATTTTGATTTGTTTCATATGATGCTCTAATAATTTCATACACTTCAGATGCACTTACCGTTACAGTATCACCAGTTCTAAATTCAGTAAGTCCAGGTGATGTTGCAACTTGTAGCATCACAAAATCATCTGGAATATAATATGGACATGGCACCAAATTATTTCCTATAGGAAGACCTTTGATTGGTTTGTAATAATTTGCATTAGAAGACACACTCCTCTCTCTATCAGCAAAACAAATGTAATCGGATACTGGTTCTGAATCATAAGTAGAATTTCTGTAATAAGTTAATACATCATACCAAATATTGTTTGTATCAATATTGCATGAATATCTTGTTGTTGAAGCTATACTATAAAAAGATGCCGATCCAGGATCTCTTAGATATCCATACTCTGCTGCCCTTGCTAATGAATAAGGATCCGCTGGTTCATCAGCTGGTTGATTAGTGGAGTTTGCATATGCAGGCAGATGATAATTAGTATCTATTGATCTAGTAGCTGTAGTATACTCTGTATACCCGCCATTCCATACGTAATTGGTATCCCACACACCACTACCATAATTAATTCCTCTATTGAGACTAAATGTAGCAAATGGAGTTACAACACCGTTGATTGTTTGTGTAAATTGTATAACTGCATAGCTATTATCTTGTGGGGCTTGTGCTCTATATGTTCTAATCGAAAGTGGATATGCAGTTGGAGTAGAAGTAGTCGCATAGTCTATATAAGAAAAGTTATCATTACTTGTAGTAATATAATTGTAGCTTTCTTGATAATCTAATCCACGATCACCACCATAAGAACCGTACTCAGAAGTTCCAGTTGCACTTCCTGACTTTGTTCCAAGTGTATTTAATGTCTCCCAGATACATCCAGATCCAATATACATTCTGTAACTATTTGAAGATGACATACCAAAAGTATAGTATGTAGTTCCAAAAGATTTACTAGCATCATTTACATTTTTAAGCACAGCAAAATAACCATTATCACTCTTTTGCCAGAATGAACTGCCAGCGCCATAATTTGTTACTCTTATACTGGCAACACCATTGTTTGCATTACTACTAGTTTCTCCTGCGTTGATGCCAAACTTAATATCATTAGTTCCATTAACTGTACCATGACCAGTTGCTGATCCTGGAATAGTAAATACTTCATTATCAGACCACCCACTTCCAATACTATGAATTTGTACTCCTGCAATTCGAGCATCAGAAGTGTTTTGTCTTGGGTATCGATAAATTCTTAATTTTAATTCTGATCTAGTTCCACTTGCTGGCACAGTATATTTCCAGTATGGATAGAAGAGATTATAATCATTCCATGTTGAATATCTAGTAACTAAATTGATAGTTCCTTTCATAGAAGAATTAACACTATTGGCATAACCATAGGAGAACGTTCCAGAATATTCAATGCCAGTACCCCAATATCCAATGCCAGTAGTGGAAGTATATGGTGAAGGTTCAGTTTCTGATTGTTGCCAACCTCTTGCTTCCCAAATAACATATTGAAAACCATTACCTGTATTTCTAACCCCCATGCCAGTTGGAAATTGTCTATAACCAGCATTATCAAAATTTGATCCACTAAGAATTCTTTGAGGAGAGTATGTATTTACTCTAGTATCCATCAAATAAAAATCTCCAGCATTAGGATCATTTACGATAAAAGTAACTGTATCTCCTAAATCAATATCAATAGTAGGATTTTCCCATGCAGCACTTGGTTCTCTCCTGAAAAACAAATAAGTACCACCAGCTGCTGCAGAAATAGCAGTAAGATCAATTGCTATACCATTTGCAGCATTTTCTGCAGTGGTTGCCAATTTTATTTTAGTATCACCAGATTTGATTGCATAATATACAGTATCAATAACAACATTATTACCAATATTATATTGTGTATTTGTTTCCCCAGGAAAATAGCGAATAGCGTCGCCTGTTTGAATATAATGCGGTATTGTGTCAGCAGGACCATTAGCACCATAAGTTACATTAATAGTATTTTCTGTTAGATCTATATGATTAGAACCAGAGTAATTATAAAAAGTCCATTGCTCTTGAAAAATATATTTACTATTTGCTCCTGTTCCTACTGTAGTAACATAAAAAGATCTATTGGTATTATATTTCCTTCCTGGTTGAACACCGCCAACGTTTTCCCAACCAGAAGTACCATATGATTGACTTACTGGCGATAAGCACGCAACTGGTGATCCAGATAGAGCACTACCGCCATGAAATCCAAGTTGAGAAAATGCAGTTTCTAACGCATCAAGTACGTCCTTTTTTGACCACCCAGTATTTCCGTTATTGACTGGAATAACTGATTTTAGAATTGCCATCTTTATTATTCTCCTATTTTTAGTGCCGTTAGAGTAACTGTAATTGATGCTGCTGCTGTTGTTCTATTAGTAACAGCAAGATATATTGTAGTTGTTCTTGGATTGTCATTATTAAATCCCATAATACCTGGAGTAATCAATACTGACTGGGCACCAGATGTTCTGACTTCAGAAATCACACCACTACCTGGAGTAGGATCTTCTCCCTCACTTCTAGTAGCGTCAGCATCTCTTGATGCATCATCTACATATACTCTTACCCATGCCTCAGCACTAGTAGTAATTTTGAATAATGAATAGGCTTTGTAACCTGTAATATTTAGTTCTCCAGATGCGTCAGCAGCAAGTGAAGCTGTAGTTCCAGCAAGATCTTGAATTGATGGGACACTTGATGTTCCACTAGCAGTTACAACTCCATTACCATCTATAAGTAAACCAGCACCAATCTTAATACCACCAAGAACTGTAGCAGATGCTGTTGGTAATGTATAAGATCCTGGGTTAGCATCAAGGACACCAGTTGTTGGATTGATTGATAAATTAGCACCAACTTTGATACCACCAAGAACTGTATCAGATGCTGTTGGTAGTGTATATGCTGTGGGAATTGTTGGTTTATTTAGAATTTGTGATAAACCAGTCGTAGAGTTCCAGTCTGCTTGTACTGGTGCTGTGCTAGCAACTGTGATTTTCTTATTGGCACCATCCCAATTGACAGAAGTTCCACCCCCACCTGCAATTTCAATACTATCTGTATTTGAATTAGCATCTACAAGTGATATGATTGCATTATTGCTATTAGTATTACTACCAACAAGATCATATGTTGTCCCGCCGCCACCGCCGCCTGTTGCTGTTACTGTAGCACTAATTTTATTATTTGCGTCATCATAATTAAAAGTGATTCCCGTGTGAGTGCCATTTGCAAATAACTGAGCAGCTACATCTTGTGCTTGTTCGTCAGTATACAATAGTGATGAAATGTTTGGAGCTCTAAATGTAATTGTATTAGCATCAGTATTTTCAACTATCAATCCATCAGCACCAGCAAATGTAATATTATCATTTACTCCATCACTTCTACCAAGTCTTAGAGTAGCATTTGATCCAGCGCCTGGTTGTGAAGAAATATCATAAGTAAAAGCATACTCATTTGTAAATGTAATTTCATTATTATTTGACTGAGCAATACTCAATCCATTTCCAGCTGTAAGAGTTATATCACTTGTAACTCCTTGAGTATCAGAAAGTCTGATAATTTTTCTGGCATTATTATATGATGTAGTCCCTCCAGATGTATAGTTTTGAGTGCTGACAGAATATTTTAGTTGAGTATTAGCAAGCAGAGTTGCAAAATCAGATGTAGTACTACTGTTTGTTGTAACTAAACGTTGACTAGTCCAAGCAACTCCGTTGGAATAATACATCGAACCAGTATCTTCAGCATATGCAAAGGATCCTTTATTTGTATTTGCTACTGGAAAGAAAGCGATAGCGGGGTAATTATTTTCAAATGCATCACCAATAGGAGAAGCATCTACCCACTGACTTGAGTTAGCATCAGCATAGTAAATCTTTAGAGATCCTTCATCTTTTTTCCACCACAAAGTGCCGTCTGCTGGTGCTGGTGGTGGATTTACTGATACAATAGCAGAAGAAGTTAGTGCAATATCAGCGTTAATCCATTCACTACCATTATACCTTAGTACTTGATTATTTGTTGGTGAACTAATAGAAACATCAGTATGTGAATCTATAGATCCAATTGAAGTTAGATATGATGGAGTAGTATTTACCCACTGAGTTCCATTATATAAAAGAATTTGATCTAACGCTGGAGAAGATATAGTTACATCAGTATGTGAATCTATAGATCCAGTTGAAGTTAGATACGTTGGAGTGAAGTTTACCCACTGAGTTCCATTATATAAAAGAATTTGATTTGATGTTGGAGAAGTTATAGTTACATCAGTATGTGAATCTATAGATCCTGTTGAAGTTATGTACCCAGAATTATTAGTGAGATCATTAAGTGATGTTGGTAAATTGTAATAAGTAGAACCATCATTTGTAAACTGCCACCTATCAGAACTTTCATTCCAACGGATACTTACATCAGGATCAGTTCCTCTGTCATTTTTAATAGTAGCATTCAAACCTCCTGATGCTTGATTTTCGTTTATAACAATTTCACTATTCGTTACATTTAATGTAGTAACATTATTTTGAATAGTTGTTCCTAAAACTGTAAGATTACCTTGAACAGTAACATTCAAAAATGTACATGCTGTGGTAGTGCTAGCTCCTCTTGCAGTAACAGTTGCTAATGTATCTGTTTCTGTATAAGAAGTTAAGAAATTTGGAGTAAAATTCTCCCACTGAGAAGATGTCGAATTGTATTTTAATAATTGATTATTAGTAGCAGAAGTTATAGTTACGTCAGTATGTGAATCTATAGATCCTGTTGAAGTAAGATACGTTGGAGTAAAGTTTATCCACTGCTGAGATGCTGAACTGTACTTCAATAATTGATTATCAGTAGCAGAGGTTATAGTTACATCAGTATGCGAATCTATAGATCCTGTTGAAGTAAGATACGTTGGAGTAAAGTTTACCCAATTAGTACCATTATATCTTAGTAATTGATTGTTGACTGGCGCAGTAATTACAACATCACTCAATCCATCAATAGATGATGTTGATAAATTTGTGAGATATCCAACTGTAGCGTGATTGCCCCAATTATATGCTGCGGTCCACTCAGATACTTTTTGTAAAGTAATTCCAGCAGCAACAGAAGCTGAAAATATTGGATCAGTTTCTGTATATACTTTTAGATACCCCTGAGTAGCATGATTACCCCAACCGTATGCAATATCCCAATTATTTTTATTTTGTGTTGTAATTGTTTTAGCAGGGGAAGCATTAAATATCGGATCAGTTTCTGTATATGAAGTCAGATATCCAGCAGTAGCATGGTTACCCCAACTATATGCAGTATTCCACTGTGTTTTGTTTGTATTTGTAATTGTTGCAGCAGGTGATGCAGCAAATATTGGGTCAATTTCTGTATATGAAGTTAGATATGCAGAGAGATTTGGTGGGGTGTATGTAAATTGTCCGTTCTGTGAGTTATATGTAAGAGTTGATTGCCCTGGATTTGTAATGAAAACACTTGGTTGTGCTGGAATAACTGGTTTATTCAAAATCTCTGCTATGGTTCCAACAGCAGTCCAATCTGATTTTACTTGTGCTGCTGGGATTGTTGGTTTATTAGATAAACTATTATAGTCTCCGCTAAAAGGAGTAGTCCATACTAGGGCAGCACCAGTAGAAGTTAGAACTTGCCCATTACTTCCTGAGATACCATTTACTTGTAATGGTTTTCCAGCAGGGATATTCAGTCCTTCTTTTACTTCAATAGGTAGATTATCAGTATAGTTAGCAATCTGATTTGCAAGAATTTTTGACATACTTCCAGTCCTGGAGACAGTTTCCCTTAGCTAGAAGTATTTATAAAATGGTAAGCGGACAACGGGGATCGAACCCGTGATTCAAACTTGGAAGGATTACGTGTTACCGCTACACTATGTCCGCAGAAAAGGAGGGCGTCACTCCCCCGTGTGCTAGGCTCGCCACCTAATTTTTACTGAACTAGGAAACAGGCGGGAGTTACCCCATCCGCACCACCAGTTTTTGAGAGAAACTGGAAACTCATTGAGGGGGGTTCCCGACCAGGGCAAGTTTTATGTCATTCCGAGACAGTTGGGTCATTTGACTCCACCAGGGTACTGTTTTCAGTCAAGTCCAAGACAGATCTTATCTTCTGAAGCAGAAGAAGCAGCATTACCAAAAGTAATAACATTATTACCATATGGGTTTTCATCAAGACCAGTAAAGTTATACTTAGTCTGACCGTTGGTAAGATACTCGGAAGTCAAATTGAAATTGTAATTTGGTTTTTGGAGCTTGCTGACTAATGCTTTGACAGTATTCAAAGCATTGAAAAGATCTGTCAAATTACCATCTTGTTTTTCAGCAAGAGAATTGATAAGTGCTTGACGCAGTGCCTCTTCGGCAGTTTCGACATGAGAAAGAATAGTCATAATAATCAATCAAATTTACGATAGGCACCCACTTCAGGGTCGGGGTCTAACCACTTAGTATATTCAAAATCTTCAACCGCAATATGAAGTTGAAGCTCGTTATCGCAATAATACATATCGCTGTAACGTTTAGTCCATTCGTTGAACTTTTGAATACGGCAATCGGGTTTGCCGTTGATCTCTAGTTCTCCACAAGTAACATAGCGATAAGGGAACCGTTCAAGAACAACAGTCGGTTTGGTCATTAGCAGGCATCATCGTGATCACACATATTATCGCACACCTCATCATCGATGTCAAGAGGTTCTCTTGTGAATGATGACAGATCCACACCTGCTTCTTCTACCATAGATGCTGGAACTATAGCAACTGCTGATCCATCTTCTCTGCGAATGATAAATGTTTCTCCAGCTTCTACACGTTCGATGACATCATCAAAGTTTTTTTCTAATTCTAGTTCGGTAATTTCAGTAACTTCTTCAGACATTACAGCAGACATTGTTTTCTTGTAGGTAAGTGATTGTTTCTTGGCATCCACCTAATTGGATACCGTCTAGGGTAATTTGGGGAAAGGTGGCGCTTTCTCCAAATTCAGAATAAAATTCTTCTTTTGTGAAATCCATATCTAATTCATAAACAACATACGAAAAACCCTCATGTTCTAATATAGCAATACATTTTTTACAGAACGAGCAACCTTGTTTTGAATAGATGGTAAATGACATTTTGCACGTAAAAATTATATAGCAAAGATCGGGGTGATAGGATTCGAACCTACGGCATCCGCCTCCCAAAGACGGCGCTCTACCAAGCTGAGCTACACCCCGATAAAAAACTCTAGTAAAAGAGTATTATTACACACTCCACATACGAAGCAGATTGTTATGGGATTTACAAACCAAGTCAAACTCTTCAGTCTTTCCTTGATTTGCTAGTATAGACATCTTAGCAGAGTTCAAATCAAAAAGCAAGTCCCTTTGGTAAGGATCTTTGACACGACTTTCTACCCATCCACAACAAACAAGACGAGTTCCAGAAGTTACTTCTGTTACTTCATGTAGTGTAGATGAAGGATACAAAATAGCATCACCTGCTTTTAGTTTCAATCCTTCAAACTCTTCAGATACTAGATAT
>Ga0169931_10015594_pt1 | contig 10155 bp, 10 predicted proteins | sample Kivu_15m_20L_FD_129675 | JGI IMG/M metagenome (GOLD analysis project Ga0169931, IMG submission 129675) | Freshwater microbial communities from Lake Kivu, Western Province, Rwanda to study Microbial Dark Matter (Phase II) - Kivu_15m_20L... | ecosystem: Environmental > Aquatic > Freshwater > Lake... | reverse complement strand
TATTTTTTTATTCCTCGTATGGAGGAGTTTTTAGGCAAGCTTTCAATTGCAGAGGCAATGAAGGATATATATGGACAAAAAGTTAGAATTGTTACTAGTATATCAGGATTTATATTTGTTAGTGGATTGATAGCAGTGCAATTAAAAATAGCCGGTAGTGTTTTTGAGTATATTTTAAATATCAATAGTTTATATGGAATTATTTTATCCGGCTTGATTATTACATTATATTCAACTTTAGGCGGTATAAAATCAGTTGTTTTTACAGACTTAATCCAATTTTTTACTTTTTGTACTGTTATACCGGTAATTGTTTATTATTTCTTTTTTGGCCTGGATGGTACGACGATTTTTTTGTCTTTGGCAAAAAATCCTAATTTTAACTTTTCTGAGATTTTTACTTTCAGTAACGATAAAATATGGATGCTTATTTCTCTTAGTCTATATATGGTAATACCGGCTTTTAATCCTGCTATTTTTCAAAGAATAGCCATGAGTAAAGATATCAAGCAAGCTAGAGATTCTTTTTATATATTAGCATCTATAGTTTTTCTCTTAATCCTTTTTATAGGGTGGTTAAGCGTTCTTTTAATGTTTCGAGAAAATTTTAGTGAGGGTAATAATATAATACATTCGTTATTTGATATAACACCACCGATTTATAAAGGGTTATTACTTATAGGTATTGTAGCGATGGTAATGTCTACAATAGATAGTTATATAAATTCATCATCAGTTTTAATAACCCATGATTTTATAAATGTATTTACTAAATTAAAGAATGAATTATTAACTGCTCGTGTAGTTTCTTTTTTATTAGGTATGTCAGGTATTTTGTTGTCTCTAAAGGATATAGGAATATTTAGATTAGCGGTATTAACAGCTTCTTTTTATATGTGCATCGTTACTGTACCTTTTATTATGGCTGTAATAGGTTATAGAACTCCTTACGAAAAAGCTGTGTTAGGTGGAATGGCTGGGGGTTTTCTAGTAAATATTTTATGGATGTTGTTAGATATAACCATAATTGATGGGGTAATACCGGCAATGGTAGTTAACTGGATTGTCCTAGTAATAATGCATAAATATTATTATTCCAAAGAAAAATCAAAGTAGTCAATTAGAATAAGTTTAAACAAAGTGTTTTGAGATATCTTGATTGCTTGTATTAAATTTCTTCTTCAAATAGAGCTTCCTGATTGTATATCTGATTTTTTGGTTTCGGTAAGCCCAGATGTTCAAAAGCATTAGCAGTTACCATTCTACCTCTTGAGGTCCTTTGCAAAAGTCCTATTTGAATTAAATAAGGCTCTATTGCTTCTTCTATACTATCTCGCTGTTCCGAAAGGGCAGCAGCTATTGTTTCAACACCTACCGGTCCGCCGTTATAATTGTCAATAATAAACCTCAAATAACGATAATCGTTACTATCTAATCCTGCTTTATCCACCTCTAACTTATTTAAAGCGACATCAGCTATTTTCTGATTAATTTCCAAGTTGTTATCCACGGATGCAAAGTCCCGCACTCTTTTAAGCAGCCTCAGAGCAATCCTTGGTGTTCCACGAGAGCGGCGAGCTATTTCTTTTGCTCCGTCATCCGTAATTTTAGTATTCAATAATTTTGCAGCTCTAATTAAAACACTTTGCAGTTCTTCAGAATTGTAAAAATTAAGGCGCAAAGGAATACCGAATCTATCGCGAAGCGGGTTACTAAGCAACCCTAGTCTGGTAGTTGCGCCTATTAAAGTAAATTTTGGCAGATCTATTCTAAGTGATCTTGCTGCTGGTCCTTCTCCTATTATTATATCAAGGGAGAAATCTTCCATAGCCGGATATAATATCTCTTCAATACTAGTATTTAAGCGGTGGATTTCATCGATAAATAATACGTCATTTTCTTGCAAGTTAGTTAGAATACCGGCAAGATCTGCTGCTTTTGATAGAGTAGGACCGCTAGTTGCTTTAAAATTAACTCCCATCTCTTTTGACACTATGTGCGCTAAAGATGTTTTACCAAGCCCTGGTGGACCATAAAAAAGCGTATGATCTAATGATTCACTACGGTTTTTTGCGGCTTGAATAAAAATCCCAAGATTGGCTTTAATCTGTTCCTGGCCAATAAAATCTTTAAGTAAGTTTGGCCTGAGGTTAATTTCATTATCTGTTTCTAATTTCTCTCTTTGTAGTATCTGTTTATTCATAAATTAACCTGATATTCAGTTTTTGAGCGCTAATTTAATCAGCTCGTTTAATGAAATATTTTTATCTTGGGTAAGAAGTGTATTTACTCTGTTTTGAGCTTCGGCCTTATTTATTCCGAGAGCCACGAGGGCTGATATAGAATCAATAGCAATATTATTGATACTTGAATCCTTGCCAGCAGAACTGGTAATAGGAATTTCAGAAATATAATTTGAAGAATACTTATCTTTTAATTCGGTAATTATCCTTTCTGCTAGTTTTTTGCCAACTCCTGAAACCCTGCTAAAAGCTGTCGTATCTTTTGTTGCTAAAGCATAACTTATTTCATCTGGACTTAAGGTTGATAAGATGGCAAGAGACATCCTAGTACCGACTCCTTTCACCGATTGGAGTAAGATAAAGCTGCTTTTTTCCTCGCTGCTATAAAAACCGTATAAGTGTATATGATCTTCCCTTACATGAGTTTCTATTAATAACATAACGGAGCCGCCGGGAGTTAGATTCGCTAGGGTCTTGCTTGAGCAAAAAACTAGGTAACCTACCCCGCCAACATCAATAATAACATGATCATGATAACATGAATCAATTATACCTTTAAGTTTGCCTATCATAGAAGAAAAATAGTTTTATTATTCATATTTAATCGCTATAATAGCAGCTGAAAAATTTTAAGCAATAAATCATCCCTAAGAAATATTTTGCGTGTTTCAGAAAAAACTTCATATTTAATCGCCTTCTTTGCTACTGCTATCCGCTATTATGATTATGCTTTGTTTGGTCTATCGGCATCAGTAATATCTAGTCAATTTATGCCGGAAGGCTCACATAGTGATAAATTACTGAATTTTTTTATGGTATTTAGTATTTCGGTAGCTGCAAGGCCTATCGGGTCAATTATTTTTGGTCGTATTAGTGATAAAATAGGTAGAGTTGTATCGGTTAAAATTACTACCATAATATCGGCTCTTTCTGCTTTAATTATTTCCCTATTACCTGATTATGATACGATAGGTTTGTGGGCCACTATTGTTTTGACTGTATGCAGAATGCTGTTTATCATGAGTTTAGCAGGAGAAACTGACGCAATAAAAATTTATATAGCTGAGAAAATTGGTAAAAAATCTCGTCATTTAGCAAGCGGTTTAGTTTCTTTTTCAGCACAATTAGGGGCCTTGATAGCGGCCTGTATGTATCATTTTACCTTAAGTGTTTCTGAAATTACTTGGCTTTGGCGCATTAATTTTGCTGTTGGCGGAATACTTGGTATAAGTGTATTCTTGCTAAGAAAATCTCTGCGTGAGAGCAGCCACTATATAAAAAATAGAACAGAAGATAAAGGAAAGGATGAGGTTAACATAGCAAAAATAATATCCCAAAATAAGTTAAAGTTTCTTTTAACCTTAATGCTTAATGGAGGTATTGGAGCAAGCTATAATTTCTTAGTAATTTTTTTGAGCACCTTCGTTGCGAAAGTTATGGGGGATATTTCTATCCATGAGGCTGCAGAAAATAATATAATTCTAATTATTGTGTATGCTATTTCATGTCTAATTTCAGGTGTTTTAGCTGATAGAGTTTCTATATATAAACAGATATTCATATCGCTGTTACTAACTTTGATTTTGCTTTTTGCAATGCAAATTTTAAGTATTAATAGGCTATACTTCTTCCCGCTTCATATGCTCGTGGTATTTTCTGTACCAATTTATATGATACCGATACAAATTAAACTACAATCAATCTTTCCAGTAAATATAAGGGTTAGGATGTGCAGCTTGGGGCATTCACTCGGTAGTATGATTTTATCTTCAACCATACCATTTTTTTGTATGTTACTGTGGAAATATACTGAAAATTTTTCTATAATTTATGCCTATTTCATGCTAATAGTTTCCCTAGTTATTAGCGGGGTTTTTGTGGTAATGAGGGAGTCGTATAAAAATATGTTTGAAATATAATATTTTTGGTCAAGTTGCTAACTTATTACTTTTTTATTTTAGAAAATTAGATGACTAAATATTTTTTTGCTGTTATCTTGAAAAACTATTAGAAGCTCTTAACTTTTGGAACTTAAATTTCTATATAGATATGATTGATTTAAAAATTGCCAGAAACTATGCTTCTTCCTTGTTTGATAATGTTAAATCAGATGTAGAGCGTCAGAGAGTTTTAGAACAGATATCGGCGTTTAATGAAGTTCTGTTAAATTCAAAGAAGTTAAGTTTTACCCTATATTCGCCGGTAATTTCTAAAAGTGATAAGCTAGAATTAATAGATAACCTTGTAAACGAATTAAAATTGGCGGAAATAGTAAACCGGTTTTTTAAAGTTATTGTTAAAAATTCCCGTTTTGAAATACTAGAATCTGTGGTAAATGAATATAAAAAACTTTTAAATGAAAGCAGAGGGGTAAAGCTTGTTACTTTAGAGTTTGCTGCTAAACCCAATAAGAAGCTAGTAAGTATGATTAGGGAATATTTAGAAAATAAATTAAATAAAACTGTAGAGTTTAATGTAGTTGAAAATGAATCACTAATTGGTGGAGTAATTATAAAACACGATAGCCTGCTTTATGATTATTCTATTGCTGGGGCGGTAGAGAGGGCTGCTAAGTTAGCAAAACTCGCGAAACTATGAATAATAGTTTTGTGAAGTATAAGTTATTGTAAATATTATTTAAGGAGTTTTAAGAGATGAAGCTAAATCCGTCTGAAGTTTCTGAAATTTTAAAAAGAGAGATAGGGAACATAGATCAAATTTCTACGCTAAATGAAGTTGGCTATGTGGTAGCAGTGGGCGACGGTATTGCCAAAATTTACGGAATAGATAATGTTCAAGCTGGTGAAATGGTAGAATTCGCTTCTGGCGTAAAAGGTATGGTTCTTAATCTTGAAACTGACACGGTAGGTGCCGTAATCATGGGTGATGATAGAGCTGTCATGCAAGGTGATATGGTAAAAAGAACAGGCGATATTTTAAGTACTCCTGTTGGTCGTGCTATGCTTGGTAGGGTTGTTGATGCCCTGGGTAATCCAATTGACGGTAAAGGACCTATTAATACTACAGAATATAGAAGGGCAGAAACTAAAGCTCCTGGTATTGTTGTAAGAAAAAGCGTACATGAACCTGTTCAAACTGGTATTAAGGCAATTGATGCTCTAATTCCTATCGGTAGAGGCCAGAGAGAACTAATTATCGGTGATCGCCAGACAGGTAAGACGGCGATTGCAATAGATACTATAATAAACCAAAAAAATGCTCATTTAGAAAACAATACTACTGATAAGATTTTCTGTATTTATGTGGCAATTGGTCAAAAAAGATCGACTGTTGCTCAAATAGTAAGAAGGCTAGAGGAAGCAGGTGCTATGTCTTACACGGTAGTAGTAGCTGCAACAGCTTCTGATCCTGCACCGCTACAGTTTTTGGCTCCATATACTGGGTGCACGATTGGTGAATATTTTAGGGATAATGGAATGCATGCTCTTGTGGTATATGATGATTTGACCAAGCATGCTATCGCTTATCGCCAGATTTCATTGCTTCTTAGAAGACCTCCTGGTAGGGAAGCATACCCGGGTGATGTATTTTATTTACATTCAAGATTATTGGAGAGAGCAGCAAAGCTTTCTGAGAAAAATGGTGGTGGTTCCTTAACGGCCCTACCTATTATTGAAACCCAAGCCGGTGATGTATCAGCCTATATTCCGACGAATGTGATTTCTATTACCGATGGTCAAATCTTTTTGGAAAATGAGTTATTTCATAAAGGTATTAGGCCAGCTGTAAATGTCGGTATTTCAGTAAGTAGGGTAGGTTCGGCAGCCCAAACTAAAGCTATGAAAAAAGTTGCGGGTTCTCTAAAATTAGAGCTTGCTCAGTTTCGTGAAATGGAATCTTTTGCGCAATTCGGTTCTGACCTGGATGCTGCAACGCAGAAATTGATACAACATGGTTTGAAGCTTACCGAAATTCTTAAACAATTACAATATTCGCCTTTTGTAATGGAGGAACAGGTAATAAGCCTCTATGCTGGGGTACGAGGATACCTTGATAAGATAAACCCTTCAGATGTAAAAAAATTTGAACAAGAATTAATAGCAGATATCCACTTAAAAGAAGAGGGGATATTAAGGGCAATTAGGCAAGAAAAAGATTTAAGCAAGGAAACTGAAGAGAAGCTTAAACTTTACCTTGAGAATTTTTTAAGAGAATTTTTAGAGAATAATTAGTATCATTTAGAATGTCTGGTTTAAAACATCTTAGAAATAGAGTTAAGAGCATCAAATCTACCCAGAAAATTACTAAGGCTATGCAGTTAGTATCGGCTGCTAAGCTGCGAAGAATTAAAGATCGGGCAGAAGCTTTAGACGATTATTCATCTATTCTTATAAATATCATGAACGATGTTAAATTAAATCTTAACTTCGTGAATTTAACCCCTTTTGAACACAAGTTTTTTAATGAAGATGTAGAGGGAAAACCGCACTTGTGCGTTGTTATGACTTCTGAAAGAGGATTATGCGGTAGTTTCAATTCCCAGATAATAAAAGCAGTAAAAAGAGATATTGCTAAATATCAAGAACAAAATGTTAAAGTAAAACTAATCGTTGCCGGTAAAAAAGGATATGATGCCCTAAAAAACCAATATTCTGAGCTAATAGAGGAATATTACCATATAACAAAAGAGAAGTATTTGCCTGTTGCATTAGCAATTAAAAATAAAATTATTAGCTTAACCGACCAAGATGAAATAGGTAGTTGCTCTTTGTACTATAATGAGTTTAAAAACGCTCTTGTGCAGGTAATGACTAGAGTTAGTATTTTTCCTGTTGAACCTTCAAACATAAGTGAGCAAAAAGAAAATAGCAAGTTACCTGATTCTCCTTTTGAATATGAAGGTTCTAATCTTGTAAGCAGTTTAATAGATTTATATGTTATCGGTATGATAAAGCATGCATTCCTCCAAAATAAAGCAAGTGAAGAAGCTGCTCGGATGACCGCAATGGATAGTGCGACCAGAAACGCCGGAGAATTAATAGATAAGCTTACTTTGCAGTTAAATAGATCAAGGCAGGCAATTATTACCACAGAACTTACGGAAATTATTTCCGGTGCTGAAGCTTTATAGGATTATAAATGATAAAGTCTAAAGTGAAATCAGGCTTAGAAAATAAGGAGTTAAAAATGAAAGAAGTAACTGAGAAACAAGGAAAGATAACACAGATTATTTCAGCCGTAGTTGATGTCCGATTCGATGATGGAGTGAGATTGCCGAATATTTTAAATGCGCTTGAGTGCGATAATAACGGTACAAGACTAGTCCTCGAGGTAGCTCAGCACATTGGCGATAGTTCGGTTCGCTGTATTGCGATGGATTCAACTGACGGGTTAGTTAGAGGCACAGTTGTAAGAGATACCGGTAAACCGATACAGGTTCCGGTAGGTAAGGGCACATTAGGAAGGATCATGAATGTGATTGGTGAACCGGTGGACGAAATGGGGAAGATTAAAAGCAAAGAATTTTCTTCCATATATAAGGACGCACCAAGATTTGAAGATCAATCAACTGAGAGAAACATTCTGGTAACGGGCATAAAAGTAGTGGATCTACTAGCTCCGTATGCAAAAGGCGGTAAAATAGGGCTTTTTGGTGGAGCAGGGGTTGGAAAAACAGTTATTATAATGGAATTAATTAACAACGTTGCTAAAGCTCACGGCGGTTATACAGCTTTTGCCGGTGTTGGCGAGAGAACTCGTGAAGGAAATGACCTTTATCATGAAATGATAGATTCCGGTGTTATTAATAAAGATGATTTAGAAAAATCAAAAGTGGCTCTTGTCTACGGACAAATGAATGAACCGCCTGGAGCAAGAGCCCGTGTTGCTTTAACAGGATTAACTATTGCTGAGTATTTTCGAGACCTTGATGGTGGGCAAGATGTGTTGTTCTTTATAGATAATATATTCCGTTTCACTCAAGCCGGTTCTGAAGTATCAGCCACTCTTGGTCGTATACCTTCTGCTGTGGGTTATCAACCAACTTTGGCAACAGATATGGGTTCTCTGCAAGAAAGGATTACTTCTACTAAACGAGGATCAATTACTTCTGTACAAGCAATTTATGTTCCGGCCGATGACTTAACAGACCCGGCCCCTGCTACGTCTTTTACGCACTTGGATGCAACTACGGTACTTAGCCGTCAGATCGCAGAGCTTGGAATATACCCAGCTGTTGATCCGCTTGATAGTAATTCACAGATTTTAGACCCAGATATTGTTGGAGAAGAACATTATACTATAGCAAGAGAAGTTCAGAAAATTTTACAAACTTATAAATCTCTCCAGGATATTATAGCTATCCTTGGTATGGATGAACTCTCTGAAGAGGATAAGCTAATTGTTAGTAGAGCTCGAAAAATTCAAAGATTCCTATCGCAACCTTTTCATGTAGCAGAAGTTTTTACTGGTATAAAAGGCAAATTTGTTAACCTTAACGATACAATTGCTGGATTCAAAGGTCTTGTGGAAGGGAAATATGACCATTTACCGGAATCAGCTTTTTATATGGTAGGGACTATTGAAGAAGCGATAGAAAAAGCTGAAAAGATGAAGGAAGCATAAATTTATAGCGACTAGTAAGCGGAGTAGTTACAATTTGGTAGGATACTAGACATCATGGGATTCTAAGGTCCGTAAGTAATCTGAAGTTTTTCAGAGAAGTAATTAATATTAAACTTATTTTTAACATTTTTAGATTTAAAATTCTCTATGAATAATACTATCTTAGTAAGAATTACTATGCCGTCAGAAACTATATTTGAAGCAAACGCAAAAATGGTTAATCTTCCTGGCACAGAGGGGTTTTTGGGGGTCCTTCCCGGGCATGCTAAATTAATAGCTAAAATTGCAATAGGTTGTATAAGCGTATTTTTAGGAGATCAAGAAAAGAAGTTTTTTATCTATGAAGGAATAGCACAAATTACACCTCTAGAACTAAATATAGTTTCTGAATTTATAGTGGGTTTTGAAGGGCAAAACAAAAATGAGATTCTAAATAAGATTACAAACTTAAAGACGCAGCTAGAGCAGTGTGAGAAAAATAACTTGGAAGCCAAGTTGCTCGATGGTGCAATAACTAGATATAGTTCCTTACTTAATTTTATAGGAAATTGATTTGTGATAGAGTGTAGTAGAAAAATAGACTTTGATGCCGGTCATAGAGTTATTGGTCATCAAAATAAGTGCCAGTATTTGCATGGACATCGATATAGTTTAGAAATCACGGCCACAGCTTTAGAACTTGATGAGCTTGGTATGGTTGCTGATTTTGGCGTTTTAAAAAAAATTATGAAAACATGGATCGATAACAATTTTGATCATAACATAATTTTACATAAAAATGACCATAAATTAGGTGAGCACATATCAAAATGCACTGGGCAATCTGTATATTATATTGATTCAAATCCCACTGCCGAAAATATTGCTTTACATCTTTGGCAAGATGTTATACCTCTATTATTTGCAAAAAGCTCCTTTCAGATATTAAGAATTAGGCTTTATGAGACTCCAAATTGTTATGTAGAAGTAAAATGAATAGTACGGAATTTTGCGTTATTATAACTACTACCGATAACTTAAAAAATGCTAATGATATTACGTCTTATTTAATTGAGAACAAGCTTGCTGCCTGCGTGCAATTAGAGGAAGTATTAAGTTCTTTTTACTGGGAGGAAAAGTTTTGCCAGTTAAAAGAGTTTCGCTTAATGATAAAGACTTTATCTGCCAATTATAGCGATATAGAAAAAGCTATAATAAAGCATCATAATTATAGTTTACCGGAAATAATTAAGTTAGATATTACGTCTGGCTTGTCCCAGTATTTAAATTGGATAAGAGAAACACTTACATAGAACTAAATTATATTATAATTCAGAAGGTCAGAGTT
>Ga0169931_10015592_pt1 | contig 10155 bp, 10 predicted proteins | sample Kivu_15m_20L_FD_129675 | JGI IMG/M metagenome (GOLD analysis project Ga0169931, IMG submission 129675) | Freshwater microbial communities from Lake Kivu, Western Province, Rwanda to study Microbial Dark Matter (Phase II) - Kivu_15m_20L... | ecosystem: Environmental > Aquatic > Freshwater > Lake... | reverse complement strand
GGCGGCGCGGGCATCATGACAGGGTCCCCCGGGAGGCTCGGGCTTGCCTGCGCAGCCGTATCGCTCTCGGGTCGATCAAACCCCTAGGCATGAAAATCATGATGAGCAAGAGCACGATTCCGTTTGCGACGTGTTCGAACTGCGGGATGACGGCCTGCGCCGCGATGGGCAAAGCGGTAAAGACGGCGGCGCCGATGATCGCGCCCGCCCAGTGGTAAGAGCCGCCCAGAACCACGGCCGCGATCATTGTGAAGGCAAGGTGGATGAAGTAGGTGTCGGGCGAGACGAACTTGAGCACCATGGCAAGCAGCATGCCCCCTACGCTTCCGACCGCGCCCGAGATGCAGAAAGCGATCATCTGAATCTTGCGCGGCGAGATGCCGAGGGTCGATGCCACGGCCGGATCTTCGCGCACGGCGGTGGCGGCGATGCCGTACCAGGAATTGTTGATCTGGTAGAAGACCAGAGCGATGAGCGCCAGCATCAGGACCAGCATCCAGAGGGTGACGGACGAGGGGACGCTCATCCCGTTGACGCCGCCCGTGACCGACGGCAGGTTGATCACGACCACCCGCGTGATGAGAATCAACGCGAGGCTCGCCAGCGCCATCCAGTGGCTGTCAAGACGCAGAAAGATCGCAGCGACCAGGTAGCCACTTGCCAGTCCGGCCAGGGCAGTCACCGGAACCAGCCAGAACACACCCAGGCCGAGGCTCAGAGCGATCTGTGCACCTAAGAACCCTCCGATCGCTGCGAAGGCCACCGTCGCGAAGCTGAGTATGCCGGCCCCCAGAACAGCATAGGTACTCAGAGCGAAGAAGGCGTTGACGATCGCAAAAGCGACCGTGCTTCGATAGGCCGCCCAGAAATCCAGCAGCACCTGCATGCTCCGTTCCCCTCAGGCGCGTGAGTAGCCGGCGCTGCCAAAGAGCCCTCTCGGGCGCAACAGCAGAAACCCGAGGAGCAGGGCGTAGGTAATGCCGTCGCGCAGCCCGGAGGACAGGTATTGCGAGGTCATCACTTCGAGAATGCCCAGCGCGACACCAGCCAGCGCGGTGCCTCGCACATCGTTGTAACCGCCCACCACGACGGCCGCGAAGCCCTTCAGCATCAGGCTTTCGCCCAGGGAGTACGAGACGTTGGCCGTCATGACACCGCCCAGCACACCCGCGAATCCGGACGTCGCTCCTGCAAGAAACGCGATCACCACCATGGTGCGCGCTGGATCGACGCCGCTCAGCGCTGCGGCGTTCGGATTCCAGCCAACGGCTCGCATCGCTGAACCAAATCGGCTTCGTGCAATGAGGAGGTGCAGGCCGACCGTGACGACGATCATCGAAACGATCGTGATCAACTGCATCGCCGAGACCGGGATGTCGCCAATCCGGAACAGATGATTGGGGTAAGTGCCGCGAGGGAAAGTCAGGCTCTGTTGTCCCGTTGCCAAGCCCGCAAGGTTGTCGAGGATGATCCAGAAGGCGATGCTGGTGATCAGGGCGCCTAGCATCTCGTGCCCTCGATCGCGCAGGGGCTGAAACGCAATGCGGTCGACCAGCAGCGCGAGCAGTCCGCCCGCGCCGATACCCACCGCAACTGCGGCAACGAATGGCAACTGGAACCACTGAGCAAAATAAAACGCCGCGATGGCCGCCCAACTGGCGTAGCAGCCGTGCGCGGCGTTGAGAATGCCCAGCGTCGAGAACACCAGGCCAAAGCCCAGACCAAACAGCGCGTAAAGCGATCCCAGCGCAATGCCGTTGATCAGCTGTTCAAGGAAAAGGCTCACGTTCGTTCAACCCGCAATCAGTTCTTGGGGGCGGTCCAGCGCACCAACTTGCCGTCCGGCGACCAGTTGACGATCAGCGTGCCAGTCGTCTGTGCCTGACCGTTCTTCATGATTTCGCCGCCATAGACGTTGTGCTCGAAGCTCGTGATTTTGGAAAGCGCCTCCGCGAGAGACGCCCGGGTTGGTGTGCCGGAAATCGATTTCAGACCCTGCGCTATGAACCAGATCGCCTGATAGCCCTGGGCCGAGTAGATATCGGGTGTGGACTTGAAGCGGGCCTCATAGGCTGCGATGAACGCCTTGCCCTCCGCACTCTCCGCGAGCGCGCTCGAGAAACTGACCGGGAACGGCACGCCGACCGCGGTTTGTCCCATGCGCTTGAACACGGTCTCGGGCGCGAGTACGTCGTTGCCGACGATGGTCTGCTTGAAGCCCCGGTCGCGCAAGGAGTTGACAGCACCGACGGCTGCGCTCTGTGTCGCATAGATGAAGATCACGTCAGGCTTCAGACCCATCGCCTGGGTGGCCGCAGCAGTGAAGTCGGTGTCTTTGGTGAGAACGTTGACCACGCCAGCGGTCCGAACGCCCTTGGCCTCCAGTGCGGTCCGGGTGTCGTTCAACCGGTTTCGGAACGCCTCGTTGTCATTGGCAAGGATATAGGCAGCGGTCTTCGCCTTGATCTCGGAGGCGACGGTCAATCCGGTCTCGATATCCTTCGGGCCAGGCAGGATGGTCATGCTGTAGACCCAGGGCGGGGAAGGCAGCCCCACGGCCGTGGCGCCGTAGATCACGAGCGGCATCTTCGCTTCGAGCACGACTGGTTTGACCGAACCGACCACCGGGGAAAGAATGCAGCAGGTCACTGCCAGGATCGATCGATCCGCAATGAACTGATTCATATTCTGGATGGAGCGGGCGGCCTCGCTGCCACTCTCCTTCGTTTGCAGGACGATCGAGGTTCCCTTGCCCATGTAGGCGCGGGACTTGACCTCGTCGATGGCGAGCTGCGCCCCATTCCAGAACGAAACGCCAGCCGAGGCAATCGGGCCAGTGTTCTCGGTCATGAAGCCAATCTTGTACTCACCGGGCGGTAAGCCCTGCGCGCTCGGGACGGAAGGAAGCGCAAGCGCGGTGGCAAGCGCTGCGGCGATGACGAAACTGCGACGATGGGAAATGCTCACGGGAACCTCCTCCTGATGGGTCTGTTCTGATCGGTGGGCCCAAGCGGGCACCGCGATCAATTCAGCCGGAGATCTTGCACCGGCGATGATCTTCTAATAGGGTTGATTCTGAACCCCGATGTGCCATAACGCAACCGCAACGCAGAGCCTGCATCCACATGTTGAATAAAACTGATTCCTCCGGCGTGATGGGCGCGCAGTCCATCGGTCGGGCTCTGCTGGTCCTTCGCACGATTGCGTCAGAAGGGCGGCGGGGTGCGCGAGTTGCGGACATCGTGGCGATGTCGGCGCTGCCTCAGCCGACCGTATCAAGAATCCTGTCCGCGCTGTCGAGAGAGGGGGTCGTCGAGCGGGATCCTCGGCTGCGCAAATATTTCGTCGGTCCCTCGATCCACGATCTCGGTCTGGTGGCCCGCGCCGACTATTCCCTTCCAAAGGCCGCGGGTCCGGCCATGCAAGCCTTGGCCGATCAATCCGAGGATACCGTCTATCTCAGCGAGCGGCGCGGGCTTGAGGCCAGTTGCACCGTGGCCGTGGAGGGCGCCTTTCCGATCAAGGCCTTGCCGCTGCATGTCGGAATACGCAGGCCCCTGGGTGTGGGTGCAGGAGGCCTTGCAATCCTGGCGGCGATGGACGAGCATCGCGCAGCCGATGTCGTGCGATCCAATCTGCCCCGGTACCCGGCTTATGGCGGAATTGATGAGGAATACCTCCTTCACGCCATCCGGCTATCGCGCGCTCAGGGTTGGGCGATGATTGCCAACAAGGCCACGCCAGGCATGACGGCGATCGGGTCGGCCATTTTCAATACTGACAATGAGCCCGTCGGTGCAATCAGCATCAGTGCCATTTCCTCGAGGATGGTGGGCGAGCGGCAGCAGAGGCTGGCGAGGATGTTGATGCGATATTGTGCTCAGGTGACCGAGGCACTCGCGGCCCGTCGTCACGAGGGAAAGTCGATAGCAGAAACTGCTGCGTGAGTGGTCGGGCATCATGCCCCGCCTGGCCGCTCGGTAACGTGTTGAGCGGGGTTCCGGCGCGTCGGGACGGAAAAAATGCTGAATGCCAGATGCTCGGCTGCATGAACGACCTCGAACTCGCTGCCGACACGGCACGGACCGAAATCAACGTGGTCGCCTGTCTGGTGCTGACCGCAGGTAGCGAGCGGGTCTTGATGCGAGCGCTGTGGTATGTCGACCGACTGCGGCGCACCGATCAAGGGTGGCGCATCTGTGAGCGGATGCATACGCTCGACTGGAGCTGAGAGGTGCTCACCACGTTTCCGGTGTCGATGAGCGAACGACGGGATGGGATGCAGGGGGTCAACCTGGCGGCTCGGAATTTGTGATCTCTGGACGTCCAAGATTCAGATAGTGGCTGATGCGCCAGATATGGTGGCCGGTTCGCTCGAGCCACCGGTACGCATCGGCCGTCTCGAGCAGGTCCGCTGTCTTCAGAACGTCGGCGGCAGTGCCCTTGAGGAGTTCGTGCCGCATTTCGCGCGAGAGCGTCGTAAGGGCTTCGGCGTGAGCTTCGACCTCCAGGACCACGGTGGCAAGACTCGCCTCGCGTAAGCCTCTGATGGCCAGATCGAGGATCTGTCGACTTCGCTCGAGGGCCCAGGCGTAAGGCGGTGACCCCAGTTGGTTACGAGCGCGATGCAAATCATCCAATCGGGTGCGAAAGCGAAGCAGGTGATCGATGGCGTGCAACTGCGCGATCCGGCGGTTCGTCGACGCGATGTCGCTCGACAAGACCTCGATTCGGCTGACGAACGCATACGTCGTCTCAAGCGAGTGCCCCAAGCGCAGCAGATTGACGGGCTGCGATTCGGAGGTGTCATCGCGTAGCAATGCTCGGTAGGCCTCGAAGAGCGCAAGGGCGGTGCTCTCGAGCGCTCTTTGAGCGGTCTCGAGTGCAACAGCGGGGATCGCCAACAGGGAATCATCCAGGCGTTGAGTCAGCGATTCACCCCCATCCGGAAGCAGACGCTCGACAAGGCTTGCAAATCTTGCGATCAGCGGCAGGAAAATCAGTACACCCAGCCCGATGAACAAGGTGTGAAATGCGGCGAGGCTCATGGCGCCTGGGTCCAGACCGGCATGTTGGCGCAGCCAGCCGATCATCCCGGATAGCACGGGTAGCAAGGCGATCGCGAGGATCCCGGTCGCGGCGTTGAAGAGCACGTACGCCAGGGCGGTTCGCTTGGCATGTATCGTCCCCCCAATCGTCACCAGTACCCCCGTCAGGGTTGTGCCGATGGCTGCCCCGACCACCAGGGCTGCGGCTTGGTCAAAATTGATCGTCTGCGTATGGAGTGCTGTGAGCGTGGTGGCGATTGCGGCTGTGGATGACTGGAGTACCGCGGTTAGTCCGAAGCCAAACAACAGGATCAGCAGACTCGCTCCATAGCTTGCCGTAGGCAGGCTTGCAAAATCGAACAAGGTGGCGAGGCCCCGCATCCCAGTCTGCAAGGTGTCGAGGCCGACGAACATGATTCCGAATCCCGCCATTGCGAGTCCCAGTTCGGCGATGCGATTCCGGCCGAGGAGCTTGATCAGAGCCCCGAATCCGATGAGCGGCAAGGTGTAGAAGCCCAGGTTGATCTTGAGTCCGAGGCCCGCCACGATCCAGCCGGTTGCGGTGTTGCCGAGGCTCGCCCCGATCGATACTCCGATCGCTTGAGTGAAATTGATCAAGCCCGCGCTGACAAAACCGATCAGCGTGACCGTAGTCGCCGACGAGGACTGCACCACCATGGTGGCAAGGGTGCCGGAGATCACGGCCTTGGTTGGCGTACCGGTAAAGCGGGCGAGGGCCTGCTTGACGAGGTCGCCACCGAAGGCAATCAGCCCTTGAGAGAGGAGCATCATGCCAACCAGGAAAAGCCCCAGGCCACCCAGAAACGGAAACAGGATGTCGAGCATCGGCAGTGTGTACCCCATGTCGATCACGCAGCGAAGCCGATTGTCGCAGGAGTGGGGCGCACCTCGCTCCCGCAAGGTCTTGGCACGCACCAAGCCGGCTGCGTGAGCCCCGCTCGCACGACCTGCTTGCGGATCGGTGCGCGAGTGCCGCCGATTGACCACCGCTTTCCGGCGAAGCGCAAATGATATGTTTCAACCTTCACCCGAAACATTCGAGTATGAAGTGGCCGGTTGCTCATCAGTCGGATCGGGCTTCGTCACCAAGAATCACGACGCGAAGCGGAGCGGGGCAGTACGATGGCGATCCTGAACGATGCCAGCGTTCAAAGCAGCGACACGGCGCTGGTCCTGACTGGGGGCGGCGCCCGGGCTGCATACCAAGCCGGCGTTCTCAAGTCGATCGCAAAAATCGTCGCCCCCCGGAACCTAACAGGCCAGCGCGACATCACACCGTTCAGCATCCTCGTAGGAACCTCTGCCGGAGCAATCAATGCAGCCGCGATAGCGGCGCGTGCTGACAATTTCAGCGCTGCGGTCGAGCATTTGGAAGCGACCTGGTCCAACTTTCGATCGGCGAGCGTGTTCCGCTCAGATCCAGTCGGCATTGCCGCAAGCGGCGCCAAATGGCTGGGAACACTCGCACTGGGTTGGGCCGTACCAGCAAGGCGTCCTCGTGGTCCACAATCCTTGCTTGATGTTGCACCGCTGCGTGCAACTCTGGCGGACGCGATTCCCATCCATCGCATCCGTGATCACATCGATTCGGGCGCAATCAACGGAGTCGCGGTAACCGCCTTGAGCTACTCCAACGGGATTCACCACACCTTCTACGATTCCAGGCAGGACATCGCTCCCTGGACCCGCAGCCAGCGCGCGGCGCTGCGGTGCAGGCTCGATCTCGAGCACCTGTTGGCCTCCGCTGCCATCCCATTCGCATTTCCCCCTGTTGAATTGACCATCGCGGGACGGCGCGAGTGGTGCGGCGACGGTTCGATGAGGCAAATGGCTCCGATTTCGCCTGCGATTCACCTTGGAGCGAACCGAGTTGTCGTCATTGGGACAGGCCGCAACTGGAATGCGCCCCCTGAGCCGATCGCGGTTGCCAACGGATCTCCTCCCAGCCTTGCACTGATCGGCGGGCAGGCACTGTCGAGTATTTTTCTCGACGCACTGGCGAGCGATCTCGAACAAATCTACAGACTGAATGAATTGACCGCGAAGTTCACTTCCGCGCAACGCCAAAGCGCTGGTCTGCGGCCCATTGAAGTGCTCTCGTTCTTCCCCTCAGAGCCCCTCGAGCTCATCGCAGCTCGCCATCTCCTTTCTCTGCCGATCTCGATTCGTCTCATGCTTCGCGCCATCGGCGTGGGTGGGCGGGGGCTGGGAGCGAGGGGAGCCCTGCTGGCAAGCTACTTGCTGTTTGAACGAGATTACACCCGAGCCCTCATCCAACTCGGCGAGATCGATGCGATGAATCGAAGGCTGGAGATAGAGGGTTTTTTTAGTCCTGCACGGAGGGCAGGGTGTTCGCCACTTCCAGGGCGCGGATCGCCAGCACCACGGCTTGGTTGAAGGGCAGGTGCAGATCCACATTTGCTGCGCGCACCAGCAGGGCTTCATTCAGGGCGCCGATTTCTGTCGGTTTGCCGGCTCGCAAATGCTGCAGCATCGAGGGCTGGTTCATGCGCTCTCTGCAGTGGGCCAGAATCTCGCCGCGGGGATCTGCCTCGGGCAGCGTAATCCCCAATGCCCGGACGACCTGCAGGATTTCATCGATAACATGCTCCATCAGGGCCCGCGCCGAAGCGGTCTCCATGATCTGCGCCGGACGCAAGCCCGTCAATGCGCTGATCGGGTTGATGGCACAGTTGTGGACGAACTTGCTCCAGATAGCCGGCTCGACTTGTCTGGTCAGCTCGACCGCCATCCCCGCTGCACGAAAGCGCTCGCCCATATTGTGCAGTCTGGGCGTGAGGCGCCCGGTGGCCTCGCCCAGAGTCGTCAGGCCCAGATGGGTGTGCCAGGATCGTGCGGGGCCCTCCCCTGTGCCACTGTTGTAGGTGACACCGGCCATCACCCTGGGCGCCCCCAGTGCAGCCACCAGCGCTTCGAGGTTACCGATGCCGTTCTGCAGCGATAGTGCGAAGCCATGCTCGCCGAGGCAGGCCTGGGCAATATCGGCAGCTGCCGTGGTGGCCGCTGCGTCCACCAGCACCAGGGCCATGTCGACCTGTCCCAGTTGCCGCGGATCGGAGGTGGCATGCACCGGCACCTTCTGCTCGCCCAGAACGCCGCGCACGCGGATGCCCTCTTTCTGAAGGGCCGCCACTACGGCTGGGTTGCGATCCAGACACAGCAGATCAGCGCCGCTGCGTGACAGAGCCGCGCCGAAAATGCAGCCCATGGCGCCGGTGCCAATCAGTGCGACCTTCATGGTGGGGGCGAGGCGGCATCATTAACTGCCATAAAAGATGGCAGCCGGGCCCCGGCGCGCACGCTCGCATCGGCACGTGCTTCGGCAGCGCGGATCGCGGGCAGGCGTTCGAGGACCTGGGCGATGCGCGCCTGCGGCACTACCACCACCCCGTCCAAGTCGGCCACCACAACATCCCCCGAGGACACCGGGTGTCCGGCCAGGGCAATGGCAAAGCCAATGGTCCCAGGCCGATGCCGCTGTGGCGAGTTGGGGGTCACGCCGACCGACCAGGCTGGCAAACCCACGGCCCGCAGGCCAATCAGGTCCCTGACACAGCCGTCCGTGACAAAACCCACGGCCCCGCCATTTTTGGCCATACCGAGCACCAGATCGCCCGTGATGGCACACCCTGTGAATCCGCCTGTGGTAGCCATCAGGACATCGCCAGGCTGCACGTCCTGAAGGGCTTGCACCAGCGCGAGGTTGTCTCCCGGCCCAGCGTTGACGGTCAGGGCCACGCCACAAAAAGCGTACTGCTCGGCAATGGCCGGACGCAGCCGGCAGTCCAGGGCACCACTGCCATCCATGGCATCCACAATGAAGCCGGTGGGCGTGCCCGCCAAGGCTTGTACCAGCTCGGGGGCCGGACGCGCAAAGGCCTGACGCTGTATCAGAGGGGGAACGGCGATCATGCAGGACCTCGTGGCAAATTGAAACGGCTTATGACGCCCATCTTAGGGGTGGCCTGCATAAGTGTGCACGTTTTTGCGAGGCTGCTCCCGGAGCAGGCGGTCCAGCAGATCATTGGGCAGCTCGCGCAGAAGGCGCGCCACCCATGCGGGCCTCCGGCATCCGGTGCCTGCCGGCCAGCAACGGCGACGAACCGATGGGCCAGGCCTCGGATCGGAGGGAATATGGGGTTTGCCCGTAATGTTTTGGACTTGTGAAGGATCTTTGAATTTCCTATCCTCGATCCGAATTCCCTCTGGATTCACGTGGGCGCGGTCCAAGGGCTGCGCCGGTTTCTTGCGTTCCTCGACTTGGAGAGATCACATGCGTAGATCGATGGCGCTACTTGCTCTTGCCACTGCCACCGCCAGTTTCACCGCCCACGCTGGCGAGGTCTACGGCGGCATCGGCCTGCCCGGGGTGATGCTGGGCTATGCCCATGTCCAATCGCCGACCTTGACGGCCCGGTTGGATGTGGCGACTTTGGGGAGTCACTCGCGCGACCGAACCGAGAATGGGATCGACTACGCCGGCAAGATCGAGGTCCACCGGTTGGGGGTCTTTGGCGATTGGTTTCCGTTTTCCGGGGGTGTGCGGCTCACCGGTGGGGTGACGTTCAACAAGGTGGGGTTGGAACTTGGGGCGCAGCCGGGGGCCGGTGGGACGATCACGATTGGCGGGCAGACCGTGCCTAATCTGGTCGCTGCCGATCGTTTCGACGTCAGCATCAGATTCCCGACCGTAATGCCGTATGTGGGACTGGGATACGGGCATCATGCCGGTAAGGGCCTGGGTTTCCATGCCGATTTGGGCGTCTCGATTGGCCAAACCAAGCTTACGGCTGCTGCGACGGGCCCGACGCTTTCGACCATCATTTCGCAGGCGGACATCGACGCAGAACTGGCCGAATTGCGCAACGGCGTGGCCAAGATCCGTGTGCTGCCGCAGGTGAGCCTGGGGTTGAGTTACCGTTTCTGATCAATCTTCCGCGACCCATACGCCTGGCTCAAGGCGCTCAGCCAGCGCTGCCCGGGTGGCGGGCGCGGCTTGCTGATTCGCCGCCAACGCTAGCCTCAGCCAGCGGAGATCGTCGATGTCGTCAATGTCGCGCTGCGC
>Ga0169931_10015591_pt1 | contig 10155 bp, 15 predicted proteins | sample Kivu_15m_20L_FD_129675 | JGI IMG/M metagenome (GOLD analysis project Ga0169931, IMG submission 129675) | Freshwater microbial communities from Lake Kivu, Western Province, Rwanda to study Microbial Dark Matter (Phase II) - Kivu_15m_20L... | ecosystem: Environmental > Aquatic > Freshwater > Lake... | reverse complement strand
TAACACTGGAACCGCACCAACATTAGCATTATCAAACGGAAACTTTGTCACTGCAACTTTGACCGGAAATGCTACATTTACATTCAGCATGACAAGTGTTCCATCTGGATCATATTCGTTCACCCTGGTACTGTCTAATGATGGTACTGCGGGTAGATCAATCACCTGGCCTGCTTCGGTCAAGTGGCCAAACGCTACCGTTCCTACCAGAACAACCACAGCAAGCAGAACGGATGTTTATACATTCTTCACCTATGATAGTGGTACGACATGGTGGGGCAACCTTTCACTCTATAATTTCTCATAATAACACTTTATTTTTTATAATTATGGATTTACAACAACTTATCAATTCTGTTGAAATAAGAGAATCCTATAAAGATTTTATAGGATTCTATCAAAATGTTTTTCCCGAAGGATTTTGCGAGCATGTAATTGAACAATATAAAATAGCAATGGAAGAAGGAATTTGTCAAACCAGACAAAACGATGAAAAAACTTTAAAAACGTTTAAAGATGGTTCATATTCTTTCTTAAGTGTAAATTCTCATGCTCAAAATATTTTTAAATACTTTAATGATTTCCAAGTTAAACATATTGTAAATGCAGGATTACAAAAGTGTTTTGATTTATATAATGATGAATATGATATTTTAAAAGATTTTGTAGTCAGGTCAACTGCGATAAAGTTGCAAAAAACTGCCCCCGGTGAGGGATATCATGTCTGGCATTTTGAACAAGCTGCTAATGATGATGCTATAAGTAGATGCTTAGTTTGGGCAGCGTATTTAAATGATGTTGAAGATGCTGGTGAAACCGAATTTCTTTATCAAAGACTAAGAGTCCCACCTAAGAAAAATACATTAATAATTTGGCCGGCAGCATTTACGCATACTCATCGAGGTAATGTAGTACATGGCAATAAATCTAAATATATAATGACAGGCTGGTTTCATTTAAGGTAAACTTACTACAAGAACAATGGCAGCAGGAAGATCAATCTATCGCGGCAACATGCAGGCTGCCGCATCAGTTACATTTAACACACCGGGAACATTTACATCTCCAGCAAGATTGCTTGCAGTTTCTGTTCAAGGACGAGGCGGTGCTGGAGCTACCGGCAATTCCGGCAATGCTGGAACAGGAGGTTCTGGTGGAGCCGGTGGAGCTGCTGGAAATCGCGGAGCTGCAGGATCTGGAAATCCAGGCAACGCAGGATCGGGCGGGGGCGGCGGAGGGGCGAGCGATCCCGGAAATCATGGTGAACCAGGAGCCGGACCAGCTGGCGGTGCCGGCGGTTACGCAAATAATGACGGTGAAGATTCAGGCGGCGCTGGTGGAGCAGGCGGCGGCGGAAATGCTGGTAGCGCAAACCCAGGTGGATCCGGTGGTAGTGGTACTGCTGGTCAACCAGGAACTGCTGGGAATCCAGGAGGCCCAGGATCCGCAGGTGCTTCAGGTCAACCATCTACGGCACTTGGCATAACATTCTCTGGCGGCGCCGGCGGAGCAGCTGGTGGAGGCAATCCAGGAAATGCTGGAGCTCAAGGGAATAGCGGAAACCCTGGTGGAACGGGCAATGCTGGATCTGCTGGTAGTGGCGGCCCTCATGGAAATGGTGGCCAGAGTGGTTGGAACCAAGAAGGAGGAAACCCAGGTGGTCAACCTGCACCCGGTTACCACGGCGGAGCAGGCGGAAGCGGCACTCACCCTGGTGGCCATGGTGGTAATGCAAACCCAGGAAATCACATTGACTATTACTCCGGCGGACACAACCACGGCGGTGGTGGTGCCGGCGGTGGATCGGGGAATGCTGGAAATGCAGGATCAGCGGGTGGCCAAGGAAACTTAGGAACTGCGGGTTCTACTGGAACTCCTGGAAACGCAGGAACTTCAAATGCTGGTCAACCAGGATCTGCAGCAACTCCATCAACATCACCTTCAAATACAACCCCACAAACAAGTTATCCAGTTTCAGTCGCACCAGGCGGCTTTGTAACAATTAGTTGGAGTTCACAATGACACCAGAAAGATTGGTTAAACAAATGATCTTTTTAGATCAACAAAATAATCTTATCATGTTTAAAAAAAATCAAAGACTTGGTTATTTTGATCTTGGTAATGTACTGCCAAGAGATGATGACGGAAATGTTCCCGATTATAGAGAATGTGCAGATACTGTATTTTTCAATGTAGAAAAATATGAAGAAAATGGTACTTTGAAGTATCTTGATGTATCTCCAAAAACAGATCAATATACGGTTATTGAATTTGATGAACAAAATATGCCAAAAAATGAACCAATACTAGGTCACACATATAATTCAACATTAAATGCTTTCATTCCTCCATGTCCAATGGACGAATTTGTTTTGAATGAGGAAACTTTTGAGTGGCAACCAGACCCATCCAAAACCTACGATCTTCATAGTGATGGAAAATTATATAGATATAATATAGAGAATTCCGCATGGATTCCTACTTGGTAAACCCCGTTTAATTTTTTTATACTCATGACAAAAAGACCGTATTTGGATGATCTAGAAGATCTCAAAAATGAAGAAGTAGTAAAAGGTTTAACTCATAAACAAAAAGTTAAACAAATACAAAACACTGCAGAAATAGCAAATCGTATTGAAAACCAAAATAGGGCAAGATCATTTACAATTGGTCCGTCAAGTGGAGGAACAATCGAAGTAATTTTAAGAGGAGATTACGCAACTCTGTTTTATATTATGCGTCCTGTTGAAGCAATTGAAATTATTGAGCAATTAGCATCTGCCGCTGGAATTGAAATTTTAAAGCGACCCAAACAAGATTTTACTGCTTGGAGATCTTGGGATTTAAATCAACCAGATCATAGTGACTGGAAAGGTGCTGCTCCTTGGCAACTCAATGAAAAACAGAGGAAGCAACTAATAAAAGCTTCTGAACCATATAACTTCCTTCCAGAATCTACAGAAAGACCAAAATTGGAAGCATCTACAAAAAGAAAGAAAAAAGTTGAAGAACCTGATGAAGAGTGATGAAAAATTTTTATGTTTTAGTTGACCCACAAAATAAAATCGTCTTAGATAAAGTTCAAGAACTTCCAGAAAATTGGAGAAACATTGCAGGTCTCCCAGGATTATCTGATGAAGAAATTCGTGATCTCAAATGGGCTGGTTGGGATAATCTCGGATGGATAAACATTCGTTCCCCCGAGATTTGCGATTATGAATCAAGTTTAGAAAACTTAGATATGAATAAATTGACGTTTAAACTTTTAATAAGTGAGAAGGTAAATCAAAAAAGAGAAAGTTTATTGGATTATAAAAATATTCAAATCCCAACAGATTTAGAAACGAGACTTGAAGTTCTTATTCTTAAAGAAAAAGCAAAGGAAGATTTGCAAAAAACTTTTGTGTTAAAACTTCGTTATAGATATTATGAATTTACATCAGAAGATATTATCAGCATTTCAAATTTAATTGAGTCTCATAATGAAATTTGCAATTTGTGGGAAAAAAAAGTATACTCTGAAATAGAATCTTGCCAATCCCTTGCAGACTTTCCTAATGTAAATTATGATTTCTAAACATTTTTCATATAATTATGATTTTGATGAAATTGTTAATAACGATCCGACAAAAAATTTTGGACCAGATTATTGGCAATTGAGACTTTGTGATAATCATCACACAAGTTGGGCAACTGATATTTTCACAGATGAAGAAATTGAAAGAATTTTAGTAATAGGAAAAAGATTAAATCCGACACCGGCTAAAACTGATACCAAAGATTGTTCTGATGTTCGGAGATCTTATGTTTCTTGGATTGGTGCAAATATACAAACTAAATGGATTTATGAAAAATTAACAGACGCTATATTAATGCATAATGAAAAATTTTGGAACTATGAATTAACCGAAATTGAAAGAATTCAATTTACTCATTATGTCAGTGAAGAAAATGGAATGTATGTATCTCACATTGATTCTATGCCTTGGGAAAAACCGACAAACAGAAAATTGAGTCTTGTAGTTCAGTTGTCAGATCCAAGTGAATATGAAGGTGGAGATTTAAAATTGCATTTGGCAAATACCCCAACTACAATTACAAAACAAAGAGGAATGACAGTATTTTTTCCTTCTCATACGTTGCACGAAGTTACACCAGTAACAAAAGGTGAAAGATATTCCCTTGTTGCTTGGGTTCATGGGCCTAATTTAAGATAAAAAAAATGTTTGAACAGCAAGGATATCAAATTGTTAAGAATTTTTTGAATGAAGATTTTTTAGAATTCATTCAACAATATTTTTATATTAAACTGAAAGGTGGTCAAGTATTACTTGGAGATCTTCAAGCACCAAATAGTTACGTTTTTAAAAATGATACTTTAATGGATACAATTCTTGCATGTTCCACAGAGTCTTTAAGTAAAATTGTCGGCAAAGATTTGCTTCCAACATATACATATACAAGACTTTATGGAAAAGGAGATGAATTGTGTATACATCGAGATAGAGCTTCTTGCGAATTCTCAGCAACGTTATCAATAGCACTACCAAAAGATTCTAAAATCAATCCAATTTATTTTTCAAAAAAAGAAGATAAGAGTGATGCTGTCGAAATTATATTAGAACCAGGAGATCTTTGTTTATATCAAGGATGTGATTTGTGGCATTGGAGGCCACCGTTTGAACAAAATTGGTATTTGCAAGCATTTCTTCATTATGTAAATGCAGATGGTCCACATAAAGATAATCTTTATGATAAAAAACCCTATCTGGGTATTCCAGATCAATAACTGTCCACATGACCCCTCAGAGACGCTCTGAGGGGTTTTATAATGGCTCCAGATAACAGGAGTCCATGCGACTGTCATTAACCGAAAAACTGGTCTTTATCGGTGCATTCGTGAACTTCTTGCACTGGGGTGTTAAACTCACTGAATCGGTTCTGAATTATGCTCTCTCTTGAAACTACTGGTTACAATTACTCCAAGCGTCGTTGTGAGCGCATTGTAGAGTGGTTTGTATCTAAACACCTCCCCAGACACAAACTGCACATTTCCATTCATCATCGCGGTTTGTATCGTGAGGGTGTCTATGGTTGGGTGTGGGCCACTGATTGTGACCATCGTCCTCGTGCATTTGAGATTGAGATGCACAACTTCATGACCCCCGAACACTATACCAAGACGCTTCTACATGAACTCTGGCATGTGTATCAGCATGTACAAGGTGCTCTAAAGGATCGTTATGGTAAGAGACATTGGAGAGGCATTGATTTCTCTGGTGTTGACTATGAAGATCAACCATGGGAACAACAAGCAGTTGAGATGGAAGAAGTGCTCTATGAAGAATATTTGGAGCACTTGACAGAAACTCATAAATCGCTGTAGAATACCTTTGTCCGGGTTGATGAGATGATATTAAAAGAGCTTAAAAATCCAGTTACAGAAAAATACTTAGAATTAAAAAAATATATTTTAAGTGATAAGTTTCCATGGTTTTATGATGTAACAAGTCCTTTAGAAGATGGAATTCCTTTTTTTTCACATACAGTTCTTGCAAGACCAGAAGAAGAATTTCCAGTACCTGAAGTTCGTTCAGAAATTTTTAACAGTTCAGTTATAGTTTTAAGAGATATTTTTAGATATAATAATATTCATGTAAACACACTTCTCAGAATAAACGTTAATTATACTTTTTATTTTAATGGAGGAACTGCTTGTCCATTGCACTACGATCATCCTTTCCAGCATAAAAATTTATTGATATATTTAACAAACTCGCATGGACCTACAGTATTGATTAATACCAAAACCAAGCAAGAGGACTATTTTCACCCTCAAGAAGATGCTATAATTACATTTGAAGGAAAACATTACCATTATCAACCTAAACTTGGCGAAAGACGAATAGTATTAGTTGCAACATACATTTAATGAAAATCATAGGGAGATACAATCATTAAGACTCGCACATTGAGTTTTGAGCCTTACAGATACTCTGAACATAACATGGCTCTGGTGATGGGACAGATCTAAGACAATCTTAAAACTGTCCCACTTCTTGTACAATCCACTCAATTCATGTATAATGGCCTCATCATTGATTAACCAGTTTCCAGTGTCCACTTTCATGAACTTTCAGAACATTCCCTTCAATACTCTTCGTGAAGGTCTTGAAAAAACTATCAATAATCTCAAAGATTCTGATAAGAATTGTGAACGCTTTGATATTATTACTTCTCCCACTGGAGTTGGCAAGTCTCACGCACAAGATACGATTGTGCGTGATTTGATTTCCAAACATTTTCCTAATATCAAAATTATTATTCGACTTGCACCTACAAGAGACACTGCAAACGATGGTGTTTTTCATGGAGTTCATGGTAATTGGCGTGGATTAGGATTTGTTTCTCCCAAAGAATTGGAAAAGCAGATTTTGTTCTTAGAGCAAGGTTTGACTAACTTTGGAGATCTGATTTCTATGTCAATGACTCATGGTATTTTTCTAAATGAAAATACTGAGGTTGTTGCCAACTTCCTAAAGAAGTACAAGGAAAATATCTTTATTTTGATTGAGGAAGCACATAAATTCTTCGCTTGTCCTATTCCTGGAGCTAAAAACTCTTCTAAGGTTTATGGTAATGGTGGTAATGCACCTTACTATGCAAAGATGCCTCTTGAAATTCGTAAGTGGATGAAAACTACTCCTTATGTGATTGGTTTTACTGCCACACCTACTGTTGGACAAGATAAAACTTATGGTGATGTAGATGGCATATTAGAACTTGTTTCTGACAATCCCAACAAACCATTTAAGTTTTATTTTGATGTGATTGATTGTTTCCCAGAAAATCTAAAGGATCTGGTTCCTCATCAAGCATGGGTCAAATCTATCATGAGTTATAACTATGAGCATAAAGATCCCCATTGTATTGAAGGACCATTGAAATCTAGTATTAGTCGTTTGTTCAAAACTCAAACCAAATTGGAAAAAATCAAAAATGGATTTGATCCTAACATCACTTCTAAGTTAGTTTGGTTGGGTGTGTTTGGGCGACGTTCTGGTTCTGGTTGGGGTACATCCCCCAACATCGCAATGCAAATGATTTGTAGTTACCTTAAGAGTATTAAAGTTCCCACAAATACTCCTTGTATCATTGAAATGACTGAGCAGGGATGTTTCTCCTATGATCTGAACGGCAATAAAGTTGATAAGTTTAATGAGTTTGATGCTGTTGCTAAACTCAATGATGCCAATGATCCTGCACAATTTTTACTTTCAATCAACAAAGCTACAGCAGGTCTGAACATTCATCGTATTGGTGAAATTTTTGTTGGGCGTGTGCGTGACATCATTTATGATCGTTATGAAACTTCCAATCAAATCTATGGTCGTGGTGTTCGTATCAACACTGGTACTGATATTCTGAGCAAATCCGAATACAAGAACGATCTTCGATCTTATATGATTCAATATCATGAGGAGTATGGTGTTCCTTATGATGTGATTGTCGAGACTATTAAAACTGCAAATGTCTTCAATATTACGATTCCATTGGGAGTCAAATTTATGAAGACAAAGACAAAGTATGCCCGCGACATTTGGGGTGGTGCTGCGGAAGTTTTCCTTGAAAAGTATTGCAATACTATTGAATCTGGTGCAGAATTTCTGGACAATTTTATTCAATCAACTGGTGTAAAAATCTGTTCTTTGTGTGGTTCCCCTTTGTCTAGCAAACTACATCAAAAAGAATATGAATTTAATCAAACGAGTTATTCGGTTCTGAATGAGTTTTTTAACACTTGATTCAGTTCTGAAACCGTCACAGGGGGTCCACACGGACCCCTTTTTGATGTATAATGGCCATATTGAAACGCAATTCATGATTACGCTTCGCCCTCATCAAATCCGTGGTCTCGATGCTATGGAAAATCATAGCAAAGGTCAACTGACCATGCCCACTGGCGCTGGTAAAACTCCTACGATGATTTTTGATTGTAAGCGTTTGTTTCAATCAGAAACTGCCAAGATTGTTGTAGTCTGTGCTCCCCGCATCTTGCTGGCAGGGCAGCTGTCTAGCGAATTTCTTGAGCATATTGATAATGCTGAAGTGATGCACGTTCACTCTGGAGAGACTCATCACTTTAACACTACCAAACCTTCCGAGATTGCTGTCAACGTAGGTATCTGTCTCGCTGATAATCGTCACCTGCTGATCTTTACCACCTACAATTCTTTGCAGCGTCTGCAACAGGCAGATATTCCTGTGGATACAATCTACTTTGATGAGGCACATAACAGCGTCAAGCGCAACTTTTTCCCTGCAACTGAGTATTTCTCTGCTGATGCAAAGCGTTGCTATTTCTTCACAGCCACGCCCAAACATTCTGCTACCATTTCTAAACCAGGCATGAACATGCCTGAAGTGTATGGTCAGGTAATTTGTAATGTTCCTGCACCTCAACTTGTGGAGCAGGGTTATATTCTACCTCCTAAGGTTGTTGTGAAGCAACTGCCGATGGTTAAGGGTAAGCAGGTTATTTTCTCCCGTGACGCTGATAATCTCATCGAAACGATTGATGAGCAAGATGTCAAGAAGATTCTGATTTGTGCTCGCACTACCAAACAGATTGTCGGTCTGGTATCAGAATCTGATTTCTGTCAGCAACTATTGCAGCGTGGTTATTCTTGGATGATGATTACATCCAAGACTGGAGCTGTGATCGACGGTCAGAAGGTCAATCGTGAGCAATTCTTTGAGACTCTCAATGCCTGGGGCAAAGATTCCTCTAAGAAGTTTGTAGTGCTGCACCATTCTATCCTGTCTGAGGGTATCAATGTGTCTGGTCTTGAGGCAGTGCTGTTCATGCGAAACATGGACTACATTGGTATCAGTCAGTCCATTGGCCGTGTGATCCGTTTGGGTGACAAATCCAAGACCTTTGGACTGATTTGTGTGCCTGTGTATGATAGCGTAGGTATCAGCACCTCCCGCAAAGTGCAGGCAGTTGTTGACACTATCTTTCACAAAGGTGAACCTGCTATCTCGGTGACAAAGCGATGATGGCAGAAGCAATTACAATTTTATATTTCTGCCTTCGAGGTGCTTATATCTGCGAACGCAGTTATGATTCACCAAAAATAGTGTATCAGAAAGCAAAATCTGAGGATGGTTGCTACAAGGATGGTATCTTCTATCCTCGATGTAAAGACCTAGATAATCCTGATGTATTATACTACCACAACTTATTCAAAGGAGAAAAATGACTCATCAAGTCAAATCAAATTGGTATTATGTGTTCTGGGGAATTATGGCTGTTGCTGTAGTTGGCGGACAGATTTATGTTGGACTTGGTTATCGTGAGATGGCACAAGCAACTAAATCTACAGCGATTGTAGTATCATGTATCACTGGTAAATAACCATGGGAATGTTCGATTATGTGCGCTCCTCATATGATCTGGGCCCACAGTTCACAGATGTAATCTGTCAGACCAAAGACATGGAAGACTATGGTATTGGCGGCACAATGACTGACTACTGGATCGACCCCAGTGGCCAACTGTGGTATTCGGACTATCGGCACACTCACACCTTGGAGATTGTCGAAAGAGATGATATTCGATACGATTCGGATCGCAAATGGAAAAACTTTGATTGGGTGCCCACAGGGAGGCATGGGTGCCTTCGAGCACATAGAATCACGAAATATGTGGAAATATACCCAGAGCGATGGAGTAAAGGTAGTTGGGAAAATTGGCCTACTTGTCAAATACACTTCAAGGATGGTATACTGGTAGGATATAAGTTTTGAACAATGAAACTACTTAGGTTAAATCATCGCTACGATTTTGGTCACGATTACTATGCCCAATTCTTGACGATCAAGAACTGGTCACTGCTTCAAGTATCAGTCAGTTGGAATGATTGTCCTGGTTGGCCCTACATTCAAGTCACATCAGGATCTAATGGTCTTCTTGGTGTCTTATTCTGGGTATATAAGTTTGGACTAGATATTGATATTCTTTCCCGTACTTGGAGATGGGATCATACAAAAGAACTAGATGAAAACGAGGTAAAAGAAAATGTTCAGCACCCCGATCCATGGAACTGCAAATAAGAGGCTCACACTGAATTGGTGGGAGTATTGGATTGG
>Ga0169931_10015590_pt1 | contig 10155 bp, 10 predicted proteins | sample Kivu_15m_20L_FD_129675 | JGI IMG/M metagenome (GOLD analysis project Ga0169931, IMG submission 129675) | Freshwater microbial communities from Lake Kivu, Western Province, Rwanda to study Microbial Dark Matter (Phase II) - Kivu_15m_20L... | ecosystem: Environmental > Aquatic > Freshwater > Lake... | reverse complement strand
AGGGCGTGGGCTGCTGTATATAATGCAGCAAGTGTTTCATGTCTTCGTCATCATCTTCCTTTTTTCGGCTCTTCCATTCTTTCATGTCTTGCGCCTCTTTCACGATCACAACCTGTTTGTCGCCCATCATTGGAAAACTCTTGGCCAGCGACATGACTTGTTCCATGCTGACATCACGCCCATAAACAATGGTTTGCCCAAACGCCTTGCTGGCTTCGTCGAGCACATTGTTTTCAATATACTCTGTCACTACATCAATAAAGTATGATTCCTCGCCCATCAGGAAATAAATGGGCTTGAAGTTTTTGAGCTCTATGTCGCGGAGAATGCGGAGGTGCTCCATGAGGGGGTGAAATGGTTAAAAAGTGAAATGGTGAAGGAGTGAAATGGTGAATTAGTCCCAACGGAGGTGGCGAACGGATTGTCCTTCATCACGAATTTCTTTCAACGCAGCGATTCCGACTTGAATGTGTTTATCGACGTAGTTGCTTGTGATTTTCTGATCGCTTTCGCTGGTTTTAACCCCTTGCGGAATCATGGGCTGGTCACTTACAAGTAATAGGGCTCCGGTTGGAATTTTATTGGCGAAGCCAACCATGAATAAGGTGGCTGTTTCCATATCGATAGCCATAGCGCGAATGCGGCGAAGGTATTCTTTGAATTGTACATCATGTTCCCAAACGCGGCGGTTGGTGGTGTAGACGGTTCCGGTCCAATAATCGAGATTGAAGTCGCGAATGGTCGAAGAAACAGCGCGCTGCAGTGTAAACGCAGGCATGGCAGGAACCTCTGCCGGAAAATAGTCAAGGCTTGTTCCTTCTCCGCGAATAGCTGCAATGGGAAGTACGAAATCGCCCAATTGATTTTTCTTTTTTAGTCCACCACATTTTCCCAGAAACAGAACAGCTTTGGGCATGATGGCGCTCAAAAGATCCATGATGGTAGCAGCATTTGCACTCCCCATACTAAAGTTAATCATGGTAATGCCGTCGGCAGTGGCCATGGGCATAGCTTTGCCGCGTCCGATAATTTCCACGTTATGCCACTCGGCAAACTTCTGCAAGTAGCCATCGAAATTCGTAAGTAGTATATAATCGCCGAATTGCTCGAGTGTCGCACCGGTGTAGCGGGGCAGCCAGTTTTTTACAATTTCTTCTTTTGATTCCATCTCGCGGTGTTCTTTGTTTCTTTGCTGAAGTATTTACTTCATCGTCAAATGTAAACCTAAACGTGCAGAAGCTTCATTTCCCTCAACCCGATTTGCGATTGCGTTCAGTGAGCGATTCATTTCAAGTGTGGGATGTTGTGCGAAAGAAATGGGTAGCACTCACGCCGGAAGAATGGGTTCGGCAGCATTTGATTCATTTTTTGCAGGACCACCGAGGATGGCCTCATTCTCTTATGGCCATTGAAAAGAATATCAAATTCAATGGGCTTAGCCGCAGGCCGGATGTTGTCGTTTATAACTCTGATATGAAACCCATGTTGCTTGCTGAGTGCAAAGCGCCGGATGTGGCTATTAATCAAAGTGTGCTTGATCAGGCAGTCATGTATAACCGTGCATTGGGAGTTTCGCACGTGCTTGTGACAAATGGTCTCCATACGTCCTGTTGCCTTATGCAACCGGAACGCTCTGAAATTCAATGGCTGGACGATGTTCCCTTTGCCACTCAGTAGAGTTTATGCACAAAACCATTCCAACGATGCATTAAGCGTATGCATCTCCGATATTTGCCGCCAAATTTTGATTCTGTTTTATGAAGACTGAGTTGGAGAAAATTCTCTCTGTTTCCGGAAAGCCGGGCATTTATAAGTTGGTAACAGGTGGTAGAGCTACCATTATTGTTGAGTCGCTCATTGATGGCAAACGCCAGCCTGTTCATGCAACTCAAAAAGTGAGCGCGCTGTGCGATATTACGATGTTTACCTATGAAGCCGATGTGCCACTTCGTGAGATTTTTTTGAAGGCTAAAACGGCTTATGACGGCGGGCCCGCGCCTGATCCGAAGAGTGAGGGTAAGGTATTGCGTGACGCGATGAAGAAAATTCTTCCCGACTACGATGAGGAGCGTGTATACGAATCAGACATTCGCAAACTTCTTACCTGGTACAATATTCTTCAGGCAAAGGACATGCTTGATTTTGCAGAGCCGGAATCGAATAAAGAATCCGGGGAGTAATTCACTCAGCCTTTTCGGAAAGTGGATGATACCACCGGGTTTTTAGGATCCGCATAGTTATAGAATCCTTCTCCTTTTTTGTCACCGAGTTTTCCCGCCATAACCATATTTACAAGCAGTGGGCATGGAGCGTACTTCGGGTTACCGAATCCATCGTGTAGCACACGCAAGATCGAAAGACATGTATCAAGCCCTATAAAATCAGCAAGGCGCAATGGACCCATCGGGTGTGCCATTCCAAGTTTCATGATCGTGTCAATTTCTTCAACGCCTGCAGTTCCTTCGTAAAGCGTACAGATGGCCTCATTAATCATGGGCATCAAAATCTTGTTGGCAACGAATCCGGGGTAGTCATTGACGGTTACCGGAATTTTTCCAATGGCTTTTGAAAGCTCTGTTACTTGCTTAGATACTTCGTCGGTGGTTGAATAGCCGCGAATTACTTCCACCAGTTTCATAATTGGAACCGGGTTCATGAAGTGCATTCCAATCACTAATTGAGGGCGCTGTGTTGCGGCTGCAATTTGAGTGATAGAAATGGATGAGGTATTAGTGGCTAGCACACAATGCGCCGGAGCGAACGAATCGAGCTGACCGAAAATTTTCAGTTTCAAGTCAATATTTTCTGTAGCGGCTTCTACAATCAAGTCTCTGTCGGAACAGGCAGAAGCCATATCGGTGCAAAGGCTGATGTTGGCCAATGTCGATGCTTTGGATTCTTCCGTGAGTGCTCCCTTAGCTATTTGCCGATCGAGGTTTTTGCTAATGGTCGCAAGTGCTTTGTCTAATGCCTCTTGCTTAACGTCAATCAAGTTAACCGGATAACCTGTTTGTGCAAAAACGTGTGCAATACCATTACCCATTTGGCCGGCACCTACCACAGCAATTTTTTTCATAGAGTAGAAATTTGAGCGCGAAAATAGGACGATTGACTGAATTTGTGGGAAGCGTAGTTTATTCGCTGAGGCTTCAATAATTTTACCCAAAACGAAAGCACTATGATTTCACCCACGAGACTGTTTGATTTTGTCTACTACCAACAAGAACGGTATCCGCTCGAGCGTATGATTACGTCGAAGGCCGGAGCAGAATGGGTCAGTATTTCAACGCATGAATTCATTGTCCAAATGAATCAGGCAAGCCGAGGGTTACTGGCGCTGGGCGTGAAACCCGGCGATCGGGTCGCGCTTATTACCCACGCCAACCGTCATGAGTGGGATATAATGGATCATGCTATTATGCAAATTGGCGCTGTCGATGTTCCAATATATCCAACGATGACTCCGGATGATTGCGAGTACATCCTGAATCATTCAGAAGCACGTTTTTGCTTCGTTTCAAACGAGGAGCTATTCCTCAAAATAAAGTCAATTCAATCAAAATGCGCTTCACTAACCGATGTGTTTACGTTCGATACGGTGCATGGAGCGCCTCATTGGACGGAGTTATTTGGCAAAGGAGAATCTGTTGCAGCAACGGAGGTTGAACGATTGAGCAGGGAAGTCAAGGAGGATGAGTTGGCCACAATCATCTACACATCCGGCACAACCGGTTTGCCAAAAGGTGTAATGCTTAGTCACAGAAACATTTCTAGTAATGCCATCAATTGTGAAGAACGTTTGCCTTTATTAGAAAAGGGAAGTAGTCACTGCCTGAGTTTTCTGCCGGTTTCGCATATCTACGAGCGCATGCTGCACTACATGTATATAGCCAATGGTATTCACATGTATCTCGGCGGAATGGACACGATAAAGGATGACTTGGCGGTTGCCAAGCCACATATTTTCACCGGCGTTCCTCGACTGTTTGAGAAGTTTTACGATGGTATTTATCAGAAGGGAATGGCCAACACCGGTATTAAAAAGAAACTCTTTTCATGGGCTCACAATCTTGCTTTGCAATGGGAACCTGACGGAGCTAACGGAGCGTGGTATGAATTTCAGCTGAGCATCGCTCGTAAACTTGTTTTTAGTAAAGTAAAAGCTGCGCTTGGTCTTACAGAAATTCGAGCAGTGGCTTCCGGCAGTGCGGCATTGCAAATGAGACTTGCGAAGTTTTTTAACGGCGCCGGAATACCGGTGCTGGAAGGGTATGGATTGACGGAAACCTCGCCCGTTATATCGGTAAATACGCTGCGCAAACCGCATATGCTGCGTCCAGGTTCGGTAGGCAAAGTAATAGCCGATGTAGAAGTGAAAATTGCGGAGGATGGTGAGATATTATGCAAAGGCCCCAACGTTATGATGGGCTATTATCGCGAGCCCGAGAAAACAGCTGAAGTGCTTCGGGATGGCTGGTTTTCTACCGGTGACATTGGCGAAATCAAGGATGGTTTTTTGCGGATTACGGATCGTAAGAAAGAACTCTTCAAGACATCCGGTGGAAAATATGTTGCGCCTCAAGTCCTCGAGAATGCGATGAAGGAAAGCATATTTATTGAGCAGATAATCGTGATTGGTGATGGGCAAAAGTTTCCTGCAGCCCTGATTGTGCCTGAATATGCAGCACTGCAGGCTTGGGCTGAACGCAATGGTGTTGCTGTTGATCACGAACTGAGCTGGCTTAAGGATGTGCGTGTCATTAAAATGATTGAGGCGGAGATAAACCGCGTCAACGCCCGATTTGGAAACTGGGAACAAGTGAAAGCGTTTCGCCTTTTGCCGCGCGCATTTACAATCGACGCTGCTGAAATTACCCCTACATTGAAACTCAAGCGCAAGCAGATTTGTGCCAACTGGAAGACAGAGATTGATTCCATTTATAACTAGTTTGACGGTGAATGATTGACACGATAAGGCAGTTCGATGAGCAGTTGTTTTTGTGGCTAAATGGTTTGCACTGTTCCGCCTGCGATGTTGTCATGTGGTATGCAAGTAAGATGTGGTTGTGGCTACCCGTTTATGCCTGGATGATTTTCAAATTGTTTTCATTGAAATCGAAGGTCAATGCTACAGTTGCGTTGCTGTGCATGGCTTGTCTATTGTTTCTAACTGATTTTGTGGCCGTAAAAACAATTAAGGAAACCGTTATGCGCTTGCGCCCAACACACAATCCGGAATTGCAACATCTGGTTCATATGGTGCAAGACGAAATGGGTAACTATTATAAGGGCGGGCGATATGGTTTTTTCTCGAACCATGCAAGTAATTTTGCCGGAGTAGCTTTCTTTTTTTCGCTCGTGGTTGCGCAGCTTTCCAAGGGTATTCGTTTGGCTCTTGCCGCTTGGGTTTTGTTGATTGGCTACAGCCGAATCTATCTCGGCGTGCACTATCCGATGGATGTATTAGCCGGTTTTGCATACGGTATCTGTGCCGCGATGATTATGTTTTGGATCTATTCTAAGTTTGAGAAAAAGGAGGAGATGAAATGAAATGGCTCGCTGTTTTTATTGGCGGTGGTTTGGGGTCGTTACTTCGTTTTGGACTGGGTTCGATTATTAGTCCCATAGCGGGTTTGTTTCCTTGGGCCACGTTAGCGGCGAATTGCCTTGCCGCAGCAATCATTGCTTATCTGTTCGCTACGAACGTCAAACATGATAATGAGCTGATGTGGCAGCTGGCAGCGATTGGATTTTGTGGCGGATTAAGTACGTTTTCCACATTTAGCATGGAGACTGTTCAGTTGATGCGTTCCGGACAGACCGCGCTTGCCTTGGTTTATACTGCGCTAAGTGTTTTGTTAAGTGTGGTGTTGTTTTATTTCATTGCACAGTGGTTTCAACGCGCATAAGTGGGTAAAACGCCGCTGAAAGTTTGGTCTCTGCGTGAATCTATGGTTGGGCAATCTTAATTTTGGCCCAATGAAACCAAGGCTCTCTTTTTTGTTTGCGCTAATCACTTTTTTCTGTGTTGGTGCTCTTATTCCGGATGTGATTTCCGCTCAAAAAAAAGTGGAAAACATGAAGCAGGCGCCGCGCTTGATAGTTGGAATAACAGTAGATCAAATGCGTTATGATTACCTTTTGCGTTATTGGAATGACTTCGGAGCAAATGGATTTCGTCGACTGGTGAATGAAGGCTTTCTATGCCACAACCTTCACTACAACTACATGCCCACTTATACCGGGCCCGGCCATGCATCTATATTCACCGGCACTACACCGGCTTATCATGGCATTATACAAAATGACTGGTATGACAGAGAAAGTAACTCAATGATCTATTGTTCTTCCGATTCTGCTGCAAGGGGAGTTGGAACGAATTCGAAGGCGGGTGAAATGTCACCGCATTATTTGACAGCATCGACAGTGGGTGATATGGTGCGCATGCAGACGAATGGAAGAGGTAAGGTGATTGGCATAGCAATGAAAGATCGCGGAGCAATCTTACCGGCCGGAAGAACCGCTGATGCCGCTTATTGGTTTGTTGGCGGTGAAGAGGGCGTGTGGGCATCGAGCAATTGGTATATGGATGCGTTGCCCGATTGGGTAACTGCATTTAACGGGAAAAAATTGGCTGATTCGTATTTGTCTCAACCTTGGAATCTGTTACGCGAAGTGTCCTTTTATGATGAGAGTCTGGCGGATAATAATGCACATGAAACTCCCTTCAAAGGCACAACCAAACCCACGTTTCCTTATGACCTGCCTGCGCTCAAGGCCGCAAATGGCAATTACGAGTTGTTGAAGGCAACACCCTTCGGCAATTCGATGACTATTGACTTCGCCCGTGAATTGATAGCACAAGAAAAGATGGGAGCTGACGATTATACAGACATGCTCTGTTTGAGTTTTTCTTCTACCGACTATATCGGTCATCAGTTTGGAATACATGCCATGGAAACGCAAGATTGCTATTTGCGTTTGGATGAAGAGTTGGGTTTGTTTCTTCGTTTTTTGGATGAACAAATTGGCAAGGGCAAATACACAATCTTTCTTTCAGCCGATCATGGAGGTGCACCTACACCTAGTTACACAGCCAAGAACAAGGCGATTGGAGGGTATTGGAAGAGTGATCGCCTGGAGCTTTTTCTCGAAGATACCCTGGCGAAGCGTTATGGCGAAGGTGACTGGGTTTTGAATGAAAGTAATCAAAACGTTTTTCTGAATCATAAGTTGATTCAAACTAAGCGTTTGAATGCGAAGGAAATTCAGTATGAAGTCGCTCAGTTGTGTCTTTCTTTTCCGGAAGTGATGAGTGCATATACTGCCTCCGATTTGAATCAGGCAAGAGGAGGTGACCTGGTGAAGAACATGATTCAGCAAGGCTATGATGCCCAGAGATCTGGGGATGTTATTTACACCTTGGATCCCGGCTACATTGAATACGGCATGAGCGGAACGACTCATGGATCGCCTTATACATACGATTCACACGTGCCGGCCATTTTCTTCGGGTGTGGTGTTCAGTGTGGTGAATCCTTCGGGCGATTTAGTATCACGGATATTGCGCCAACAGTGAGTATGATGTGTGGATTTGCCTTGCCTGATGCCGCAACAGGCACTGCTATTGAACCTGCTATTCGTAAGAGAAAATGATTAAGTATACTGTAAAGACAATTCATCCGCATCGCCATTTTATCAGTTTTGAAGCGGAGTTCCCTACGAATGGATTTAGTTCTGTCACACTGCAATTACCATCTTGGCGTCCGGGTAGATATGAGCTGGGTAATTTTGCCAAGAATATTCGCGGCTGGCAAGTGAAAAATGGCGCAGGTGAGAAGTTGCATTTTACGAAAACGTCGAAGGATGCATGGTGTGTTCAAACCAACGGATCAGCTGTTATTCATTTGAGTTACCAGTATTATGCGGCGGAATTGAATGCCGGCTCTTCTTTTCTCGATGAAGACCAACTTTATATTAATCCCGTCAACTGTTTTTTCTTTGATCATGCGAATGCTGATGTGGCATATGAAATCCATTTGGATGTTCCCTCAGATTATATTGTCGCAACGGGTTTAAGAAAAATTTCTGAGCACGTATTGATCGCATCTTCATTCGATGAGTTGGCCGATTGTCCTCTGATTGCCAGTAACGCATTGAAACATCTTACCTATGAAGTGCATGAAGTGCCATTTCATATTTGGATTCAGGGTGATGTCAATTTGAATGAGACACGTTTGTTGGCAGACTTTGTCGCCTTCACTAAAATTCAGATGAAGATGTTCGGAGATATTCCCTGTAGTGAATATCATTTCCTATTTCATTTCGTCCCCTATTTCTTGCGCCACGGTGTAGAGCATTGCAATAGTACCGTAATTACGATGGGCCCCGCGGCCGATTTTCAACAGGAGAACTTATATCTCGATCTTTTGGGAATAAGCTGTCACGAGCTGTTTCATACCTGGAACGTCAAGAATATTCGTCCGTTGGAAATGATGCCGTATGATTTCACACGCGAGAATTATTCGGAGCAAGGATATGTGTATGAGGGAGTGACAACCTATTATGGAGATTCACTTTTGTGGCGAAGTGGTTCTTTGTCTTCAGAGGATTGGTTGGAGGTCATCCAAGATCATATTCAGGACTATTTAAGTAACCATGGCCGTTTTAATTTGTCTGTTGCGCAGAGTAGCTGGGATACATGGCTGGATGGTTATGTTGCAGGTATTCCCTGGCGAAAGGTTTCGATTTACAATGAAGGATTTTTAATTGCTATGATGTGTGATTTAATCTTGTTGCATCAAAGCAATGGAATTGTTTCGCTGGATGTCGCGATGAAGTTGTTCTATGAACGATTCGGAAAACAAAAGAGGGGTTACACTAAAGCTGATTATCTCGCCCTGTTGAATGAGCTTACTGATTTCGATTTTACCGAATTTTTCCAATCCTTTGTGAATGGCACGGATGATTATCTGCCACGCATCGGTAACGCGCTTGCTTATGCAGGGGTTGAAGTCCAAGAAGCGCCGTCCTCTAAATGGAGTGAAACGCACCTGGGTCTTTCGCTTGACGAGAGTAATCAAAAAATAATTGTGAGTGCGGTTGTGCCTCATTCACCGGCGGATGAATGTGGTCTTTGGTACTCCGATGAGATTATTGCAGTTAATGGAATTTCTCCTTACAAGAATGCGCAGCAGTTGCTTCGCATGTATGCAATGAGTTTGGAGTTAACAGTTGTCCGAAAAGGAAAGCGTGTGATGGTTCGAACAACTCCGAACGGGAAGATATGGGTTACTAAATATCGTTGCGTGAAGATGTCGGAAGCCACTGAACAGCAAATCAATCTATGGACCCGCTGGAAGGAAGGCTTGTTGTGATTACACCCCCATGGCAGCAGGCAGTTGACTTGCCATGTAGTCAAACAAGTTTTTCAGCGGTGCTTTAACCATCATTTCCAGAAACGGGTTGATTTGCGCATCGCAAATGAGTTGTCCTGTAGTTTGAGTTCCGGATTCAGTGAGTTGAACCTTCAAGGTAAATGGAAAGGGTGATCCCGCAGTGCTTTCGTATGTAATCTCTTCGTTTGCTTTGCTTTCCTTAATACGCAGACCAATGGTATAAGCATTTTGAATTTTGAAACTACACATATCCGTTTCGGCCTTCCAGTCGCTGTATTTCCCTTGTGGCAATAGCTTTTCAATGTTGTTCATGTCGGATAAGAAGCTGAATACATTGGATGTGGCAGTGTTTACGTGTGCCGGTTGGCTCTCGATATGGGTCATATCTTTTGATTCGGGTTTAGTGAGTTTGGCTGGCAGTGAATTGTTCACTCCACGTTTCCGGATTGGATTTCCAGCTGCGGAGTGTTTCCTGTTGAGTGGAAGAAATATAGCCGGACGCAGACGCCTGCTTTAGCAAGTAGTCATAGTTGCTCAGCGTTTGAACAGCACAATTCGCTTCTGCAAATCGTTCCGTAGCTTTGGGGAAACCATAGGTGAAAATAGCTACCATGCCTTCGATAGTTGCATTTGCTTCACGAAGTGCGTCAACCGCTTTTAAACTGCTGGAGCCGGTGGATATTAAGTCTTCAATGACTACTACGCGTTGGTTTGCTTTTAGAACGCCTTCAACCTGATTTCCGAGACCGTGTTTTTT
>Ga0169931_10015589_pt1 | contig 10155 bp, 10 predicted proteins | sample Kivu_15m_20L_FD_129675 | JGI IMG/M metagenome (GOLD analysis project Ga0169931, IMG submission 129675) | Freshwater microbial communities from Lake Kivu, Western Province, Rwanda to study Microbial Dark Matter (Phase II) - Kivu_15m_20L... | ecosystem: Environmental > Aquatic > Freshwater > Lake... | reverse complement strand
GACTTGGGCGAATGAAACCGCCGCCGGCAATATCAGGGCGAAAATAAAGCTGTGCCTCATCATGCGTGGAAATTGGCGTATGCCCCCGGCAAAAACAAGACCTACCTCCGAAAAGGCTGCGCCGCCACCAGCGGAGCCATGGGCTGCGAAGGCAGCACGGTGCCGGCCGGCAGCGGAAAACCGCGCAAGAACTCGCCGGCCGGCAGCATCCGACCGCCCGGCCGCTGGAGCCGCCGCACCCGCAGCATTCCCGCGCCGGTGGCCACGAGCAGGCCTTGCGCATCCGCCCCGCACACGGTTCCCGGCTTCGCGTCGGCCTGCGTTCCCACCGCCTCGGCCTGTCCCAGCTTGATGACAACACCGTCGATGCTCACCGCGCACGCCGGCCACGGGAAAAGTCCATTGATCCGCGCCGCCAAGCTCGCGGCGGAGGCATTGAAATCAAGCGCCCCGTCCTCCTTGCGGAGTTTGCGGCAATAGGTCGCGTCCGCCTGGTTTTGTTCGGCAAATTCCAAGCCGCCCGCGGCCAGTTTGGGCAGCGCGCGCGCCAGCAAGGGCACACAGGCCGCCGCCAGTTTCTGTTCCACGTCCAGCGCCGTATCGAGCGGATCAATCGCCACGGCTTCAGCATCCGCCACCGGGCCGGCATCCAATTCCCGCACGATCCGCATCAAGGTGACGGCGGTCGAAGTCTCGCCCGTCGCCACCGCGGTTTGGATAGGCGAAGCCCCGCGATACCGGGGCAATCTCGAGGTGTGCAGGTTCAGCGTGCCCAACCGGGGCGTGCCGATGAAATCATCCTTCAGGATATGTCCGTAGGCCATGACGAGCGCCACATCCGCACGCCAGTCCTGGAATTGCTGGCGCACTTCGTCAGTGATTTTCACCGGCTGCAGCACGGGCAGGTTCCGCGCCAGCGCCCACTGCTTGATGGCATTTGCGGTCACCTGCTGGCCCCGGCCTGTCGGCCGGTCCGGCTGGGTGAAGACCCCCACGACTTCGGCCGTGGCCTTGCCCGCCGCCCCGAGCCACTCAAGGAGCGGCAGCACGATGGGATCGGAGCCGAGAAAAACTACACGAAGGGTGTTCACCGCTTGTTTTCAGGCATGTCCGCACGGCCGCCGCAAGCCTGCCGAGTTGACCGCCTTGCCATGCGGCGAACTCCGGGCTGGCTCAATCTTCCAAAGTTTCCGAATCCGAGCTTTCCTCAGCCGAGCGCCACTTGGGACGGTGCGGCGCCTGCTTCGCCCGCTCCTGGGCTTCGCGGATCGCCGAGAACGACATGCCCGGCTCGTGCTTTTCCTTGCCCACGAGGTCGAAATAAACCGGACAACCGGCGAGACCAAATTCCTCGACCAAACCGGCCTCCAGATAACGACGATATTGCTCCGTAAGTTTTTCCTCGCGGTTGCAAAACAGCTTGATGCGGAACGGGCGCGTGCCGGTCTGCGTGGCGTAATAGACGCGGAAACGTTTGCCACCAACGGCCGGGGGCGGCGTCCGCTCGGTGAGGTAGCCGAGCACTTTGTTCAGCTTGGCGGTGGGCAGTTTCGTATCGAGCTGCCGGTGCAGCTTCACCGCCGCGTTGAGCATCCGGTCCACCTCATAGCCGCTCATCGCCGAGACAAACACCACGGGCGCCCCGGGCGTGAAATACAGCCGGTCAAACAGCGCGCGCTCATATTTCTCCCGGTAGTCGCGCTCGCTGGTGTAGGGTTCGATCCCGCCCTGCGCCTTGAAGGCTTTTTTCACGAGGTCCCATTTGTTCACCACGATGATGATGGGCTTCCGTTCCTTCACGGCCTCGCCCGCGATGGCCTTGTCCTGCTGGGTCACACCGTCCATCGCGTCGAGCACGAGGAAGACGACATCCGTCTGCCTGATGGCATCGAGCGAGCGCAGCCGGGAAAAATACTCCACCGGCGAAGCGAGCTTCGTCGCAGCCTTGATGCCGGCCGTGTCAATGAGCCGGAAGGGATACATCTGGCCGTCGCGCCCTTTGAATTCGAAGGGCAGCTCGATGGCGTCACGGGTGGTGCCGGGCACGTCGCTCACGATCAGCCGGTCGCTTTGCAGGAGCCGGTTGCTGAGCGAGGACTTGCCGACGTTGGGCCGGCCGATGAAGCAAACGCCGAGCGGGCGGTCCGCTTCCGCGTCGGTCGCCGCCGGTGCGGGCCCCAGCACGGCGAGGATGGCATCGCGCAGCTCGTTTTCCCCGCGGCCGTGCTCGGCCGAGACGCGCAAGGGTTCGCCCAACCCCAGCCGGTAGGCTTCCGCCAGTGCGATCTTCTCGTCGTCAAAGTCGGCCTTGTTGATCACCAGGCACACGGATTTTTTGCTGCGACGCAGCATGCCGGCGATTTTCTCGTCGAGCGCGGTGATGCCCTCCAGCCCGTCGATGACAAAGAGGATCAGCGACGCGGCCGCGATGGCGAAGTCCACCTGCGTTTCCGAGGCGGCCGTGAGCGCCGCCGGCGTGTCCTTGCCTTTGTAGCCAAGCCCGCCGGTGTCGAACAGCGTGTAAGCGCCGTCGGCGATCTCGGCCGAGATCACGTCGCGGGTGACTCCCGGCTGATCGTGCACGATCGAGATGCGTTTGCGGGCCAGCCGGTTGAAGAGGCGGCTTTTGCCGACGTTGGGTCGGCCGACGATGGCTACGGTGCGCAGGGTGCTCATGAACGGAGGGATTGGACGTAACGGTCGATCCGATCGCAGGCCGTGATGAGCTGCTCGTAACCGGTGGCAAAACAGGCGCGGACATGACCGCGGCCGCCGGGCCCGAAAGCGGTCCCCGGCACGACGGCGACTTTCTCCTGCTTCAGCAGGCCGACCGCGAAGTCCCCTTCTCCCTGCCCCGTGGCGGTGATATCGGGAAAGGCATAAAACGAACCGCGCGGGGTATGACACTTGAGGCCGGCCGCATTGAAGCGACGGACGACCAAATCCCGGCGGCGATGGTATTCCTCGCGCATCTGCACCACGGCATCCCAGCCGTTACGCAGCGCCTCGATGGCCGCCTCCTGCGCGATGATCGAGGCGCACATCATGGAATATTGGTGCACTTTCATCATCGCATCGATCAGCGGCGCGGGACCACAGGCATAGCCGATGCGCCAGCCGGTCATGGCAAACGCCTTGGAGAAGCCGTGCAGGAAAATCGTCCGTTCGGCCATGCCCGGCAGGCTGGCGATGCTCGTGTGCGTGCCGTCGAAGGTCAGCTCCGAGTAGATCTCGTCGCTCAGCACCAACAGATCTTTTTCCCGGCAGAAGGCAGCGATGGCCTCAAGCTGCGCGCGGTCGCAGGTGCCGCCGGTCGGATTGCACGGCAGGTTGAGCATGAGCAGCTTGGCGCCCGGCTGCCAGGCGGCGCGCAGGGTCTCCGCTGTCAGGGCAAAGTTATCTTTCGCATAGGTCGGCACGGCGATGCCCTGCGCATGCGCCAGCGCGATGCTCGGGTGATACGACACGTAGCAGGGCTGGTGATACATCACCTTGTCGCCGGAATTGCAGAAAGCCCGGAAGGCCAGGTCGAGCGCCTCGGACACGCCCACGGTCACGATGATCTGGTCGTCAGGCCGGTAGCTCACGCCAAAGTGCGTGCCGACATAGTCGGCGATCGCCCGGCGCAGTTCCAGCAGGCCGAGGTTTGAGGTGTAGCAGGTCTTGCCTTCCTCGATGGCGGTGATGGCGGCCTTGCGGATGTGCCAGGGAGTAACGAAGTCGGGCTCGCCGACGCCAAGCGAGATGACGTCCTGGCCCTTGAGTTTCGAAACCAGTTCGAAGAAATCGCGGATGCCGCTCTTTGGCAGCGCAGCCACATGGCCCGCCACCCAACGTTGGGGATCGGTGCTCATCGGGGAATCCCTCAGGCCACGACGTTGAGCCGCGCATCGCGGCCCGGATCACCCGCCAGCATGAACCCCTGCTCCTTGTAGGTGCGCAGCAGGAAATGCGTGGAGGTCGAGAGCACGCCCTCGATGGTGGAAAGCCGCTCCGAGACGAAGGCCGCGACCTTCTGCAACGAGGGACCCTTCACAAAGACCAGCAAATCGTAGCCGCCCGACATGAGGTGGCAGCTCTCGACTTCATCGAACCGGCTGATCCGCTCGGCCAGGCGGTTGAACCCGCCGCCGCGTTCCGGCGTCAGCTTCACCTCGATCACCGCCTGCACGGCGGCTGCGGCGGCGGCCTCGTGGGAAAGATCGAGCACCGGACGCCAGCCGAGGAAGATTTTATCTTTTTTCAGCTGTTCCAGATGCTGTTCGACTTCAGCCACGGACAGCCCGGCCACTTGCGCAAGTTGCGCCACGGTCAGGCTACCGCCATCGATCAGGAGCTTGAGAACAGGGTTCATGACATATCCATGGTGACAAGGATACCCCGCACTAATCCATCCTAATGTTTGCCTGCCTTCGGTTGGTTTGCCCGCCCGCCCACTTTCATCTGCCCGATCGGCCGGGCAAATTTAGCGTGGATTAGCGCGGATTAGCGGTTCAACTGTCCCTTTCCCATGTTCGAGTCCCTTACCGACAAGCTTGGCAGCGCCCTCCGCAACCTGCGCGGAGTGGGCAAATTATCCGAAGAAAACATGGCGGACGCCCTCAAGGAGGTGCGCACCGCCCTGCTCGCCGCCAACGTGCACTTCAAGGTCGCCCGCGACTTCGTCGAGCGCGTGCAGCAGCAGTGCGTCGGCCAGGAGGTGCTCAAGTCCGTCACCCCCGGCCAGCAGGTCATCAAGATCATCAACGACGAGTTGGTGCGGCTCCTCGGCGAAGGTGAAAACGCCCTCTCCCCTGCCCGGCCCCTGCGGATCCTGATGGTCGGTCTCCACGGCTCCGGCAAGACCACCTCCACCGCCAAGCTCGGCAAGCTCCTGACGAAGCGCGGCTGCCGGCCCTTCGTAGCCGCCTGCGATATCTACCGGCCCGCCGCCATCGACCAGCTTGAGATCCTCGCCAAGCAGGAGGAACTGGGCTTTTACGCCGACCGCAATTCAAAGGACGTGCCGGCCATCGGCACCGCCGCGCTGTCGGCGGCCAAGGCGGTCAACGCCGACTGCATCATCTTCGACACCGCCGGCCGGCTGCAAATCGACGCCGATCTCATCGAGGAGGTCAAACGCCTCCGCGCCGCCGTGCAGCCCGACGAGGTCCTGCTCGTGGCCGACGGCGCGCTCGGCCAGGAGGCCGTCAACGTCGCCAAGGCCTTCCACGACGCGCTGGAGCTCACCGGCCTCATCCTGACCAAGATGGACGGCGACGCTCGCGGCGGCGCGGCGCTTTCCATCAAGTCCATCACCGGCGTTCCGATCAAATTCACCGGCACGGGCGAAAAGACCGCGGACTTCGAGGTGTTTCACCCCGACCGGCTCGCTTCCCGCATCCTTGGCATGGGTGACGTCGTCTCGCTGGTCGAAAAGGCGCAGGAGACCATCGACCAAAAGGACGCGGAGCGCATGGCCGAAAAGCTGCGCAAGGCGGACTTCAATCTGGAAGACTTCCTCGCGCAGATGCAGCAGGTGAAAAAGATGGGCTCCATGCAGAGCATCATGGGCATGATTCCCGGCATGAGCGGCATGCAGTTGCCCGACGATTCGGAAAAACAGCTCGCCCGCACCGAAGCCATCATCCGCTCCATGACCATTCAGGAGCGCCGCAAACCCGAGCTCCTCAACGGCAGCCGCCGCAAGCGCATTGCCGACGGCTCCGGCGTGAAGATCGTCGAGGTCAACCAGCTCATGAAGCAGTTCCAGCAAATGCAGCAGATGATGAAGATGATGAAAGGCGGGAACCAAAAGAAGCTCATGCGCCAGATGGAAGCGATGAAAGGCAAAGGCGGCTTCCCGGGATTCTGAGCGGCGCATGAGCAAGGCCTTCACCCGGGAGGACGATACCGGCGATGAACCGGTGCTGCCGCGACCGGTGTCGCTGTTGCCGCCCGGCGCGAAGAATTACCTGACCGCCCGCGGCGCCGAAACACTGCGCGCCGAGCTCGCACGTTTGCTGGCGACAGAACGCCCGCCGCTGGTCGCGCGGATGGACGACCCCGACGCCAAGCGCGAACTCCAGGCACTCGACCGGCGCATCCAGTATTTGCAGGACAGCCTCCGCACCGCCGAGGTGACGACGCCACCATTGCCTCCACACGACGTGGTGCGTTTCGGCGCGACCGTCACCGTGCGCGAGCGTGACGGCAGCCCCGCGACCTACCGCATCGTTGGCGTGGACGAAACGGATTTCGGCGCGGATCACATCAGTTGGCTCTCTCCGCTGGCCCGCGCCCTGCTCAACGCCCGGCTCGGCGAGCGGGTCGCCTTCAAGGCTCCCCGCGGTCTCACCGAACTGGAGATCGCCGGCATCACCTACGAGTGACGGTTCCTCACACCCGTTCCAGCTTGATCGGGTAAGTGGCCTTTGAGGCCGCTTGGGCGACGTAAAGGCTGCCGTCGCTGGCATCCACCACGACATCGTGCGGATGCATGAAAAACTCCTCCTGATGTTTCATCGGCTGCAAAACGTCGCATTGGTAAACCGGCGGCGTGCCGCCGATATTGGCGACCACACGCAGCGTTTTCTCATCCAACACGGAAATATAGCCGCGGCTGTCGTAGTCCGCCGGCCAGTTGTCGCCGATGTGCGGACAGAAGAGATGGCCCTGATGCCGGTGAAACATCCGCGGGTTGCCGCCCGGCATCTCCACGCGCTGCAATTTTTCCCCGGTGACTGACAGTCGGAGCAAATGCTGTTGGTCGCACATGGCGATGAGCAGCGTGGGCTCCGCCGCGCTCCAGGTGTCCATGATCCCGCCATGCGGGCCCCAATGACCGATGCCGCCCTCCGCCCCGCCAAAGATGGCCTTGAATGCGCCGTCGGCGCCGTAATGCACGATGTAATCCCGGCCATAGCCATCGAGGACGAAGCAATCGCCATTCGGATGATGCAGCGTCCACGCCGGCATGTAGTCCGCCGCCTTTGCATAGTTGCCGGTGTGCTCCGGCCAGCCCCATTCCTGGAGGATGCGGCCGTCGGTCGTCGTTTTGCGCACGCGGGCGGTCGCCGTGCAGGTCATATACAGCACTTCGCGCCCGCCTTCCGTCACGATGGTCAGCCCGTGGGCGCCCGGCAGATCCGTGCCCCATTTGTGCACCAACCGACCCGCCCGGTCGTAGATGATGACGTTGTTGGCGGTGTGATCCGTCAGGAGGATGATGTGGCCTTCCCGGTCCTGCACGAGGGCGTGGCAATTTTTGACCGGGGTGGATTCATCCAGCACGCCCCAGCCAGGCACCGGCCGGTAGCGAAACTCTCCCTGCCCCATCACGCCATTGCCGTGCATGGATTTGTTCAGGGCAACTTCGCCTGCACGAGCTTGCTCACCACGCCAAAATCAATGAGCCCCGCATCGGGATGCTTTTTGAGCGCGCCGATGACCTTGCCCATTTCCTTTTTGCTCTGGGCTCCGGTCTCCGCAATCGCCGCCATAACCAGCGCCTCCAGCTTGGCGGCATCGAGCCCTTTCGGCAGGTATTTCTCTAGCAGGGCAATCTCGACGTCGTTGGCCGCCACCAAGTCGGCGCGACCGCCTTTGGCAAATTCTTCCTTGGCGTCGGCGAGATTCTTGACCGCCTTCCGCAGCGTGGCGACCGCCAGCGCGTCGTCCACCGGCTTGTTCTGGTCCATCGAGGCGCGCTGAATGGCAGCGTCGGCTGTGCGCAGGCTGGTTGCCGTGACGCTGTCGCGGGCTTTCATCGCAACAATGATGTCGGCGCGGAGTTGCTCGTAGATTGTCATGCCCACAGCCTGACCAGAGTTGAGCAGGTGTCCAGCGAGCGTTGCAGCACACGAGGCGACAACCCCAAACCTGATTCTCCGCCGATTACACAAATGCTCGCGGACAGTTTTAATATCCGCGTGTATCCGCGAAATCCGCGGCAAAAGCGCCTTTCGTCGGCCGTCTCAAAAATTGCTCCGAAATTATCCGGACGACAGCCACCGGGCGCTGTGCTAGGGTATCAGCCATGCGGATGAGTCACGCGCAAATGTATACCCGGCTGCTGGCCGGCGATGCGTCCTACAACGGCCGCTTCTTCACCGGTGTGCTCACCACCGGCATCTATTGCCTGCCCGCCTGCAAGGCCCGGAAGCCGAAAGCAGAAAACGTCCGCTTCTTCCCCACCTGCGAAGCCACCCGCACGGCCGGATTGCGCCCCTGCAAAAAATGTCACCCCGATGACTACGCCCGCGGGGCCGATCCCGTGCTCGAAACCATCGAGACGGTCGCGGCCGAGGTCCGGGCCAATCCCGCCCATTTTCGGGACGCGCGTGCCTTGGTGCACCGCTCCGGCTTCGGCTCAACGCGGGCTTTTGAGCTATTTCGTCAGCACTACCACACCACACCCGCCGAACTGCTGCTTCGCGCCCGGTTGGATCAAGCCAAGCGCGAACTTCTCGCCGACCAAGCCCCCCCTGACCGACATCGGCTTGAATGCCGGGTTTGAGAGTTTGTCTGCGTTTCACGATAATTTTCAGCGCTTCAACGGCCTCACCCCCTCGGCCTACCGCGCGTTGGCCGCAGACCGCGGTTTCACGCTGACCCTGCCCCGGGATTATCCGCTCGCCTACCTGCGGCGCGCCCTGGGCCGCGATCCGCACAGTGTCACGGAACGGCTCGCCGGCGACACCTACACGGCGGCGGTCCGCTTGGAAGACGGTCCGTCGTTGCTCACCTTGGCGATTTCATCGGACGAAATCCGGGTTCAATTTACCGCCGGTTCCGCCGTAGCCGTGCATCGCCTCGTCATCGGCCTGTTGGGACTGACGCAGGACGCCGCCGGTTTTGCGCGGCTCGCCCGCAAGCTCGGTCTCGCCCGGCTTGTCGCCGCCCGCCCCGGATTGCGGCTGAGCCAAACGCATTCCGTCTTCGACGGTCTGCTCTGGGCCATCATCGGCCAGCAGATCAATTTCCCTTTCGCCTGTCTGCTCAAGCGCCGCCTGATCGAGCGCACCGGCCAGCCGCTGGGCGACGGACTCATCGCCCCGCCCACGCCCGAAGTGGTCGCCGCCTTGGAGCCGGACGATCTTCTGCCGCTGCAGTTTTCCCGTCAGAAAGCCGATTATGTGGTCAACACTTCGCGCCTGATTGCCAGCGGGCGACTCGATCTTGGCGCACTGGCCGGCATGTCGGGCACCCGTGCCGAACGCACTTTGCTCGCCATTCGCGGACTCGGACCGTGGTCGGTCAACTACCTGATGATGCGCGCCCTCGGTTTCGCGGACTGTGTGCCGTTGGGCGACACTGGAGTCACGAGCGGGCTGCAGGCCCTGCTGAAGCTCGATCAACGGCCCGATATCGATGCCACCCGCCGCTTGATGTCAGTCTTTTCTCCTTATCGCAGTCTCGCCACCGCCCATCTCTGGCAATTCACGCAACCTTCCCCGCCATGAAACTCCACCACGACACCTTTCCTACGCAAGTTGGCGACTTTTCCGTCGCGTTTGCCGCCGACGGCACGATTCACGCCACGGCCTTCGGCGGTCAACGCGCGCTGCAATCCCGCCTCACCCGCGGACATGAGCTCGCCTCCGCTCGGGCTATGCCGGCCATTCGCAAGGCGGTCGCGGCCTACTTCCGGGACGGAAACGCAAAACTCGCCGTGAAACTCGAACCGCAGGGCTCGGCGTTTCAGCAAAAGGTCTGGGCCGAATTGCTGCACATCCCTTCCGGAAAGACCTGCACTTATGGCGACATTGCCCGCCGCCTCGGCAGCTCGCCCCGCGCCGTCGGACGGGCCAACGCCACCAATCCGATTTGTCTCTTCATCCCCTGCCACCGCGTGATCGGCGCCGACGGCACCCTCACCGGCTACGCTTTCGGCGAATCCATCAAACAACGCCTGCTCAAGCACGAGGGCGCACTAGGCCCTGCGCTGGCGTAAACGTTCGGCAAAAAGTCGCAACCTGGCGTGATCCTTCACGCCCGGCGCGGACTCGACTCCGCTGTTGATATCCACGAAGCACGCCCGGGTTTGTTCGAGAGCATCAGCGATATTGTCGGGGGTTAAGCCACCTGCCAGCAGCCAGGTCTTCTCCGGATGATTCTGCTGGTGGCGGGCAAATTTTTCCCAATCACCGGTTTTGCCCGAGCCGCCGAAACCGG
>Ga0169931_10015588_pt1 | contig 10155 bp, 14 predicted proteins | sample Kivu_15m_20L_FD_129675 | JGI IMG/M metagenome (GOLD analysis project Ga0169931, IMG submission 129675) | Freshwater microbial communities from Lake Kivu, Western Province, Rwanda to study Microbial Dark Matter (Phase II) - Kivu_15m_20L... | ecosystem: Environmental > Aquatic > Freshwater > Lake... | reverse complement strand
GGCCTCGGCGTCGTCGCGCCCGGCCAGTTCCAGCGGCAGCATCACGTTCTCCAGCGCCGAGAGCGCCGGCAGCAGCTGGAAGGACTGGAACACGAACCCGACCGTCCGGCCACGCAACTCCGCGCGCGAATCCTCGTCCAGGGAGAAGACGTCCACCCCGTCGAGCTCCACCGTGCCCGTGGTGGGCGTGTCCAGGCCCGCGAGAATCGCGAGCAGCGTGGACTTGCCCGAGCCCGAGGCGCCGACAATGGCCACCGCCTCGCCGGAGGCGACGGCGAAGCCGATTTCGCGCAGAATGACGAGATCGTCCTCGCCGCTTTTCACCGTCTTGCCAATGGCTCGCGCGCGCAAAACCGTCTTCGCTTCAGTGCTGGTCTGGGTGGCTTCCGTATTCATCTGGGCGGGAATGGCGCACGCGGCGCCGAACATCCTTGTCTTCGGGGACAGCCTGTCTGCGTCCTACGGCATCGCCGCGAACCGCGGCTGGGTGACGCTCCTCGCGGAACGCCTGAAGCGCGAGCGGCTGGATTATAGCGTCGTCAACGCAAGCATTTCCGGGGAAACCACCGCCGGCGGCGTCGCCCGGCTGGGAAAAATGCTCGACGTCCACCGCCCCGCCGTGGTGGTGCTGGAACTGGGCGCCAACGACGGCCTGCGCGGGCTTCCGGTGGCCGCGATGAAGAAGAATCTCTCGGCCATGATCACGATGGGACAGAAGGCGGGCGCGAAAGTTCTGCTGGTGGGCATGCGCCTGCCGCCCAACTACGGGCCGCAGTACACCGACGCCTTCGACGGCGCTTTCGCGGAAGTGGCCAAGGCGCACAAGGCGCCGCTGCTGCCGTTCCTGTTCGAGGGCTTCGGCGAGAAGCGTGAGCTGTTCCTGGAGGACCGCATCCACCCCAACGAGCAGGCGCAGCCGCTGCTGCTGGAAAACGTCTGGAAGGCTCTCAGGCCGCTGCTCGCGAAGCGCTAGCACGCCGGGAATCGGCGGGCCGGGGCGTAGAATCCGCCCGATGAATCCGCGGGAAAAACCCTCCGTCCCGATCGGGCCCGAGGCGCTCGCGGGCTTCGATGCCATCGTGGATGTGCGTTCCCCCGCGGAGTTCGCCGAAGATCACGTCCCCGGCGCGGTGAACTGCCCGGTGCTGGACAACGACGAGCGCGCGCGCGTCGGCACCGACTACAAGCAGCAATCCCCGTTCGAGGCGAAGAAGCTCGGCGCCGCGCTGGTGGCGCGCAACATCGCGCGCCACATTGAAGCCTCCTTCATGGACCAGCCGCGCAGCTGGCGGCCGCTGGTGTACTGCTGGCGCGGCGGCAAGCGATCCGGCGCCATGGCGCACATCCTGCGCGAGATCGGCTGGGAGGCGAAGACGCTGGAGGGCGGCTACCGCGCCTACCGGCGCCATGTGGTCGAGCGCCTCGCCACCCTGCCCGCTGCGCTCGACTTCCGCGTCGTCCACGGCGTCACCGGCAGCGGCAAGAGCCGGCTGCTGCAAGCACTGCGCGCCGCCGGCGCGCAGGTGCTGGACCTCGAGGACCTCGCCGCGCACCGCGGCTCGGTGCTGGGCAACCTGCCGGAGCGTCCACAGCCCTCGCAGAAGCTGTTCGAGAGCCGCTTGCTCGCGGAACTGGAAAAACTGGCGCCCTCCAGGCCGGTGTACGTCGAAGGCGAAAGCCGCAAAATCGGTCAGGTGCAGGTGCCCGAGGCGCTCATCACGCGCATGCGCGCCAGCGAGTGCGTGCTGCTCGAGACCGCGCGCGAAGTGCGTGTCGCACTGCTGCTGGACGAGTACCGCCATTTCTTTGCCGACCTGCCGGCACTCAACCTGCAACTGGATTGCCTGGTGGCGCTGCACGGGCGCGGGCGCATCGGCGAGTGGAAGGCAACGGCGGCACGCGGGGATTGGGCGCAGCTGGTTGCGCGCCTGCTCGAGGAGCACTACGACCCGGCCTACAAGCGCTCGGCGCCGACGAATTTCCCGAAACTGGCGGTGGCGCGGCGCGTGTCGGTCGCCTCGCCCGAGCCGGCGGCCTTCGCCGCCGCGGCGCGCGCGATCCTTGCCGCCGCAGAAGCGATCGCCGCCTGAGCCCGCACGCTCCCGACGAGCTTGCCCGGATCTCCGCCGGGACGCTCGAGCACTACGAGCAGCGCGCGGAGGACTTTCGCGCCGGCACGAAGGACCACGACGTCAGCCAGAATATCGCCGCGCTGCTGTGCCACATCGAGGGCGCGCCGCTGTTCACGATCCTCGACTTCGGCTGCGGGCCGGGGCGGGATCTTCGGGCCTTCACCGCGTTGGGGCATGTTGCCGTGGGGCTGGATGGGACGGAGAGCTTTGCGGCGATGGCGCGCGCGGACAGCGGTTGCGAGGTGCTGCGGCAGGATTTTCTGAACCTGGATCTCCCCGCCGGTCGATTCGACGGCATCTTCGCCAATGCATCGCTGTTCCATGTGCCGTCACAGGAACTGCCGCGGGTGCTGAAGGAACTGCGTGCGACATTGAAACCGCGCGGCGTACTGTTCAGTTCCAACCCGCGCGGCGAGAACCAGGAGGGCTGGAATCGCGGGCGCTACGGCGCGTACCACGACCTCGAGCAGTGGCGCAGATTCATGACCGGCGCCGGATTCGAGGAACTGGAGCACTACTACCGTCCCGCCGGGCTGCCGCGCGAGCAGCAGCCGTGGCTGGCGAGCGTGTGGCGGCGACAGGCCTAGTCCAGCTCCGCCAGCACCTTCACGTGCCGCGCCACGCAACGCCCGAGCGCGGACAGGGCGTAGCCGCCTTCAAGCATGGAGACGATGCGACCCTTCGCATGGCGATCGGCCACTGCCTTCACCTGCGTGGTGACCCAAGCGTAGTCGTCATCCTTCAACTGTAACATCGCCATGTCGTCCTCGGCATGGGCGTCGAACCCGGCGGAGAACACCACCAGCTGCGGCTTGAACGCGTCCAGCGCGGGAATCCAGTGCTTCTCGACCGCCTCACGGAACTGCTTCGAGCCGGCACCGGCGGCGAGCGGCACGTTGATCATGTTGGTAGCCGGTTCCTCGGTGCCGCTGCACGGGTAGAACGGATGCTGGAAAATCGACGCCATCAGCACGGCGGGGTCACCGGCGAAGATGTCTTCGGTGCCGTTGCCGTGGTGGACATCGAAGTCGATGATCGCGACGCGCTCGACGCCGTGCGCCGCCTGCGCGCGCCGCGCCGCCACCGCGACGTTGTTGAAGATGCAAAAGCCCATCGGCCGCACGCGGCAGGCGTGGTGCCCCGGCGGGCGGACGCTGCAGAACGCCGCGCGCGCCTCGCCCTTCATCACCAGGTCCGTCGCCAGCACCGCCGCACCGGCCGCGCGCAGCGCGGCGTCCAGTGAGTGCGGATTCATCGCGGTATCCGGATCCAGGTGCACGGTGCCCGACGCCGGCGCGGCCTCGCGGATCGCCTGTACGTACTCCATGGGATGCGCCAGCGCCACTTGTTCGTCGGTCGCGATCGGCGCGTCGTAGCGCCTCAGGTGCGCTTCCAGTCCCGAGGCAATCAGCTGGTCCTCGATCGCGGTCAGGCGCGCCGGCTGTTCCGGATGGGCGCGCCCCATGTCGTGCTTCAGGCAGTCCGGATGAGTGATGAACGCGGTAGGCATAAGTGCATGAATATTAACGCAGCGGGTAGAATCCGCCCATGCTCATGAAACCCCAGCTCCAGCCCCTGCCGCAGACGCCGCTTGCGCGCGTGTTCGAGGCGGCGAACCGCATCATTCTCGGCAAGGAGGCGCAGATCCGCATGTCGATGGCGTGCCTGCTCGCCCGCGGCCACCTGCTGATCGAGGACCTGCCCGGCGTGGACAAGACCACGCTCGCGCACGTGCTCGCGCGCGCGCTGGGCCTCGCGTTCCAGCGCATCCAGTTCACCAGCGACATGCTGCCCGCGGACATCCTCGGCGTGTCGGTGTACGAGCGCGAAAGCGATCCGAACGTTACATCCAGACCTGCGAGTCCGAAGGTAAGGCGGGTTTAATTGACCTATACAGAGATTTCGGTGACGTGAGGGGAGATAACTTTAAGGATCGGTGGTCGAAGGATAGTAGAGGAATGAGACTATTCGCTGAGCCACAAGCGTTGAGTACGCTACAGGTGGTTACTAAAGATGACCTTGATGAGGTCCAAGCCGAGACTCTAGTAGTAAGTGTTCCATTAAGCCTTCCGAAGAAGTTTCTTTTGGAACGATTTAGAAAAGTTCTGGCTGAGCACCATATAGGTGAGCGGGGAAAACAGTACGCCAAGAACAGTCGGTCGAAATATAAGTTTTCGGGGCAACCAAAAGGAATAGGTGCTGGCGAATTCAAACCAGAATTCAATGCGGTTCATGTCCTCCCTCCGTGCCGTGCTTGCATTCCGCTCAGAACTCGATCGCGTCCGCGATCGCCTTGATGCCCGCGGCCGCGCAGGCGTCGTCGGCGTCGCCCCCGGGGGCGCCGGAGACGCCGATCGCGCCCAGCGAGGAGCCGCTCGCCTCGATCAACTGCCCGCCGCCCACCGCCAGGAAGCGCGGATGACTGCGCAAACCGCTCATCGGCCGGCCGGCCTGTGTTTCGGTCGCGAGGTCGCGCGTCGCGGTGCGGAAGCTGGCCGCCGTCCAGGCCTTGTCGATGGACACCTTGACTGTATGCGCGCCCGCAAACCGGTCGCGCAGCATCACCTGCGGGATGCCGGAGCGGTCCACCACCGCCACCGCCGCCTGCCAGCCCTGCTTGCGGCAATGCTCCAGCGCGGCCTGCGCAGCCTTCAACGCGGTCTCCGGGGTGAGCGAGCGGGCCTGGAACGTGGCGTTCTGCGCGCCGGCAGCGCCGGCGGCAAGCATGAGGGCAAGGCCTGTAAACGCGATTCGGTTCATGGCTGGTTCCCGGTCAGTGAACGGATGCCGCCACTATAGCGCGGCCCACAGGCGTTCCAAATGTGCACGATCGGTAACATTTCCCGCCGCCACTCGCCTGGCGCAGGGCTGCACCCGCCGCCTTCAGCTTCCAGGCTTCACGCCACCAGCCCCACCATCGCCGCTACCAGGCACGTGGCCAGCGTCCCCGCGACGATGGACCGCATGCCCAGCGCCACGATCTCCGCCCGCCGTTCCGGGCACAGGGTGCCCATGCCGCCGATCATGATCCCCAGGGAGCCGAAGTTGGCGAAGCCGCACAGCGCGTAGGTGAGGACCAGCCGGCTGCGCTCCGAGAGTTCCGTGGCTTTCGCCGGTTCGACGTAGGCGACCAGCTCGTTGAGCACGGTCTTCGTGCCCAGTAATGCACCACCAAGCTGCGCCTCGGCCCAGGGCACGCCCGCGAGCCACGCCAGTGGCGCGAGCACCCAGCCGAGGATGCCCTGCAGGAAGTACGGCGCGATGATCAGGTTCACCAGCGTCAGCAGCGCAACGAAGACGAGCAGCATCGCGACGATGTTCACCAGCAGTTGCGCGCCTTCGAGCGTGCCGCGCGTCAGCGCGTCCATGCTGCTTGCATCCTGCGAGCGCAGGTCGATATCGCCCCCGGTCGGCGCGCCCTCGGGCGGCACCATCAGGAAGGCCACCACCAGCGCCGCCGGCGCCGAGAGCACCGAGGCGATGAGCAGGTGCGCGATGGCGTCCGGCATCACGCCCTTGAGGATGCCGGCATAGAGGAACAGCACCGTGCCCGCGATCGAGGCCATGCCGCAGACCATGATCGCGAACAATTCGCCGCGCGAGACGCGCGCGAGCCAGGGCTTAATGAAGAGCGGCGCCTCCACCATGCCGACGACCACGTTGGCTGCGGTGGACAGGCCCACCACGCCGCCTACCTTCATGGTCCGCTCGAGAAGCCAGGACAGCGCGCGCGCGATGGCCGGCAGCACGCGCCAGTGGTACAGCAGCGCCGAGAGCGCGCTCATCACCAGCACGATGGGCAGCGCCCGGCAGGCGAGCACGAAGCTGGAGTTGGGATCGGTGATCGCGAAGGGCACCGGGCCGCCGCCAAGGTAGCCGAAGACGAACGCGGTGCCCGCCTGGGTCGCCTGCTCCAGTCCGAGCAGGACATCGTTCAGCCAGAGAAACGCCGCCTTGGTCCCTGGCATTTTCAGCAACAGGAGCGTGAGCGCAAGCTGCAGCGCAAGCCCGGCGCCCACCGCGCGCCACGGAATCGCCGCGCGCTTCTCGCTCGCGATCCAAGCCAGCGCGAGCAGGCCGGCGATCCCGGCGAGCGCCTGCATCACGCGGGGAAGATCCCTTCGATGGTCTGCTGGATGGCGAGCGCCGCCGCGCGCGGGTCGGGCGCGTTGCGGATTGGCCGGCCGACGACGATGTAGTCCGAGCCGCCGCTAAACGCCTGCGCGGCATCCACGGCGCGCTTCTGGTCGTCCGAGGGCCGGCCCCGTGCAGGATCGCCTTCGGCGACGGGTCGGATCCCCGGGGTCACCACGAGCAGCTTCGACCCGAACTCGGCCTTCAGCACGGGCGACTCCATGCCCGAGGCGATGACGCCATCGCAACCGCAGTCCACCGCGCCGCGCGCCCGCGCCAACACCAGCTCTTCCACGGTCGCGGAAGAGCGCATCTCCGCGAGGTCCTTGGCGTCAAAGCTGGTGAGTACCGTGACGGCGAGGATCTTCAATGCGCCCTTCTCCTTTGCCGCCGCTTCCATCACCAAGCGATGTCCGTGGACAGTGAGGAAGGTGGCCCCGCTCGAGGCAAGGTTGGCGGTGGCGCGGCGCACGGTCTCGGGAATATCGTAGAGCTTGAGGTCGGCGAACACCTTGTTGCCGCGCCGGGTCAGCCAATCGATCAGTTCGAAGTAGCCCCCGGCGCTGAACAACTCCAGCCCGACCTTGTAGACACAGGCCGCGTCGCCGAGCTTCTCCACCAGCGCGCGCGCCTCCGCGGCCGCTGGCACGTCCAGCGCGACGATCAACCGTTCCCTGCGCGCGATGCTCATTTTCCTTCCCTCTCCGCAAAGTGTTCGACCAGCCGGACCTGCATGCGTTTGCCGACATCCTCATGGTGTCCCGCGATCATCGCCTCCAGCGCGTCATCGCCGGCGCGTGCGTCGAGGACGAACAGCCGGTAGACGTCCGCCACCGTGAGCGAGTTACCATCGCGCACCAGGACCCAGGTATCGCCGCCCGTGGCGGCGGCCCAGCCCGCCTCCGCCAGTCGGTCGAGCAACCGTTCGATCTGCTCGGGAAGCAGGCGCAGGTCGTGCGTAAGCCGGGCGAGCGGCCGCGCCTCGCCGGCCCGCTGCGCCTTGACCAATTCTCCCAGGAGCGCGAGCACGTCGTAGAAATGCTGCTCGGCGCCCTGGCCGCGCCGGCGGTCGCCGAAGCGGTAACCGGGCACCAGCGCCGTCACGGTGCCAACCAGCAGCAGCACCACCCAGGACAGGTACATCCAGAGCAGGAACATGGGCACCGCGGCGAAGGCGCCGTAGATCGCGGTGTAGGTCGGGGAGCGCGAGACGTAGAAACCGAAGCCGCGCGTCATCAGCTCGAACAGCACGCCGGCGACGATGCCGCCGACCAGCGCGTCGCGCACGCGCACGCGCCGGTTCGGCACCCAGATGTAGAGCAGCGTGAAGGCGAGGCTCGTGAGCACCACCGGCACCACGCCCAGCAGCAGGCTGCCCGCGCCGGGCACGCCCTGGGCGAAGCCGAGCGATGCCGACACCAGGTACGAGGTCATGGTGATGCTCAAGCCCACCAAGATCGGGCCCAGCGTGAGCACCGCCCAGTAGGTGAGCAGGCGCTGCGCGATGGGGCGCTCGTGGCCGACCCGGAAGATCTGGTTGAACGCGCGGTCGATGGTGAGCATGGTCGTCAGCGCGGTGACGGCGAGAAACACGATGCCCACCGCGGTCAGGCGCGCGGCGGCGGCGGAGAACTCCGTCAGGTAGCGCGTCACTGCGGTCGCGATCTGCTCCGGGAGCACGTTGTCGGCGGGCCACTCGTCAACGCCGTTGGTGAACTCGCCGAAGACCGGGAACGCGGTTGCCAGCGCCAGTGCTACCGTGACCAGCGGCACCAGCGCCAGCAGCGTGGTGAAGGTGAGACTGCCGGCGACCTGCAGGCAATGATCCTCTAGCATCCGATCGTAGGCTGCGACGAGGAAGCGGGGCAGCTCGCCCAGGCTGCGCGGGAAGGCGTCGGGGAGATGCATCGCGCCGCTATGATACCTTCCGGTGCCATGGTCGATGTGCTGGTCCTCTACTACAGCGCCGGCGGCTCGGTGCGTCGCATGGCGGAGCTCGTCGCCGAAGGCATCGAGCGCGTGCCCGGCGCGCAGGCACGGCTGCGGACAGTGCCGAAGGTAGCGGCGGCGACGCGGGTCGCGGAACCGGAGGTCCCGCCGCAAGGCGCGCCATATTGCGAACTCTCCGACCTCGAGGCCTGCGCCGGCCTGGCGCTCGGCAGCCCGACGCGCTTTGGCAACATGGCCGCGCCGATGAAGCAGTTCCTCGACGGCACCGGCGCAATGTGGATGAAGGGCGCACTCGCCGGCAAGCCCGCGTGCGTGTTCACCTCGACCGGCAGCTTGCACGGCGGACAGGAAAGCACCCTGCTCTCGATGATGCTGCCCCTGCTCCACCACGGCATGCTGATCGTTGGCCTGCCCTACACGAACGCGGAACTGAACGCGACGCGGTCGGGAGGAACCCCCTATGGCGCGAGCCACTTCGCCGGAACGGCCAACGACTTCGCGGTCACCGACGCCGAGCGCGCGCTGTGCGTCGCGCAGGGGCGGCGGCTGGCGGAGATCGCCCTGAAGTTGCGCTGATGGAACGGCTCCGGCACACCGGCGGATACCATCCTGACGCACTGCGGCGCGCGGCATCGGCCGCGCTGGTCGGGCTGATCGCGCTCTGCGTGGCCTGGGAATTGTGGCTCGCGCCGCTGCGCCCCGGCGGTTCCTGGCTGGTGCTGAAGGCGCTGCCGCTGCTGGCGCCGCTCTTCGGCGTGCTGCGCGGGCGGCGCTACACGTACCAGTGGGCCTCGATGTTCATCCTTGCGTACTTCTGCGAGGGCGTGATGCGCGCCTGGGGCGACAGGGAACTGTCGCAGCAGCTGGCGATGCTCGAGATCGCGCTCAGCCTCGCTTTCTTCGCCGCGGCGGTGGCTTATGCCCGGCTGACAGGCCAGCACGCTGCGCGTGCTCCTGGACCAGCCGCTTCGCCGCCAAGTAAATAGGCACTTCCACCAGCTTGCCGTCCACTTTCGCGCGCTCCAGCCCGCTCGCGCGCGCCTTCTCGAACGCAACCACGATGCGCCGCGCTTTCGCGAGCTCCACCGCCGAAGGCGTGAGCGCCGCGTTGATCGCCTGCGCGTGCGCCGGCGAGACCAGGCTCTTCATCCGGTAGCCCATTTTCCGCGCCCACTTCGCATCCAGCGCCGCGCCCTTCGCATCGCTGAAGGTCCAGGGCGCATCGATCGGTTCCACGCCCACGGCGCGGCAGTCCACCAGGAACTTCTGCCGCACCCAGGCCAGTTCCACCCCGCCCCGGCTGCGGCCGGTACCCAGGTCCGCGACCATGTCCTCGCTTGCCACCAGCATCGCGACGACACGGCGGCTCGCTTTCGCGATTTCCACTGCACGCACCAGACCGGCGGCGGTTTCGATGTTGGGCACCAGTTCCACCGCGCCGCCTGTCGCCGCTTCCAGCGCACGCACCTGCTCCGGCGCAATCACCTTGGACATGAGCACCACGTCCGGCCGGCCGGCGAGTACCGCCCCGAGGTCGGCGAGGCCGTCACCTTCCAGCGGATTGACGCGCACGGCGGCAACCTTGCCTGCGGCGCGCCAGCGGTCGTAAAGCGTCCCGGCGAGCCTGCGCGCCTGCGGGCGCAGTTCGGGCGGCGTGAAATCCTCCAGTTCCTGGATCAACACATCGGCGGCCGAACGCTCCGCCGCGACCTGCGCAGCGGCGTCGGCCCCGGGAACGAACAACCAGCTGCGGCGCGGCTTCATGTGCTCAGGAACATCCGCGCGCGATCTCGGTGCGCAGCCGCTCGATGCGCTGCTGGCGCACCCCGTCGTTCATGTAGGTGCGCTCGCCCTGGAGATTGGTGGTGAACACGCGGCGCTGCGAATCCAGGCGCTGCAGTTCCGAGTGCATCGCGGCGCAGCGCCGGCGCCGCGCTTC
>Ga0169931_10015587_pt1 | contig 10156 bp, 3 predicted proteins | sample Kivu_15m_20L_FD_129675 | JGI IMG/M metagenome (GOLD analysis project Ga0169931, IMG submission 129675) | Freshwater microbial communities from Lake Kivu, Western Province, Rwanda to study Microbial Dark Matter (Phase II) - Kivu_15m_20L... | ecosystem: Environmental > Aquatic > Freshwater > Lake ... | reverse complement strand
TACTGCCTTCGCAACTGGACTCGGTATCGGATTGCCGACAGGTAGCGATACCGATGTGACTCGTACGGCAGGTCTAGTGACTCAATCACTTACGATCCAAAATGAAGCTGTCACATTGATGCCGTTTGTTGCATCCACCATGAGTCTCAACGACCGCTGGTTCGTCCAATCCTTCAGCCAAATTCAGTTCGTGACATCGGGAGATACGGTTGTAAACAATGGCCAAGTCGCCGGTATCTACAACCAGCAAAATCTTCTCCAAGCCGACGTTGGTTTGGGGCGTTGGATGTGGCAGGATTCGAGTCGTTCGTACCTTACTGGTCTCGCTGGAGTTGTTGAACTTCACTACACATCCACCATCCAGGATACCGATGCAGTCAATCTCGGTTTTGGCAACTTGCTGGGTGGCGCAATCACAAACAACGAAAATCGTATCGATCTGCTCAATCTAACGTCGGGAATCCATGCACAACTTGGACCGATGTCAGCCCTGCGAGTCGGCGCTGTGGTCCCATTGAAAAATGCCCCGAACCGAACGTTCGATTCGGAGATCCAGGTATCTTTCAATCGCAAATTCTAGCGTGTAGCCGCTTCGGTTTATGTGGCGGTCGCTGGCGGTACTTGGCTAACGATCTAACTGCATAGCAAGCTCTCTCCAATCGCTTCGCATCGAATAGATATACGTGCTATGGGATCCTGTGGCACGAGAATTGAAGCACGCCGGGAAAGAGTCCGAACCTCGCGTGCAAGAGGTAGCACACCGGCACAGCAACTCTCGATGCTGCATATTGTTTCTTACGGGTTAAGGCCACCGGATCTATCGAGTCTTGCATCAAAACGATACCTGGGAAGCACCCTCAAGCATCGATTGTCATATCGAGGGCGAGGACCAATGCTGACATCGCGAGCACCGCCGATGGAACGCCCAACGAAAGGCGTTAGCAGAAACCCTAGGGCGAGCACAATCGACGATGCGGCACTTATCGACAACACATCCTTGAGGTTGTCATAGACTTGACGACTCGTCTTGCAGATCTAGATCAACGTCTGACTGATTCCTGGTTGGCACGCGCTTGTTCCAACCGGAGGATTCCAGCGGGAAACTCGAATACCCGCGTGTCGAATGGATCATCGCTCACTTGATAGAGACTGCCGTCGGGGCGACGGTGCATCTTGAACATCTCGTCGCGATTGAGGGGCCTCGCCCCAACTCGCCCAAAGACGGCGATCTGGTTTCCTGATTCATCAACCGCCCTGTCTCGATCGATCCCTCGCGAGATGCACAGAGCATGACCATCCTTGGGCAATTTTCGCGTTGCGATCAAGCATGGCTCCGGTCGCGGCGAGAACCCGTCGTTACCGACGACTTCAGGGCTCGTCAGTTGTACGACGCGAAGCCCGTTCTTGCCGTCTGCGACGTAAGCAAATTGACTCACGTTGGTGATGCCCAGCTTAACATCGTGGGCATCATTGATTTGACCATTCGCATCGTAAATCTGATCGATGAATGCGGCTGCTGGATTGCTGATGTCGAGGATTGCCAACCCTTGATGTCCTGCTGCAACGTAGGCATAGGTTCGACCGAGGTAAATGCTGTGAGCGTCATGGAGTTCCACCGTATGGACGAACTGAGGATATCCAAGCTCTGTTACATCGAACACTTTAACCCCCTCATTGTCGCACACGAAGGCGTATCGGAACTGCACTGCGACACTGTGAGGGTGATCCAAGACTTCGTGACCAATTACTGAGACGACGCAAGGTTTCTTCGGATTGGTCAGGTCGATTACGACCAAACCTGCATCGCAACAAACATATGCATAATTCCCCGCGATGGTGATGGCAGATGCTCCGCACAACAACCCATCGGGATTGAACGTTACGTCGCGCTCGAGGAAGTTATTCGATGGGTTGCCATCGAGCAGGGTTGCTGCTGATACCATAATGAGCCCCTCGTACTTGTCCGTAACATAGATGTACGCGTAAAGACCTGGGACCGCTGCTTCGAAATTTTCAGGACGATGGGTTCGAGTGGGATCGGGAGCGATTGTGGTGGGTGCTGCTACCGAGGTTGCGAATTCCGTTCGAACATAGAATTTCTGCCCTAATGGGGATACCGGTGCAGTCGTAATCCGCTCGGAGAAGGCCTTGTGATCAATGAACGCAATATCAAAAACTCGCAGTCCCCCTTCGCCGCAGGCAGCATAGAGATACTCTCCCCGATGTTGAAGCGACAAGATTTCCGGTTTACGGTACCTCGGGCTTAGTACCTCAATGATATCCCGGCCCGGGTGCTCATGGGCATGCTCCAACTTGCGACCGTGCTCCACATGCTCGTGATAGTTATCCGGATAGGCGAGTTGATGCAAAGAGCTACCGATCACAGCTTGAGGTTCGCTATTCTCCGTGACAACAACCCCTTCAAGGCCATGTTCGCCAGCGCCGACCCAGCAATATTTTCCAATGAAGTTCATCGAACCCGTCCCTTGCATTAGGAGTTGGGCCATGATGGCATTGTTGTCGTTGTTGATCGACACATGGCAATCCGTGCAAGACTTCGTCTCGTAAGTGCCTGGTGTTCGCTCCGACTGATTCGGATCCCAACCATTCCCCCCTCGCACGGTGTGGGGAACATTGGTGCTAAAGGCGATTCCGCTAAGCCCCTCGCCACTGATCGTCTGCTGTTGGACATAGATCGATTCGCGGTTGCCGTTGTAGCTGCCGACATGGATCGCACAGGAACTGCGAGCAGGACCGATCCGATTCCCCGTCACGTTTCCATCTCGGGCCAGCATGTAGGCGTCGTCTCGCAACGTCTGGAAGTTATACGAAATTCGGTTTCTGGCTATCTCGCCGAGATCATGCAGTCCGGGCGCCTTGACGTTTGCTTTTTGGGGCAAATGGCATCCAAAGCAGCTCGGGTTCCATGAGCTGTGGCATGCTATGCAATTCATGTTTTTGTTATCGTGTGCACACTTATCTGGATCGTGGGCTCCCCCCCAGCGCATTTGGCCATCGCTGTCCAACCGAACGGTTTTCGCGGCGTGCGAGCGCGGATTGTATTCGTTGCTCTCCGGGTTGATCGTATCGGCGGTTTGTGTCACGACCCATTCAAGATTCTCTTCGACGTTGCTGCGCTGTATCAGTTGTGGCTTTCGGCCAGGCGCTCGCTTGATCTCGAACCTAGGTTTGCCGAACGCGGTACGCAGAGCAAGCAAATTCGTTGGTTCCTTGCCGGATGCAGGCCCGGAAGTAGGCAACGTTGGTGCCTCACCGGTTCGAAGTTGCCGATCCACCTTGTCCACCAAGGATTGCGATGCGTCGCCGTGACAATCCACACATTGGATTTCAATCGCGGCCCTGACTTCACCATAGAGTTTCGTGTCGCCGTGCCCGTCTTGATAGAAGTGGCAGTCGACGCAGTGCATTCCTTTCTCCATGTGAATGTCCATCAGGTGAACAGGCACGCCATCTCGCTGCTTTCCATGAATCTTTTCGAATTCGTTAGACGGCTCAACAGCCGCCATCAGTTCAGGAGTCGACGGTGATTCGACTCGGTCTCCCTCGTGATCAAGGAGGTGGCCAGCACGGTCTTTCTTAAAGACTGCCCGGAACACCCAGCCGTGACCGTGGAAATCAGCGAACTGCGTGTGCTGCAGGTTTGGGTTGAGTTCGCTCACTCGAGCCAGGAATTCCGGATTCCCCCATAGCCCTCGAGCAGCAGATTCCTCAGGATTAGACATCGAGGCTTCGATTATCTCCTCGGCGGTTGGGTTCTTTTGATGCTTTGGGTACATGCATTGACCATCGGTCTCATTATCCCACCACATGTAACCCAGGTAGCTGTTGAGCACATTCGTTCCTGGATGCATATGGCATACCATGCACTGACTGGTCGGCATCCGATTGGTGAACATGTGTTGAATCGGGTGCCCTGGTTCGTTCTTTGGAATGGTCGGGTCGACCACCTTGACCCAATCGTCGGTCTCTGCTGCTGCCAAGCCACGATGCCCGTACTTGGCAAATGGACCAGAGGATGTTGGAGACCGGTCATTTGCATAGAGAACGTGGCATGCGCTGCAACCGCTGCTGCGATAGTCTCCAGGATGATCGTTTGTTCCTAGGAAGTTGAGCGTGGGGTCAAGCAGACGCGTCTTTTGCAATCCGATGAAGACTGGGTCCGTCCGATTATCGGTCCCCAATCCGCGCGTGCTCAATCGTTCCCGAGGGCGGCCTGGCTCTTCCAGACGCTCTGGGACGCCAATCTCCGCGCGAAATCGCCCGCCTCTCTCGAAAATCCGCAAAATGTTCCCGGGCTGAGAGGCCTCAAAACGAGGCAAGGGATCCAGGAAAGGGACCATCCCCTTAAAATCGATTTCATACTGGCTCGGAGCAGGCACGTTCTGCATACGCTGCGACCTGCCGTCCATCGAGTAGCTTTCACCGTACCGCGCCCATTTGTTGGGTACCGATCCATTGTTGTAAAGGGCCGCGCCCCATAACATGCAACCGTGAGTCATCATGCTCTTGCGAAGCTGCAACACCTCGTTGGCATGGCACTGACCGCACGCAATATGAGCAACCCTCAAATCACCTGGATTCACGAATCGGATGAACTCGGGACTCTCGTGATTGAGAAGGGTGTAACTGCGGACAGGGTTCGCGGAAGTAGGCCACAAGGTTGGATACTTAGGCTGTACGTGCGACAGCGTCTTTGTGAATGCATATGGGTTCCCACCGTGGCAATCCACACAGCCGATATTCACAGTGTTCGGTGGATGCATCGTGCCAACGTCCGTGTGGCAGTGGATGCAAGATTGACTCTTGATCGCAGCGTCCTCTTTCGATTGACGATACATGTCCAAGCCCAGCAAATCCTGGGGTATTGGAAAGGAATCATTGCCAGCAATTCCAAGTGCGCGCGCAGGCCCCCAAGGATCGCTTCCTACCGGTGGCGGAACACTCGGCACATGGAACTTTGAGCCAGGCGTCTGCAACGGCTTGGCGGTCTGCCCCGAGGAGACAGACGCAAAAGAAATCTGAAAAGCAAACAGCAAAATGAGGAACGCCACTCTTTGAATCGTTCCGCTCGTGCTGTCCTGTCTTCGATCAACCTGAGGGAATCGTTTCATGGGCTAGTACTCGAATGTTGCCTCAAGGAATCCTGCTGCTAAGTTGGGAACGCCCCCGTTGAGTGGTTGGTACAGATCCCGGAAGCCTTTCCCGACAACCAGACCCGACACTCCACCCACAAAGACAACGTTGTTGTTGAGGAGAGGACGATACTCAATTCCAGAACTCAAATCCAGACCGATTTGGCTCCGTATGTTGCTCTGAAAGGTGTAGGTCTCCAAAGTCCCAGTGTGATGGAACCAGAGATAGTTCGCGTTGTTGATCCACTTGACCGTCGGAGTCAGATCCGCATCAAAGCCAGCATTCACCAGATGAATACCAGGATTCACAAAGTTGGTCTGCCCTTGAAACTTGCTCGACCGCAAATCCGGAACCAAACTCTGTCGCTGAACCAGATTGACTCCGAAGAGTCTGATTTGCTGTCTATTCCAGTAACTGAACTCGCCACCCGCGAAGTTCGGGTTGTCCATGATCGTGTCAAAGCCTGTCGCGTCGTCATCGTTCGGGTCGGCATCCCCGGAGGCAAAGAAGTAGGACGCTCGAAATCTGGCCCAGTCGCGGTCGTAGGACAACTCAAGGGCCGCCATCATCGCCGATATTGTCTGCGGCTTGCCAGCTAATGGATTCAGTTCATCATGACCCGTAACATAGTACAGTGCATGATTGATGTTGTATCGATTGATGTGTCCATTCCCCGCCCAGCCCAAATAATATGAATCGATCTGATGGGCAGCATATACTCCAACTGGGTCAGGCCGGGCTACGAATCCGTTGTCATCGAACTTCTCCGATGCTTTATCTTTGTTGTAATGGAAGCTGAGTTGTGTGTTATAACCAGGGAAAATGAAGTCATTTCGGTAGTAATTGAGGATAACCGTATTTTGATGGCGGTCATCGAAGGTGTTTAGCAAGCTATTGGTATCCTTCTCAGTCTGGTCAAACCAAAGAACATTGAACTGATCTTGATTGCTGAGACGGTTTCCGAAAACGCGCACTCCGCGGTTGGTATCTGAGAAGATGAACCCCCGAAAGTCGCTGGTAAAGAATTGCGAACCTGCTCGCACAGAAACGAAATCATAGTTGGGGCTGAGGTCCGCTAGCTTTGATTCATAGAACCATTCCTCCAGTGCGAAGTCAGTCCGATGGCGATTGGTGCCAAGTGTGGTATCAGGAGAGACCACCCCCAATTCGTACACCTTCAAATAGTTCTGATTGAAGATCATGTTCATCCGAACCCGCCAATCGAACGGTCGGAATACCGTGTCACCTTTGAAGAGATCGAAGGCAGCGGAGTTGTACTGGGTGAAAAAGAACTGATTCGGATCGCCGAAGAATTCGATCTGCCCCGGATTTTGCATCGTCTCGAACGGGGTAGTCGGGATCGGCGTCTGGCGGTACTCGAAGAGATTCAACTGCTTGAAGGTCAGTTTCAGAAACGTATCCTGCCCAGCGATCGGGTAGTCCCCTTTGAGTACGTTTTGGTTGTAGGGGTCATACCAAGCCCCTTGTACAAACGGATAATCGTCGCCGATCGGATGGCCCTTCCCATAACGATCCCAAGTGGGGAATCCGATTCGCCAACGATCCTCGATAGGAATAAAGTGGTCCGTGTTTTGAGCCTCGCCAGGGAGGACAGAACTGGGCCCCGTGTAACCTAGAGGTGCATCAAAATTGGTCCGGAAGTAAGGTATGCCCTCCGGAATCACCTCCTCTGGGGGGGGTAATTGCGATGTGATTTGATCTGGGGGAGCCAAACTCTTGGGCTCATTGCTATCCTGTAAACTTGGGAACGGGGTTGTCTGACCGTTCGCTCTGAGTTGTTCGGCAGATACGATCGGGGGCAACGTTCGCGAGGGCTCTTGAGCACGGAGAACTACCGGCCCCAAGCCTGCGGCGAGGATTGCTACCGAAAACGACTTCCAGTCCGGGTTGCTCTTGAACAATTTTCAGCCAAGTTCGGGTTTTCTTGGGCCAATGGTTAGATAAAGACACTTGTATGGTCTGTATCGACTTGCCAGGAACCGAACATGGAATAGAAAACGTCCGAAAATTCCGATTATTCGGAACTTATTGTTTTTTTCGGTATTCCTAGGCGAGACAGCGAAAGATTGACCTCTCCACCTAAGGCAACTAATCTCAAGGGTGGTATTTGCTTTTTTCCCTCGATCGATTTGCGCGGGTTGGGATACTGCTATGAGCTCGAAACGACAGAGTTACAAACGCCGGCGAAGACTTTTCCTTGAGCAACTTGAGCGGAGAGAAGTCTTTGCTGGGGTTTCGCTTCATAACAGCATCTTTCCGCAAGATGTCGATGCAGATAACCAGCTATCGCCATTGGATGCATTGGTGGTTATTAACTATTTAAATGGTGAATCGTCAGCGCCGAGGTCCTTGGGTGAAGGGGAGTCAACTTTCTTCCCCGATGTAGACAACGATGGGAGCGTCAGTCCGTTGGATGCACTGGGTGTCATCAACACACTCAATGAGGAATCATCCAGCGCAGCGATATCGATCGCACCCGCGATGGCGGGCGGTCCCGTTCTTTCTGAATCGGACGTGGAAACTTTCCTAAATCGCGCCTCCATGGCTACGACCAGTCAGGATGCGATCATCGCCGTTGTCGATCGTGCTGGCCGTATTTTGGGAGTCCGAGTCGAACAGGACGTTATCAACACGTTTGCTGGACGGCCCGATGATTTAGTTTTTGCTATCGATGGCGCGGTTTCTAAAGCGAGGACCGCTGCATTCTTTTCCAATAACCAAGCACCTTTGACTTCGCGAACGGTTCGATTCATCAGCCAATCGACCATCACACAAAGAGAAGTCGAATCGAACCCGAACATCATGGACCCCAACTCGATTCGTCGAGGTCCTGGATTCGTAGCCCCCATCGGAACAGGTGGTCACTTTCCTCCAATGGTCGCCAACACTCCGTTGGTCGATTTGTTGATGATCGAGCACCAAAGCCGAGATGGCTCCAATCTGCCTGGACTCGATGGGATTAAAGGAACCGGCGACGATCTCGCGATGACGAGTCGATTCAACGTCGACCTCAACCATGTGCCGATGGACGCCAAAGCCTACATGCAAACGTTTCCCGATTCTTATGGCACCCAATCCGGAATGCTGCCGCGTGCGCAAAACCGAGGTATCGCTACGTTGCCTGGAGGTATTCCCATCTACATCTTTGACCCTGTAAAGCAGTTGCCGGAATTAGTGGGAGGCATTGGCGTATTCTTCCCAGGTAAAGATGGCTTTGCAACTTTTGAACAAGGATTCGCACACAAAGACTCGCCCGGAAGAAATGGAGTTCCTCAAACGGAGTTGGAGCGAACCAACGCGGCTAAGGTTCTGGAGTCTGAGTTCATCGCGTTCTTTGCGACAGGGGGCACTAACGCGGGCCTGTTCCCAACCAACGTTGACGAGTTCGAAGGGACCGCCCCCCGTGTTCCTGCTGGTTTCGTCGGACTCAGTGGTCGGATCGATTTGGTTGGCATTACTCTCGAAATCTACGGTCCGCACCCTACTCGCTTCAACACCGCACCAGGGCAAGAACAATTGCGTCAAGTAGGTCGACGCAATGGTGGAGGCCAAGGTACGAATTCGGGCGATAATATGAGGGTAACGCCTGGTGGCGAGAAGCTGTTGGCTGGCATGCGGGTACCCGAGGGTTGGCTAGTCACCCCTCACGCATCCTCCCTGTCAGGGGGCTTGAGTGCGCAGGACGTCGAGAGGATTATCAACGCAGGAGTGCAACAAGCAAAAAATACCCGTGCAGCCATTCGGCTGAACCTGGAAACCGGTAAAGCCGGAGTGCCGACGGGAATGGTTCTATCGGTTGCTGATGCAACGGGCGAAGTACTAGGCCTGTTTCGCATGCCGGATGCCACGATCTTCTCCATTGATGTCGCTGTCGCTAAGAGTCGAAATACCGTTTACTACGCGGGTAGCACGATCGTAGATGCTGATCGGATCGATGCAAACAACGATGGAACTCCCGATGTTCCTAAGGGTGTGGCCTTTACCAATAGGACCTTCCGATTTTTAGCCGCCCCTCGATTTCCTACCGGCAGCAATGCAGCCCCAGGCGATTTCAGCCTACTAACGATGCCGGGCATCAATCCAAAAACTGCGGAGAACACCGATAACAACAACCCGCTTCCTGCATCGGTGTACTCCAACCCGGCAACCGCCACGGTAGTCTCCTTCGACTCCTTCAACGCCTCGAGAAACTTCCGCAACCCCAACAATCTAAAGAACCAAAACGGTGTTGTATTCTTCCCGGGAAGCTCCGCCCTGTATAAGTCAAGCACCATTCTGGTCGGTGGCTTTGGTGTCAGCGGCGACGGTGTTGATCAGGACGACGTTGTCACCGTAGCTGGGCAAGTCGGCTTCGAACCTTTAGCCGCAAACCAAGCCGATGCGTTTTTCGCAGCAGGTGTTCGCCTCCCCTACCAAAAGTACAACCGCAGCCCAAGACTTTAATCCGCAGAACGCCGCTCCCCAACATCCGGCCCCCTCGTTTCGTCACTGACACCAAGACACTAACGTGCCACCCACCTATCCCGACTTTTGCGGGCAAATCGGCACACCAGTGACCTAACGTCAACGTCAATCCCGCGTTCAAACTTCTGCTCTCTTTCGTCGCAGCAGCATAGAAACATCACCCGCTATCCCTGAGGCGATTTTTCCCGATCCAGCACCAAGGATTTCCAAATGCGTAAGCAAAGACGGCAAATGAGGGCATCGATAGTTGGCAAACACCTTTTTTCGAGGCATCCGCAATCAAGAAACCTACAAAGAAGCGCGAGAGCACTCGAGATAGGAGTTTTTCGCTCCGTTTTTAAGTCGTCGCCATTTCGAGGAAAAGCCTCAACTCGCCGCAAAGATGTGCCGGACCGCACGTTGTCCACGGCGCCAGCGATGCTGATGCTCTGCAGCGTGACGGGCCATCGTGTCAGGCGTTCCCGCTGCCGCACCCTGGTAGTACTTCTTGAACTTCCATACCAAGTCAATCCATAGC
>Ga0169931_10015586_pt1 | contig 10156 bp, 7 predicted proteins | sample Kivu_15m_20L_FD_129675 | JGI IMG/M metagenome (GOLD analysis project Ga0169931, IMG submission 129675) | Freshwater microbial communities from Lake Kivu, Western Province, Rwanda to study Microbial Dark Matter (Phase II) - Kivu_15m_20L... | ecosystem: Environmental > Aquatic > Freshwater > Lake ... | reverse complement strand
GGGATTGGTAAACAAGAAAATTAGCAATTAGCTCCTGAGGTCAATGACTATGCAGAGAGTTCTTATCTAGCTGGTATGAGATCCAGGTAATAAGGGTTGATAGGCAATATGAGTGGAGCTTAGAGGAGTGAGCGGAACAGCAATTAGTTGTGTATAAAGGCGATGAAGCTATCCGGTTGTTAGAAGTCACCAGTATGTTCTTCCCATCTTTTTTGAAGTTCTCGGGTTCCACCCCAGCCCTCAAATTGCAAGATTTCAACTTGATACCCACAGGCACACCGCGCGATGCAGATAACTTTCCCCTCAATCTCGGGGTATTCAAGGGAAAACTTATGCGGCCCCTTTGAGATGCCAGTTCCGATCAAGCTACCCACAATCACTCCCTTTTCGGCCTCAACCTCGATCAATGCTAGTGCGGGCAAACATAAACCCCTAGAGTGTGTTCAGAACTGCCTTCGCTTCGAGCTCAAACAACATGCTGAGGTATTTGTAAGACAATTTTGTGAGCTAAATCACAGAAATAAGCGCCTTCGCAGCCTTCCAATGGACTTGCTTTTGCAGAATCCCTAATCTATATTAACGACAAAGAAATACGCTTTTAAAAAAGCGTAACTAAAGGGAGAAATTATGAAAGCGCTAGAATCGAGTAGTAGAACAGCTCATTTCATTGATATTGAGAATCTAAGCGAAAGCTCAATATTGACGGAGGAGTTAGTTGAAAAAGTAAGAGGGGAATACTTCACAATGGTGAGGCCAGGTAAAGACGACATATTTGTTATCGGAGTAAGTCACTTCAACTTGGCAGCCGCAATTTTTGGGTGGGGGTCAGGAATTGCTCAGTATGTTGTTAAATCAGGTCAAGATGGAGCAGATCTGGCCTTAGCTGAAGCTTTATGTGAGCCTTGCATCATGGGTAGATTTTCGCGAGTTTGCATAGGGAGCGGGGACGGTTTGCTGGCGGGAATCGGACATTCACTCAGAGAACAAGGAGTAGGCGTTAAATTTGCAGCACGCCAAGAATGCGCATCAAACCAAATCTTGTTTAGTAGTTGCGAGTGCATCCTACTTCCTTCCTTAACTAATCGTGAGGAGTATGCGCTTGTCTCCTAAGAGAACTATGCCAACCTCACTCTCTGAAACCCTCAAAAGTAACTCGATATCTCTTGATCTCGTTTTATTTTACTTAATGGCCCAACGTGGACTATGGGCTAAAGATAAAAAGGAAGTGATTCAGGCTATATCAGATTTGAGAGACACTCAATCTGACCGCGTAATTCAAGAGCTCTGGGTTAAAATTTCAGCCAGTATTACTGATGAGAAAATCAAAGAAGTTAATGAAAGAACAAGCGAAAAATGGCAAAATATAAGATTCAGTCTATTAGATGAACTTTCGTCACTAGAGTTTCAAAGCAGTAGCATCTCTCCCTCTTTTTTGGGCGAATTTATAAAAAACTTTGTTGTATCAAAATTCAATTACTCAATCAAGACAATTTTTGATCCTGCTTTTGGTCTTGGAAATATGATTTTTTGTTCACTAGATGGATCCAAGCCTGGACAGTCCATCGGCTTTGATGAAGATGGAAAAGAATTTTACAGTAATGATGTAATTTCAAGACGCATTGAAGGTACAGAGATTGACAACTCTGTATGTTTATTTGCTAACGCTTTAGGGAAATTATTTGGATATGACATTGCTATCAAAAATGGAAATTCCCTTGATTTTCGTGAAAGCTTACCCAGTAAACATCAGTTAGTTGTGTGTCAGCCTCCAGCTGGGATGAAGTTACACGAGGAGTTTTTAAAGCAAGATTGGAGTTTTGGTCAACCTTCAGCACAACAGGCGGACTGGGCTTGGGCTCAGATTGTTTACAAACATATATCAGCTGATGGATATGGTCTTCTTTTTGTGCCTCGTGGAGCTTTATTCCGCACGGGTCCAAAAGAGCTATTTATCAGGTCAAGAATGATTGCCGAAGGAGCTATTCGTGCTGTGATTAATCTTCCTTCTGGTTCTTCACTTGCATCCCGAGTCCCAATGTCCTTGATTATTCTCGCTGGAGCAGAAATCCCTGTAAGCAAAAAGAATGAAATTCTATTCTTAAGTATGCCTGAACCTAATGAGGGGAGACCTGGATCGCTTGAGTACCTAAGTAGCCAATTAAAATCTATCCATGAAGCATGTGACGTCTTTTATGCTTTTGAGCAAGGTAGATTCAAGCGTGAACTGGGTTACTCCGCTGTTGTTGGTCGAACCGATAAAAGCTTAATAAATAATGAGTGGAGAATTGATCCTTCAAATTATGTCACTGACATATCAACTGGAATCAATGTAAAACTTGATTTGAACGATGATATAGCTAAGATATCAAAGGAAAGCGAAGAGCTTACAAATTTAATTATTGAAACAAAAAAGAAGTTTGCTTCTTTTATTATTAAAGCAGAATTCACTACTATTGGAGAAATGATAAAGTCTGGAAAATTAATTCAAGTTACAGGCATGACAAAGAATGAGTTGAAAAAGGAACCTCTGGAAGGAGCCCTTCATGAAGAATATTTGACAGTAGGAGATATACGAGATTCCGGACCACTCGAGGCTTCAGGAAAAATTGCATCAGAGAAGGAATCTAGTAATCGTCCTAAAATTCGAACAGAGCCAAACGACGTAGTTTTCATTAAGACAGGAAGGCCTGCTGCAAAAGTTGATTATCATGGCGGTGCCTTGCTGTACTCTCCACTTTCGTTACTTCGCCTCACTAATGAGGGTCAAAAAATCTTCAATCATCGAATCCTTGCCTTTTACCTTAATGGGGATGGGGCGAAGAAATTTATGCATGGGGGAACCATTGGACGACTTGAGATTGAAAAAGTACCCTTTCCCATTTTTGACTTAGCTACTCGTGATCAGATAAACGAAAATCTTTTAGGAATAGAAAAGTTGCTATCTAGATCAAAAAAGCTGAGCAATAAACTAGACGAATTAGAATTGAAATTAAGTCGAGTTCTGTGGGGCGAATTTAAGGGTTTAAAGGAGGCAGAATGAGTAACAATGACGAAGCAAGTAATGTGACTCAAAAGCTACTTCAAACTGGCTACTTGTTTGAAAATGAGGATCGAAGCATTCTCCCTCTAAGAATTAGCCGAAGTATTGGACCGAATAAGGCTGTTGATTTGCTACCCACTTTTAAAAAGATCTATGGCCTCACATTAGAAGGAAGAAATGAAAAAGCAGCAGAACTTCTATCTGAAATGGCGGGGTTACTGGTGGCAGCAGATCTAGGAATTGCTGAGGATTTCCTCATAGAGATGGAAGTTAAAAAAATGATGCCGAAGGTTTTAAAAACTGTTCAACAAGACTTAGTACGAAGTGTTCTTCGAGATAATCCAGGGAGTCAAGAATAATGTCTCTTTCTTCAAACGGTATCAGGATGAATAAGAAGTCCTTGAGTGAACCCGATATCTGCGACCGCTTTATCTCTCCAGCTCTCAACTCAGCTGGCTGGGATGAAACTCGTTGGCGTCGCGAATATCCCTTCAAGGCTGGACGAATAATTGTTCGCGGCGAACTGATCGCTCGTGGAAAACAAAAACGGGCCGATTACCTACTTTTTTACAAATCAAATATTCCTATTGCAAATTGTTTTGTCTTAAACATAGATTCCAGGCTCTCTGAATTATCTGCTAATTCTATGGAATGTGTTCTGGCTAGTAGATCTCTTATCTCCTGAATCCTCCCTGGAAGGACCAGAAGCTGTTTTCCACCATTTCCAATTTCCACCGCAGGGTCAAAAAGCGAAAGATGGTTTCTCCAGTACATCCATTGATTTGCGACTGTCGTGCTTGTTGTCCAAACATCCTTCGCAGTAAAAGTAGTTCCTAGTTCGCTATTGAGCTTCTTAAGTATATCCAGTTTGTTTTTTTCGCTCGCCATATCAATGTTTACATAAGAATTTCGCACGTATTCAAATCGATCACTAATAACAGAATGAAAATCTGGACTAATTTCAGAAACACCTGCAACCGAGAAACAGAATTCAAAAAATGAAATACTTTGGAATTCACATAGTAGCTTCAAAATTTCCCGATAAGGGAATAGAACAATTTCTCTATTTGGTTCGTGATATTTGAGAATTTGCTCTTTGAAAATTTCCTCGAATTGAGAAGGAGTGTTCTTAATCAACTTACCGATTTCGGTTAGCCTAAAACTGTTTGAACCTACAGGTTCAAAAGCGCCAAGCTTGGTGCCATGAGAAGCTGCGTTGTGATTAATATTAGATATCAACTTCTTTTCAACCAAAAAAGTTGGTGATTTAAATGCCTCCAACGCAGGCTTTATCAGGCTCGAATAATATGACGCCCAGCTGTAATCACCGATAGTTCTAAAAACACGCTGAGAACCTGATTTTCGTGAACGGATCTTCTTGATTTCTTCCATGGGGGACTTTTCAGGGTTCCTGTTCACGTCTGCGATTCTTACGTAAAGGTTTCGCTCAAAATCATCAAGATCAAACTCTGTAGGAAGGAAGCACTCAATGGTTGTTGTTCCTCCCCCCGGTCTCTTGGGGCCCTTTCCGCCAGTAGGGGTTACCAAGGACAAATTCAACTTCTCAACCCACTGCTCTAGACGGTTATCCTGATCTCGTAGTGACTGAATAAGCATATGAATCATGTCGTAATCAATCTTGTTTAACGCTTCTTTTGAATCCCCGTCTGGAATCAGAATCGGAATAATGAAATAAGCGAGTTTAGGTTCACCGTTTCTTGGCTTCCGAAGAGCTCTACCGCAAGCTTGAACTATGTCAATCAAAGAACTTCTCGGGTCGACGAAATATATGCTGTCAATAATCGGTACATCTACGCCCTCAGTTAAACAACGTGAGTTTGAAACAATTCCATACTTACTGTCTTTAAATTCCATTAAAATCTCGTGGCGGCCAGAAGCATTAACAGAACCATTTACGTGACCAAGGTAATAATCTTCAGCATCAATCTCTGGTTTCATCACTTTCAAAGTTTTAGTTAGTGAATCACCATTGTGGTGAGGTCCGAATATAAAGTCCTTAGCTAACTTTATGGAGTTGTGAAAAGTGATCGTCTTCTTTACCGGATATTTTTCCATAACCTTTAGAAGTAAGACTTGTTTAAACAAGTTATCGGCGCTCGCATGTAATTCTTCAGAATTGGCATCTAGGTCGACGAGCAATTTATTTTCCTTGATCCATCCGTAAACTTCAGAATTCCGAACACCCGCAATGATGATTCTGTAGTCAGAAATAACATTCTGCTCAATTGCTTCCCCAAAAGTAAATCTGTGGAAAACGTCACCGTAAATCCTTCGGTCGTCCATGGAAAATACAACACGATTCAATTGGGCTGCTTTTCTCAAAATTGCTGGCTTAATTAATCTTTCTGTTGCTGTCATAAAAAGCCGTTTTTTGATTGGAATATTTTCATTGAACAGCGCTAAAGAAAAGTTGTCAGAATCGTTGGTTCCTGCGGTTCTATGCGCCTCATCAAAGAAGGCAAGATCGAACGTAAAACTAGCCATATCGACGGCCTGACGAAGAGCACCAAGGGATTGGTAGGTAGAAAAGACTACGAACGTCCCTGTTATAAACTCAGCTAATTTATGAGCGATCAATGAAGCATCAGTGGTTACGGGGATTCCTAAATCCGAAGTTTCTAGATCACCAAAGTCATCAATATCGTCAGCCACGCTTGAGTCGGAACATATGGCCACATACTGAAAGGAGTTCTGGGATTGCTCACTCCAAGCTTTCAAAGTCTGCTTTATCAGGGCGATACTCGGCGCTATGAATAAAATTCTCTGCGCCTCCATTTCCTCTGCAATCCAAAGTGCTGAGACCGTCTTTCCTGTACCGCACGCAGCGATTAACTTTCCTCTATCTGAGGTACCGAATCCTCTTACAACATCTTGGATCATTTGAACCTGGTAAGACGCAGGTTCAAACCGGGAAGGTTTTATTTTTGCTTTTGTTGCAACTTTATATAGCTCAGCAAAGAACAATGAGTCGAGATCGTCAAGTTCAAGACTCAGAATCTGGAGATGTTTTGGATTCTTATCCGACAGTTCGGTTAGTTCTGTGCAATTTGCAAAAGTTAAATGATACTCACAGTGACGAGCTTCTTGCCAGAACTTAGTTAGCTCGGAATAGGAAGGTTTTTGTCGATTACTTCTAAATTTAACTTGGTATCCCGTAAATGTTCCATCTACATGTTTGATGAGCCCATCAATTCCAGCATCACTGCGTTCAATCTGAAGGCTCGAAAGAATTGCCGAAGGAACATCGCCTACCCTCCAAACTTCATCCACTTGGTGGTAGGTGGTCCGGATTTTGAAATAAGCGTATGCAAATTCTTCGAAAACTTCCCCTCTTTCATTTGGTGTACCGAGTGATTCGATAGCTTTTTCCAACTCTGGCCAAGAACTATAGGTTTTTTTGAATAATGAATTCATGGTATCGGTTTCCTAAGAACAACAATGCTCTCACGCATCAAGTCCTGGTAGGTATCCTCAATTAATTTCATCTGCTGCGATGAAGATCGAATTTTGCGAGCATAGGTGATTGAATCACAATGGAACCCAATTTTTCTAGCGATTTCGGCGAGTAATAGGTCTGTGGGGACCAAGATTCCTTTGTATCCTGAGTTAGCAACAATAATATGTACTTCTGCGCCTGGTATGGAAACTTCATAAATGTTTTGAAGAATCCCGGTCATATCATCAAAATATCCACGAATCATGTCTGGAATATTCTTATTCCAAAGATTGTACGTGGTTAATAAATCTGCTATCTGATCAACATCCTTGTTTAGGTTAGATATTGAATGATCAAACGAAGAATTTACATGTGAGCGCAGCGCTTGCGACCTGTAAGGTTCAAAGTCTGCATAAGATTTCACGAACCTTCCCATCCACATTTCCAACTTATAAACTTCAAAGTAATCAAAGCAATTAGCATATGGAGGTGAAAATATCGTTAAACCAATTTTACCTTTCAGCTGAGAGACATCCGCCTTATTAAAGCTACCTTCAATGATGTTTGTATTCGAGTCAAAGTTATTTACATCTAAGTCAGAAATCATTTGTCTAATTCGGTCGCAAAATTGAGTTTGAACATCGATAATCTTGGGAGGTTTAAAGGCGATTTTTATACCATTTCCATCTTTTCTGCGATTTGATGCCTTTTGAACCAGAGAAAGAAATGCAAGTTTAAGAAAATCTTGGTGCACACGATTTCTGACTCCCTCTATCATCACGTAAATGTCGTTCAATTTACTAAGCACTTCGGGATGATATGCGGACTCGATTAGTTCGGAATCTGGAGACTTTGATTTTGTTGCCACTATTGGTGAATTTGCTACTTTCAACAAAGAAGACTTATCGGCATCTGTGTAATGTCTAGTCTTAACTCGTGCAGCAAGAAGGGCTATTGGACTAATGTCATAACCAACATTCTTAATGCCTAATGATTGAGCAACAACATTAGTTGTTCCAACGCCACAAAACGGATCAAGAATCATGTCGGTATCCGAAATTCCGCTCGATGCAATTATTGCCTTAACGAGGTCTTCCGAGTATCCATGCTTATAATCAAACCAATTATGCTTTGGATAAGCTTGGTTCTTTTTAAAATTTACAAGCTTGGCAAAATATTCGTCGACACTAACATTTGTTGAGTTCGTTAATTTTTTTAGGATTTTGAGATATTTTGGGTACTCAATATCGTGCTTTTCTTGGTCCAAAATTAGACTGGAAAGACTCTTTCCATCGACCCTAGCCATAGAAAGCATCCAAGTACTTTTTTCCGAAGTGCTTGAAAAGGATTTCTTTATCCTCACGAGTTAGTAGATTCGTAGACAATGATTGAATTATTGAAATTGACTCAATAAATCGTTCTCTCTGATTTTCATATCGACCAAGCAATTGAGATCTCTCAGAGTTCGGTTGTAAAAATATGTGATCTATATTTTCAACAAATTCCTCTATCCGAGGGACTTTCTTTAACTTCATTTCCTGGATCGGTTTGCGAAATACATAAATAAAGTCTCCGTAAGGGGAGCCTTTAGTTCGAGTGTGGGCTGTTTGCTTGTAGTTTTTAACACCATCTTGGAAATAGATTTCTTCCGGATTAAGGTTGTAACCACTTCTAAAAATAGAAATTAATAAGGCAAGCCAGGCTCCCATGTCTTTGTTATTGAAAGTTAAAGTTAGGACTCCTCCAGGCTTTAGTACCCGATAAGACTTTTGAAAAACAGAATATAGGTTCTCCTCGTAGTCCACCATATCTTTGGCGCCTTCAAAGTTCTTTTTTCTATTGCTAATTGCTTCTTGATCGAAGGCGGGGTCTTCAATCTCATAGAGGTCTCTGTTCCATGGGAACCAAAAATGTGACAACTCTAAATACTGGACGTTACTTCCATAAGGTGGGTCTGTAATGATGGCATCCACCGAATTGTCTGGAATTTCTGAATTCGCCAAATTTCCATTAATTACATATGCATCATGGCTGCAATCGGCAGACCATTTATTGCTGACTTTTGCTTTTAGCCCTGAATCAATGGTAAATAACAGCGATGCCTTTGATCGTTGATATGCACGTGTAAATGCTTCCAAAACATTAACTTCACAAAATTGGGAAGGTATCCAATAGGCGTGTCTTGACCATGTTGTTGGTTTCCCACTTTGCCATCCATCATTTGTGAATGCCATAACATTTGTGTCCCGTATCGAGCTACTGAAAACTAACCTGAAGAATCGTCGATAATTCTCTGGCATTTCCAAATTCATAATTATCTTTTTCAAACCTAAATTTAAAGTTAAGTTTGTCGGTGTAAAGAAATCCTCAAAATGGATGAATCCCTTGCTCTCTAGCAAATCTTCCTTTTGACGATCCCAATTTTTAGGAATGGGGGTTTTGGTACGTAATTCAGATTTAACATCAAGCGCATCAGCGAGCGCAGCTGCTCGCTGAGATATTCGCACAAGTTCGCTTGAATCTATCTTTTCTAATACTGAAGTTCCTGATTGACCCTTTTTGACTGAGTAAAGATAGGTAAATCCTAAGCGGCGACAATCTTTAGGTTTAATGGTTGGGTCTGGGAGTAAACGAGAGCCACATTTCTCGTTTGAACAGGAGTACTTGCCATTTCCAACCTTGAACTCATTAGCCAGGAGGATGATCGACTTACACTGGTTGCACTCAACCTCATAGGTCAATTCTTTCCACATTGAATCGAGATCATTTTTATCGCTTAAAGACTCAACAATCCCAGAATAACGACTCGTGATTTGTAAAAAGTATTTTTCGATCAATAAATCGTCTAGATCTGTCTGGATCATTGAGGTAACAATGAAGTGCGATAATGGATTCAGATCAAATCCAACGACTCGCCTGCCCAGCTTGAGCCCCTCATAAATTGTGACTCCTCCGCCCATAAATGGATCGAGGATTATGTCGCCTGGCGAAGTGTACGTTTCAATGATTTTCTCGAAAACATTCCAAGGTCGACGAGCAAAATAGCGATGTATTTTGTAAGGAGACGTATGTGGCAGTGCCACTACGCTCTCTAAGACCTCTTTAGGGCTGAAAGAGCTAGTCGAGCGTATCCGCTCCGTGCCAAGCTCAGAATTCATGAATACCAATTTCTGCTAGTTCCTGCCATTTACAATGCTTAGGATGCCAGAACTATCTGACACCTGACCGATTTACAGTCCCTAATTTTCTTGCCCGTATATTTGCCCGTTTGCCTGCAAATTTGCCCTTTAATAATTACAAATTCACTCTAAGTCTGACAAAGACTTCGACAGATTCAATACGCTCACCTCGCATAAAATTATGCGAGGGGCGCATTGACTAAAGAAGAGTCGCCCTATAAGCCGGATCTTGGACTACTGCCTACCAAACCACCGCTATAGCTATATTGCTCACCGATAGAGCCACCATCGCTAGCCAGGCGCTTCTGGGTAGTTTTGGTTTCTTTACATTGATGTAGCCAAGGATCAATATGCCCACCAATATATTGCTCTTTAACCAAATCTTTACATTATCTATTGCTTCATATTGATCTGGATAGCTATCAACTAGGGAGTATCTAATTCCAACTAGGCCTAGCCCTGTTACTAGAGCAAGAAGGG
>Ga0169931_10015581_pt1 | contig 10160 bp, 7 predicted proteins | sample Kivu_15m_20L_FD_129675 | JGI IMG/M metagenome (GOLD analysis project Ga0169931, IMG submission 129675) | Freshwater microbial communities from Lake Kivu, Western Province, Rwanda to study Microbial Dark Matter (Phase II) - Kivu_15m_20L... | ecosystem: Environmental > Aquatic > Freshwater > Lake ... | reverse complement strand
CATGCCCAACACGCGTCGGGTCGCCTCCAGCAGCAGCAACACACCCACGGCGCCGGTCCACACATCAAACGGAGTGGGCTGTCCCGGGCGCTCAGCGAGCTCGCGGTAAAACACAAACAGGTAAGCGGCGCAAAAAGCCCCCACCAAAGCAAACACCCAGTCTTGCGCCGGCACATAGGCGCGTGGGGAACGTTTGCTGGCCGGATAAGCCATAAAAGCCAAAAACACGGCAAAGGCCAGGTGAATGGCGCGGGTCTGGGTGTCGTTGAGGACTGGAATCAGGTTGGACACCAGATAGGGCAGAGGCGAAGCGATCCACAACTGAAACAGGGACCAGGCCAGCGCCACCCCCATGAGCAGGCGAGCAACCACCGGGCCGGGTTTGCGCCCACCGGTGTCGTTGTCTTCAACCAGTTTGTGGACGTCCACAGAGGAATCTGTCTGAGCGGGTGCGACGGAAGTCATGCTGTCACCATCAAAAAGCCCCATGCCAGTCGAGCCGACATGGGGCACATTACTGAAATCAAACGGAAATTACTTCAACCAGCCTTTTTCGCGGTAGTACTTGGCGGCACCGGGGTGCAGCGGCGCTGACAGGCCGGCTTTGGTCATCTTCTCGGGCGTCAAACCGGCAAATGCGGGGTGCAGCTTTTTGAAGTCTTCCAGGTTGTCAAACACCGCCTTGGTGAACAGGTAAACCTCTTCGTCCGACTTGTCGGCGCTGGTGATGACGGTGGCCATCACGCCGTAGGTGTCGAGCACAGCGGCCTGGCTGGGGTAGGTGCGGGCCGGGATCTTGGCGTCGGAGTAGAAGGCGTTGGCGTTGACCAGCTTGTCCACAGCCGCACCGGTGATGTTCACCAGCTGGGCGCCGCAGGTGGTCATGGGGTCCTGGATGTTGGCGCTGGGGTGGCCGACCACATAGAAGAAGGCATCGATCTTGTTGTCGCACAGGGCGGCACCGTGTTCGTCGGCCTTGAGCTCGGCGGTGGCCGAGAAGTCCGAGGTTTTGGTGCCGGTGGCGGCCAGCAGCTCATCGACCGAGGCGCGGGTACCCGAACCCGGGTTGCCAATGGCCACGCGCTTGCCCTTGAGATCGGCCAGGCTGCGGATGTTGGCCTCTTTGCGGGCCACCAGGGTCAATGGCTCGGGGTGCAGCGACAACACGGCACGCAGTTTGGGCTGGGGCTTGCCGTCAAACGCCTTCACGCCTTTGCTGGCGTTGAACTGGGCGTCGGACTGGGCCACACCAAAGTCCAAATCACCACCAATCACGGTGTTGATGTTGGCCACCGAGCCGCCGGTGGATTCGACCGTGCAGCGGTAACCGTGGTCTTTGCGGTCTTTGTTGACCAGACGGCAAATGGCGCCGCCAGCGGCGTAATACACACCGGTCACACCACCGGTGCCGATGGTCATGAACTTCTGTTGGGCCATGGCGGGGGCCACAGGCGCCATCAGCGCCACAGCGGCGCCCACGGCGCTCAGACATGCAAGCCACTTCTTCATACAAATCACTCCTGTTGACTATGAACAACATGCACCAAGTAGTGCAAACGTTTGAGTATTACAAAAGAATGCCAAACACTCGGATCATGCCTTGAAAACAAGCCAAAAAACTTCAGTATTTTCCCTAGTTTTTAAAAACAAGCCCAAAATCGTCAGCATCAGGTCAGGAATACATCTTCAGCCGTCGCCGCCAAGAAATCTATCAGCGTATCGATGTCCTGATCGCTGCACACAAAAGGTGGCGCCAACAGCACATGATCGCCATGCAGGCCATCGACCGTGCCCCCCATCGGGTAGATCATGAGTCCGCGCGCGAACGCCGCCGCCTTGAGTCTTGCGTGGGTTTTGAGGGCGGGGTCCAACGGACGCCGGCTGCACTTGTCCTGCACCCACTCGATACCCCAGAACAGCCCGCGTCCGCGAATGTCCCCAACATGGGGGTGCTCGCCCAGGCGTTCGCGCAGTCCAGACTCCAGCCGCTGACCCAAATGACGCACGCGTTCAAGCAGTCCGTCGCGTCGAATCACCCGCTGCACCGCCAGCGCCGCAGCGCAGGCCATGGCGTGTCCAATGTAGGTGTGGCCATGCTGAAACAAGCCCGAGCCGTGGCGAAACGCATCCACCACACGGCCTTGCACCAGCACAGCCCCAATGGGCTGGTAACCACCGCCCAGGCCCTTGGCCACCGCCAGCAAATCGGGCACCACCCCGTCGTGTTGACAGGCGTGCAGGGTGCCGGTGCGCCCCATGCCGCACATCACCTCGTCCAAGATCAGCAAAATGCCGTGGCGATCGCACAACTCTCGCACGCCACGCAAATAGCCCGGCACCGGCGTGAGCACACCGGCGGTGGCTCCGCCCACCGTTTCAGCCACAAAAGCCAACACAGTTTGCTGCCCGAGACGCTCGATGGTGTCGGCCAGTTCCTGCACCAGCCGCTGGCCATAGGCCTCGGGTGTCTCGTCAGCGTGGCGGTCGCGGTATTCGTAACACGGCGACACATGGCTAACGTCCATCAGCAGCGGCGCAAACTGTGCCCGTCGCCACGCATTGCCCCCAACCGCCAGTGCGCCCAGTGTGTTGCCGTGGTAGCTCTGGCGCCGCGCAATGAAGTGGCGCCGCTCTGGCTGGCCGATTTCCACAAAGTACTGGCGCGCCATTTTGAGCGCGGCTTCCATCGCCTCTGACCCACCACTGACCAGATACACATGGCTCATGCCCGACGGGGCGTGAGCGATCAGGTCGTCGGCCAGCGCCTCGGCCACCTCGGTGGTGAAAAAGCTGGTGTGGGCGTAGGCCAGGCGGTCGAGCTGGGCGTGCATGGCGGCCAGCACATCGGGGTGGCCGTGGCCCAGGCACGACACCGCCGCGCCACCACTGGCGTCCAGGTATCGCCGCCCCGCGCTGTCGATCAGGTGCACCCCCCGCCCCGCCACGGCGGTGGGCAAGGGCTGGCGCAGTTGGCGATGAAACACATGCGAATCGCTCATGAACAGTCTCCTGGGCCGGTGCACAGCGGCCAGTGGGCACCAGTCTAGTGGCGCAACACACACACTGGGCATGCGCAGTTGACCCAGCCCCATAACCTCAGAGCATGGCCAGCGGCGGTGAATGCATGCGGCGAGGGGCACGACCACGCCTACAGTGCGCACATGACCTCGCAGCCTCTATCTGCCTCTGGAACACCGCGCTCGGTGCTGGTGCTGGGCGCCGGCATTGTGGGCCTGACGAGCGCTTGGGCGCTGCGTCAGCGCGGCTGCGAGGTGACCGTGATCGACCAAGGCGAACCTGGCTCTGGCGCCACCGGCGGCAATGGCGCGCAGCTGAGCTACGCCTATGTGCAACCCCTGGCTGACCCTGGCTTGTGGGCACAACTGCCCAAGCTGCTGCTGGAACACGACTCCCCCCTGCGCTGGCGCCCGTCGCTGGACACCGCGCAATGGGCCTGGTGCCTGCGTTTTCTTCTGGCTTGCCGGCGCAGCGTGTCGCAGCAGACCACCCGCGAGCTGCTGGCGCTGGCGGCCGAGAGCCGAGCTGGCTACGCCCGCCTGTGGCCACAGCTGGACGCGCCGTGCGACACATCGACCACCGGCAAACTGGTGCTCTACCCCAACGCGGCCAGCATGGCCGCCGCCCAGACACAGCTGCGGCTTCAGCGCTCGCTGGGCTGCGAACAACAGGCGCTGTCGCCCGCCGAGTGTGTGGCGGTGGAACCGGCCCTTGCCGGCTATTCGGGTCCGTGGGTGGGTGGCATCCACACGCCTGGCGAAGGCGCGGTCGACGGTGCGGCCCTGTGCCAGGCGCTACACCGCCTGCTCAAGCGCCAAGGCGTGCGGTTCGTCCTGGGCCACGCGGTGACGCGGCTGCACACGGGAGCAGGCGGCATCACCTCGGTGGAAACCCGTGACGGCCTGTACAGCGCCGACGCGGTGGTGATCGCCCTGGGCGCCGAATCGGCGCGTCTGGCCAGCCGCCACGGCTGGCATCTGCCAGTCTATCCACTCAAGGGCTACAGCGTCACCCTGCCCGCCCACGGTCGGGCCGCCCCGCAGGTGAATGTGACCGATCTGTCGCGCAAAGTGGTGTTTGCGCGCCTGGGCGAACGGCTGCGGGTCGCGGGCATGGTGGAGATTGCGGGCCACCAGACCGAGATCGACCCCGCGCGCATTGCCTCGCTGCTGGACAGCACCCGGCGCGCCTTTCCCGACCTGTCCATTGATCCCCAAGGGCCGGTGCAGCCTTGGGCTGGTTTGCGACCGGCCACCCCCACCGGGCGCCCCATCACCGGGCGCTGGCGCGGAGCACCGGTCAATCTGTGGTTCAACACCGGCCATGGCGCTTTGGGCCTGACCTTGGCCATGGGCAGTGCCGAGCGGCTGGCCCGACTCATGACCAACAGCGAGGCATAAACCGCCGCGTCAGCCCAGCTCGGCCAAAGCCTGCTGCATGCAGCGGGTGAACGCGCGCCCCAACACCGATGCGGCCTTGCCCGTGGGCCGCAGGTGCAGCACCGGCACCGACAAAGCCGGCGCCAGCGGCAACACATCGACCCGGCTTCTGTCGGCAGACTGTGCGGTGCACCCATCCACCAGCGCCACACCCACCCCTTGATGGGCCAGCGCCAAGGCCACGTGATAGGTCTGCACCGTCATGACCACCCGGCCGGGTTGCTCGTTTTCTCGAAAAAAATGCGCCAACTGCCAACCCAGTGGATCGGCGCCGTCCAAGCCAATCACCGGCAGTCGGGACAATTGCGAGACATCCAGTTGGGCCCGCGCCAGCGCCGCCTGCGCCAGCCAGCCTTTGGGCACCACCGCCACCACCGCCCGCTCCCCCAACGCTTCGCGGTTGAGCGCGGGATGTTCTGGTGCGCTGAAGACATAGCCGACATCGGCCTCGTGCAGCACCAGCGCATCCACTATCTGCGGAGAATGCAAAGCTTGGTGGTGCAACTGCACATGGGGATGGCGCTTGAGAAACAACTCCACCGCTCGAGGCAACACGCGGTAACTCAAAGCCAGCACCGTGAGCACCCGCAACTCGCCTTGCACGCGCCCGGTCTTGAGACTGGCGCACAGGCGCTGCAATTCGTCGAGCTGGCCGAACAGACGCTCAACATGGGGCCGCAGGGTCTGCGCTTCCACGGTGGGGCTGAGCCGACCGCCGTCGCGCTCAAACAAAGGAAAGCCCAGCTGCAGCTCGGCGTGCTGCAAGGCGCGGCTGACCGCCGGCTGGGTGATGTGCAGCAGCCGAGCGGCCGCACTCACACTGCCGGTGAGCAGAACCGCGTGGACAACCTCAATGTGGCGAAGGCGCATGGCGCGCCATCATACGGGGCTCACATCGGCCGACGGTGGGAGACCCGGCGTGTCGCGCCGCACCTTGAACCAGGCCGCGTACATGGCAGGCAAAGCCAGCAAGGTCAGCACCGTGGCCACGATCAGCCCGCCCATGATGGCCACCGCCATCGGCCCCCAGAACACGCTGCGTGAGAGCGGAATCATGGCCAGCACCGCCGCCGCAGCGGTCAGCACAATGGGGCGCATGCGCCGCACGGCCGACTCCACAATCGCGTCCCAGGCCGGGATGCCACGCGCACGGTCCTGCTCAATCTGGTCGATCAGGATCACCGAGTTGCGCTGGATCATGCCCATGAGCGCAATCACCCCCAAGAGCGCGACAAAACCAAAGGGACGGTTGAGCACAAGCAAAGCGCCCGCCACCCCCGCCATGCCCAGTGGTCCGGTCAGGAACACCAGCAGCGCGCGGGAAAAACTCTGCAACAGCAGCATCAGCAAGGTGAACACCGCGAACAACATCAGTGGCATGCCCGCCGCGATGGACGACGAGCCTTTGCTGCTTTCCTCGACCGCCCCAGCCACCTGCACGCGGTACTGCACCAGGCCTTGATCCAGCCATTCGCGCTCCAAGGCCTGCAAGGCTGGCAGCAGTTCGGCGGTGACGGTGGCGCCCTGCAGGCCCTCGCGAACGTCGGCCTGCACGGTGATGGCGTACTCGCGTCCTTCGCGCCACAGCACACCAGGCTCCCAATCCAGCACCGGCGTGGCTATCTGTGCCAGTGGCACACGCTGTCCGGTGGCCGTGGGCACGTAGGTGGCCTGCAAGTCGGTCAGCGCGTCGCGCTCGTTCAGTGGCGCGCGCATCACGATGTCGATCAGCTTGTCGCCCTCGCGGTACTGCCCCACCGGTGTGCCGCTGAGCAGGGTGCGGGTGGCCTGGGCAATGGACTGGCTCGACACCCCCAGCGCCCGCGCTTTGGCTTGGTCCACCTCCAGCCGCAACACCTTCACCGACTCGTTCCAGTTGTCATTCACACCCAAGGTGTTCGGGCTTTGACGCATTTGGGCCTTGACTCGGTCTGCCAAGTCGCGCAGGGTCGCGGGATCGGGCCCCACCACACGGAACTGCACCGGATAAGGCACCGGCGGCCCATTGGGCAACAACTTGACGCGGGTGCGGGCCTCGGGAAATGCCTCGGCCAACAGCGCCGGCAACTCGCGGCGCAAGGTTTCGCGGGTGCGCAAATCTTTGGGTAAGACGATCAGCTGCGACACGTTGCTCTGCGGGAATATCTGGTCGAGCGGCAGATAAAAACGCGGCACACCGGAGCCCACCCAAGCGCTCACACTCTGCACACCGTCTTGCGCCATCAAACGCTGCTCCAAACGGCGCACCAGTGCATCGTTGGCGGCGATGCTGCTGCCTTCAGGCAACCACACGTCCACCAAAATCTCGGGACGGTTCGAATCCGGAAAAAACTGCTGCTGCACCTTGCCCATGCCCACCATGCCCAACACAAAGGTGGCCACGGTCAGGCCGATGGTGATCCAGCGGTGCTCGACACACCAGTCCACCCAACGTCGAAAGCGCTGATAAAACGGGCCACCAAACACCTCGTGTGAGGCGTGCTGGGGTTTGATCTTGAGCAGCTTCACACCCAGGTAAGGCACAAACAGCACCGCCACCAGCCACGAAATCACGAGCGCCGCTGCCGTCACACCAAAAATCGCGAAGGTGTACTCGCCCACTGTGGACTGGGCCAAACCGATCGGCAAAAAACCCGCTGCGGTGATCAGGGTGCCGGTCAGCATGGGCATGGCGGTGGCCTCCCAGGTGAAGGTGGCGGCGCGAAACAAACCCTCCCCTTCTTCCAATTTGCGCACCATCATCTCCACCGCGATGATGGCGTCGTCCACCAGCAATCCCAGTGCAATGATGAGTGAGCCCAGCGAAATCTTGTGCAAGCCAATGCCCCAGTACTGCATCACCAAAAAAGTGATGGCCAGCACCAGCGGGATGGTGATGAACACCACCAAGCCGGGCCGCATGTCCAGTGTGTAACGCCGCCAGCCACTGCCACCTTCGCGCCGGTGCAAGCCCAGACTCAAAAAGCTCACGGCCAGCACAATCACCACCGCTTCAATCAACACCTTCACGAACTCGTTGACGGAGGTGGCCACCGAGCGCGGTTGGTCTTGCACCTGCACCAGTTCCATGCCAGCGGGCAACTGGGCTTCAATCGCCTGCACCTGGCTGCGCAAGGCCTTGCCGAGGCGAATGATGTCGCCGCCACTGGCCATAGAAATGCCCAGCGCCACGCTGTCTTGGCCGTTGTGGCGCACCAGGGTGGTGGCCGGGTCCACATAGTCACGGCGAATCTGCGCGATGTCGCCTAGGCGCAGCCATGCACCGGAGGCGGCCCGGATCGGCATGGCCGCCAAGTCCTCAGGCGAGCCAAACGCGCCCGCCACCCGCACGCCGACCACATCGGCCGGTGTCTGCACCGCGCCGGCCGACTCCACCGCGTTTTGCTGCCCCAGCGCGGCGATCACCTGAGCGATGTCGAGCCCCAGACTGGCCAGGCGCTTGGGCGAGAGTTCCACGTACAGTTTTTCGTCCTGCACACCGAACAACTCCACTTTGGCCACATCGGGCACCCGCAGCAATTGCTGACGCACGTCGTCGGCCACCGCCTTGCGCTCATCGTGGCTAAAACCCTCGCCCTGCAGCGCATAGATCACACCAAACACATCACCAAATTCGTCGTTGAAAAACGGCCCGATCACACCGGCAGGCAATGTGGCGCGCATGTCGCCGATCTTCTTGCGGGTGGTGTACCAGACCTGTTGCACCTCTTTGGGCGGTGACGAGTCTTTGAGCTGGAAAATCACCAGCGCCTCGCCCGGCTTGGAATAGCTGCGGATCTTGTCGGCGTAAGGCGCCTCTTGCAGCGTGCGCTCAAGGCGATCGGTCACCTGTTAGGCCACCTGTTGGGCGCTTGCCCCGGGCCAGTAGGCCCGCACCACCATGGCGCGGAAAGTGAATGGCGGGTCTTCGTCCTGTCCGAGCTGAAAGTAAGCCGAGACACCGAGGACCATCAGCACGATCATCAGGTAACGGGTGAGCGCTGGGTGTTCCAGCGCCCATTGGGACACATTCCAGCGGGCGATCCAGCTGGTGTTGGCGTGGCTGTCTTGCATGGCCGCGCTCCTTTACTGAACGACCTTGGCCACAAAACGCTGCACCTTTTGCCCTGGCGTGAGCACATGCACTCCCGCCACCACCACCTCGTCGCCGGGATTCAAACCATGTTGGACCAGCACCTGGTTGTCCGACAAACCCACCACCTTCACCGCGCGCGGCTCCACCGTGCCGCTGTCGGCCTTGAACACCCACACCGAGGTGCCCTCAGCGGTGCGCATCAGCGCGCTGGTTGGCAACGCCAGACCTGGCGCCGCCTGCCCCTCGGACGACGCCATTTGCACAAAAGCGGTAGCACCCAAAGGTGCCTTGGCTTGTGCGGGCAAGGCCACGCGCACCACGTAAGTCCTTGTTGCCGGATCGGCGATGGCCGCCACCTCGCGCACCGTGGCATCCAGCGCCGCTGCGCTGGTACCTTCTGAGGCCCATAGTCGCACACTGGCTTTTTGGCCCGGACTGACCAACTGCACACGGTCTTCAGGCACAGAAAACTGAACATCGCGGGCGCCATCGCGCGCCAAACGCAGCACCGGCGCACCCGCCGCCATCACCTGGCCAACCTCGGCCTCCAGGGCCAACACCACCCCATCGGCGTCGGCCAGCAGCCGCGCGTAGCGCGCTTGATTGCCCTGCACCGCCGATTGCGCACGGGCTTGCCGCAAGGTGGCCTCGGCGGCATCGAGTTGCGCTTGACGGCGCTCGATTTCAGCCGAGCTGACAAAGCCCTTGACTTGCAAGTCTAGAAAACGACGCAGCTCAGCGGCGGCCAGATCGCGCTGGGTCTTGGCCGCTTCCACTTGGGCTTGCCCGGCCTGGCTGGCCAACCCCAGATCGGCGGCGTCAAGCTCGGCCAGCAGTTGGCCAGCACGCACCCGTTGCCCCACGTCCACATAGCGGCGAATCAGCTTGCCGCCGACCCGAAAGCCCAAACGGGCCTCGATGCGGGCGCGCACCTCACCCGTGTATTCCGGCCAAGCCACTGGTGCCGCGGTGGGCACCGCCATCAACTTGACCGATCGCACCGGCTCCACCGTTTCCACCGGTTTGGAACATGCCCCCAGCCACAGGCTAAGACCGAGAACAGAGACAATGCGCAACGTCTGCATGGGAACCCACCCTGAAAGCTGCTGAAGTCCGGCTAGCCGGACTTCAATTAATGACCAATTGGTTAGTAACTGGATTCTAGGGCGAAAAAGCCCAAAGCCCCATGACACAGTCGACAAAAGCCCCTGATGCGACCGGTGAACCCCTGGCCGCACCGCACCACCGGCCCGGTGTATGGACCGCCCAAGTGGGGCACGAAGAGAACTTCCCAGTGGCGTCTTGGCTGTGTCCGCCAGCGCTGCGCCCGCCCATCACGGCGATTTACCACTTCGCGCGCACCGCCGACGATATCGCCGACGAGGGCGACGAGTCCACCGCCACCCGACTGCAAACGCTGGCGCATTACCGCCAAGCGCTGGACGCGGCGCTCGCAGGCCAGCCAGCGCCCGGTGCCTGGCCTGCGGTGTTTGGGCCCTTGGCCCAGGCCATCGCCCAGCACGCGCTGCCACCCGCGCCGCTGCACGATTTGCTCAGCGCCTTTGAGCAAGACGTGATCCACACCGCCAACGCCCACCGCTACGCCGACCGCGCCGAGCTGCTGGCCT
>Ga0169931_10015579_pt1 | contig 10161 bp, 5 predicted proteins | sample Kivu_15m_20L_FD_129675 | JGI IMG/M metagenome (GOLD analysis project Ga0169931, IMG submission 129675) | Freshwater microbial communities from Lake Kivu, Western Province, Rwanda to study Microbial Dark Matter (Phase II) - Kivu_15m_20L... | ecosystem: Environmental > Aquatic > Freshwater > Lake ... | reverse complement strand
GGTTAAATTATTCCTTGTCAAATAGTAGTACAGCGCAGCTAGAGTCCTATGAGAGCGCCTGAATACATCAAGCTATCTCAGCCCGGCAGCTACTGTGACTAAGAAATTATCTATAGAGGCAAAAACAGTACAAATGTCCGAGAAGAGTATGCAAGTGCGGTCAGACCTACTCGAGCAGACAACCGGTCTCGTTCAGGCTCTAGAGTCATTTATGTCAACACAGATAACTACAATCAGGGGACCCACCCAATCGTGCCAAGCTAGCCGAAGAAGATCAAGAGGCTTAAGTCTTCATCTAAAAAAGCTGCAGGTTATTTATAGCATCTGCATTGAAACTATATAGATTGATAGATTTGACATTTAAAAATTATTTTTATGAAAAAATATTTTTTTGATAAAAAATATGTATAAACAAGTGTATTACGATTCTTCGAGATTCATCTTTAATTTAATCAACAAATTGTTGGTGGACGTTGTTATTTTTTGGAATATAAATGTGATATTAATAGTAATAAAGAAAAGATTTGAGTACAGGAAAACTTAAAGCTGATCATAGTAAACCCTACAATCTTCATGAATGCACTTGAATGATCACAGAAGACCTTGTGCTGTTGAAATATTGGGGGCTTATTAATACTATTCATCGTCTGACACATCTCCGATCTGTTCAAGTAAATTCGATTTACTTTTGCGATAAAGACTTCGCAGCCATGTTCCTTAGACTCTTTCATCGAAAAGAAGATCAAATTTTAAATTTTATAAGCTGGCATCAGGCACTAGATGTTTGTTAGTGTTAGGATAGTGCCCAGGCGGAGGATATATTACATCGAGGGTCAATCTCAGACTTTGATCGACCATTTGTGGAATGATGCGTGAAAGTAGAGGCGAGCTCAGCTATAGACAAGGATTAGTATTTACTTCAATCAGCCAAGGCCTGAACTCGTGATCTACCATAAAATCTAAGCCGAATATTTAGAAGTTGTGTTGTAAGCGTTGAGGAGAAAGTTTGACGAATACACTTCGCACTACATCAAGAGTGATAGTTTTCATGGGGGCAAGCACTTGTTGTTGAAAATTGTAATTATTTTTAGGGTAGTTGACATCCAGATATTTCTGGAAATCAGCGTATGAAACTTTGTTGCCTGGCTAATATCTGCCATAAAGGGTAGTGTGTTTCTGCACAGCATCATTAGTCAGGTGTATTTATCTCTAGAAGCATTCAATATTGAATTCATAAGAGCTAGTGCGGATATAACCTTAAGCGTACCAATATGCCCTAAAAACTCCATGAAGCTGCGAAACAAGCAAGTAGTGGCGAATATCGAACTTGCGTCGCTTGTAAAGAAAGGGTCGATCGATATATAATTGTACTATAAAAGTGTGTGGCGAACCGTTATTGTGAGTTTTTGTAGACTTTATCATGCTCTACAGCTAATAGATTTAGTCAATCACAGTGATACCGTTGCCTCGATTTGTGATCTATCCGGGTTTCACTATCCAAATGTTACGGACTGGTCTTACCTATTGACCGCTATCTCTTTTAGCTTGTACAGACTTGCCGACTGCTGCGCGTTTGCGATGATATGCCTGAAAACGTTTAAACTAGGGATCTCTTAAGCCTTCCCTAATGTGAAAGGTCAGCGGAATTACTGAAAAAAGCTCTCCACCTGCTAGTTAGTAGTACTCCTTGAGACTGTAGTAGAGTGCTTTTTTGTTTCCTAAGTAAAAATTGTTAGGAAGATGATTGTGCATGCGCTGACCATCTCCAGTCACTTCTCTCAGCTTTAACTTAGAAATACGTTAGGAAAATTATTTGTTGAGCATTCCTCGAGTGGCGTTTCTGAAGTCAGCTTCTTGTTCCTTGTAAAATAGTTTGTGCAGATGGTCTTCTTCAGGCTACTATTTAGGACGTTTGTTTTTTTTAGATTTTAACGCTTGAGTCACTGTATCTTTTTATTCAGTTTTTATTTTGTTTTTTACAATCCAAAGTGCGGCCTGTGGCTGTTTGACGAATAGCTAAGCTATTTTGAGTTGAGTCCATACAAAATTTGTGTCTGAAGTGCGTTGCTAAACGATTTGCCACCAGTAGCGTCTGCCCATTAATTACCTGATGAGAGTCGAGTTGTTACCTCCTCCGATCCACACCTTTAGCCTACGTTATCCCCTCCATTCGCCTTCTCTCATATCCATTCCAGCCCATACCCCATAGCTCCACTGTAGCCTAAACAACAATTCCTGGTAAGAAAGGAATCTGCTTTCGTAAACTAGGTTCACATATTAGTTGCTTACTCTCCTGAGGCTTCGTTTTCTCTATCCACTGTTTGGTCTTGAAGTAGCTTATTTAGTTTTTTCACTGCCTTCTTTGAGCTTGTTCTGCCTTTGTGCAGTGCTGGGACGTCGCAGCTGGAAAGAGTTCTGATCCAGTCGTTTATCCAGCTGCTTGCTGAGATCTTCGGGTACAAAAAGTGAGCCTCCAATCAGCATTTAGGGCAGTAGACCTTGAACGATGGAGCAGCCTGACTAGTACTTAGCCTTGCTCTTCTGTGAGTAGCTCACTTTCTGAATATGTAGACCTAAAAGCTACATGTTTTAACGACTTATCAGACTGTGTTCCTCCTCAATCGATCTTAGTATTTGTTTTTGATGAGAACGAGCTTTAAACTACAGAGTACGACAGGGTTCTACTCCCTTAATAACTTCGTAAGACTAAGCTGGTATTTTTCTTTAAGAAAATTTGGAAATTGTTTAGTTTTGAAAGCCCTTACTTGAAAGTAATGCTTCTGCTTTGGGAATGTTGTTAAGGGTTTTTGAGGCTGATCGAGCACGATAAGTCGGGTGTTTGTAGCTGAGTGAGAGGGTGCTATTGGGATGAGAATTTTGTTGTGAATGAGAGGAGTTTTCTGAGGGTCGGCGCATGTTATTATTATTGTGGTCAGTTATATGTAATTCAGATTATTATTTTAGGTTAACATACAAGATGACTGATTAGTGAAACCATTAAGAAATAAACTTTTGAGTCATTTTTATCATTATCAGCTACGAATGAGCTTAAGCGGAATGTTCGCGGAAACTTTATAGCCGTCCTTAAATATTAGCTGTAGGTTGACTTCAAAATCGATTTTGCACCATTGCCTGCGCACAGAGGGGCATGAATAGTATCGAGGTAGAATCATATAAATAGGTATTTGCAGGTTTCGAGTCACGTTTCCGTCACATATCTGAATCAGCTGAATCTATGTTTTTTAGCTTATCACTCGTCCTTACCACTATATGCCTTCTACTCGAAGCATCTGAAGATCCACTGATCTTATTGGAGAATCTGCTAGATCCACCACAATCTAACCTTCTAGGTCATCACTGATGCAGCATATCTCACTTTCTATTTATCCCTTTAGCCTGAAGCTGGGCACCTTTGTTTTATCGCCCTTGATATCCTCAGTTGAAAAAACAAAACTCTTTTTCTTGGGATATATGAATTCTTCGATTGCTTCACGGCCTGCTTTAGGTACTTGCAAGTAGAAAGGAGTCTCTTCCTGAAGAGTTGACTTGTCCTGAAAAGTTACTCTGGTAAGTGTGGAGTAGCTGATATTTACGTAAACTCCTATGTAAGATTAAAGAAAAGATTGATCTGATTTGCTTAGTTTGAAGCTGAAAGGCAGTTTGATGGTATTACTTCTGAATATTATAGGATCTACACGCGTGTGTTCTGACCGAGGAGCATGGGAGGAATGTTGAGCATACGTATCGGTGGCACTTTTCGACGAATATCCTATATCTCAGGACGATTGTTGCGATTCTGAATAGCGACTGTGCCGCTAGCTGCCATCTAAAGTTGTAATAACTGCTATTGGAAAGGTCTTCCTGATTTGCTGACTAGACCAACAGTGCCAGTCACTAGCTACTGAATCATTAAAGATGCACCTAGGGTTTGTATGTGGCGTTCGAACGATCGAATTTTACTTCTATAGTGTAGTCTGAACCTGGGCCTTGAATCTTACTCATACTAATATCAATTATTATATATTTTTTATACATTTTCGTAAAGTAACATCATAATGTGCAATCAAAAAAATAGATAATTTAACTTATAGGAAAATATTAGTCTAAATTTATATTTTTAAGATAAAATGATAAATGTAAATGTAAATATAAATAATAAGTCGAATGATCATAATTTTTTCATGAGCTTAGTTAATTTCTGAAGACCTCTGTCCTCTTTAGCTATCGCAGCTGGTTTTTCCTCTTATGATGTTTTTTTCATGTTTATGATGGAGTGAGCAGTAGGGGACAGATCTGCAAGCCTCATAGGCTTGGATGCTGGCTGCTTACGATCGGCGTCGAACAGTAGCGACTGAAGTGTGGCTGGCTTGGCCATTTGTTATTTGATAGATCGTAAGGGACTGTTTATGCCTAGCTATCGCTTGAGCTCAGTTATTTTCTCTGTCAGCTACATTATTACATTGTCCTTATACTCAATCTCATTCTATAACTCATGAACCCTCTTTTTCTTCTACAGCAAAGATTATTTCTGATTTCCAAACACAAAGGACTCCTTTTCCTTTTGTGCTGGCAGCATAAATTCTGTACGGTTCCTGGGTCTGTTTTCCTAGGGATCCGGTTCATCAAAAATTTGTGAGCTTTTAGGATTGTGTACCTATGCAGGTACATGGTGATGTTTGAGCCACACTGCAGCCAAACGAGGGCAGTCAAGTTGCTTCAAATACTGCAAAGGTTTTATGTTTTTGCGATTAAAATAGTTTTCCATCGCGTTGTTAAGAACACGCGAGTCTTCGTCTCCAAAACGCTCTAAAAACTACAATATGAGTGAATTGAAGGCTCCATCGGATATTTTACTTAGCTGCAGGTAATACTTAGAGTCCTAAAGTTGTCTCAATTTAGTTGCCATTTGCTTCTAGAGAACGGCCTCCCAGTAAAGTCCGTACTTAAAACTTACCTCTAAAAACTATATACTTTCTAATAGTTAAGGCCTTCCTTTTATTTCTTGTTCGATCTGGTACTTGTAGTCCTGGATGCCCAAGTGGACGATGACTGGGTAAAGCTCGCAGAGATCAGCCAAAGAGGCGGCAGTTAGCTGTGCGCCGTATAGGGAATGCAGAATGCGCATCAGTGGTTCTTCTGGTAGTTCGGACAGGTCGACGCGGGTAGTATCTGGATCGATGCCGGCAAAGTAGTCGGAGTCCATGGCCAGAAAAGCTAGTTGAAGGTGGACAGTCTTTTTGGCAGTGATGATGGTAAGGTTGCTGTAAGGGTCTTCAGGGAAGGTCTCAGCTATTCTTGGATCAGTTTTCGCATTTATTGTTATCATTATCAATCATTATTATTCTAGCAAAACAGTCATCATATATTATTTATGTGAACTGTCACAGTCTCTCATTAATTTATATACCTTATCTAAGTCAATCTGATTCCACTTTAAAGTACTTATTTTTTGCTATTTTTATAAGTTTTTTGCTATACTGCAACGTTGAGTATATAAATTTCTAATTGAATCAATCATTAGCAAGCTATTATTCTTCACTGCTCTTGCCGACTTACTACTCACTATTGCCCTTGATCTCAGGTAAATCTTTTCTTTGCTAGTGCGGCATTATCGATAGGATCTTTATTAAATATGCGCTCCAAGGTTTGTTTACTCGAACTGCCTATTAATATGCCTGCAAGTAGCCCAGCAACAACGTCGACAATACTTCTTGACAAATATTGATAAGCCTCATGTATAAAGCTTTTTCGTCTGATCTAATCGTCACTACATTTTTCATGTTTGCGGACAAAGGCTGTTTGAGAAGCTAAAGATCGTATTAGAGAGAAGTGGGATAGCTCTTTAAATTTTATTCACAGAGATTTTTTAGATTCTTCCACACTGCTTTTTCGAGTTATAGAGTTATAGGTGGTGTTTTTTGAGGCAGATAAGGTTCGTTAGTGATTTTGATTCTAGATATTTTCTGGATATGATTAATTTTACTTCTAAGACTGCAAGTTGATTGACTTAGATTATATTTTTGAACCTCAGAAACCCCATGGTTTCGAAGAAGTTGTGATCGTTGAGGTTCTAAGATGCCCTAAGAACTTTTCCTCCTTCGTTTCTTTTTATCATCTCAAGTTTTTTAGTGGCGAACTAGCCCTACTCCAGGTTGACTCGAAAATACTTAATGAATTAAAAATTACTACTAAATTTTAAGGGTTGGGTGTGAGTATGAATCCATAGTTGAGAAGATAGCGACTGTTACACTTCCGACCATACGAATCGCATACTTCCACTCCTTATTATATGTCGCAAAGACTTTCAATAGCGAAACCTTTTTCTTCCTGCAAATAGTTCCATGAGCACTGTTTGGGTAATCGGTGGTTCAACATGTCTGCAAAAGGAGCTAAAATATCTGTTTTTACGCCGTCTATCACTACTCCGAACATGCGGCTACCCACTATTGTGCGGGCCCAACAAAACTACTTGAAAGAATATGCATTAAATGCCGAAGAACAGAGACGTACTCGATCGTAGTCACGTTTGAGGTCAACTACTTTTTAGTGAATCTGCATGAGTAAAGGAGACCCTAGCAATTAAGTCAGCTACTAGGTCGAGTAATTGATAGGGAAATCACTGAGTTACTGTGGCAACAGTTTCAGATAGAACTGCCATTGAGAGTCAGGCATCCTTGAGTGCTGCATCAGAAAAATAGCCATGAAGGTGTGTTTGGGTGACGAAAGCTCAGCGTTGTCATTTATAACTTATCGTGAGATGGGGTCTTCTTTGCACATCTACAGAGTAATCAGGCACTCTTTTGGAATAAAAACTACTCGTTCGCGTTTCTACATTAGCCAACTGCACCTTGATGGATCGAGTAGAAATCACACCTCGATAGCTAGGATTTATGTAAGCTAGTTTCAAAGAATCGTAACGGGCTCCTCTAGTAATTAGCCATTAGTGCAGTTTATCTAAATCTGAGGCTTCCTGAGGAGACAGGCTCGTGTTTTACATCAAGATTTTATAATCTACTATAATAAACTATAGCAAATTTTATGTTAAATAGACACTAAAAAATCACATTAATGTCTGAAATTGCAGAAAAAAGATTAAATCTATCAAAAAAAGGCTGGAATTAATAACTATACATAAACGGTTAGAAAAGATAATTTTCAATCATAGGTTTAATTGAGTAATCGAGTTAGGCTGCTTTTTTGTTTATTTTTATAGTATTGTAGCTAGTCTTGCAATTCTTTGAAGTCTTCTTGCAGCATTCTGAGTTAGTCCTGCAGGTCTTGTTGATTTTCCCTAGAAGATATTGCATCTTATCTCAAGTCTTAATTTTATTTTCTCAAGTAAAAGTTAGCCTCTTAAAGTTCATTAATTTTGCCTCCGTAGCTTTCCATTTCGGTTTACAAATTACGGATCAGGGCTTCCTTGTTAGCTTTGTATTTTCGGAACTCGAACTGTACTCCGTTGTCTTGTGTTTGGTTGCGCTGACCCGCCTATTCTGCTTAGCTAAGCCTGGTTTTGAGCAGCTATTTCTAGAACTTGAGTTGGTCGTATTGCTCCTTGGAGGGTCGGAGACCTATCTCTGCAATTTCTTTGGACATCTCTTATATACCTTCTTAGTATTTGCTCATTTTGATGGAGTATTATTAATACAATCTCTGATAGTTTCGGTTAGCCTCTTCTATCTTTTTCTAAGATTAACGCAGTTCTTCTTTTACTTTATCACAATCAGTCTGAAGTACTGCAGCCTCGTTTGTTTTTATTTCTAGCTCAGTGCATTTGTCGTTGTATTAGCACTGCCTAGCCTTTTTGTACTTATCAAATGCATTTTTTACATCCCTCAGCTCACTTTCAGCACTCATTCTGCCTCGCTCGCTTTCTCTGTTGTCCATTCGTAAAGATGAAATTAGTTTTTACTTTTAATCGCAAGTAGTTTTATTAGCACGCATGGCCTCAGCCACTTTTAAGTTATGCTAGTTGAGCTAAGCAAACTAGCGTTCATAGTTGACCATTATGTCCTTCATCTACTGGGTCACTCTTTGGATCTCATAGTCTAGCTGATCGTTAGCCCGTTTCAGTTAACTGCACTCATCATTATAAAGTGCGATCTGATTTTTAAGTTCGATGATCACTGAATCCTTTTGTTAAGAACGACTACGAGCCTGGTTGACCTCTTCTTGCATGCCCTGTATCTTGATGTTTGATTTAGATATTGCTAAAGACGCATTTTTATTGGCTTCCATGAGCTATTCATGGCCCCTTACAATCTCTATTTAAAGCTCGTGTATTTTCTTCATCAACTTTTTGCGGGTCTAATTCATGTCTTGTCTTTCTTTTTCATGTTTTAACGATTAATCCTACAGTCTATGATTGCGTTGCATAGTATTCTCTAGGCTCCCCTGCACTCTGCCCATTTATGCGCTCTGAGCAGCGGCTCCTTCTTCTAAATTGAGATATTTGTCTGCTAGTTCTGTGATTTAATTGTCTTTGTTCTTGCTGATTTAGATAGCTTAATCAAATTTTTCCTTTAAAGTAAGTATTTCCAGCTCAGCCTCCTCTTCGTATTTGCGATACTACAACTTTAGCTTATTTATTTTGTTGTTAAGCTCTTGGATGCTCTCTTATCGCGCTTATATTTGCATTTCGAGATCTCCAGTCCTTGCTTATGCTTATTCACTGCGAATCTGTGCATTTTATAGTTAGTGAAGAGTGTTGGTTAGAGTAGTTTCTTTCTACATAAGTTCAGCCAAAATTTCTTATAGCTTTTCTTCGTCTTATTTTCTCTGTGCCTGATTCTATAATGATTTTTGCTATAATTCGTAATTTAGTTGTTAGATTTGAGAGTTAAGCCGATCTATGTCTGCCTAAAGCTGCTGCAGAGTACTGATTAACCTTTAAACGTTGCTTTTTTCTTACTAAACGGCAGTCACTAATTCTTAATTTTGTTTTTTCAGCTACTAAATCAACAGTTAGTCTTGATGATTAGTGTTTTCTTGAGTATTATTGATTTCTCTGCTGTCAGCTATTTTTCCCAGACTCCAGCTCTTATTCTATGCTGGTTCGCTTTCTTCTGATATTTTTATAATTTGTTGCTGACTGTGATTTTAATTTTTAATTTGCTACAGTTATTTTGTTAGTTTATGTACTTAACTTAGTAGCTGATCTCTCTCAATTACTGTGCGCTCATACTACATCAGTAGCTACTGATGACTGCTAGCCAGTGACTAGTGATTCTAGTTCAGCATTTTTTTTGAGCTTGACAGTTCCTTCATTTTAGCCAGATCAAGATCTTTCTCGGAGGGAATATGGATCACTTCGATTGTGGACGGCTCCATGGGCTCAGCTAGATTCTATACTTCCACTATCTATGCTTACTAGTGAGGTATTTTTGAGTCTTAGGCTATGCTAGGCAGGGGTGAATCCTCAACTGAAGGTCCACGACTTATTATCGGAGCTTGTACTGGCTTGATGTTTCTACTATTTTATCTAGCTTGGGCTTCTTCGTTCATCTGAGTAAGCAACTGACACTTTGATTATAGTTCCTTTTCGGCCTCAACTAGCTTGGCCAGCTATAACCTTAATTTAATGAGTTACTGTTAAGCATTATGTAGTTCCTGCTTTGCAGCTGCCTTGTGTATATTGGCTATGCTTTTCTCTTATGCAATCGCTATGATTTATAAAGCTTTTGCATGCAATTGCGATTGTAGAGTCATATTTTCGGCCTGATAGTACTTATTTTCCTTGCTTAACTTCTAGTTTTCCTCGCCCAGAATGCGAACTCGCTATTGAATCATTAATAAATCAGTCTAATACTTTTTTATTTGCTACTGCTTGTCCTAGATGCGTCGACTCAGTTACACTTTTTGCCTGTATTTGTCATCTTAAACTCTTTATAATGCACCCTGCACTTACTTAAGTACTTTTATCTATTTATTCATGGCTTCTTTTTAAACAGTTGCTAGGGCAATTTGTTCTTCCAGTCCATTAAACTGTTCACCGATGTCCATCATATTCTTTTACAGCTACAGGTTGACGTCGCGGTACATGACTAGTTGTTCATTAAGTTATGCAAACTGTTGCTGGTAGTTGGCAGTTGTGATATCTAGGGAAGTCTTAAGTGTTTGATACACTTTGTTTAGCTCTTCGTGAGCATTATTAAGGAAATT
>Ga0169931_10015577_pt1 | contig 10161 bp, 1 predicted proteins | sample Kivu_15m_20L_FD_129675 | JGI IMG/M metagenome (GOLD analysis project Ga0169931, IMG submission 129675) | Freshwater microbial communities from Lake Kivu, Western Province, Rwanda to study Microbial Dark Matter (Phase II) - Kivu_15m_20L... | ecosystem: Environmental > Aquatic > Freshwater > Lake ... | reverse complement strand
TTTAACTTCTCTTAAAGAAGAAATCATTGAAATACCTAAAAAGCAATCTGTAAGTAATGAAATGACAGGAACGTTTTCTTTGAAAGTTACTGATAATAAAGACGAAAAGAATTTCTATGTCACCCCTGATATAGATATAACTAAATTTTCTAGGGATTTATTGAATTCAAATCTAAATGATATTCCCTTGTTAACTAATCAGATATACACATTTCATGAAGGAACTTATGAAGATTTTATATTTTATTTCCGATATTCTCAATACACTGATGTTACTATTTCTGTCAATAAGAATTCACTCCTTGGTGGCGTAAAAAACAAACCTAATATAGAAATTTCTGATTTTGTTGAAGAAGAAAATAAGAATAATATCTTCTTATTACCGATTCCTCCAGATTTTCTTTATGTTAAAAGTAAAATAAATTTTAATTCTTTTAGACACTGTTCCTCAAATTAGAGTTACTTCAAATGGATTTGAATCAGTTTGCCTTCACGAAAAATGTAATTATGAACTTCAAAGCGCAGACGAGCAGCCTACTATTACAGCATATACAATTTCTACATCTGATTTAACAATCACTGTGACTCTAGATAGACTATTTTCAGATACTGCTGTAGTACCAATAATTAGTTTTGGACCAAATGCTTGCCAAAATCCTGTTAGTCTGGATGAATCCACATTCACATATTCATGTATTCTTTCTGAACCGCTAATTGGAGGTAAATATAAAGTTTCTGTTAGCACTCAACTTGGAAGCCTGAATTCTATTAGTGATTCTTTAGCAAATTTTCCGATTACTATCACATCAGTAATTCCAGCCACAGTTTCTTCTTTTGGCGGTGATTTAATTTCTATTAAGGGCACATGTTTTCCTTCAAATAACGCTGAAGGACTTATTATAAAAACAGGAAATGCTCAATGTCTCATTAAATCTGTTAATAATACTGAAATCCAATGTGTAGTTGGTAAGAAGATAAATGAAGATCCTTTAACGCTTTCTTACAAGGAAGTCTCCACGACAGTAGATAGTTCTCTATTTCAGTATGATGATGTCAACACTTCTCCGCCAGTTATTCTTTCAATCACCCCAGCAAGCATTTCACCAGGGGAAAAAAAAACATTAAGAATCTTATTCGATAGGGACATTACTTCTTATTCTTCTGGTCTAAGTAACATTTCTGCGAAATTAATTCACAAAACGAAGGCAAATTATGAAATAAGAATGAATCCTTTAGAAATTAACACAGATACACTTAGTGTGAGATACGGAGGTGCGCAAATGGGAGAGTATCTAGTCTATCTAAAATTAGATGAAAACACATCTGCAAATAATGACATAAATTTCATAGTAACATTTGAAATAACAGATATTTCTATTAAAGAAGGATCGCTTAATGGAGGAACATTTATAACGATTTCAGGAAATAATTTCTTATCAACGCAGCTTAATCAAGTCGTTTATATTGGAAATACTCCATGCAACTATGTATCTAATACTGAATCTTCAATAGAATGTATAACTTCGCCACCGAAATCAACCACTCCTACTGAACTTTTTGTTGAAATAGTGATAGAACAAATGATACAATTTGCTTCTATTTGTAAAATAGATTCTGGACAGGGCTGTGTGTTCAAGTATACTAATGAAAAGACGTCCCATCTTAACAGTGTTTTAAGTAAAAATTCTGATTCTGTGTTTTTACTCGATTATGAAATAGAAATTAACGGTTCAAATTTTAATTTTAAAAATGATCCTACTATTTTAAAATTTTCTTGGGGTGAAATAACTGTTGTTAGCTTTTCTGATTCTAAAATCACTGGAACTATTTCTAAGATAGATAAATATGGAATTTTCAAGTTTGAATTTAAAGACGATTACGGTTTAGCTATTCATGAGCCTCTTATTACAAATTCTGAGCAAGCAGATAATTCTATTTTAATTTTCATTAAAAAAACACCAATTATAATTAATTCTATAAGTACTTCTTCAATAGGGGAATTTGGAGCAATTTTCAAATTTTACACTGCATCTGAAGATTTTCTTGAATATAAAAATACCTCGGGAACTCTTTTAAACGAGGTTTCAATTTGTGGCATAAATTGCAAAGTTTTAGAAAAGAATTTATTGTCTGACGATTTAAATAATTTTCAATGCATTATAGATACCCAAACTTCAACTTCTACATTTAATGACTGTGAAATCAATTTAAAATATTACTTAGATACAATATCAATACCTACCTCGAGTATTTCAGTATCAGCATCTAGTGCAAATAATATAGAAATAGAAAAAATTATGATTGATGACATTGATGTGACTGATAGCAATTTTACAATTAATGATTCGTCAAAGTTTGTACTTAAAATTGTTTTGAATTCTTCTAATACCAGTTTTACCGATTTAAAACTAATTTGGGAGAGTAAACAAAAATTAGATGCCAGCTCGGATGTTGTAGCTGATGGATCTGACAAAGTCATCTATAAATTTGAACTTACTAATGGATTACCTGCAGGAATTACTTCATGCGCAGTTTTAAGTGAATCAATGGGATTCCTCAAGCCTCCTGCAACGCTATCTGTTTTAAACTCCTTTGCCAAAAACACCTCCTATTTCAAGCTTAAAATTAATGCAAAATTAGATGAATACACCTCTTCTACTTCTATAAATTCTTCTTTCTTCGGAGGTGTTTCAGTTACTTTAAAAGGAAAAAATCTTAATAGATCAATTACTTCCGGTTCTGAATTACCAACGATTTCTTCTCACAGCTTCCAAAAAATTTATGTTTGTGACATTCTTGCAAAAGTGGAAGAATTTTCGTCATCTCATATCCAATTTTTAACTCCTCCTATATTGAATTATGATTTGTTTTTCAATAAGAAAATATTGACTGAAAACCATTCGAATATCCTAAATGATGAAACATATTCAAACATAGTGGAGGATAGTATTTCTCCAGCGGTAACTAATAAATCGATTCTATATGATAATAATCCTTTCACTTCACTTAAAACCACGACAAGTACTTTGATTGGAATTAAAATAAAGTCAAGTGCTAATCCTAAATTCAAAATACTTTTAAAAAAAATAAGCATTATCATAGGGCAAACTGCAAAACCTGATGATTTTGCTAATGCGTATGTAGAAGGAAGTAATGATGGTTCAAATTGGATTAAACTTTCTGACTTGCCTACAAACCTTCTTCCACAATGGACATCTATTCATTTATATAAAAATGAGGACAATGCACCTTTCTCTCATATAAGACTAGCGACAAAGGCAACGAGCTCTATCGCAGAAATAAGATTTTATGGTAATGTTGTTTATCAAACTACCGAAAAATCTGAAACTTGTAATATTAGAATTCTAGATGATTTCAACAATATTACTATACAAAATTTAAATGTTCTTTATGACATCGATAAGACGTATTTTATAAAATCTATAACCCCTGAATTCGGCCCATCAGTTGGAGGAACAGCTGTTACTTTTAATTTACATGACACAAATACTTTGGATGTTAGCGACACGGTTTCAATTAAAATTTTCGGACAATCAATAATATCGCCAATTAATATTAATACTAATAGTTTAGAATCTACTATCATAAAAAGAGACGATACTTTATATGATTCAACAAGCCCTCTTGTTATAAAAATTAATTCGATAGGACACGTATATTGTGATATACATTTCAGGTATCAAGACAGATGGTCAGATTCAGAAACATGGGGAGGTGAATTTATTCCTATAGACGGCGAGACGGCCTATATCAAGAACACAGATGTTATTCTTGATGTTGCTAATGTAAATTTAAACACCTTGATAATTGAGAATGGTTCATTGACTGTCGAAGATAATCAAGATTATAATTTAACTGCCAGAGTAATTTTAGTAAAATCAGGAAAATTTGAAATAGGCAAAGAAGATACACCTTTCCAAAATAAATTCATATTAACTTTGAAATCTAATAGATCAGATCCATCCATCCCTATTTTCGGAAATAAAGTTCTTGCCATATTGGAAGGACAATTAGAAATCCATGGCAAACCCAAAACCCCAAATTTCACTTTTTTAACTAAAACTCATAATTCTGGACTAAGTGTCATTACGGTTAGGGGCCCTGTTTCTAATTGGCAAGTTGGAGATGAAATAGTTATAGCTAGTTCTAACACTACACCATACGAATCTGAGTTAAGAAAGATAATAGCAATATCAAATTCTGATTCTGATGAAGTTTCAATAACTTTAAATCAATCTCTAAAATATACTCATTATGGAGTAATAGAAAAATACGGAGAAAATGATGAAATTGACATGAGAGCGGAAGTTGCTAACTTAACAAGAAATATTGTAATACAAGGAGATGAAACATCAGCAGAATCACAATATGGTGCTCACGTAATGCTAACAGCGATGAAAATGGATATGAACACTGAGTCAAGTATTGAAACGTCTGGTAAAATTTCTTATGTAGAAGTTAGAAGAGCAGGTCAAGCATTTCAATTAGGAAGGTATCCTATACATTTTCATATGATTGGTGATGTTTCAGGATCATATGTAAAAGGTTGCTCTATTCATGATACATATAACAGAGCTTTAACTATACATGCAGTCAATAATTTCTTGGTTGAATCAAATGTAGCCTATAATACTATGGGGCATACCTTCTTTATTGAAGACGCAGTAGAAATAAATAACACAATAAAGAATAATATAGGTATTCTTACAAGAAAGTCAACATCTCTTTTAAATGCAGATATGCATCCCGCAACTTTCTGGATCACCAATCCGAATAATTTTGTAGAGGGTAATCATGCTGTAGGGTCAGAGTTTTATGGATTTTGGATGGATATTCCTGAATCATATACAGGATTAAATAGAAATATAAAAGGCTGTCCAAGAGATTTACCCTTAGGAAGTTTCAAAGATAATGTTAGTCATTCGAATTTACACTATGGAATCAGAATTTTTCCTAAATTTACTCCTAAAAGTAAAACTTGTGCAAATATCGATGGAACTATTGTTACTTCGGTTAAAGCTGTTTTTCAAAATCTAACATCATATGCTAATGGTAAAAAAGGTTTAGTCACTGAGATTATAGGAAACGTCATTTTTGAGAATATTAAATCGGCCGATAATAGCCAATCAGGTTTAGAAGTATCCCAATTAGATTCTTTTCCAGAAGGAATGGCTGGATTCAAAAATTGTGTCATCATAGGAAAATCACAAAATCCTGTTGTAATGAAAAATAATTTCAACACATCTGGAATAGTCACCCCAAGAAATGATAAATTTATGGTTGAAGATATAAGATTTTATTCGTTTGATGGTCTTAAGTTATTTGCATCGTGTTCTAGATGTGAAGTTTCACCTGCAAGTACAGATTCCGGAGGAAGAACGATATTCTTCAGACAAATTAAAAGTGATGATACTGAAAGTAAGAAAGTATATTGGACAATTCCTAGACCAGCAATTTTCAGAGATCTTGATGGAACTCTAACAGGTTCAAGTGGCCCAGCTTGGGTATCTCCATATTTTGTTCATAATGAGGTTCCTCAATGTAAAAGAGATGAAAAATGGGATGACGGATTAATATGTGATAACTCGGTGCAAGTCAGAAGATTAGCTTTCAGTGAAAGTCAGCCATCAAATATATTTGCTGGTCAACCCCTTAGAATCTTGAGATTAATCGATAAGTTAGAAAATATTGATAAAAGCCTTTTGGATGATTTTAATTCATTTTCAGAAATTAAATTTAAAGAAGACAAAGATCCAAGCAATGGATGGGTTGCCCCTTTTGTAACTGGATATAATTATTTACTAAGCTTCGGAAGACTCGGTATCGATTTCGATTCCTTGGCCTTTGAAAGATCATTTATTTGGGAAGAAAATGACAGCCCCATAAATCTTGTTTTTAATTATACACTAAGAAGAGATGAATTCAATATTTTTGGAACAGACAATGTTGGAAATTCATATAAAATCACCAATACAACTGACTTGAACACAATAAATAAGGGCTATTCAACTCAAAACAATGATGTCGAATATGGAAAATTTTTCAACGATATTGAGGGAAGCAAACTTTATGTTAGAGTTAATGCTTATAACCCCAACAAATTAAAAAATCTTAAATTAAAAATAGTGGCTACCCAATGCTACAATAATGATTGCGGAAAACCTCCTGAACCTCCAGTAATTCCACCTGAAGATAAAGAAAGAAAATGGTCGGACACCTCTAATTGGCCAAATAATGAATTACCTGCTGAAGGACAAGAAGTCGAAATTAAATCTGAGTGGACTATGATTCTTGATGTTTCAACTCCTAAATTGGCAAAAATAACTATAAATGGAGTTCTTGTTTGGGATAAAACCAAGAATAACATAGAATTAAAGGCGGATAATATTCTTAATTACGGAAAATTAGTTATTGGAAAAATTGACGAGCCTTTTACAAATAAAGCTAAAATTTCATTGTCAGGAATCAAATTTTCTCCCAATATTGCTTTATCTAATGATTTACGATTAACAAACAACGCTTTAGTAAATATTGGAGAAATAAACATTTTCGGACAAGACCGAGGACCTTATGTATCAAGATTATTGATCTCAGTATTAAAAGGAGATTCTAAAATGGTTATAGCCAAGAATTTGAAGTGGCTCAAAGATGATAAGATTGTTTTAACTACAACTACTCATGATCCATCACAAACAGAATTTTTAACCGTAATTTCTTATGATGAACTAACTGGAGAATTGATTTTCTCTCCTTCACTTAAATATAATCATTTCGGATCAACTGTACCAACCTTAATTTCAGACAACCCATTGAATCCTAAAATAAATTTAGATGAAAGAGCTGAAGTTTATATGCTTACAAGAAATATCGAAATATCAGGATCACAAAGTTCATGGTCTTGCAATATAATGACAACAACTTTCGCTTCTGATAATTATGTTTATTATGGTAAAACTAATATTTTACATACCCAAATAAGAAATTGTGGACAAACTGACACTGGCTTTTCAGCTCTTCAATTTTTAAATAAAACAAATAAAGAGAATTCTGATTATTTAGAAGGATTATCTTTTTATGATAATCCATATAACGGAATCAAAGTAGATAACAGCAATAACATAATTTTCAAAAATATAATCCTATATAATAACAAACAGTATGGAATACATGTAGTCAGTTCTGACAGAATAAAATTGGAAAATGTAAGCGTAGTATATTTGATGAAAAGAGAAGTTACTCCTGCAATAAATGTAAATAATTTTATAGACACCAACTCATGCTTTTCGATTTGTATTGAAGGAAGAACTTGTTCAGACATCGAACTTATTAACACTACTTGTGCAGGCTCAGAATTTTTCGGTTATATTATTGATTCTTTTGATTGTGTTATAAACCTAGAAGCGAATAACAATTATCAATTTGCATACGCCACTGCTTTTGGATTTTTAATGATGAATAGGAAAAACAGAAGTTGTATGAAAGCTGGAAATGTCGTTTCATATAACAATAAAGCAGGTTATGTTTCTTTTGTCCCTTCGCTTCTTACAATTCATGAAAACATTATTTCATCCAACAATATGTTAGGTGTTGTAATTTTGAATGGATCATCAACTCCAAATTCTCGAAATATTTTAAGAAGAGCTCTAATTTTAGGACAAAACAAAGAAAATCCGATATGTTTGGATACCAGATTATGTGAAAAAGGAGAATCTTGTGAAAGACAAATTGGATTTTTGCTAGCATTAACTGCAGAATCTGGTGGAGCTTCGATTCCTATAGATAAAATGAATTTCCCTATGTGGAAACCTATGGCAGATTCAGCCTATGGGTCATTTTTCGACGGCTATGATGTTTCTTTTGTAAATTTTGAAGACCAGTGCGAGTATCCTCAATTCGTTTTTAATTCTAATCCGTTTGATTCAGATATGAGTTCCATCCACAATTTTAGACAAGTAGTATTATCAAGAGTATTAGAAGAAAATATAGTATACTTCGAATTGCCCAAAAATTCGTGGATAGGAGATCCCTGTGGAAATTTCCCATGCACTGGACCAAATAATATTCTATTAACATTTTCAAGTTTTGCTTCAAGTAAGGAAGAGTTCAAGGATGATGATATTATAATAAATTCGAAATGGAACGGAGCTCTAAAAAAATACGTAAGGACAAACGAATCTCGGCCAAAATTGAATTATGTCGACGGTATAGAATTAATTCCATCATATCAAGTAAAAAATATGAAATTTTGCGAGAATTTGACAAATGGAAATGCATTATTGTGCCAGCCAACAAGAAAATTAGGAAAACTTTTATTCGAACATCTAGATGCTGAGGCTGAAACTAGAAATTTAACCCCAATAAAGATTACTTCACAGGATCCAAGTGATGCTTTTGAAAATGTTATTAATACTTTTCAAGATCATGGATGCGAATTTGGGTACCCTAATTTCACAAGGACTCCAAGATTTCCATCAATTATCCAATTGGATAGAAATTATGTTATTCAGTTCACATCTACTAATCCTGAAAAAGTTAAATTTCATTTATTAGATAGCTCTTGGGACAATAAAATGTTTACTTTTGATCAATATATTTCGAGTACTGAAAATAATACTATCTCAGGTGTTGGAATAAAGATACAATACTCTTCTCCAAAGACTGTATTAGTTTATGACCTTAAGACAAACACTGAGATTAAGTCTAAGCAATATAAGGAAGGCGAAGTGTTCAACGAAACTACATGTGGAGCAAGCAAATGGACACCTGTACAAAATACACTTGAGTTTTATATTACAAATTCACCAAATTGCGAGATCTTCTTGAACAGTGTCAATTCTATACAACTCTCATTGAGATTGAATCTTACTGTAGAGGAATTTTATAGCAAGGATAGTGCAAATAGTTTAGTTTATAACATAGCTGCAGTTTTAGGAATACCACCAGAACAAATCAGAATAACAGGTGTGAGAAAGGGATCGGCTATTATTGAGATGCAAATTTTGGAAACTATTCCTACAGTAGACAAAACGAATGATGGTCAAGTGGTAATTAATACGGATACACCTAAATTGAAACTTAATGATGCGTTGAGTACTATAGTCGATCAAGTAAAGTCAGGAGCAATTGAATTGCCTGCCCCCGTTCTGTCGATTTCTGCTAAAATTTCTATTGTTGAAGCTACTGAGGAGAATCCCAAACCAGATGATTCTAACAATCAAGATAATAAAGAAGATGATGTCGTTATAATTATAACTCCAGATAATGAAGACGATAAAAAAGAAGATGAAGAAGAAACCTATCCAATCTCTATCAAGAAGAATGAGAGTTATATCAAATATATGTTGATCATAATATTCGTAGGTTTAGGATTAATATTGATTGGATTCGGAATATATTTGTATGTTTCGAAAGTAGCCAAAAAGAATAAAATACATATGAACACAAAATGTGAAATTAAGGAAGGAAATTTATATCAGAAAGAAGTAAATAAGGTTGAAATTATTCCTTTCAACAGAGATGCTCTTGAGACTCCAACACGCAAAGACAATATTATAAGTGAAAGAGGAATTTTACAAGTTTAATATTTTGGAATTTATTAGCATTAAATTAGATATCAATTATTTAGAATATAAATTTTAGTATAAAAAATTCAAAATTTAATAATAAAAATTATTTTGCTATTGTATAAGAAAAGAACAATTATAATTTTTATCTGAGTGTTTGATTATATAAATACTACTTCCTTAAGATGTCATTTAATTATACGAATTTATATTTTTCACCAATTTATGATTATTTATCTGCTAAAAATCGCGGCTATTTTTTCCTTAAAATCAAATAAAATTTACCTTTCTTTTCCTTCCATATACTCTTAGCTTAAAATTTATTTTTCATTTGTAAACATCAAGAGTTCATAAAGATTTGATCTTTAGAAATACGAAAAGGAAATGAAATTTCAATTATAAAAGAAATTACAATTATAGCTTCTTTAAAATAAATAATTTAAATTAATAAACATCATTCAATAATAAAATTTAATATTATTTGGGGATTGGGGATTGGGGATTGGGGATTGGGGATTGGCCAATTCGCAATCCCCAATCCCCAATCCCCAATCCCCATTGTGTCAAATAATATTAA
>Ga0169931_10015576_pt1 | contig 10162 bp, 16 predicted proteins | sample Kivu_15m_20L_FD_129675 | JGI IMG/M metagenome (GOLD analysis project Ga0169931, IMG submission 129675) | Freshwater microbial communities from Lake Kivu, Western Province, Rwanda to study Microbial Dark Matter (Phase II) - Kivu_15m_20L... | ecosystem: Environmental > Aquatic > Freshwater > Lake... | reverse complement strand
GCCGCATAAGAGCAGAGCATCAGTAGTATAGTTTTCATTTGAATGTCTCCTTGCGCTTAAGACGAGTGATCTTCAGCGCCGTCGTATTGTGATTCGCGCGGCGACCACATTTCAGCCCAGCATTTTGGGTGGGTGCCGCTTATCAATTGCTCACGCATTTCCAGACTTAGGCCGGGAAATGCTTCTTGCATCAAGGCGCCTTTTTCGTACAACGCCTTGCCTGTATTGTATTCGTCGTATGTCATCTCGACGTGACCGTCTTGATTACAATGAATGCACGTTTTTGTTTGAACTTTTATCATCATGTTCGTTCCTTTCAGTCGAAATCATGGTTGACAGGTATTCTTACTCTGCATTTGTACTTGTTGTCCCTTTTTTTCTTGCTCAGTATCGTCTTTGCGCGCAGACGATTGCCGTCTTTGAACGTCTGTTTGTCGACGTCGCTCCATTTCATTACCGGTATTTTCATTTTTACTCCTTGTAGTGGTTCTAATCGAAAAAAATACCAAGGAAGGGCCACCCAATTGGTGCAACCAAACCAAAGGGTGACCCTTCCGCCTAGGAGGAGGCAAACTTGTTACTTAGCCCAGGGTGAATTTTTCGCTCTTTCAATTGCTTCTTCGTGAGAGCATCTATGGTAGCTGCGCTCCATGATGTATTCTCTTGCTTGATCTCTCGTCAAACCTTCTTCTTGGATCAGACGCGTGATCATGTCTTCAGTCCGTTTTTTGTTCGAATCCATTTTTCACCGCCAACTTTCGTCTTTGATTATTGCATGGATTTCTTGTTTCGGCGCTATGACCGTGTCCCCGACCGGGCTCGTCCATATCACCAGTTCCGCTATCAGCTTCTCGGCTTTTAGCATCCGTGTGTTCGCGTCTTCCAACAATTCTTGTGCGTGGTTGAACGCGGTTTGCTTTGCTGTTGTCATTTGTTTCTCCTTTTTTGTGGAAGCATATCGATACAACATTTTTCCTGCATATGCCAGACAGTACTATTAGGTCGCCTTTGTATCAATGGCCAAGCTATCATATTTAAAGTGCCATAGCAGGCACTATTTTTGGTAACTGACCCTTTTTTTTCGAGCGGTTCTAACGGTAAAAAAAATGGTTCTAACGGTAAAAAAATATCCACAACCCGCACGCATCGCATTGGTTCCCGTCGGAAACTTTCAATGCGTGCGCACGGATTGCTTGAGTCAAGTTGATGATTTCTCATCTTTCCCAGTATCGCACAGACTGCTTGTGGCAGACTTGACCTGCCCAACGGCTAAGCTCATTGGTCGCGCCCAATGTAACTTCCGTACTGCTCAAATCTCTAAAAAGAAAAGGGGGAACCCCCGTAGGCGCCAGAATGGCACCCACGGGGGGAAACGCAGAACCGACTCGCGTCGTCAGAAGGGTTCGTCTGAACCCAACTCCAACTTGGCGGTCGCTTCACGGGCCTGCTTGGCAAGCATCGCCGCAGCGAACTTCTTGCCGGCTTCCGTTACGACGACCTGGCCCTGAGCCGGAAGAGGCTCGGAATCCGGTGCGTCGAATGTCGCATCGCCACCCCAGAAGACCTGCTTCTTGGGGAACTTCAACGCGATGACTTCACCAAGGTGGTTGGTGTAGTCGGTCTCGGTCTTGCCAAGGCTGACAGAACCGAAAGTGACCCGCATGCCCGCAACGACACCCGCAACGAGCGCGTTGGCAATCCAAGCGCTGTAGCGAATCTCGTCGGTTGTGTCGAGGCTGCGAAGCCCGACCTTGGTGGCCTTTGGGCCGGGGGTGCTGAGCCCCACGACGGCAAAGGTATTCTTTTGAGTAGACACTATGTGTCTCCTTTCGTTAGTTGCGAGGATGGCAAGTCGCCATCCCCTTTTTTTTCCCGGCAAGACCCGTGATGGGACTCGCCGCAGAAACCCTTATTTTGAACGAACCAAACCGACCATCGGGGTTCGTCCACGGAACTTGTTTAGAAGCCTGACAGGCTCTACAAGTCCGCCCCGCGTGTTTAGAAGCAAATCAATGTTTATAATTATTGATTGATTACCAAACGGGTATATGCCCTGATAAACCAATCAATCGGCAGATGCTCCAAGGACGGATCGATGGCAAACAACCATGCATCCCAGTTCCTGAGCGGCTTGTGCCTCTTGGCAATTATGCCCTGATGGTACATCCTCAGAACTTTGCGGTCAGTGATTTCTTCACCGTAAAGCTCGTCCGACTTCTGGAGCATTGCGACCAATTTGCTGGCCCAATTCTTGTTGTCGGTATCGAGTTTCATGTTTTGGATAACGTTGAATTCGCCTGGAGCTTCCTTGATTTCCTGTGGAGTCCAGACTATGTTTGCAATAGCAGCAGGTTCGGATATGTCGTTATTGGCCCACGCCCGAAGTTCAGCGAAGACTTTGCGAACGATAGTTTCACGCTTCAGCATCAGCTGCATCATCGGTGATTCCGCTATGGTCTGTTCATGGCCGCTAAACTCATACTCTTTATTGATTGGCAAGGTTATTCTGGTCTTGTACCAATAATAATCGATCCTTGCGTCGTTATCAATCAACCAACGCTTGATGCGATTATAGTATTTAGCATTTGCCCTGTGAATCAAAGCCATATCTTCAGAATCTGCCAGGCCTTGTTGAACGGCATCAATAATCTTCTCATTTGATACCAGTTGACGCTTCAGGTAAGTGCCTGTGATGGCGTAGGTCAGCATCTTGGGCAATACGGTTGCGCCAGTACCACCAGGAAGTTGCTGCATCGAATTACGGACACGTTCTTCATCCTCTGGACCGAATTGACCAGAAACACAAAGCGCAGAAACACCCGGCAATTCATTGTACTCGTACTTGATTTTCCTGTCATTGATAAGATCACTGAGCTGAGGAACGACTGTCCTCAACCCTACTTCGTTGACAGTAGGTATTTCTCCATACTTGTGGAACGCATACTTGATTTCCTTGTCGGAAACCGGGATGCAGCTCCATTCACCGAAGTCATTTGGGTTGCGGACCAAGAACGCTTTGAGTGTGACTTCTCCGTTCTCATCAACGAATTGACGGATCATGATGTTGATTGTATCGTCAAGGTCGAAGCCACCATGATTGACGTAATTGTCGATGAAGAATTGATTCGGAACCACAAAGCAGTGCGTTTTGTGGTGGTAGAATGCCTTACCGTTGTCTTTGGGGAGTTTGTATCCGAAGATGCTCAAAGCCCCTCGAGTCATGATGTGGGCGCGATATGCATATGGAACCGGGAACCAATTACCGTTATTCGTTGCATTGAACGCGTCTCCATGCCTGACTGGTATGCCCCTTCTGTCAAGGACGCCAAACATCATGCCCAAGCCATTGGCCCTCAGGTGCATCAGCAATTGACTGACGCTGATGCCAAGCCCGGCTTCCTTCAGGCGCTTGCTCAATTGACTGATGCTCTTGATCAAGTTTGGACCGTGTTTGTTTACGTCGGAATCGTGCTCAATCAAACCAGTGTTGTCAACCAATGTTTGAATCCAATCAGGATCTTGATTGCCTTCTTGTTTGATTTGTGCGACCAACTCATTCAATGCGCTCTCCAAAGTGCCGAGCAACAATTCTGAGTCAACCAACCCAGTTACGTTGCGATATATCGACATTGTCAAATCATCGGATTTCAACGGCAGACGACCGTAGCTGGGTTCAATAGTTGCGAAATAGAACCCGTTGGATTTGAATTCAGGCTTTACGTTTGGCGTGAAAGTTCTGATATCATAACCACCCATCTGGTTGTCGGGCACCACGATGGCATTGCCTTTGATCAACCCGTGTGGAGTTATCACACGAATTTGAACCACAGTCATCCGGCCACGTTCGATCTCCTCGACTTTGCTGTTCTTCCAATCATCCGAAGCTGTGGGATTGTTCAGGAACATTTGCATTGCCGTTGAGTGGCTGATCGCACTGATGCCGTCGTACACTTTCTCGTCATTGCCCAACTTCTTCGGATCCATAATGTGGATCTTGAGCTCATCGCAATGAATGAAGGCACTGGTCATACGCACCAATTCTTGTGCACGCTTCGTGAATTTCTTGCTATTGCCAATCACGAATCCTGCATCAGTCAACGCATCCAACCAACCATCATTGCGTTTGAGCATCAGGTTGTACTGATGGGTTGCATTAGACCAACGAATAGTGACAAATTTATCATTAGTTGGGTCGTAGACGTCCAATGGACCTTCGACACCAACCTTGTCGTCCATAACACTGCGGACTTCAAGACGATATCCTTCCGGAAAGAAAATGTCCAACAAGGCGAAGCTGTAGACTCCATTGTCGAACTCCTCGATCACGATGTCCGCACCCTTGAGGGGCACGTTTGTTGCAACCCGGAACATGTCCGAGTTACCCTTCCTGATCATACCATGAAACATGGTCTTGACCTCCTTTTCTGTTGTTGCTTGTGGTTCCACTGTGCTACCTCCTGTGGTTGCTGTTTGTGGTGTTGGTTTCGGGTTCGAATCCATGGGCGGATCCTCCTTTGGTTGCTTGAACATTGGTACATTCATTGCTTTACCTCCTTGTTGATATCGATAATGTATGTTTTCTTGCCTATCTTCTTGCAGTAGGCATAGCATTGAGCAGTACCACGAGTAGTCGGGTTGTAAACCCAGACAATGTCGGCATGATCAACCATCCATTCGTTGCGATGGAAGTTTGAATGACGACCGTCAGGCCCATATATGCCAGGGCATACATAGACGATTTCAAGCGCTTTGGACAGAATTTCTTCTGCTTCAGCCATTCTGTCACGCTTGAGCAGACTGGTCTTACCCCAGTAATGCTTAATGTAACCAGAGCTGGGAATTGCCGCGGTAAACGGCACATCAGTCATGATTGCAGCACGTGCGAGTGCTTCATCAAAGCCTTCTGCCATTCCGCTGATGACAATCAACTTGTCACCATGCTTTTCCTTTGCTTGCGTCAAAAGGCCCGCAAGATAATCACGGACCTTACGACGTTTATCCATATCCAGGATTAACTCACGAGAGCCAGTGCCTGCGATGATGAATTTTTCCATCTCTTTCTCCTTTTTTGTTGTGGGTTCTTCAACAGCCTTGTTCTCAACTGCTCGACTAACCTTGCAGCCTCGTCCTTGATTGGTGAAGTTTTGGATAAGTGGTTTGAGAGCAACTAAACTCTCAGCTTCCACCTCAAACTTTTCTCCATTATCGGAGAAAGTTATTATATATTTGTTTAAGGTTGCCATTATTACATATCCTCCTTGTTGTCGAACAGGCTTGGTTGGACCTTGTTGAATTCCCGGACCTTCTTTGCCTTCTTTTTCTTGCTGTTGAGTTTGTGATTCCTCAACTCGTTGCACTTCCTGCAGAGTACAGTGCCGCCGTTAAAGTGATGGTAGACACCTTCGCCTTTCCATACCCACTCTTTGCACCATGCGCAGAAAGTATTATCGTAGTTGTATTTCATGATTTACTCCCCTCCTAGAGAGTAGGACTAGAGGTCTTTCCTCTAACCATAAAAAAGAAACCCCCAGGAGCGTTAGCTCCCGGGGGAATCTTTTTGTTGTTGTTAATAGCGAGTAGGCCTTTACTCGGTATCAACTCTTAGAGAATGACCGTGTAGGTCTTCTCTACTTTGGTCTCGTACTTCATCGTCTCCTTGTTGAAGACGTTGATGTGCTTGACCTTGGTTGTTCCCGACAGGCGAGAACCTGGGTTGTTCGAGACGAACTCCTCAGCTTCTTCCTTGGTCGAGAAGGTCTGAACCGGGACAGGCTCGTGCCTGACCTTTTCGGTTTGGACCTTTGTTTGCACCTTGGCCGGAGCCTTGGTGTCTTCAACGAACGCCTTGTTCTGCATGTGGCAGAACTTGACGTCGTTGATTGTTGGATGCGTGCCCTTGCAGACAACGCATTTGATTGGTTTTGCCATGATTCCTCCTAGAAATCATGTGGTGGTAATACTTTGTTATGCGGGATTACCATTTTCCGCTCGCAGTCAAAGGCCTGACTACTTGTCATGTAAGATGACCCCATGACCAAAGGTTGGGTCTCGGACATTTAACGTCGATCCGATCAGACGGATTTTAAGCTTTCGCTCTAATCATAAAAAAAAACACCTTTTGAGAGTTCTTAATTGTCTCCTATCGCAACAATATTGCAGGTTACGCTTGCCCCTATTGGTGTGCGTTTCTTTAGCCAACAATGTTGGTCCCCTTGCTTTTTCTATCATATATTCCCTCTTCCTCCTTTTGAGAGTTCTTAAATGCTTCATGTCGCCATAAGTTTTCAGATTACGCTTGTTCCTATTGACGTGTATTTCTTTGGCCAACAACAACGTTGGTGCCCTTGCTTTTTGTCTCATATATTCCTCCTTTTCTTTACTCATTTAGTGGGAATCGAAAATCATTCCGAATCCTTTTTGATAGATTGTCTTTCATCCACTTAAGAATCTGTTTTTCCATATTGGGTTCAATATCTGCATTGTATTTACCCCGGAATTCATCAAGTACCATCTCACCTTGTCTGTAATGTATTCTGGCATGCCCGATCCATTCTTGGGTTTGTTTATTCTTGAATCCAAAGATAAAGCACTGCTTTTGAGCGACGAGTTCGGCGTAGTTTGTTCCAATACAGTTGTTCTGCTCGTTGCCCCATAAGTACAAGTCCTCAGTGGTTTTTGGCGCCACAAATATTACATCTGGTAGAATTTCTTTACCGTGAAATGAATTAATAACAGGAGTATTTTTCGTTGGTTTTATTTCACCCGAGTATTTTCTGGCCTCAGCTATAACGTAATCATGGATTTCAGTAACGCTCAATTTTTGTCGTTTGACTTGATTGATAACTGCCCTTTGAGCATTACGGTTAGGAATAGAGTTTAATGCAACAAGCGTATCAGAATATTCCCAAGTGTTTGAGCTTATAGCCATCCTGCTTCCATTTATTGCCTCTTGCATCTCTTGCATCATGATCTTGGTTACGCCAAACTTCTTATAAAACGTATTGTGTACTTTGATCATTTTGTCGATTTCATTCATGTTCCTGTTCTTGATAAATCCGTGCACTGTTGTCTCTGGGTCAACATGAAACGGCGTTGGCGGATACTCTGCAACAACCCATTTCAGTGTCAGCCCATCAAAGAACTCTCTGGGGAATAGTTTCAACATGCGAATTATTATAATTGCAGCTTGCAATTCCTCAAAGTGCTTGATTGTTTGAGCGCCGCCAAAAGCTTTCCTTGTCAAACCATTATTTTCAGTTTTGCCGTAAGCTTTATTAAACGCTTCTTTAATACTTTTTGTCTTACCAAAGTAATACAAATCACTTTGCGTGAATCCATACAATTGTCCATTACGCAAAATCTCAGTTGAATTGGCCCATTCAACCGATCCATCTTCCCGCGTCATATATTTTGGATAGCTTTCAGCTAGTTGAATAACTTTCTCTTGCGAATATATTTGCTCAAGTGCAATCAGAATGTGTTGATTTGCGGAGACGAGCCCATCCGAAAACACATTACGATTTGCCTTTATTGAATTAATTGAATGGCCCCAATGAACCTTCTTAGTTTTAGTGTCTTTAACAAGCAAGCGAACACCGTTCTCAGTTTCACTAACAATAGTTATTTCCTTATACTTACTTACGTGTGTATTGATATCAACATTGCGCCTTCCATTAGCTTTCTTGCCACCCACGTGCTCATTGATGTCCTTCAAAACATGATAGTTTGCAATACGGTTATATTGAACATACCATCCAGGTTTATTAACCTTTTCCATCATTCGAGCCTCGATCGCATAATGCCAAACGCCAAGTCGTGTTGTCGCAGAATGAATAACACAAACATAGTATCCAGATCCATCCCAATATTGAATTGGGCTCAATTGACGTATCTGAGCGGCTCGTTCGCGAATCGACTTGCTGAACTCCTCGACACGTGAAAAATCAGCATAACCAGTCGCGGTTTTCCAATACGGCATATTTTCCGTTAGTTTGTAAAGATACGCCAATTCTTCAACAAGTGCAAATGGAGTCATCGTATCCACTGGTCGATTGCTGATTTTGTATTCTGCGATTGAACCATCTTGAAGATGTACTCGAAAGATATCATTTCCTTCTTCCATTGTGAATCCTCCTTCTTCTTGTTGGGTTTTTGGGATCATTTCCATGGCTGTAACCTCCTCGGTTGTAACCTCGATGTTGTTATTGTTGTTGTTGATTTCATTATCTGCACTCATTGTGTTACCTCCTCATAATAGTTTTTGCCCGTTGCCTTACGATAACCTTCATTGATCAAGGCTCGTATTTGCTGTCTTGTAAGCTCGACTATTGGTTCCAATGGAAGTTCCATTATTCGAGCATTCTCTGCCCTGTGATGAGGGCAGTTGATTGACCTCAGGCAACGCTGAGTTCCAAGATCACCTTGGACCTCCACGTACCTGATCAGACCGCTCTTGGTCTGGTATTTCTTGCGTGGCTTTACACGACCGACGCACCGTGGTTTTGTACGCATGTTTCCTCCTTGTGAAAACATAGTTATGACTTTGCGCTTCCGATATCTGTCTTTAGTTTGTGTTTCTTTACATAATCAAAGTGATGTACGGAACAACACGCATTAAAATTGTAGGAATTTAATATCGTGGTGCATTCCGGCCATGCACATTTTCGTGGACCATCGCCATACTTTTCTTTACGGCGTCGTTCACGAAAGTATTCTGCTCGACTTACTTTGTCTTGCATTTCATTACCCCTTTCTTTATCTTTCATTTCATTACCCCTTTCTTGTTGTTTGTTTGATTTTACTTAAAGCTAGTGCCACACCTTGGCATCGACGACGACGATGCCATGGCTCTTCATTACTTCTGCATTTGCGTCTTCGTCTTCCATTGCATAAACAAAGTCGTATCGGTCTTTCAACATCTTAATTGCGGCTTCCTTCCAAACTGCGCTTTTGGTTCCTTCATATTTGCGAGTTCTGTGCATCATTACATCTACGTGTTCATAGACTCCAATCTCCTGCAACTTAGCAATCGTGTTCCCATAGCAGCTCTTACCCCTTGCTGTAACAATCACGATCTTGTAGCCCAATTCACTGTACTTCTTCACCAACTGAACTGCAAAATTATACTTTACTGCCTCAAGCGTTTCTTCTACCCATTCTGCATCCCGTTCGGCATTCCAGTTTTCAGTTATGCTTACCAAAGTGCCATCAATATCTACCAATACTGCCTTTTCTTTCATAATTACCTCCTTTTTATAATTCTTCATTATTTCCTCCCACAATAACTTTTATTATTCTTACTCCTAATACAACCACATTCTTCAAACCTTTCTTTAACCTTTTCATAATGCCTTTTATCTCCAATAACCCTCACATACTCCCTACCAATCAACCCCCCAATTAACCTACCTACACCCCAACACATATCACTTATCTCATCCAATATCTCTTCTTTATCCATTTTCTTAATTGCATTAATCAATTCAAACACTTCACCACTTCTTTCACCATTCTTCTTCTTTTCCATTCCAAACATATCCAACCATGCACTCTTAAATTCCCTTATACTCCAACACCCGCAAAACTCATAACTCCTTTTAACTCTTTTTACTTCTTCTTTCATTACCTTCTCCTTTCTTGTTGTTTGGTGAACAGGCCTTTTAACGACATGCCCAGGTCAATTACCTACTTGCCTTGTGGGAAATAAACAGTCTGTCCATGGCGAATCATTGTTGATCCACCATTGAACTGAATGACTGCATCTACCCTGTCTCGTTTGTCAATGCCACCTGTGCAGTTTGCATACTGCTCAAGGTTCCAGTACGTATCACCGTACACGGCTACCACACTGTCTGCCTCGCAGCTGACAGCGGGTGGGTTGACCAACTGGTTGATTCGAACAGCAATAAACACTGCCGAAACAACAACCATGATGACGATCAAAATCTTCTTCATGGCTTCTCCTTTCTTGCTTATGGTTTGTATTGCATACATAACTAGGCCCCTCCTTTGAGCCTTGACTAGAGGTCTTTCCTCTAGCCATAAAAAAGAAACCCCCAGGAGCGTTAGCCCCCAGGGGAATCTTTTGTATTATTATCCAACTTCAAAATAGCACAATGTTTCATCTTACTTAATCAAACTCTTCGAACTTCTGTTCCAGAAT
>Ga0169931_10015575_pt1 | contig 10162 bp, 12 predicted proteins | sample Kivu_15m_20L_FD_129675 | JGI IMG/M metagenome (GOLD analysis project Ga0169931, IMG submission 129675) | Freshwater microbial communities from Lake Kivu, Western Province, Rwanda to study Microbial Dark Matter (Phase II) - Kivu_15m_20L... | ecosystem: Environmental > Aquatic > Freshwater > Lake... | reverse complement strand
TTTCGCTGCCTTTTCAGTATTTTCTAGAGGTTTTTCATTTTTATCAGAAATTTTAGGAAACTTGTCAACTATCACAGAGACTTTGCGCTTTTCATTACTGCTTACTCTATCATTTAAGTTCAATACTAAATCATTTGTAGTCAAAGCGGACTCTGTGTATACTTTTTCTTTATTTATTTCTTCACTTTGTTTCTGAGTGAAATACGCTGTTGTTACATTCTTAATCAATTCCTTCCTATTTTGGGTTATCTTCTTCTTATCGTAGCCTTTTTGAATCCAAATGGGCATTTGGATTTCTAACTCTTTTTTAATTTTTTCTTCGATTTTCTTTTGTTCTTCCTCTTTCAAAATCTGTTCTCTAATTTCTTTTGCGAGTTTTTCTCTAAGTTCATTTTCCTTTCGTTTTTCTTCTTGCTCCCCTAAAATTTAAAATAAATAAAACATACTATTCAATTCTTGAAGTTTCGACATGTACTCCATCTTTAAACTTCTCAAAATCTCATTCTTAGCTTTATTTGTAATTTTCATTTTCTTATTACTCTTCTCTGAATCAAAAATAGCCAAAATCTTTTCTACTTTTTCTTTGATCGCCATATTTTCATTTTTTTGAATAAAATCTTTGAAAAAATTTAAATTCTCTTCATCGAATGATTCATCACCTTCAATTTTATCTGTAATGTCAAGTCTATTCTGTTTATGTATGTCTATGTGGGGGTTAGTGAATCTGTCTTCGTTTACTATTTTTTCTAAATAAGGGGACCTCGACTTCATTTTAAAAGATTCGTTGGCATTAGACGTCTCGACTTTTGATTCGGCTAAAGGAATATTCTGTTCGAGTAATCCGGCTACTATTTGATTTGTTATAAAATTTTCTTACAATCATCAATTTTCAAGAATTTTTCACAAATGTTTAAAATCGACTCATTTGTTACTGGATTGAATTTCACAGAAGGGTATAAATTTGATCCTTCTATGCTTTCAAATTTTTCATATCCTATAAGACTGTGAAAATTTAAATTATCCTGTGTGTTTTCTGAATAGTTTTCCATTAAGGCCTTTCTTGAATTGTTTGACAAAGTAAGATAGGTTGACGTAAGTAAACTTTCTTCAAATGTGTTTTCTAATTTTTTTTCTGTAATTATCGCTTGATCCCAGAATAATTTGCTTACTAGAATGTCTCTTTTGATTTTTATCGAAACTTCGTCCTCCTCGTCTTTAATTTCGTCAGAAATCACAAAAAAACATTTTTTATGTGTTTCTAAATTGTCTGATTTTTCTTTCAATTGTAGAATTGAAAATTTTGTTTCTGTATTCTCGTTTTGATTTTTGAAGGTTTGAATTTTTTTCTTTTCTGTGAATTCTATTAAAGGATTTTCTACTTGGATGTGAGTGTTATTATTTAAAGAATTCGTCATAAGAAGATTTGTAATAACGTTGCAGATTTTTTCAGATTTCACCACATTAGTGGATTCCTAAATTTCTAAAAATTGACGCACTTACTGTCAGTTTTTCATCAATGTTCGGCAAATGATTTGAGGAATTAGTTTGCTTTTTCTTATGGTCCATCATAAACGACATTTTTTTATTTTAAAAATTAAATTTCAAAATTAAAAATACGATAACGAAGTTAGGATTAAACTGTTTAATAATTTAATGTAAAGGTATCAAATACAATATGATAGAATTTAATCAAATATCAAATGCAATAGTAAATACCATCCCATTTTAAAAACATATTCAGATAAGAATTAAATTGAATTTTAAGAATTATAAGAAATGTTATAATGTAAATTTTTATGAAATCTAATTTGTATAATACATAGGATAAAATATTCAATTTATAATATTGATTTTTTATAAAATTTTCATAAGACACCAATGAAACACTTTTTGAATTATTTCTATCTGCTATTTTTCACATATGTTCTATCATCCCCAAATTTCTTAAAAGAAAGATTTTTATCTAGTTTAGAAATAAATCATTTATCGCATATTAATAATTGTAATCACATCGTCAATCACTTCCATAATAACTTCCACACTCCTTACACGAAAGATGTTGTAATGGCACATAGAGGATTTTGGGGATTCTACCCAGAACACTCAAAAAGAGGATTCGAATTGGCCTATTTCATGGGGGCCCATTATTTAGAGACAGATGTAAATCTTACAAAGGATAAAAAATTAATAATTTTCCATGACCCGATTTTAGACGAAACAACAGATATAGGAGATCATCCAGAATTTTCAAACAGAAAACGAAATCAAACAATTGATGGAACTTACTTTGAAAATAAATATTTTGTGTCTGATTTTACTTATGATGAATTACTCACACTCTATGTGAAACAAAGAAATCCCATAAGACCCCAAATGTATAATAAAGAATTCAAAATTTTGTTAATAGAAAACTTAATTGAAATGGTATTGGGATATAACAGAGTCTATAACAAAACCACTGGAATTTTTATTGAGCCTAAATGTCCTGAGTACTATCAAGAAATATTAAACACAAACATCAATGAAATATTGGAAGGAATCCTAAGAAAATATGATTTGACTGATAAAAACTCTGAAAAATATAAAATGTGCCCTATTGTAATACAAAGCTTTGAATACGAATCGCTCGTTTATTTCAAAGAGAAAGCAAATCTTCCTCAGATAGCCTTAATGAGTTGGAGAAAATTTTACAATCTAAAGGACTTGCAGAAAGTCAGTGATGGTTTAGGACCTGATGTTGATTTTATTTTGTATGAAAGGATTGATGATATTTTTTATTTCAACGGAACAAATTACAGGAATGAAGATATTTTTAGAAATGAAATAGTTGGTAAAAAATTTTATGAATCGATGGAATCTCTTGGTGAAAGGATTATGAATTCTCAAGAGAATAAATTCCTATGCTATGCCAGTTCTTTGGGATTGATTGTGTATCCTTGGAATATAAATAATGATAATCCAAGATTTTATTCTGATCCTGTCATAGAATATGCTAAACTATCTTCTTTAGGAGTATCAGGGTTTTTTTCTGATTTCTGTGACACTGCGATGATGGCCACTAAACATTCTAATGTTTTAATAAAAAAGATAAAATAGTAATAAAAATGTTAAATTATAAATAATAAATCGTTTGATTAGAAATTTTAAAAAAATCATAAAGTATTTTAAGATAATCACATAATATACTTAGAAAAGAATTTATTCAAATAATTTATTATATTATATAAAGATAGATAGATAGAGTAGAAATTACTTCATAAATTCATTTTATTAAATGAAAATTTTATGACATCCATCTATATAATGAGTTATATAACCTGAAAGTATTAATAAACAATCAAAAAAATAATTTAAATAAATTATGTATATTATATAAATCAACCAAGTGAATGTGCCATGCAAAATTATTAAAAATAAAATAATTCTATGTTTTATTTAAAAAACATTCTTTAAATTAATAATCTATGATATACTAAAATGTAAATAGGCTACTGATTCTCATTCACCCTTTGTCTTTTCATAATTTTCGTTTACTGATACTTCTCCTCGGTGTCCATGTCCTCTCTTTTTTTTATGATGGATATTTGAATATAAAATAAACAAATAACCGCAGAATAAAGAAGTCAAAGGGACAAAATAAAAAGCTTTATTGAAATAATAATGACTAGTAAGAGAAAGTAAAGAAAAGCACAATCCAAAATAATCTATAACAAAGCAAATAAATAATCTGAACAAATTTCTAGGAACTATGGATGATTTTTCTATCTTGTTAAACAAGTCATAGTTGTATTCAAGATATTTAGAGACCTGATCGATCAAATAATATTGCAAGAAGAACACGAAGTAAACAGGATAAAATCCATGCCAGAAGGCAGAGACCATAAAGGTGATTAAAGAAGCAAGAGGTTTATTGTTCTTAAAAGGCCTTTTTTCAACATTGATAAGTCTCATAAACAAATGGTATTTAAGCCATAAATGCACTGTTCTATTCCAATATTTGATTCTATTAAGTGGACTGATGTCTAATTCTAATTTTGTTATGTTGATGTTCTCTACTCTGTCAAATGTCGCGACAGATTCTCCTTTATCATTTGTCTTTACATCATATCCTAATCCACAGAATATCACAGCTGCCTGGGAAAGCTTCCATCCAATATAGTACTTGCTTCTAAGGACATGAACAGAAGCAAGCATGAATAAATATTTGTAAATAAGAGATTGATTCGCGTACTCTTCTGTTCCGCAATAAAGAGTCTGAAATTTTTTTCCAAAAACGACAAGAATAAAAGTGTTTAAAATACCAGCTGCAAAATGATATAATGCACCCTTGTTACAGGCCTTCCAATTAATGTTTGAGTATTCTTTTTCGTATTTGATGTATCTCATAAAATCAGAAAATTCAAAGGAGGGACCTATAAGCGAACTTGGAAAGTAAAATATAAAAGAAAAAATTTCAAGAAGTGTGGGTTTTTCTTTTACCAACCTACGTAAGGAATAATTTTAGGAATTATATATTACTTAGCGCGGTGATAGGAAGATTTTATTTCCGATTCTGGTTTCGCTCCGTCTTCGTAAGTGAATGCAACTGAGCTAAATTTGCATATTGACATCATGTACAGTGTCTCTACTCCTAAATACCAATTTCCGTAGTGATAAATCATATTATTTAAATGAATGAAAGAAAGATGGATTATGTTGAATGCCATCACATAAAATGCAGAATATTTTCTTCCTAGGTATTTTATAAATAAATAAGTATTCGTAGTAGCCACTACTAAATGTAACATCGCTATTATGAATTATTTAAGTAGTTTTACATTTCCCGTACATTTGATATTGTAATAAAAGCCCAGTTATTAAACCATACATAAGTCTTAATTTTTGATTGTAAATATATCTTGTAATAAGGCCAAATGGAAAAGTAATTAGCATGCATGTGAATAAATTTATTAGATCTAAAAATAGATTTTTGATTAATTAGTTTTAATTAATTTACTAAGGGGCATCCCGATTTTAGAAGCAAGTTGTTCTAAGAAAGAATCGACAAGTCCGAATCCCATTTTATTATATTATCAAATTATTTAAAAATTTTGATAATAAAGAATGAAATTATTTATGTACCTGTTTTAAAAAATGATCTCGCACTTACTAATTAAATAAGAAAATTCTTTATAGGGAGAAAGTATCGAATTATAAATAAAATATCTTATTTATTAAGATTTAATATTTAATTGTTTATCTTTATTTTCAATATATTTCGTTTAAAAATATTTACATGTACCATTCATTCAAATGCTTTACCTAAAATTTTCCTTATAGTTTTCTAAAAAACCCTAATATTAATAAATCTAGCTTTTCTCATCGAAAATTTCCAAAATGTTTTCTACTTGCAGAAATAGCTATACTTATATGATCTCATCAAGTTTATTTTCCATGAAATTATTTTTCTTATTCATTTCCATAGAAATTTATATTACTAACTAATTTCTTTACACCTTTTAATGATTTATTTTTATTAACATCCCTTAGATCTTGATAATTCTATTCATTCACATTAATATTAATGTTAAGATGAATTTGTGGGTTAGTTTGTAATTTTAAAGAATTTCTTTGAAATTAGTGAGTATAAAAATTACGTAACCCATTCGGAGGTATTTAGGAGAAGAAAATTTCTTCATTCGAATATGCCTCATTTGTATTTTATATTTCGTATAGAGCGAGAGCTGGACGAAGCAGGAGCTTCTTTAAATGTGAATTTATTTGCATCAGTCATCATTCGATTAAAAACAGGTATAATAGTATTATATGACTTAAAATTTCTTTCAATTTGCTCTATTTTATTTTTTCTTTGTTTTCCGAACGATATGGATTTGAGATATGTATTTTCTGTAAGCCTATTTTTTTAATATTTATTTAAGATATATGTTTACTTTTGATAATAAAGGAAATTTTTGATTTTGTATATTTTTTCTTTATCGTAAAATATCTTCACGATTTTCTTCATTAATATTTTATCGTCTACTTATATAAGTTTCTGTGTTTATTTCTCAACTTTTATATTGTCTTCTTTTCTTTGTGGAAAAAGAAATCATTATAATGATTAAAATAAAAATATATTGGTCTAACTGATATATATTAGTCATTTACTTATAGCATGAAAAAATTGGACAAATTTTTTTTTTCATCTCTAAACTAAAAATATGTTCTAATTTGTATAGACAAAATTTTCATAGGGATGACTATATAATCGTACACTAATCAAAATACTAAACTTAGAATAACAATCGTTAATATAAAAAGATCAGTTAATAAGCTTTATTTCACAATGAAATCTAGACACATTAATATCGGAAACTAATACATCCATACCCGTAAAATGTCCGACTCTTACATAATTATTTCCTTTCATTTCTATTACGTAAAGATAATATGTCTTTTTGTATTCTTTGAAGTAGAAGTATTTAGAATAAGATAATTTTAATGAGATAATTTAATTTCCATCATGTTATAGATTTTTTAAATTTTAACTTTAATGGGATACTCATCTTACATAGATCCCATTCGAAAGTTTCTAAGAATAAATAAGTGTGATATTTATATCCTGTGTAGTTATCTTAGTTAAAAACTTAGTAATTTTTTTAAATACAAGATATTATAATCTTACTAGGATTAGATACAGCTTAAGTGAATATATCTTATAGTTCCTGATCATTTACATTGAGTAATTAAATGGTCTTTGGGATGAAACCTCATATCACCTCAAAGAAGAGAATATATTCATCGACCCGAATTAATATCAAAAAGATTATAATTATTTTTATTATTATTAGAAATATGATGTATCCCATCAAGTTGTCTTATACATATTTGATTTAAATTTCTTAAAATGTGTTCTACTCCATTATCATTATTTGTCTCATTAGGATCGCCTCTTATATTATTGAAATTCACTCTAAATGGGATATTAAATTTGTTCATTGACGAAATCTCTTCTGAAATAAAGGATTTTCCCATAATCTCCAATCTGCCGATTTTATACAATTTTCATGAGTGTCATCTCCTTTAATTTCAATAAATTTAAACATTATTTTCCCTAACTTAATATGTTCTCAGATTTTTAATTTATACCCGCCTGATTTAAAATAGTTTTCCCAACAACCATCCTAGGCCTGTCTATAATATCTTTTTTTATTTCAACACTATCAAAAATTTAATTTGGTAGGAATCATTTCTTCTTATGATATTTGCTACGTAAATTTCTTCATTCCCATGAGGGATGTATCCGCTTTTTAAATAAATTTTTTAATTTTAGATAATCCTTCCGTATATTTCGTGAATTCACAATTTTCTCTGATTTTCTATTCTATAATATCCTTATAAATTTCGTCATAATTTAATAAGTAATCCAAATCTTGAAATTTATGATTATCTTTGACATATAGACTGTTTAATAAAATTCGTCATAAAATTTTAACTCTTACTGTAATTCATTGATATAGATTCAATTATAATTATATGGTTAATTTATCAATAAAATTATTTTATTTACATATAAATTAAAATGAGTAATTTAAATCAACCCAGTTTCCTTGGAAAAAATCAAATCGACTCGCAATTATTTGTGGTAAGTTTATAATAAGAAGTTTCTAATTTAATTATCTCTAAGAATTGCACGTTTGATATGGATTATCTTGAAGTAACTAAAAACGAATCTTTAAGGAAATATGAAGAGAATGTATTATTTTAAATAAATTTCTTTTTTCTTGATTTTAGGTTTTTCTACTTGGTACTATATTTTCAAGCAGCGCAGAAGTCGATGCCAGGAATAAAATCGATTTAGCTCCATCAGATGACGAAATGGATTACGATAGCGAAGAGGACAATGAAAGCATTGATTCGAATTCTGATTCAGAGATCTTAGACGATCTACTTTTAAATTCCTGTGCCGATAATGATATGGAAAAATTAAAAATTCTAATCGATAAATTGTCAGATGTTGATAATCCGCAAGAAAATCTTCAAACTTCCTTCAAAGAAAAATCTCTGTCAGAGAAATTAATTAAATCCTACTCAGAATTAAAAGAACACCAAAATCTATTAAACAGTACGAAGAATTCATTCAAAGAAGATTTTGATAAATTTAATGAGTTAAATCAAAAATTAAAAAGTAACAAAACATCTGAAACAGACAAATACTGCAACGACATTTTACAACAAACATACGAACTAGGAATTTTATCTGAATCTTACAAACAAATAGATAATTTCCTAAGAGTAAAAGAAAAGCCTAGCATCAATCATGAATTACCATTCGATCCATCTAATAACATAATAATTATGCCTTTATAAATTTTACTTCAAATTGTTTTCAGATAATATTTCGAATTTTATTAATTAAAATATCTTAATGTAATTAGATTATGTTTTATTATATCTATATATCTAATTATAATAATTCACATAATTCTTCATTATATTTCCTTCTTTAGAATTTACAAACTTTAGGAGTAACTTAAAATTTTCGAGAATTTCACAAAAAAAGGAAGAATTTTTTTCAATAAAAGACTTGGCTTCGCCGAAGAGGATTTCTTCAAACTTAGATTTAAAAGATTTGACATTTGAAACTTCTTGATTTAATTTTTGTAGATCGTAATTTGAAGGGTGAGTCTTGGAATCATAATATGCTTTATGAACAAAATGGTAAGTGCTTATTAATTCATTGTATCTGTCAATAGCATCACAAAGTCCATTGAGAATAGAAATAAACCCCTAGTAATGAAATTTATAAAATTAAATTACATCAATACAATCTTCTATACCTGTGGCATAATCTTCATAACCTTCCTTATTAACCTTAGCCAATTCTGTAGAGAGCTGATTAAATTTAAACAAATACTCTTTAGTGTTTTGTGATTCGAATGAAACGTCTTTTAAATAAAAAAAGTTCGTTGCGAGTTGATCAAAAGTGTTACTGTGATTAGGATACGAAGCCATAAAGTCTATCTATATTTTTTAATTTAATTATACACTTTATTTTACAATATGCTTCTGAATTTCTTTGAAGTTTTCTAACAAACTTTTATAAAAAATTTCCATTTTTTTAACTTCTTTCTCACCTTCGGTTATTGAGAAAGTTCCGTGAGAATGATCCTCGTCTTTTTTACCGAAATAACCTGAAAACATGCCTAAAAATTTTTGAGTAATTGTGTTAGAGTATTTCGAAGCTTCAGTGTAATCATACAAACTATTTTCATTTTTTATTATGAAAAATTCCTCGTCGAATTCGGGATCTTTTATGAATTTCATAAATTCTCGGCTAATGCTTAATTTACTATGGTTATATATGTAGTTCAGAAAATATTCTAGTTGGGATTTTCTTTGTGAATAAAATTTGCTGTTAACTGTGATTATTTTGTTGAAGGGATTTTTCCCTACAAGTTTGGGGATCAGATAATATGGATATCTGTTTTTGAGACTTTGATAAAAGTTGTCAAAATTATCGTATCTTCTATAACATAAAATTCTTTTTTCGCCTTTTTCAGAAATTTCCGAAATTTGGTAAAATCTATAGGTTCCGATACTAGAAAATAATTGTTTAAAATTTTTAATATTTTACTAATCTCTTTTTTCTCCTTTATCTTCAACTACTAAATGAGGCTTTATAGTATTATATTGCTTATCAGAATTTGTGAGATGAAGAGGTAGATCCTCAAATTTTTCTTTGCTTATTGAATGATTCAAATCTAAATTTATTCCGTCTATTTTAAGGTTTGATTCGGTTTCTTCCTCCCCTCTTATACTTACGAAGCTATCTCTGCTGAAATCATCTGATATGTTATGTTGGATAGGAATCGACATATTTATTTTTGTTAAAAATTGATTATTAATTACAAATGAAAATAAAATTAAATAATTAGTAAATTTTCATTTTTCATTTGTTTTATTTTGTTTAGTTTTGTTTTATGAATATTAATAAGATTGATAACATTTTCATAGATAAAGTTAATTTTTCGTCTTTTTTTTTATAAAATTATGTTTTTGGGTATTGGGGATTGGGGATTGGGTATTGGGGATTGGGGATTGGGCCCATCCCCAATCCCCAATCCCCAAAATTGCCTGTAGTTATGAAAATTAAAAAATAAAAAATTTTATTATAAATTTA
>Ga0169931_10015574_pt1 | contig 10164 bp, 9 predicted proteins | sample Kivu_15m_20L_FD_129675 | JGI IMG/M metagenome (GOLD analysis project Ga0169931, IMG submission 129675) | Freshwater microbial communities from Lake Kivu, Western Province, Rwanda to study Microbial Dark Matter (Phase II) - Kivu_15m_20L... | ecosystem: Environmental > Aquatic > Freshwater > Lake ... | reverse complement strand
TAAAAGATTTCGAGTAAGTGGATGGAAGGATAATTATTATACAAATTTGCTTGATTGGTCATATAATAATTTTTTATGTGCAGCATATGATAATGACTTGTTTATGTATAATATGACAATAGATGATGATTTTTAGAATTCATTATCAAGGCATTATAATCTAAGAAATAAGGATTAAACAATAAATTCTATTAAATTTTCACCAGTTAATACTAAAATAACTGTAGGATATATGAGTGGGTCATTGCGTTGTTATGATTATTTAAAAGATAAGTTTGTTATTAGTAAGAAGCATCATCATTAAAATCGTATAGCTACGGTCTAATGGAATTAGAATAATATATTTAGTGGGTCTAAAGATAGATATTTGAGGGTTATTGATGCGAGGACTGGGAAATAAAATATACAGTTTTAAAAATATCATAATCAAGAGATATGTAGTGTTAAAAGTAATGGGAATTTATTAGCAAGTGGAGGTAATGATAACAATGTGTTTATATTTGATATAAGAAAGACTCTTAGCCCGATATTTAATTATGAGCATGCGGCAGCTATAAAAGCATTAGATTGGATAATGCCTAATACTCTTATCAGTGGTGGTGGGACATTGGATAGAAAGATTAAATTTTGGAAAGATGTTGATGGTGTATTTTCATAGATTGATACAGGAAGTCAGATATGCGCACTTGTAGCATCTAAAAATACATAATAGATTGTTAGTTGTCAAGGTTTTTCATTGAATCAGATAATAATATGGAATAAATATAAAAAGAGATAGATAACAATTCATGCCCATTCTAATAGGGTATTATACTGTGCGTTGAGTCCTTCTGGAAAGTATATTGCTACTGGTGCTGGGGATTAACAAATGAAAGTATGGAAGCTATTTGAGAATAAATAATATGGTCAATGGGTTTAAAGTGATATACGTTGATTTTAATAAAATCATTTATTATACTTATAAATCATATCGAATCTTTTATTAATTATATGATAAGTTATTTATAATAATATTTCACACGTATTTAAAAATGGGATATCTAAACTTAACTATCTTTATTTGTCTTATAGCATCAAGTTTATGCTTATTTAAAGATGATTCAGCTGTCTTTAAATTAACTGTTGATAATTTCCAAAGTACAGTCCTTGATAGTGATTAATTCTGGCTTGTATAGTTTTATGGTAAATATTTATACTAATATAGCTCCATGGTGTGGACATTGTAAAAGATCAGCACCTGAATATGAGAAAGCGGCATAGATAGTTGATGGTATAGTAAGAATTGGTGCAGTGAATATGGATTAACATAGAAAAGTTGGTGAGCCTTATAATGTACAAGGGTATCCTACTATTAAATTCTTTGGTGCGGATAAGAGTAAACCTATTGATTTTAATTCTAATGAGAGGACTTTTGATAAATTTGTTGAATATTGTATTAAGCAGATGAAGGATTAGATTAAACTTAGGCAAAAGAATGATAATGCAGGATAGTAACTATGATCATGTATCAATATTATTTAATAGTATAAGATAATTATCGATCGTAATATTCATAGAAAGTCATATTTGATAAGTATACAAAATCATATTTGTTATATGTTATATTCATTTTTTTTGATAATTTTATAAGAAAGGTATAATTATGATCAATGATATGACCTTATTGAATATAATGAAAGAATATTCATAATCATATGAATAAATAATGATAAATATCAAATTACCTACTAAATAATTATTGATATTAAATATATTATTTAAAACAATATATGTTTTATAAGATAAATAATGAAATATTATTGATATTGACTTTATATTTGATCATTTTGGATATATTCATAAATCACTAACATTTCTTTTGTATAATGGTTTAAGAACAGTCATGTAATACTTTTAGAATCTTGTTCCATAAGGTGACCATCTTTTATCATGTGGCAAAAATTATGTATCAGTTTATTGACCTAATTTAACCATTTTATTCAATTTTTATTATAGGCCTTTATAATTAGGACCGATTTGTCTTATGACTTAATCACCATATAAGCAAAAAACAAATTCTGGTTATGTACGTATGCCATAATGCCTTGCTATTTTAGGTGATATATCGGTATCTACTTTAATGATTTATAAAAATCTATTTGATGCTGCTAATTTTTCAACATGTTGATCAGTGATTTAACATTGATAATTCCAATTGGATCTGAAGTAGACCATCAGATGTGAGTATTGCTTCAGGGCAAGGCTACTATTAAGCTCTTATAAAGAAGTGAAACTTCTTAGATTTGTATAGAAAAATCTTGAAGTTATTCGAAACATCATCAATGTTTTATTTTAATTATATGAAAAAAAAACAAAAATTAATATAAAGATGTACTAATGACTATTATAAGATATGAGTATATATGGCAGTATAAAATCATAGGATAAAGAATAGTAAAAATGTTATGAAATTTAATATTATTATACCTGCAGTACCAATAATTGTCATCATTTTATGTTTTTATTACATTCCAGGGCAGATAGCTAAAGATATTAATATGCCTCCTAAAAGACCTCCTAGATGACCAATACCATCAATAGAAGATCCTAATGAAAATAGTAATGAAACAAATACTAACACACATACAATACAAGTTATGACCTGTCTCATTGGACCATATTTTTATAATGCCTTCCAATTTATTATTAAATATGATATAAATCCACCTAATATACCAAATATAGAAGTAGATGCACCTACTGTCAATTAAGATCTATCACAAAGAACACTTAACATAAAACCTGTATAATATATGATATACCTGTGATGCATGAGACTAATAGGACGATTGGTGTTTGTTTTGGATATATTTTTTAAAATCTTGAGCCTATAAATAATAGCATAATGGAATTGGTTAAGATATGTATTAGACTTACATGTAAAAAACCAGCTGTGATAAGTCTATATACTTATCCATGTTAGATAGGATACCCATTGACTGCACCAAAATCATAGAGGACTTGATAAGGTATTTCTAATACTTAATAATTTTTAGTTTATATTCCTTGTGTGATGCATATTATATACATGATCCATATTAATATAAAATAGATGATTGTAGTTGAACATAATTTTATATCTGGGCAGCATATAGTTTTTAGAGTGTAGGGTATTGTTTATTAATTTGGTGGTCGATTGCTTCTCATAGTGTTTATGAATGGTAGTTGATCATTTATTTCATTTAATCTTTGGTAATTGTCACCTTGATTTGGTCGATTGTTTCTATTGTTTTGATTGTTTAAATCTCTTATACCATGGACGTTTGCCATCTTTTTAATAATTTTTATAGATTTATTATATAATATATCATAATATAGATATCATGAACAAGAATCTAAAACAAATGAACGAGGGCATATGTATTATTCCTTTGAATCGATCATCTTTGATAAGAAATTATCGCATTTGACTTTTTTTATTGTGATTTATTATGGTTTAAGAATCACCTATTTTTATCTTTTATTATCGAAAATCTCTTTTTTATATTATTACTTTATCTTTTTATCATTTTATAATGATAATTTTTCATGGGATTACATGATGTTTTTTGATTTGTTTGTGAATTTGACATAGAGATCTTTTGGGTATTGATCTTTATGAGATATTTTTAATAATGGATGATACTAATGCTTTGTTTTTTAACATTTTGAACAAATATCGTAATTTTGGCAGACTAGGCATTTGTAAATTGATCCTTTTATAGGGAAGGAAAAACATTCATCGCATTGAATGTCTTAGTTTAACACTTATTAGTCTTTTTTCTATTTTTTTTAAAGAAATTTGATTTATTCATTCTATAGTTTATTTGAAATTATTTTGATTGACTCTTAAATCTTGTTATTTTATTATAATTTTTATTATAGTATATCTGACTTACTAGCTTATATCTTTTGATTACCTTATATTCTACTATCATTTTTATCAATATAAATAACTGATTATTCTTTGACCCTACTTTAATTCATAAACTCTGATTAATCCAATATATCAAAAGCTTCAGATCTCTAAATTTCTGTAGATTTGATCATCAATCTAATATTATTTTTTTAATTATATTTTAATTCTAGGTAATCTTGTTGATTGAGTGGTATGTCCTTTTGATCTTAATTTATGATTTAATATAAAAATGGTAATTTTTTGAATAATTTATGTATTTTAGTTCTTAATTAATACAAAGTATCGATATTGTTGAGTTCTATCACGTGGTGTTAGTTCTTATATGCTATGCTTATTATTTTAAGGCTCATAGATGAATAAATATTATACAAATTATCTTATTATATAAGAATTTATGATAAACTATGATGATACTTATATGTAAACATAACTATAAATAACACATATATTTTCTAGATTTTTATCATATATTTATTGCAATTATCGATCTAATCATATATGATGTAATAATATATATTTTATTAATTTTCTATCTTTCCTTATTTTATTTTACAATTATTAATATATTTTTCTATATTAATAAATATATTATAGAATGCTATAAAACAATCATTTATATAGAAGAATCTAACATAATAATATCTTCCGTACCTTCTCAAGAGCATATACAAGATAAACTTATAAACAAAAACCATTTAATAAATTTAAAACATATAAAGATAATATGTATAATCTAGTCAATAGATCATAATCAGTCAATATATGTTAATTAACTTAAAATAAAAGGGTTAATACTTTTAGGGAATAAGATCATTATAAAACTATTAGTTCTATTAATCATGATTAGAATACTTTGATCAATTCTAAATCATTATTAGTTTCACTTAATAAAAATTATGGGAAAATCCATTCAGAAAGTAATACTAATACGATAGCGTCTTGTAATATGATTGAGGGTAATACATGGAAGAAAAGAAATAGATAGGATATATTTAAGTTGAAATCATGTCAGGTTAGAAATTTTGATATGTATTAGGCAGTTTAAGATGGGACTTAGTTTAGTACTATAGGATAAAAGGTTGGGCAAATAGAAAAAGGGTCTGCTTATAGGTATCTTATTAAAAATAGAAATAGAAAGTAAAATAAATAATGTGGGAAGAAAGAAATTGGGGCTTATAATTTTGGAAATGGTACTAGGGGATCATTTTTGTTGTCGAAGTATTGTAGATTTTTGAATACTGCGCCTAATACAAAATAATCAAGGTAAAAGAGATAGAAATTAAAAAGCTAAAAATGATTTTTTATATTATATTCATACATATACTTTTAAGTAATATTGTATTAATAAATATATATACTTTTACATGATGTTTTATATATTTATGTATATACTTTTGCATGAAGTTATATATATTTGATGGATATGATTGATATTATAAACATGATCATTCTTATGTACAAAAATAGTTTCCTGATAATTTTTGTTACTTATCTAATACTGAGTTTAATTTATTGATTCTTGGTCTGAAATTAGTAGGATCTCTTCTAAACGTTACTCCTAATAAATCTAAAAACTTATTCATACCATCGATAAGTCCTTGTGGACTATTAGCAATACATTTCATACCTGGTTATCCTTAATATACTATAACTTGATCAGCTAAATATGTTGCCATGATAAAATCATGTTATACTATAAAGGCTGTTTTTTGATTGTTTAATATAAATCTTTTGAGTACTCTTGCACATATGACTCTTTGTTAGCTATCAAGATAGGCTGATGGTTAATCGATTAGATAAGTATCGGCTCCTTTTGCTAGGGCTAATATTATAGCCACTCTTTGTAATTATCCACCTGATAATTTTTGAACTTAGTTATCGATTATATTGTCAAGTTTCAAAGGTTTAGTGACTTATGAGACAAAAGTAGCGGTCTACCAGTTAGAGCCAATTTTATTATAGAATAGTTATCGAACTGTTCCTTAAAATTTAGGGGCGATTGTTTGAGGTTTATAACTTATATTCATCTAAGGTAACTATATAAGATTTATATATACATCTGTTTATTTCTATTATTTAGTTTATTTATCTTTCTTTTTATCTTTTTTACCAGCTTAAGCAAGCATCTTTATAAATGTAGTCTTTCCTGTTCCATTTTAACCTAGAAGTACTGTTATTTGTGATGTTTTAAAGCTGCCTTATTTGACAGTCAATTAAAAATCACCTTGTTTTTTAAAAAGCTATATAGAAGTATATATACTTATGGATATTTATAAGATCCTAGTTTATCTTGTTTGACTTATTATATAGCTTAACTTATTCTAAATGTTAGTTATTAATCTCTGAATCTCATGTTTTATGTGGGGACATATCCGGCTAAGAATATATTGATACCTTATCTGACAGTAAAAGGCATGGTGACAACACCATAAGCAGCAGGTTCACCATATAGACAGCATATGAAATCAGATAAATAGTCTAAGATAGATAGATCATGTTAGACTACTATAATGAAATTTTAATGTGTTTGCAGGCCTCTTATAAGATGTGATATTTTGATTCTTTGTTTGACATCAAGATAAGAGGTAGGTTAATCGAATATATATACATCTACTTTTTGAATCATTACTATCAGCATTGCAAATCTTTGTAATTAACCACCTGATAATACGCTTATATCTCTATCGTAAAGTTTTTATAGTTATAAAGAAGCTGAATATTGTTTGCTGAGACCTAGTAAATCTTTCTTTTGAATGTAGTCACCTACTTTACCTTTTGCGCTGTTTGGAATACGATCTACGTATTGAGGTTTTATAGCAGGTTTGAATGTTTATTATAACATTTTTGTTAAATAATTTTGTAGTTATGAGCCTTTGAAATATTTTAATATTTGACCCCATTATGGTGGTTATTTATAATTACCAAGATTTGGTTTAAGTTTGTTTCCTAATATCAATAGTGCTGTTGATTTACCTATTCCGTTTATTCCAACGAGTCCTAAGATTTGTCCAGGTCGTGGTGTTGGTAAACGATGAAGTTTAAATGAATTTTTTCCATATCTATGGGTGGTTAATTTGTCCATATTTTTAGGTACGTTTATAATCTTTATAGCTTGAAAAGGACATTTTTTAACACATATACCACAGCCAACACATAAATTTTATGCGATGTCGACAATAGCTGAGGTTGGTCCAACATCAATACATATTTTTTAGGTCTTATTGACTGGACATGATTTTTTACATTCTTGTTTGCACTTTTTCGGTTTACATTTTTCTGGATTTACTATAGCGATTCTATGTTTATCTTCCATTAATGTTGAAAATATATAATATTTGTTATTTTTATATATAATTTAATATTCTTTAATTAAGTAATAAACAAAGAATTATTATTTGTAACAGAAATAATCATACTTTTTGATATTATAACTTAGATTAAAGCTTTTTATTTTATCTTATTTTACGACCTGCCTTCATAAAATCTTATTAAACGCAATAATCTCGATCTTATCTTATTGCGAACATTCCTGCCTCAGTACACACGTTTCTTAAGTCAGCACCATTGAATTATTCACAGATCTTAGCAAGGGATTAGAAGTCTACGTCACCTTTTGTTGTTATGGATTTTGAATGAATTTTTAAAATTTATTGTCTTGCTGCTTAATTTGGTAAAGGAATTTATACTTTTCTATCGAGTCTGCCAGGTCTTAAGAGTGCTGGGTCTAATATATCAGGTCTGTTAGTGGCCATAACAACTTTGACTCTACCTAATTAATCAAATCCATCTAATTGATTAAGTAGTTCCATCAAAGTTCTTTGTACTTATCTATCTGCAGAATTTCCTTAACTGAATCTTCTGCCACCAATAGCATCAATTTAATCCATAAAGATGATACAAGGTTCATTATCTCTTGCATAACCAAACATTTATCGTATGACTCTAGCAGATTCTCCAATATATTTATCAACAATTGCAGATGCTACAACTTTTAAGAATTTTGCTTATATATTAGATGCTAATGCTCTTGCTATTAATGTTTTTCCTGTTCCTGGAGGACCATACATGAGGCAACCTTTATTATAAAGAAAGTACCTTTTGGTGGTTTGATGCCTACTCTTTTGAAGAGTTATGGATTGGTTAATGGTAATTATATGGTTTATCTTAAGATTCTTAATTGATCTCCTAAGCCTCCTATATCTGAAAAATCAACTTTTCCTGGATCTTAACTCATCATATTAAAAACCATTGGATCAACTTCTCTTGGTAATACTCTCATTATAGTTAATGTAGTTTGATCAAGTGCTACTCTAGCACCAACAACTAATTTTGATCTATCAATTTTTACTTTCACTCCCACAACATTTCTAGTTCCACTTGATGCCTTTATAATATCTATATCATATGATATAATACATTTTTATGAGTTTAATTCTTTTAGGACTTAGCCTATCATTTGTCCAACTGACTGTAATGATTTTAATTGATTCTAAGTCTTTGTGACTTGTTTTCTTTTGTCGATCAAATCGAAACGTTCTACATGATTTATTGTGTACTTTTATATAAGTTTTCTTATTATTTTGCATGTTTTGCATGCATGACTGAATATTCTTGAAGTAGTTTTTATCTTTAATCCATTGCTTTTTAAAAAATAATTAAATTTTGAATATATAAACATTCATTATAACTATAAAATATGTATGTTAAAAATAATATAAAAGTATCATCATTAAACAATAAATGTAGTAAATATAAATAATATATGATTATCAAATACTTTATTATTTTTAAATATTTAGTAAAGAATATAAGAGTATCATTAATTATTTTAGACATTAGGATTCTTTTATTATTAGATGCTTATATTTTCATTTTTTATATCTTTTGATTACGGATTTTGTTATTTTGGGCTTTATTATTATGATTATTAGCCTTAATTATCACTATATAATGGTTATTTTGACTATTCTTATTTAATGTTTCTTAATTTCAAAGCTTTTAATTGCTTATATTTATGTATACTGCCGTATAATAATAAAATAGGTGTCCAAAGACCCCATAACATTAGAAATTTTATACCAGCTCTATCACCGAATAAAGAATTGAACAGACCATAGACGAAAGGGGATGGGAGATATCCAAAGAAGTTTTTAATGATTTATCCTGTTGAATTACCAAAGGCTCTTAGGTAGGGTGATACAGAAGACATCATGATACCTGTCAATCCAGGCATCATTGCGCCTCCGAAGTATAATGTTAACCATAGAAGAGAACATATAAAGTAAAAGTTTTAAACGAAAGGGATGATAACTGCTGCACCGATTCCTATGGTTCCAAATATAAAGACATAGTATATGCTAGTTGGATGTTAATATCCTCCGATTCTACTGATGACATATCCACCTATATAATATATAATATACCAAATCCACAGCCTGTGGTTGGTCCAGTGATCGATACAACAGCATAAGCTATGAATACATCACTTTTTGGAAAGTTTAATGTTTCTATCATATAGGTAGTAAGCCAGAACTGTATTCCAGTTGATACAAATAATATAACAGCCATGGTGAATGTTCCAACAAGATACATCTTAGATTTGGCTAATCTACAAATCATATAACTAAATTTATATTTATTTTTATTTTTTTAAATCTATTCTTATATTTTATTTTATTGATTATCAGTTAATTGTGATTATCTATCTACTTGATTTATTAATGTTTAGTTAAATTATTAGCTGAGTCTTCTTCTGCTGTCTAATTTATGATTGGATATAAATAGAAAGATTATGATGAAGCATGTTACTAAGGCTATTTGGATTATAAATGATAATTAAAACTAGATAGATATAAATATTACTTGTATGTCCATGGAGATTATGATGGCTGTTATGCCATATCCCATAAAGATGCCTATTGGTACACATATTTGTAATAAAGTTAGCCAGATTGTTTTTTTGTCTTTGCCAAATTTATCTATCCAGACTGGGTAATAGACTAATAGAAAGACCTGACAGACGCCTGTTAGAAAGCGACAAAGATAGACTGTTACTTTACTATCGCTGAAAACAAATAATAATAAAGATAGTTATAGGACTATTAAAGCTATTACTGTTAATGTTTTTGAATTGAAATGTTGATATAATCGTCCTGCAAACATACCCATCAATGATATTCCTAAATAAACTATACTGCCTAATATACCTAATTAAAATTAATTCATGT
>Ga0169931_10015573_pt1 | contig 10164 bp, 12 predicted proteins | sample Kivu_15m_20L_FD_129675 | JGI IMG/M metagenome (GOLD analysis project Ga0169931, IMG submission 129675) | Freshwater microbial communities from Lake Kivu, Western Province, Rwanda to study Microbial Dark Matter (Phase II) - Kivu_15m_20L... | ecosystem: Environmental > Aquatic > Freshwater > Lake... | reverse complement strand
TTCAGGCAAAAGACAATCAATTCTATTGGGATGCCATGACTTCCTATCGCTTTGAAGTTAGCTGTGTTAGAGATTCGAATTTGGGAACTATTAGAATTCCGGCAGATAAAAATGGAAATTTAATAGCTTCTAATACTGTTGTAAAGAACATTCAGCCTGGCGATAAATTTTTACTCAAAGCCACTTTAGCTAAACTTACCGATGAACATGCATTTTGGGAAAGCTTTACATTATACTATGAATAAGTACATATCTGTTTTTTGTTTATCCCTTTTAGTCAACTTCAGTCTTTCAAGTCAAGGAAACTCCAATGTAGATGCAATTTTTAGATCTGTAGTGCAAGTTAGAAATGAATCCTACTCGGCTGAAAATAAAATTGAACCCTGGAAGGTTCAAAATGTGCAAACTGGATTGGGTTCAGGATTGGTCCTTGGAAATGGTTTAATACTTACTAATGCCCATGTGGTGATGGATTCGAGAAGGATTTTGGTTAGAACCGGATTTTCTAAAAAAGACTACCTTGCCACTCCAAAATTCTTAGGATTTGATTGCGATTTGGCAATTTTGTCCATAGATGATCCTGATTTTAATGAGGAAACTTCCACTGTTCCATTTGCAACCGACTTGCCAACGCCTGGCTCGGATATCATCATCCTAGGTTTTCCAAATGGGTCTGATAATCTGACCGTTGAAAAAGGTGCTGTCCTCAGGTTTGAAAAAAACAGATACTCCTTCTCTGGTTTGGATTTCCGGAATGTTATCAAAATCAATGCCAATATCCAACCTGGGAATTCTGGTGGACCAGCCATTCAAAATGGTAAAGTTATCGGTCTTGCATTTCAAATCAATACACTAGGCAAAGAAATCGCTTATTTGATTCCAAATGAGATCATCATGCATTTTTTAAAGGACTTGGAAGACGGTCGATACGATGGATTTCCGAATTTAGGATTTTCTTTTCAAAATGGATTGCCTACTACCTTGAAAGATGCTTTGCGAATTCCTAAAGATGAATCGGGAGTATTTGTAAATCGTATCTATCCGAACTCAAGTTTTAGCTCGCTACTTTTGGAAAGAGACTTCGTCAATAGTATAGATGGCTTTCGAATAACAAATGAAGGTGAAGTATACAAAGAGGGAACAAAAATTTCTTTGATAGAATATATCGAAAATTTTCAATTGGGACAGAAAATTTCTTTTGGAATTTATCGTAAGGGAAAATCGGAGCAAGTAACAGCCGAATTGAAAAAGAATTCTAGCCTTACCTTGTATAGAGATAGTCCTGAAGAATACTTCTCTCAAGCAGGACTTGTATTTCAACCAGTCTCAAAAGTATTTTTTGGTAGTGAAGAAGGAGATCTCAACTCTAGTCTTAAATATCACTACAGTTATTTTATTCAGGATATTTTGTATCGCTATGTAGATAGAGATATAGTTTTGAGCTATGTATTCGATGATCCAGAAACAGATAAGTACAAATCTTATAAATTTAAAGTTTTAGAATCAATCAATGGAACCATACCGAAAGATCTGACAGACCTTAAAAGAATTTGGAAAGAAAATAAGAAAAATTATGTGATTTTAAAATTCCGAGGTATGGATCAATCCATCGTATTTGCTCCAGATTCTACGAAGGCAATACAGATCAGAGTGAAAAAAAGATATGGAGCTGTTTCCGATGAATTGTAAATCGATCATTTGCTTTATTCTTCTTTTTTGCATTAAAGGAATTTTTGCAGGACCTACCAAAAGTTCAATAGGTTATGAAAATCCAGCAATTTTTGAACTGAATGTAGTTTTTAGAAAAATTTCCCACCAAAATCCTTGGATGACGGGGGAACCTTTTTCACGGAAAACCAAATCAATCTCCCTTGGAAAAGGGCTATTCTTTGCCATTACTCTTTCTCAACAAAAACCAATTTACGCTCGCTTCGATGCTTTGGATTTTAGTTCCTCAAAACTTCAAATAGAAAGCTATGACCCAGAGTCCGGTTTTTTATTGCTTCGAAATCCCGAACCTGATCGCGTTCCATATCAAGTTAGCCTGGAGGAAAAAAAAGAATCCGAACTTTGTCCTAATGGCAAAAAGCGTTACGTTCAATTGCCTTTCTCCAAGACATTCTTCAGGATAATTTTGTTGGAAAAGAAGGAAAGTGAGGAGCCTCAATTTTTAATTTCAAATGGTCAGTTTTGCGGAATACTCATCAATGAGGGATTGATACCTGCTGAATACATTCGATTTTTTTTAAATTTAACGGGAGATATGCGATTTTTTCCTCACCCAGGAATTCTATTTGATACAAATCCAACTCCATCAGAAAGATCCTACTACATTCCAGAAGGTGTTTCTGGAATTTTAGTTTCAGAAGTTTTTCCAGGAATCGGTCCCGCCTATTCTCTTTTTCCAGGAGACGTATTGATTGCGATCGGAGGCAAAACCTTAGACAAAGTTCCCGATTGGGACAAAAGAGATAGAGTTTTGGATTTGATTCTGAGGGATGAAAAAGGAAACCTCAAAAAACCTGGTCAATCTGTCTCCTTTAGAATTTACCGAAATAGAAGATTCTTAGATGTCAACTACACTCTCAGCGGTTACCAGACCAAATCATTCTTAATACCTGAGCAAGCAGATAATATGCGACCCTTGTATTATATCCAAGGTGGATTCTTTTTTACAGAATTGACTGGATCCTATTTAAAAGAATTTGGCGAGGACTATAGATACAAATCCGATAAAAAACTTCTATTTCTTTTGGATTTTTATCCTAACAAAATACATCCTTTAAGAGAAAAAATTGTTATATTAAGTAGAGTATTCCCTATGAACGGGAATACAGGTTACCAGGATTGGCAAGACTTAGTTTTACAGACAGTTAATGGAGATAGGATTTCTACTCTGAAACAATTAAAAGATAAAATTGAAACCAGCAACACCAAATACTTTGCCTTTGAATTTAGCGGAGGCAAAATTGCAGTATTTTCGAGAGCTGATCTCAAAACTATGGAAGAAGAACTCATCTCTTCCTACAAAATCAGTAAGCCTCAAAATATCGAAGAAAAATGAAAATACTTTTCATTGATGATGAAGAAATTATCCGAGAACTCTTCCTTGAATCTCACAAGCAATTCCATAAAATAGATCTTGCTGAAGATGGTAAAATCGGACTAAAAAAAGCACTTACCAATTCTTATGATCTGATTGTCTCGGACATTAGTTTGCCGCAAATGAATGGGCTAGAACTGATCGAAACAATTCGTAAAAATAGAGTCCAGACTCCATTTATAGTTATCACTGGCGATAGCGATATTCAATTAGCAATTGATATGTTTAGACTCGGGGCAATTGATTTTTTTCTAAAACCTTTTCGAATGGAGGTATTACTTTCCCGAATAGAAAAAATAACTTATTTGGAAAAAGAAAACACCGTTCAAAATGATACTGTATTTTTTAATGAATTGTATTTATCAACAAAAATCGCTCCTAAAATTAAAAAAATCCAAACTATCGTGAAAGATATTAGTGGTAAGTTAGAGAATATTGGTCTTATCCGACCAGAAGATATTTTTTCAATTAAAATAGTTTTATATGAACTCATTTGCAATTCAATCGAACATGGAATTGCTGGAATACATTATTATGAAAAAAAAAGGATTTTAGAAAATGAGGAAGACTACTATGAAAGAGTTGATGAAATTTGTGCCACAAAAACAGATTTTGTAGATTTGAAAATTGAAGCAAAGCCAGGTTTTTTAAAAATGATAATAGAAGACAATGGAGCCGGCTTCCAAATACAAGAGGTTCCGGATCCAGCAGTCAATCCGACCTTGAATATGGTTTCTGGAAGGGGAATTTTTCTTTCAAAGATGAACTTGAGTTCCATAAAGTACAACCAAAAAGGCAATCGAGTAGAAGTAATTAAAACTTGGAATATCGCTTGATTGAACATGTTTAATAAAAATTTTAAATTTTTAATTTTTCTTTTACTCTTACTATTATTATTTTTATCTTATATTTTCATAAGTTCCAAAGACTCAAAAGTAGCTGAAATCAAAGGATTTTTTCCAAAAAATCGATTGGATAAAAAAGAAAAACTAATTTATAAAATTCTTAAGATCGAAAATGAAAATTTTTTATCTGATTCGGATAAATGGCAACTCGCAAGAGCAATTGTACAAGTTTCAGAAAAATTAGCGATTCCAGATAAGGAAAAAATTCAGGACAAACCAATCAAGGTAGAAATCTTTCTATTGGCCTGGGCGAATTCCAGGAGTGGATTTCTAAGAATTTCGAACCAAGGCATAGGAATTTTAGCATTGAATTCTTACCATTTTTCGAAAGCAAAGAAAGAATACAATATAGAGATTGAACCTAATTATGACAGGGAAAATTATTATATTCAGTTCAAACTCGCCAATCTGTTATTCAAAGACCTTTTATCAACGGGAATGACGATAAAAGAAGCGTACAATCAAATCTTTTTGGAAAGAACAAGTGAGGAATGGCAAAATTTAGAAGTTTCCTATCTTAAGTACTATGAGCTCGCGTATTCAGGACGATTTTGATTTTTGTTAAAATGAAAAGTAAAATAAAGTAATAAAATAAACCATGGTATAACCTGACCAAGTAAGAGAGCGAATCCGGCTCCCTTTGCTCCTCCATCTGGTATGATCCAATTGTCTAATATCAAACCAAACACAAACCTCAAAAAAGCTAAAAACGCCAAAATTTTGGGTTTACCTAAGGCGAATAAGGCAATTCCAAGAGGTGCAAAAACCAACTGCAACAAAAAGTTCGGATAGAGAATATGAAATACCGGTATGGAATTAACATACTTTATTCCAAATAGTAATTTCAAGATGAATTCCGCCAAAAAATAGCCTGGACTTAATAAAAGGGCAAGGATAGCCCCTATGCCAACAGATTGCCAAACTACTTTTTGAAACTCAAAAGTACCAGCTATTCTTGCTAATTTGGGATAAACAATGGAATTGAAAGTACTTAAAATTATCAAAAATCCACTAAATAATTGCAAGGCGGTTCCATAGTCGGCAACAACTTCTGTAGGATGGAATACATTCAGAAAAAAGATTTCCATCCGATCGGAGAGAATGGCAAAGATAGAAGCAATGAATGCCCAGCTATTGAAGAGAAGCATTTCTTTTTGGATAGGCAATTGATCTGAAAAAGACGAAGTCCATTCCATTGACTTATTTCTAAAGAGAATAAAAAAAATACTCAAAATGAATAAGGGAGCAAGACAGAAAATAATGAGTATCTCTATAAAAGAAATTGGATAGGGCAAAATCGGCTTGATTAAAAAGAGAAACAGAAACCTCACCAAGTTGGGCAAAGGAGTCCAAATCGCCATAACGAGATAGTCTCGAAAAGAAACGAGTATGCTCTCAAACAAGGAAACGAATGACAATACCACCGCCCCTAGAATGAGAATGCTGATTATCAGAGCATCATTGTCTGTCCAAAAAAAAAAGCCAATTCCCAAAAGGAAGAGTAGAACCAAAGAATAGAGTTTGATCCAAAGGCTAGCTACCAGTAAAGAGCCTACTTTTTCTCCATTTTCCGCCTTTTTGGACATGAATTTGACAAGGGCTGACGGGAGTCCAAATTCAGCAATGGCGAGTAGAATCGGCAAATAACTCAAATAATACTGAAAACTCCCATTCTCCGTCCTCGATAGCAGATTCACCGAATAGATCATAAACAAAAGGTTCAGACCCGAGGATAGGACCTTGGAAAAACTAACAAGAGCCGAAGTCTTGAGGTAAGGTAGGATAGACTTCATCTCAATTTTCTTAGGTTCACTACAAATTCTAACTTGATTTCATAAAGTTTTATTTTTCCTTGAAGTAAGTTTATGAGCGATTCCCCCCCCGACCTACTAGAGAGCCTTTTTGTCATCCCTAGAGATGTTCCCAAAACCATTCTTCGCACAGCCTTGGAGCTTATCTATGATGTCAAATCCACTGGTTTTGAAAACATTCCACAGTCCGGGGGAGCTGTCTTAATTTCCAACCACACAGACTACCTGGACATTCCAGTCCAAGCCGCTAGTGCCGAAAGGAAAATTGTCTACTTAGGCAAACACGAGCTTTTTCATCCTCAAGAAGAGTTGATCAAAATCTTAGATATGCCGGGTTCTCCTTTTCAGTATCCTCCTTTAAGCTTTGTTAAACCCTGGATTTCCAATGCTTTAGATGTAATAGGATCTATTTATAAAAAAAATCTAGTTAGCTGGGGGAGTATGCCTATCATTCGAAATGCAGCTAACGAATCTGAAATGGATAAGAAGGCGGCACTCGAATACTATGAGCAGCTGGAGGGGTATATGGTTGATTTGTTAAAGCAAGGGGAGATTCTCTCTATCTATCCTGAGGGTACCAGAACCGAATCGGGAGCTTTGGGACCTTTCAAAGCCATGCCTGCCAAATTGGCCATTCGAGCAGGAGTTCCTATCATCCCATCTGCAATTCAAGGGGCTTGGAAAATGTCACTTCCTGAGTCCTTCCTCTCTGGAAAGGCATTTCGAGCTAAGATTCGTTATCACATCGGAAAACCTATTTTGCCAAAAGATTTTCCCACAGGTCCAGAAAAGAAAGCCGCCAAGGAACTGACAGAAATCCTAGAAAAAGAAGTGCGTTCTATTCTTTCCACACTCGATTGATTTCGTCTAAGTAGAGCTAGAGGAGTTGCTTATATGCATTTTTTGGGGATTCTGATTTTTGTTTCTTTTCTGTTGTCTTGCCAAAAGGAAGATGCAGCGCGGTCCTTTATTGTAGCATTCCTCAAAGGTACAGCACAAAATGTCAGTTTATCGACTCAGCTAAAACTCCATGATTCCATAGTTTCAAATCAAAAAGTCCACACGGATTCGGGAAGCACTCTTGACCTAAAATCTGATACTGCGAGCCTTCGACTTTTGGGAGACAGTGAAGTCGACCTTCCCAGTGTCAAATCATCGGAATCAGTCTTCCAGATAGTCACTGGAAACATTTTGATCAAGTGCGCTAAGCTTCCTCCTGGCAGTAGCCTTCGTGTCATTACTCCTTCCGTTACAGTTTCTGTTCGAGGGACCCAGTTTTGGGGACAGGTCCGGCCTGCCGAGGAAAGCGGCACATTCGCCGTTCGAGAAGGATCCATTGCCATTGTCCGTAACTCTGACAAAGCCACATTCTTACTGGAAAAAGGACAAGCACTTGATACGGATGCCAGAAGTTCCGATTGGAAGGTTCGTCCTGCCGCCTCCGCTGAGCTAGAAGCCATGAGCCAAATCGACAACATGCCCTAAGGGAAAATTCTGTTGACCCTAGGGTTTGCTGGAAAACCCTATTCCTACTCCGCAGCGGGTGTGGTGTAATGGTAGCACAGTAGCCTTCCAAGCTTCTAGTGAGGGTTCGAGCCCCTTCGCCCGCAAGGGTTTATGGGATGTTTGCTCTCTCGGGCTCGAACAGTTTTACGAGCGACAGTTGGAGCGACCCATAGGGAGCGAGAACTGGCGACCCGAGGACAGGACGTCCGAGGGCGAGTAAAACCGTGCCTCGGAGCCTTAGTGGGACAGGATGTCCCACTGGCAGAGAGGTCGAGCCCCTTCGCCCGCAAGGGTTTATGGGATGTTTGCTCTCTCGCCGTGAGCCATCCTGGCTCAAAGCTCGAGCCTGGACATCCCTGTCCAGGCCTCCGCAAACACCCAAAAACCCTACCCCAAGTCCTTTCGTATTCGGACACAATGCTAATCGGGCTCGAACAGTTTTACGAGCGAGAACTGGCGACCCGAGGACAGGACTCCCCACTGGCAGAGTAAAACCGTGGTATTCTCCAACGGCGGAATTCCAGTGTATCTTTGCCTCGCTCGGATTTGAGATTCTCAAATGTATTGACAGAATAGTATTTTTGATACATACCTAAACAATGAAAACAACGATGAATCTTTCTGATGAGCTTCTCAAGCAAGCCATGCAATGTACGGGTATCCAAGAAAAAACAAAACTCGTACATGTTGCTCTTGAAGCCTTGGTTCGCGAGCATTCAAGAAAGCAGTTGATCCAACTTTTTGGAAGCGACCCAAAGGCCAAGGCCGCACCGAGAAGAAGGACATGAAAGATGAAGTCTTAATCGATACTGGAATATGGATTGATTATCTTCATGGCGAATCTGGCTCTCGGAAACTTCAAGAATTGTTAGAGTTAAATTTTGCTTATGGTCATTCTTGGGTAGAAGGGGAGCTTAGAGCTGGGGCAATAAAGAATCGGGAGGCATTTTTGAATTACTTTTTATGTTTGCCGGTATTACCAGAATTGAATTTGCGCTTGGTTTTTGATTTTGTAGAGAAAGAAAAATTGTATGGAACGGGCCTTTCCTTTGTGGATTTACAACTCTTAAGTTCATCAAAAGCTAATGGTTCAAAGATTTGGACAAAAGATAAAAATCTGTCCCTGGTAGCTAGAAAATACAACTTACTTTACTCACCTTAGGTGCTTGCTTTTATCCATATAGTATCCATATAGGCTTAATCTTCTTCTGGGAGTAGCGGAGTTAAAAAAAAGGAAATGAATTCCAGTTTTCCTCGCATTCCTGATTTTTGGTATATAGAGGCAGATTGGTTCTCTATAGTTCTCAAACTTTTACCTCTAACGCCTGCAATCTGTTGATGAGAAAACCCTCTTAGAAGTAAAATTGCAATTTCCTTTTCGGAATCGGTAAGTGACCATTCTGTAAATTGAGAACCTAACTCTTTCCAAAAATCATTTTCAGTATTCTTTAATATTTTATTCGTCCTTTTCAATTGAGATATCAGAGCTTCCGCCTGCTCTTTTTCTTTGCTTTCTTGTTTTAACTCTTTGTACAAAATACGAATCACCAAAAAAGAAGAAATAGCTATAAAAGACTCTATCGTAGCAATGATTGTTCGAAACCTATCGAAGATATCAGGAGGATTGGAAAGTGTATATATCTCTTCAATAATCCAGACAAGCAAAGAAATAGCATAAAAACTCAAGAAAATCTTGCGACTCACGATACTTGCATTCTGGAATCGCATTCAAAAGGAAGCAAATCTTTTAGGGGTTTTCCGCAAATCGAGTCATTTGTGGATATCCCTCATTGCGAAAGCTCTCCAACCGAGAGACAATAGTGGTATGAAATCCCGATTTTCACCGCTTTTGAGTTCCAGTTCTTTGGGTGGGCATGTCACGATTGTAAGGAATGCACTCTTGAATTTATTATTTTTTGGAATGGTTTTTGTACTTTCGGATTCTTGTGCCAATTCTGGAAGTAGTACCCAAACCTATCCACAATGCATCAAATCGTGCCAAGCTGAACTCTTGCTGTGTCAGATTGGACTAACCCAAGGAATGAATTCCAATCAAAATCCCTTGGGAGCTGTAGTACTGTGTTCCACATTAAATAGCAACTGCATGTACACTTGTTCCTACGTAGGAGGTAGATCCTCTAATTACAGATACAGCAGTCGTTCCAACTCAAGATACCAATCTGGAAGTTCCTATCATTCCTCCTCTTCTTCATCAAGTTCATCAAGTTCTTCCAGTAGTGGAAGTTCTGGAGGAAGCGGGCGTTAAATGGCAAACGATGATCAAATTTGAATCATTCTAAACTTATGGCAAATAGTACTGAATTTTCGTTTTATTACTTGGCAACACTACTCATCTTTCGTGCCTTTCCAGAAATTTATTATTAAAAATTTCTTTGCTTTTCTTTTGCATTTGCTTATACTTAAATGCGTTTTTAGGAGAACCACATGAAAAAGTCGATACTATTTCTCTTCTTACTTCTAGTTGCAATGAACTGCAGCAAAAGTAAAAAAGATAACAACGGTCTGTTTGCACTTTTGCTACTCAGCAGTTCTAGTGCAACTGCAACCAATGCATTTACTGCCGCAGTACCTTCTGACTTCGCAGTCACTTCTGTAACCGAACAAACTTCAGCGGCCTCATCAGCGGTGAGGGCTCCTGGTGATGACCTCGGTGCTGAAGATTTCAAAACAAAAAAACAAAACATGAAAGATGTAAAATAAAAAAAAAAAATAATTGATAAAAATCAAAAATTAATTTTAACTGAAATTAAACAATTAAATGAAAAACTTGATAGCCTCAATACTCGATTAAATAGCCACATATCTTTTATCGAAAGTG
>Ga0169931_10015571_pt1 | contig 10164 bp, 9 predicted proteins | sample Kivu_15m_20L_FD_129675 | JGI IMG/M metagenome (GOLD analysis project Ga0169931, IMG submission 129675) | Freshwater microbial communities from Lake Kivu, Western Province, Rwanda to study Microbial Dark Matter (Phase II) - Kivu_15m_20L... | ecosystem: Environmental > Aquatic > Freshwater > Lake ... | reverse complement strand
GGCCGCCGCCGAGCTGAGCCACAACGCCGCCGGCCGCGCCTTCACGCTGGCGCAGCTCTATCAACACCTGGGCCATCCGGTGGCCCTGCTGGGCAGCCACTTCCCCCAGTGGGGCCGCGAACTCTGGGAACCCATCCAAACAGCGGTCACCAAAGCCCAGCTGCCGGTGCACACCTTCGTGGCCGAGCACGAACCCCGCTACGTGGAGCAGGCGTGGCAGCTGGTGCTGCAGCACCCGGCCGATCTGGTGCACCTGTGCAAACCCAGGCTGCCGGCGGTGGTGTTTGGCCTGCTCTACAAGCTGCTCTGGGGGGCGGCGGTGCTGGTAGACATCGACGATGAGGAGCTCTGCTTTGTGGGCGAGCGGGAGCCGATCACGCTCGATGGCCTCAAGCGGCTGTGCCACGGGCTGCCGGAACCGCGCGAGCTGATGGGGCCGCTGTGGACGCGGCTGGCGGTGGATCTGGCCCAGCGGTTTGACGGGATCACGGTGGCCAACGAGCCGCTGCAGGAGCGCTATGGCGGCACGGTGATCCCCCATGCCCGCGACCCTGAGCAGCTCAGGCCAGCGACCGCTGCCGAGAAGGTGGCCGCCCGGCAGCGGTTTGGCGTGCCGCAGGAGGCGAAGGTGGTGCTGTTCTTCGGCACGCCGCGACGGCACAAGGGGCTGCTGGCACTGGGGGAGGCAGTCGCGCAGCTACCGGGTCAGCTGAGGCCCCTGCTGGTGGTGGCGGGGGCGTTCCCGCCGGCTGCGGCGCAGGTGGAGGCGGTGCTCCGGGAGCTGCTGCCCGCCGAGCGCCTGCTGCTGCTGGGCAACCAACCGTTTGAGCAGGCGGCGCAGGTGCTGGCGCTGGCGGATCTGGTGGTGCTGCTGAGCGAGGGGGAGGTGGCGGCGTTTCAGAGCCCGGCCAAGCTCAGCGATGCGCTGGCGATGGGAGTGCCGGTGCTAGTAAGCAATGAAGTGCCAATGTGGCCTTTACTGAAGAAAGGCGGGATGCACCAGACTTCTCCCGAAGGATTGACGAGTAAATTATGGAATCTATTTGGCAAACACCAAAGGTTGCAGGATCTAAGCGAATGTGCGCGAAGTGTCTTTCTAGAAGACTTGAGTATTCCAGCAGTATCAAGAACACTAAGTGGCGTCGCAAGCGCCGCCATAGAAGGGGGTTTACAAAGAACTTTAGAAGTTATGACCTGGCCGGAACAGGAAGAAATCTTTCAACGTTTTGAGAGATCACTATATCAGGAGGATCGGACTCAATGAGCGCATAAGAAACGTTTGGACTCCAGATAAACTCCACGCGCGCAAATATTCTTAAAAACCACCAAGTAAGCCCAAGTGGATGCACCCCACGCTCACACATAGAATTACCCACAAGCAAGTTTTTCTTGTCTATATGTGGAAGAGAATTTGTATAGACTGCCCTGATACCACTCTTCTTCCCGCCTTGATTCTGGACGAATTCAGAACATTTACACTTCCCTTTAAAAATGCCAGCATTGGAGCTAGTTATTAACACTTTTTCACGATTCTCCTTGCCGTAAAACTTTGTCAAAAGATCACCGCGAAAGCTGGCATGCTCAAAATTGAGACCACTTAAGATATTAGATTGAGTCTTACTGCAGTATCTACCAGCTACAGCAGCAGCCAGCTCCATATATCCAAAAATAGTTAGATGAGTATCACCACGCCTGTAAGGATCCAAACCCTTGTATAGATAAAGACAGGACAAAAGGTCGTAGGCATTTATGTAGAAGTCCGAGGCACTAAAAGCATGATTTAGACCAAGCAGCGTCGGAGTCAACATCGGCTTAACTAGAGGATATAGATTAGACATTATCGTCTGCTTCTCAGGGACGACAATCTGAAGAAACAAAACTCCACGAGCGGACAAAAAAGAAGACCTCTGTCTTATTATTTTTATCCACTGTTCCAGAGCAGTAGAAGGCTCAAAAATATTGCTCATGAAGATTGTTACTTCCTTTAAGCAGAAAGATGTGCCCGCCGCTGCCAATTACTGCGTGTCCACATGGGCTAAAAGTGCCAACCATTAACCGCGTGTCGTCATGAGACGAATTATCAGAATGCATGGTCTTCATTTCTAGCCGCCCAAGAAATCAAGTAAAAGTTCGTGAGAAAAGAGGTTATGAGTGGAGACATTAAGAGCAGTAAAGACGGACCGCAAAATCATTGGCTGGATTTTGCGATGCTCTAGCCGGCTATCAAGCGAACTACAGACAGAGACAACAAGAGACTCGTCTTCTACAGCGATTTCATGTGATACAAGAATAGGTGGTGAATCAAGACAAATATTACTTAGCCTCAAAAAGGAAAAAGGAGTTGTTCGACCATTTCTTGAAATAAATGAAGAGGCAGTCATACTATCCTTAAGATACAGTTGAACTAGCAAGGAGCAGTTAAACTTGGACTTTAGAACACTATAGAGGAGCCTTATGTCCTCAACAAGAACTGTGCTCATGTCGGCGGACTTAATCGACAAGAAGAAGAGGGTTGGCAATCTGGTTCTTGAAATACTAATAAACCTATCCCGAGCTCTATGAAAATGATGCAGTGTTTTCTCGTCTGACAAGTCATGGTGCTGAGCAATAGCATTACTTTCAGAAAAATCATCCAGATAACCACTGATAAAGGTTTTAGGAGGATTCGATGGAGACTTTCTTAACCTTGACTTATCAACAATCCAAGCATAGTCTGTCGAAACTGCATGGATAACAGTAGAAATACTCCTGGAATCAAAAGATCCAACAGCAGAAGAAATTCTTCTCAAGCCGAGACGCCTAAGAGACATCTCTGCATCACAACGGATACCCAAGCTGTAGATTAAGTTTGGTGAGTGGTTGAAAATTTGCTCTGTATAGAAACCTATGGAAGACATTAAGGTTTGTGAGTTAAGCAAGGCGATGTGGGTTGATTTTATGGAGCGAAATGGGATTAAAGTTCCTGTCCCATTCGCCTAGTTGCTGAGAGACTTGATCCAGTGAACTTTCTATGGTAATAGATCTAGCAAGGATTGCAGCTCGAATCCCTATTTGTACAGCTGCTTTCCAGTTGGCTCTGTAGTAAGTGACTTTATCAACAAGCTCATGGGCGGATGCGACTGAGATATAGTTTAGTTCCTCCTTGAGAAGGGGGTAATACCATTGATAAAAAGGGGACTTGACCTTAAAAACGCATCCTCCCAAGAATAACTTTCGGTAAAGACCAGGGAACGATGACGAATGCCCATCAATATCCAGATGAAGTAAATAGTTGGCCTGAATATGAAATGGCTCAGGGGGAACTAGTTTTAACTCAGCACGCATAGTCTGAACGTCACTCTTAGATACTGATTGAATTGTCTGATCAGAAATGGAAGTGAACTTACAGGATGCGATGTTAGATATTCCGTCGATTGCATTCAACTCATTGATAAAGTGAAGCCGAGTTGCATAACCATCTACAGAAGCAGAGTTCGTGGAGCCTCTCCAGTATAGTTTCATATCTCTGTCGATGATATTCTTTTCCATAGATGGTGAGTCGATAGCGAGCTGCAGCGACTTTAGGTCTTCAGAATAGCCATCAGAGAGAAGAAAGTAAAAGTCCGGTATAAGTAGATCATTGTAGTTGTACTGCAACTTTGATTGACTAAGACTGGGGAAGCCTGTAACGTTCTTATCTCGATTGCAAATGGAAAAGCAGTATGCCTTATCGAGAAATGGTCTAAGACGTTCAGCCAACTTGAAGATGGCCGCAAGATCTCTGACAATCTTATGTGGTTTGCGCTTTATAAGTTGGCACAAATTCGGATTAAAATAAACAGATATCTCATAACCTGAAATAACTAAAGTGGGGAAGGGTGTTTCCAAATCAAAGGCTTTGAGCTGAGAACTCTGTATACTAGTTCTTGAAAGTTGGTTAGCTGACTCAACAAGAGCAAGAGGTGGTTTCATTGCCTTTGTTGATCAAAGAAGCCCAATAGATTTGAACTGCTTACAGACTTTGTCTCCCGCGAGTCGTGTATAAAGCTGTAAGGAACTGCTATTCATCCGGGTAAAGACGTCAGCTGCTATAGAACTAGCGACATCTCTATGGCCGGTAAAGATAAGGAATGCAGCAAGTGCTAGAGGACTCATCTCCTTAAAGTCATTATCACCGAGAAAGTCAATAAAGACATTCCACTTTAGAGTGAGCTCTGAAGGGTCATAGGAATTCATTTGAGACGATGGCAGCTTGAAGTTGCTGCTTGCTATTATTGAGATAGCTGTCCCAGTAGGTTTTGAATAAGAATGCCAGTTGAAACCTTCACATAGAATCAACAGATTAAGCAGGCGATATGCGATCGGATGAAGTGCGTCTTGCAGATAAATAATTGAAGAGCCTGATGATTGCGATAAATATCGCGATATAGTATGAAGAAGAGAGTAATTGTCTTCTCAGTTTTTCGAGGCATCGATAAAGAATGCTGAGATATCGCGGCTCGATGAAAACGAGATGAAGTCATCTAATGAGATTTCAGATACTTCCCTTATGCTGGATGTGACTAGAATCTTGGAAGGGTGATTTTCTATTATTTTTTCAAAGTTAGATTGAAAGGATTCTCCTTCTCGTAGCTTGTCTAATTCATAGAATGAAGAGAAAGAAGAATAGTTTTGAACTGAGCGAGCGTACATCTCAGACCAAATAAATCTGTCATAGCAGGCTAAAAGTGGGGGCCCAGAATTCTTCGGCAGATAGATATTTTCAATTGCATCTAAAATGCAGTATGTACTTTTACCGAGCCAAGGACCAATTTCTATAAAGCAAGAACTATTGTTAAGATACGAATCGAGTACTATCGACTTGATAAGTTTTTCTTCATCAGAACTAATCATTCCTGGGTGATCGGTTACAGGCTTTTTCATGAGTAAATACCAGAGGGAATGGTCTAAGCCAGGGCTAGATTAAGGTCCTAGCAATTAGAGCAGCATATTGCGAAATCATAGAGCTTCTACTTGTAAGTCCAAAGAACCGCTTAGCAGATGCATGGCCATAATTGAGTCGCATACTGCTGTCATTTATTAGATCTAATAGGTGAGATGAAAGTTTGGAAATATCGCCAGGGGTATACATAAGCCCATCTATGTTGCTGCGGATTTGCTCGGTAGTTCCATAAGCCTTTGAGCTAATGATGGGCAAACCAAATAACATTGCTTCAATAATTACGCGAGGGTAGGATTCGTTATCGCTTGCAAAAACAAATAAATCAGCTTCCTCATAATACTTTTGGATATCTTCTGTTGGTGCAATTAGTTCTACTGAGATGCTATGATTGGCAAAGAGATAGTTTGCTCGAGCTTGGATTGTGTCACTGTATCTATCGCCCAGGCTCCCGACTAACTTGAGTCTGATAGAAGAGTTGACTTTATCTTTGATAAGTCCAAGCGCCTCCACTATATCTCTTTGCCTTTTTCTCTTATTAATAGAGCCAACAGACAATATAGTAATATTGGGGCTATCTTCCTTATGGCGCTTAGAATAAGTTGTGAGAGATCTATTATGGAAAAAGGATGCGGAGTCGATACCATTTGGAATGCATGATGTCCTATTGATTGATTGATAGGTCTTCTTCCAGAGATCTTTAGTTGTTTGAGCTACAAAAATAATGTTGGCTGCATTTGACAATGCAGACTGACTAAGTATATTTACTTTCTTAGAGCCAAAATCTAATCGTAGTGAGCCTTCGAGGCTTTCACGAATGATGCACACGTATGGAATGTTACGTAATGAAGCGGCCTCGTATAGCGAAAGAGTCTTAGTGGTGTTGAAAATTATAAGGTCAGGGTTTGTTAGATTAATAAATTCTAAGAAGTGCCTCTTAACCTGCTCATATTGATTTTTGAGAAGATTCTCTACTGTGTCGCTTTTGTGTTCGGCAAAAGCTTGCCATGGAATGTTTTTCGCCTTCAGCTTGTTAGCAAGGGGCCCACTGAAGAGGGAATAAACAGAAATTCTTGCATCATGTCCAGTCGCAAGACCAATACCCAAATCAATAAGGCTATTAGGAGCACCTTCCTGAATATTAAGATTATGCGAGACTAATAAGATTGTCTTGCCTGAGATAGTGATTTGGAGGCCATCGTATTTTGATAATAGACTAGAGTAGTTCTTGAAAATAGACGAGTCGCTACATTCATCATGAAGGTATGCTTTAAGCTTTTTGATCGCTGACATCCGTTCGGAAGATGATCTCAATCGATGGATAGCATATTCAAGCTCTGAATAACTCTTAATGCAAAGCCAGTTAAGTTTACAGTTAAATAAAACATCGCGGTAACAACCATCTCCAACTACTATTGGGACTACTCCGCTCCAAACAGCGGTCGTTAATCTATTTTTACTTTTCTGTAGAGAGGCCGCATCGTGCCCGAGTATTGCGATATCTGTAGATTTAAAATAATTAAGGAAGTCGTCTAATCGCCACCTTTTACAATACGGCTGAAGCGCTTTCCACTCGGCAGTGTTTTCTTTGGATGCAAATAACCTGAGGCTAATGTTCTTTATTTGGGAAATATATTCAAGGTAGTCACCTACACACTCAAGATTGCCTCGGCCTGGATTTCCAAACCAACATACTATAAGAGGTTCGATAGATCCAGAGGTAGGGGAACATGACTTCTCCCCAAGATCTCGAACTTTATTTGGTTGATGATTTAGTCCAAGGTCGTAATCAATCCCATCTGGCAGAACTTCAACTGGCTTTTCTGGAATCTTATATAAGACTTGTTCTGCTAATTCATTTGTGGAAACTGTGATTAAGTGCGAAAGCTTGGCTGTCTCGGAGGCGGAACTGCTTGCGATGACCCCATTGAGGATTCTGTCGTCATCGAAATATAAGTCGCAAACATCGTAGATGACCAACTGTCTAGATGGATCTAGATTAGCAAGTGTTTTCTCGCTGGAAAGCTGTGAAAGGATAACTATATCGTAATCTTTTAGATTTGACGAATCACAAATAACATCACAATTGTATCCATTATCCTTTAAAAGTCTGCATGGAAGAAGGTTCCTTAGGCGTGTTGTTGCAGACGCAGATGGATCAGCTCCCCAAAAAGGCACAAAAGCAATCTTGGGCGATATCTTATCCTGAATGTGCAAAATGACTTTTCCCAAAAGGCTAGTAGTTATAGCCCTTAAATCATGATGAATTTCTGCGAAAGATCTTGCTTCAAAGCTAAGTAGAGCTCTATCTCGGACTGGGAGCCGCTGATACCATTCTATTTTCTCAATAAAGGAATCAGAATCTCCTTCGGTAATTATTATGGCAGGCGACTGATGCTCGGAATGATATCCACAGTAACGAGTAGTTATGACTGGTACGCCTGATGCAAGTGACTCAAGGATAGTGTTTGAGCATCCTTCTTTGCCCTCGCGAACTGGATGAAGCAACAAGTCAATCTTAGAATAGAAATCAGATATAATTCTATTATGAGGAATCCGAAGGTCTCCCTTGCCTGCAAGGATATAGTTAGCGTCTAGCTTACTCATGATATCTTGCATGATATCTAAGCCTTTGAGTTTGGCCTCTTTTTCGTTGACTGTACTTGCACTATATCCCAGATTTAGGTTTGCAAGAGAACTATTGTTGACCCTTGCTGTTATGGGCCAATTCTCAATGTCGAGTCCATTTTGAAGGACAACTACATCTTTTGCATAAGGCCTTATCCGTTCTGCAAGATTTTTATTAGTGGCAATGATAATATCAACATTCTCTAAATCTTCTTTAGCTCTAGACTAGTTTTTGCCATACAGGGAGTTGAGAGGGTTAGGGCCTCCGACTCTGACGATATTTATCTTGCCTTTACTATTAGACTTAAGATAAAGCTTGAGATCAAAATAAAATGATATTTCGGGCAGGTAGCCATTCTCATTTACAAATAGGTGTGTAAACCTATGCAGTAAGCTGGATATTCGCAATGCATTATTAGCGTAAGCCCATCCTGAGTTATCCTCACCAGTGCACCAGTAGATAGATGGCGCTGAAACATTTTCGCAATAGAATCTTATTGAGGCTGGAAGATATTTGGTTGGCCCCAGCTCGCCGGGCTCCAGGTTTATTCTGACATTGGAGTGTGATGATGATATATTGGTAGGTATTAGCTCTTTTGGGCGGATTGCCTTGAGTTGAGACAAATGTGCCAGAAAGACTTCTTTTATCGAGATTCGATCAGGCTGGTTGGCAATGGGTGTGTACTTATCTAGTTCCTCATTGAAAATTAGTTCAATAGTCTCATATATATCATTTGGCGTGGAGGGGTTCTCCTCTTTTTTTGTAGGTCTCAGCAGTGAGGCGGATAAGAATAGTTTTGCGAATAAGATAGCAGGAGGTCTATCTAAAGATGCAAGCGATGCCAGTTTAATGTATTCGCGAATCAAGCCTCGTGCAGATGTTGTCCTTTTGAGCTCTTGACTTGCTTTTGAAGAGGCACTTTTGTTCATTCACAGCCACCTGCATTTAAGCTCTTTTGAATGAAGATACCAGCTAGTAAATTTCTGTATACCAAGCTCTAATGAAGTGGCGGGAGCGAATCCCACCCAGTGCTCCAACAGGCGGGTGTCGGCGGCAGTAGCCTCGACATCGCCAGGTTGCATCGGCTCAAGTTGGCGGATCGCCTTGCGGCCTAACGCCTGCTCCAGCAGGCCGATGAAGTGTACCAGCTCCACTGGCCGGCTGTTGCCGATGTTGAACAGGCGGTGCGGCGCCCAGCTGGTTGCCGGATCGGGATGGGCTGCATCAAATAAGGGATCCGGGGTTGCGGGCTTATCGAGGCAGCGAATGACTCCTTCAACGATATCATCGATGTAGGTGAAATCGCGGCGCATGCGGCCGTGATTGAACAAACGGATCGGCTCGCCAGCGAGAATAGCCCTGGTAAACAGCATCGGCGCCATATCCGGCCGGCCCCAGGGGCCGTAGACGGTGAAAAAGCGCAGGCCCGTGGCCGGCAGCCCGTAGAGATGGCTATATGTGTGCGCCATCAGCTCATTTGCCTTCTTAGTGGCGGCATAGAGGCTCACCGGATGGTTCACCGCCTGGCTTTCGCGGAAGGGCTGGTTGGTGTTGCCGCCATAGACCGAACTGCTGGAGGCATACACCAGATGGTGCACCTGCTGCTGGCGGCAACCCTCGAGGATGTGGCCGAAACCCACCTGGTTAGCCTGCACATAAGCCGCCGGGTTTTCCAAGGAATAACGCACACCGGCCTGGGCCGCCAGATGGACGACGCGATCGGGGTGTTCGGCGGCGAACAGCGCCGCCAGGGCATTGGCATCGCCGAGATCCAGCTGCTGAAACCGCCAGGCCGCAGATGGATTGGGACGCTGCTCAACGAGTGCCTGCAGCCGCTGCAATCGCGCCCGCTTGAGGGCCGGGTTGTAGTAGGGGTTGAGGTTGTCGATCCCCACCACAGCCTCGCCGCGCTTCAGCAGACGGTCCGCCACCGCGGCACCGATGAATCCTGCGGCTCCGGTAATCAGAACGGTCATAAGGACTGCAGCGGTTCCTTAAAAAAGGCGATGGTGGGCTCCAGGCCCTGCTCCAGGGGAATGGTGGGCCGCCAGCCCAGCTCCGCTATGGCGAGGTCAATTAGGGGCTGCCGCTGGGTGGGGTCGTCGGCCGGCAGAGGTTTACAGGTCAGCGGCAGCTCGGGGTTGATACGCGCGCGCACCAGCTCCGCCAGCTGGCGGATCGTGAACTCACCGGGATTGCCGATGTTGATCGGGCCGCTGTGCGCGCCGTTCATCAGCCGGATCATCCCCTCAATCAGATCATCCACGTAGCAAAACGAGCGGGTCTGGCTGCCGTCGCCATAGAGCGTGAGTGGCTGGCCGCGCAGGGCCTGCACGATGAAATTGCTCACCACCCGGCCGTCGTCGGGCAGCATGCGCGGCCTGTAGGTGTTGAAGATGCGCATCACCCGGATCTCGGTGCCGTGCATGCGCTGGTAGTCGAAACACAGCGTCTCGGCGATGCGCTTGCCCTCGTCGTAGCAGCTGCGCAGGCCGATCGTGTTCACGCAGCCGCGGTAGCTCTCCGGCTGGGGATGCACCTCCGGATCGCCATACACCTCGCTGGTGCTGGCCAGCAGCAGCCGGGCACCAACACGGCGCGCCAGACCGAGCATGTT
>Ga0169931_10015570_pt1 | contig 10164 bp, 9 predicted proteins | sample Kivu_15m_20L_FD_129675 | JGI IMG/M metagenome (GOLD analysis project Ga0169931, IMG submission 129675) | Freshwater microbial communities from Lake Kivu, Western Province, Rwanda to study Microbial Dark Matter (Phase II) - Kivu_15m_20L... | ecosystem: Environmental > Aquatic > Freshwater > Lake ... | reverse complement strand
ATAAAAAATTTCTAAATAATAAAAAATTTATAAAAAGATAGAAATAAAAATTAGATTATATAGGAGTCTATTAGCTAAATATTAAGGTTTGATGAATTCAAATATTGTGGATTTGTATTGATTTGAATATAAAATAGGATAATCTGTCTTTTATTAAAAATATTTTTATGCAGTGAATTGGAAGTAAAAGAATAGTAGTATTCCAGTAGTTTAAATTTGTACTAAAAATTCTATTTTGAAAATTATTTTATTAGTTCTTCTTATAGTTTTCTTAGTTAAAATTTTAACTTAAAATAAAAATAAATAAATAATAACTCTCCTACATAAAATCAACAAATAATCGTATTCATAAATTATGTTTTAATTATTTTAATTTTATTATATTAATTATAAAATGAATAAGTAACTTTAAAAATTAAATTTAGCGAAATTGAGCAAGTGTCTGACGCAAAAGAAATAATAAATTATATATTCCAAGATGTATTAGAAAGAGTGAAAATTTCACATCAAACTACTTTTAAAACCGAAGAAAAAAGAGAATTTGTATTCGATAATAAAATATCTAACCAAGACAAGTTTGATGAATCAGTCAGTGTAAATATTTGAATTTTTAAAAATTGTAATTAGATTGCTAAAGAAGAGAAAAAGATAAGCAGTTTAATAAATCCCCATGATGAAATTAATTTGATTTCTTCTAACTCGAATAATACTAACAATCATTTTCCTAAAGATGAAGAGTTGAAAATATTAGTAACGAACTATATAAATGATATACTTAATCAAAAAAATCAAAATGAATTATCACCATTGAATACTCTATATGATCCAACTGGAGGATTAGAAATAAATAATAAAATTCAAACAAATGTCATTTACAGAGATATACAATACCAGAATCTGTTTCAGGTTGATCATCATAGTGAAGAATTAATTGAAAAAAAGTTAACTGCAGAATTCAAAAGAAACTTAGATGAAAATACTTATGACATGAAAGAAAATAATACAATTGAAGATGGAAAGAATTCAGGAAAGGATGTTTATAATGGTAAGTTTCAAAATAAAAATTCAAACGAAATAAAAGAAAGATTGGATGAAGCAGTTTCAAAATACTCACTTTCTTTTAATAACAATAATGCCGGAGAAGAATTTAACACACTTAAAAAGAGTTTTAGCAGAGAGAGTTCTTCTGAAAAATCAAAATCATTTTCAAGTAAAACTTCTTCTAAATCCCATTCGAAATCAAGTTCTAGCTCATATGAATCTCTTGTTAATAAACCTAGATCCAAACATTCTTCTATCAAAGAGAAAAAGGAAAAACAAACAGATCACGAATTGAAAAGAATAGAGACTTATGAATCAAAACCAAACGAACAAAAGCAAACCGATAATTTCATAAAGAATAATTTACAGTCACTTAAATCAGATGAATTTAAATCTGACGAAAATAAAAAATCTCCCTATATTAAAGATAATCAGATTTTAGAAGAAAGAAAAGGATGTGTTGCAAATATGACAAGAAAAGGTTCAATTTTCTCAATAATAAGTTCTAAAGAAAATCATTTACATCAAGAATTTATTCGTACAGATAACCGTAATGCAGATCCATCAAAAAATGGGGCCCATATTAAAGAAGAAGAAATGTCTGATCCTTTAATTGAAACAAAACAACCTAAAATTATCTTAGACAAAAATGATTTTGTGATTAAGAAAATTAAGATAGTAGAGAAAAATCCTAAAATTTCTTCAAATGATAAAAAGAAAGAAGATAAAGAGGAAAAAAATTTAATAACTTATAATCAAAATGATTTTTTTAAAAAAAAACTTATAATTGATAAAAAACCAAATAAAGTTCAAGGAATAAATACAATACAAATCAACCAAAAGGAAAAAGAAAAGCTTTCTATTTTGAGAATAAATGATTTAAAGAAGAATTTGAATATAAACAAGAAACCAACAGAATTAAAAAATTTGACTATTAATTACACTGTAAATCAAGGTAACTTTAAATATGAAAACGTTGAATTTATCTCATTAATATTTTCATTTTAAAGAATCTAAAGAAAGAAAAAGTCAAGAAAAAATGAGTGTGACATATGGAGTTATTACTAACAAGAACATTAGTGAGGACGAATTTAATAAAAAAGTATAAGAAATGTTTTAATCACCATATAAATAAACTTTTAGAAAATTCTTCTTAAAATTAGGAACAAAACTGCAAAAGATAAAAAGGAAATTTCAAAAGAAAAGTATATTCATCCCAATCCTAATGAACAAAAAGGGAAAAGGGGATCTTCTACAAAACCTTCAAATTCAAGGCAATTACAGGAGAATTATAGAAAATATCTTACGATGTAAATATGCAATAAATCCTTCTAAAACTATTTTAGCATGAATGATCCGCATAATCCCTATTCCACACATTGGGCTAATAAAATTCTGTTGAAACAATATAAGGTCGGTATAACTGTAGGCAGATTCTACAACGGAGTTCCTATAATAAAGTTGATAAAACAAGAGAATAATTACAGTATTTTACCGAGTGTAAGAATGCAATAATCATTATTTGATTTACAGCTAAACTCTAAAAAACATAACGATAATATCGAAGGTTTAAATGTAAGAGAAAGTCAAGAAATCGAATTCAATACCAATAGAAAAAATTTTTATAAAGCAAGAGCAGATATAATGGAAGGTAATTCATATTTATCTAATCTGTTATTATAACTTAGATCCCTATGAGAATGAAATGAGAGAAAGTATGGAAGGTAATGGAGAGATACAATTTCCTTTAATCTATAATTATCTAAAAAATTAAATTAGATTGAGTTTATAAAATAATCATATAAATAATAGTTTTAATTTGATTAGTTGTAATAAAATACCTTATTTGTGATTTTCAAATGTAATAAGGAGATATAATTATAGGATTAACATAGTTTATAATTATTTTGCTAAAAATTAAATTTTTTTAATTAAATTTTAATGAGTTCAAAACTTTTTGAAAATTTAAAAAATGAAAACATTACACATTATGTATTGATTCATAGTTAAATATTGTATACAAATAGATATTCGGATTAGGAAATCCCGGGTCAAAATATTCGAAAACTAGGCATAACATAGGGACAATTTTCATCAATCAATTTGCTCGAGATTTAAAAATCCCCATCAATGAAAATAAGTATTGTAAATTTTAAGTTTTTAACAGATTTTGTAAATATTATGTCTATCAATGCGTGAACCCCAATCGAAATAAAAAATTGCCACCTACAAAAATTTTAATTTCTGAGCCAATTACATACATGAATACTCAGGGAGAGTTGATAAAAAAGATTATGGATAATCTGAATCCAAATTACTCAATAAATCGTACGAGTAGAATAACTAAATCTATTAGAAATCAAAATATTATGTGATGATTTAGAAACAGAAATAGGAAAAGTGAAGTTTTCTAAAACAGGAGGGGACCGGTAGGTATTTTATTTATTCTAAATTTAGAGGTCATAACGGTTTAAAATCTATTCTGAAAGCTTTTAATTCGAATGAGTATGAGAAAATAAAAATAGGAATAGGCAGACCTAATTCGAAAGATCCAGATGAAGTTGCTAATTATGTTCTAGGAAATTTTCCTGATTGTAATGTTAAAAATTTTATTCTGTATTATAGCTCAATTAGAAAAAATAAAGCAAGAAGTTTTTCCTAAAATCATAAATTATTTTAATCTTAAACTTTAGAATTAGTAATATTAAATTTAGTTTTCATTCAAATATTAAATACACAATATTTATTTGTATTTATAAATTGGTTGTTGCTTGTAATTTTTTATTCTTAATTAGTAACTTTTTAATATAAATAAATTAGATGAAATTTCCTATTTTGCTATTATAAATCTTGATAAAATTAATTATTTTTTCTCCTTTTTATCCTTGTTCTTTTTCTGGCCGATTTTCTTATATTTGTTTTTATTTTTAATTTTCCATTGCTCTATGAAATCTCTTTTTTCTTTTTCTTCGATTTCTTTTCTCATGGCCTCTTCCATTTTAGATCGTTCAAACATTATTCTGTTCTTTTCAAAATCTTTTTTAACATTTTCGTTATATTTTAATTGAGCAAGGGTATCAGAAAATAAATTGACAAAATGTGTGATTTCTAAAAGATAATTCTCATGACCTAGAGTTTTATTCAAATGCAATTCGAAAGAAAAAAATAATGAATGCTTACTTAATTTTAATAAATATGATATAATTACTCTTTACAAAACGTTTGTTGATCTGTGTAATATATTAGGTCTATGTAGCTTTCAATGGATTTAAAAAAGCTCAGCAAGTTTTTATTTTGGAACAACTCAACGAATAGTTCAAGATTTTCTGTTATAACTGTCAACTTTTCTCCAAAGACTGAAGGATCATGCTGCTTCCCGAAAAAGTTTATATCTGGATACGAATGTTTAAGACTATTTGCGTCGCGTTTTTTGGAAATACAAAACATCCAACTGACATCTTCTATTGGATCAATTGCTACTTGGTAGATTATTCTGTCTTTTGTATTCACCAAGAAGGAAGTTAGCATTGAAACGGCATCTGGCCTTTTTCTAAACTACAATATTATATTTTATTATTATCCTTTACCTCTAATAGAACGAATAGAGCCTTTATGTAACGATAATTAGTACATACTAATTTGTATAAATAAGGATTCTCTTTTATCATGTTGCAGTTACTTGGTTTTATTTCTTCCTCCTGATCTGGATTTTTCATATCGGTATATCCTACTGTTTCGTAACGCTTCTCAAAGTATTCTTTGTTAACATTATACCATGCTTGTGCGAATTTATCATTGTGTGTTTTTCCAAAGAAGCAGTTGTATATAAATCCTCCAATAAATACGAACATCATAATTTCATAGGCGGAATTAAAAATTCCACCTAAGAATCCGAATGATTTCGAAGTGTTGTTGGTATCTCCTTCAGAAATTGTTTGATAATTATTCATTCCGCGGTGGTTATGTCCGCCATAATGACCTCTCCCTCCGTGCATACCTCCAGGAATTCCCCCGTGCATACCTCCAGGCATTCCCCCGTGCATTCCTCCTTGCATACCTCCTTGCATACCTCTGTGCATACCTCCGGGCATTCCTCCTTGCATTCCTCCTTGCATTCCTCTGTGCATTCCCCCGTGCATGCCCCCAGGAATTCCTCCTTCATTATATTTTCCTTGTGATCTTCTGTAAATTTTTTGATTTCTCTGAATATTATTTACATTATGATATTCTCTATCATTTGTAATACCTTCGTCTGGATTATTTATAAACGATTCAAAATTTTTAGGAGAATCTTCATCTGCATCCATTTCAGAAATTCTATTATACATATCTCGATTTAAATTATCAAAATCTTCAAATTCTTCCTCATTTCTATAGATATGGTTGGAATCGTTTTCATGATCTAAATTTTCATGAGAACCTTTTTTTTCTAAGTCACCAGAATCTTCAATATTTTTTATTGTTTCCCTATCTTCTCGAATTTCCTTTTCAGAAAATTTTATTCTCTCAGCTTCAACAGAGGGATTTCGGATTTCAGATCTATGCTTATCTCTAGATGGATGTTTTGGAATATATTCATAAAAAATGTGATCTTCTATTTCATGAATATTATTTGCTTCACTAATATTATCTCCCGATTTACCCCCTAAATTATGATAAAATTAATTACCTGTTTTAGAGGTATCACTTTCGCAATTCATCGAAAGGATTAAGAGCCAAATAAAATAGAAATAAACAAAACCTAATATGTTTCTTGGAAAATAATACATTATATAATAATTAAATTAAGATTAAAGCTATATTTATAAATTTATTAAATAAAATTAAATTAATTTAAATTCCAAAAGAAAAAATTTAATTTCTAGATTAAATATAAAAATTTAGGTAAATAATCGCATGAATATGAATTCGCCTTCTATTCTCCATCATTCTCTTCCAAGGACTCAATACTCTCATTGAAAATAATTTTAGGTAAATTAATAGTGTAATCATTTACTCTAGTCGTATCCAAAGACTATATAAAATATTTAATTGAATGATACCTTTCTTCTAATAGCATTTTCAGGAATGTTGTCGTCATAGGCCAAGGAATTATTGGATTTTAAATTTAAAGACGGAACTTTTAGAAAATATCTATAAGAGGGAGGATCTATTGAAGTATTAGTGATATCGATATTATTTAAATTAAATTTAAGACTTGAAATATTGTTTGTTGCATCCTTACTTGTTTCAGTCTGAATTAGATTTTTAGAAATGTGAGTGGAATTAGGTACAATATATTTAAAATTGTTTCTATTAAAATCCATATTTTTGTTCGTGTTGTAATCGTAATTTACCCCTACTGAAAACAAAGTTTTCGAATGTTCTTTTTCCTTGACAGTATCATAATTTATATTTCGGTAATTACTGATTTCATCTATAATATAGGTATTACTATTGTTAATATTTTTATTGGGTAAACTTGTATCCCTTATGTCCTTTTCCAAAGTGTTAAAATTATTTTGATAACTGTTCCTTAAATTATTTGAATTATTTAGACTAGTCAGGATTCTATTATTCTTGTTATCAATTTTATTGTGATTCTTGGTTACCTGACTTGTCATATCTTCCTTGTTGGCTGAATCAAAATGTTTAAGATCAATATCTAAAAACTGCTTAGGGAAATTTATTGAATTTTCATTTAAAAAGTTTTCATATCTTAAATCATCCTCAGATTTATAGGCGGTTAATGTCTGTACGTTATGATTGGCTAAAATGGTTGTAGTGTTGTTTTCCATTTCGTTAAAAGGTTTTGATGAGGTATTCGGATAGTTGTTATTATTCGATTTCATAGAATTTGAGTTTGATGGATTATTGTTGTCAAAATGGAAATTATTAAATCCAGCGTTGAAATTTTGTATATCTATGCTTGTGTTAGTTCCAGTTGAAATAACGTTTTGCTTCTCACTAGACTTTTTGCCACCGCAACTACATATCATTGAATTTCTCTGGCTATCTTCTTGTATTTTCATTTTGTTCACAACGAAATTTAGTTCTGTCTGTAGCTTTATAATTTGCTCCTGTAGCAATTGAATACTTTTTGCCTGGTCATATATGATTTCATAAGCATTTTGCATATTGCTGTTAGTTTCAGGGGGTGCTAATTCTATTGAAGGCTTAGAATTTAAGTTTTTATTAGGATTAGCTAGATTGGAATTCGTATTTAAATTTAAAACATTAAATACGCTTTTTTCGATTTGAGTAGATTTTCCTACATCTATTTCTATTTGTGGATTTTTTTCAAATGAATTCATTTGATTAGGAAAAAAGTTTTGTGCAGTGTAAAATCCAATGTTATTGCTTAATTGTTTTTTGTGCTATTTAAATTATAATAAAAATTTGAATCTTACATTGATGTACATATTATTCTCGTCTTCAATCGTTCTAAAATAATTAGAATTAATATCTTTAGAGTAAATGCCTTGCAATTTGTTAGAAAAGTTCTGCACATTTTTTAAATTTTGGACATTTTGAATATTTTGAAAAGATTGTTGCTCAGAAAATCCCTTAGAAGTGTTAGTAATTGTCAATGTTTGATTGTCCTTTTCTTTGTCTTCAACATGATTGGAATTATAATCGTGAAGATTTCTTTTATCTAATGAATTGCCGCCTATCAAATTCATTTTTGAATTATGAATCAGATTGGGATTAGAATGTTTTTTAGTCATAAGGTTTTCTCTAAGAAGAGCCTCCTTTTCATCTAAAACGGTCCTTAAGGTTGTGGAATTATTTTTAATTAGGGATCCTTTATTAGTCGCTTTAGGGGGTATACCTTTGTTAGAATTTACAATATTTTGATTTTTCTCAATTAAATTAAAGTTGGAATTATTTTTATAATTCTGCTTTGAAGGAACCGATAATGGAAAGTCATATTTTTGATAATGTTTTTTATCATCTTCAAATATTTCATCTAGAGGGTCCTTAAAATTTGAATTCGAATTAGAGGTCGAAAATTTATTCTTATCTTTATTTAAAACTAAATTTGAATTTCCATATTTGTTTGGATTGTTATTTTTGTTTAAGCTATTATTCGTAATTATAGTGTTGCTTATCCTATCATTTGTATTCTTGCTGCCTCTTCCATATTCCTTCACATTGGGCATGAATTTTTTATTAAGATATTCTCGAATAGTCATAATTTTAATATTAGAGCTACAATCAAAATCAATTTTTACTAAATTATTAGAAAAAATTTGTGAAGGAAAATTGTTATTATTTTTAACTATATTGTTCTTAAGAGCATTTATCCTGATATTTGATTTATTTTCTAAAACGAATTTTTTTTTCATGATTAGCCATTCATTAGAAAAACTGACAAGACTTGAGGCTTTATTTTCTGTATTTATAAAAACTTTTTCCTTTTCATTTGGAAAAATTTTAATCTCATAGAATAGTTGAGCCCCGTTTAGAAACAAACACATTAAAAAAACCCCTTCATCAGGAGATGGTGAATTAATCACCTCAATCTTTTTAGATTTGATCAGGAAACCTAAGGATTTTTCGTAAATTTCCAGAGAATATTTATTAATTATTCTTAAAAAGAATTCCTCGTTTGAATAATTCTTATTTACCTTTTCTTCAGTTAAATTTAACCAAATACCAAATAAAATTTCTTTCATAGATTCACCTGTGTTTTGGAGAGTGATCAAACGGTGTTTGCTACTCATGGCTAAGAAACCATCTCGATACCAAGAATTTTTCAATTCTTCAGCTTCACTTTTCTCTAATTTATCGAATCTTCCTCCACTCACCAAGAATTTACTAAGGACAGATCTACTGATAGGAATTTTATTAATTCTTTTCAATTCCAAGTTTATATTCGGAAAGATACAATATATTTTTCCTATTACTTTACTTGAATTATCTATAGATTTTTCACGATGAAAATAAAAATAAAAATTTAACACTCCCTGAAAGTAAGAACATTTAGAATCTTTTAATAAGCAACTAAAATCTTTCATATTTTTTAATTGCGAGTAGATGTTTCGAAAAATATTAAGAAAAGATTCTTTTATTTCGTTTTTGTTCTGAATAAGTTTAGGGTTCAAAATCAAATTTTGAAATAGCCGCAAATTCTCACACATTGATTCTGAGTTTATGACATCGATGGCTGTAAAATTAATAGTTCTATTTTCTTTATCAAAAGTGGATTTAAGTTTTCCATTATATACATCATAAAAATCATTGAGAATATAATTTTCGATTTCATTTTGTACTTGTGGCAGGAAATTCAATTTTGGAAAGATTTGCTCTAATTTGATAACATATTGATCCTGGCTATTAATATTCTTAATATTTAAAATTATACTTGAACATCGGCGCTATTGCGATCCCAGTAACAGTGCTTTAGCGCATTCCTAAGTTTTATTGGTTTTCTTAAACTTTTTTCTATAATTTCAGCTGTTATTTTATTGAATTGATCAAGAGAATTTTGTGTTTTATTTCCAGTTTTGTTATCTTCTGGAAAGAAATATCTGATTAGAGTATTGTCAGTTTGATCACCTGTTTTGTCTTCTGCCTTTGTCTCGTTTATTTCAAATAGATCATATTGATTTCTCATTAATATATAATTATTAATGTTTTAAATACATAAATATTAATAATATTAATAAAATTTTTAATCAAAGCTTGAAATGATTACTTTCTTTCATTTTATTTTGAGAGTTTTTTATTCTTTATTGAATTGAATGTCACTAATTTTATAAAACATTTTTAAAATCATCTAGAATATTAACGGAAATTTAATAATAATAAAGAAATTACTGAAATTTATAATTTACAAAAAAATGGACATCGATGCAAAAGAAAATATTCACGATAGAAATTCTTGTTCTAAACAAAGTGAAAAGATTAAGTTTATTGATAATTACGATTGTAAAGATGAGAAAAATAATTTTAAACAAATTGATATGAATAATAATAATATATTGATAAAAATTTTGTCCAATCAATTATATATGAATATTTTCGGAAATTTAATTCTTATCTTTTCAGTGATAGCATATTTAATAACTCTTACTGGCTGTGAAGATGCTACGGTAGTTTGTCTAAAAAATTTAAGAAGAAGATTTGTATTGTTAGTTT
>Ga0169931_10015569_pt1 | contig 10165 bp, 8 predicted proteins | sample Kivu_15m_20L_FD_129675 | JGI IMG/M metagenome (GOLD analysis project Ga0169931, IMG submission 129675) | Freshwater microbial communities from Lake Kivu, Western Province, Rwanda to study Microbial Dark Matter (Phase II) - Kivu_15m_20L... | ecosystem: Environmental > Aquatic > Freshwater > Lake ... | reverse complement strand
GTTCGCATGCGAGAACAAGCATCGTCCGGCCAAACCATCCGCAACGAGTTCACCCCCGAAGAACGCAAGCACATGGAGTAGCAGGCGAAAAATTCACTGAAATAGTTTCGCCCACTTCCGTACAAATCCAATTCCCGTTCGTTGATTACCCTTTTCAACCCGAGGATCACTACAGGTCAACACAAACCATGTGACTTGATGACTCACACGCTCACGCTTCTTTGATTCCTTTACGGACGGACCGTTGCATGGATCGGATTGCTGAAAAACCGAGGATCCATCCCTCGATTTCCGCTCGGTCGCGATCGGGATCGTCGGAAGCCATGGGATCGAAGTACTCCGATAAATGACCAGATGCATCCGCAGTTGCAGCCCATAGCGCGCAACTCTTGACCTGCGCTGCGTCGCGGATTCTGTGGAGCGACTCGTCGATATCGATTAGGCCCGGCCAGAACTCGGCATGCACGATTCGGATCTCGTCAGAAAAGGACTTCGTCCATCCGGTCTCAAAGGGCCATATTGCGGAGGCTTCCGAGAATAACTCTTTGAGCTCGATCACCCGAGGCAGTCCCAGCAGAGCTTGGCTTCCCACTGATCCGTTGCCAAACAACTGCCACGCAGAGAATGGGCGCATTCCCGCACTCCTTAAACGGTTTTCCACGATCCGGAATTCCGCTAGCTCCGTTCTCGAACACCAGTTCTTGGGCTTCGTCGATTTCAAATATCGAAGTGGTTGATTCTTCCAGGACGATGGATGACCCCAGAAGGGTCCTTCTCGAGATGGATCGTTTACGATGGCGTTGAAATGATCGGCGACTTCAAATCGGTTGCTTCGATTGTCATCTTGATCTTGCAATAGTGCTGCGACACTTTGGGCAAACTCCAAAGAGTTCGGAGCCAGTTTTCGAAACTCTCCGCAGTCGGGATAACCGTAGGCAAAATCAAAACAGACAAGCACCCGACGCTCGCGGAACATGTGTTCCGCCAGCCTTGCTCGAATGAGGTCGACAGCGATCGCTCGCGTCGGAGCGTTCAAGCAACCATTGTCTGGCAAGGGCAAACGGAGCCTCCGGCCCTGCGCTATCGCTTCGGTAATCCAGATGCTGTCCTTGCCGATTTTTCGCGAGTTGTTAGCGCTCCAGTCGACAAAAATATAGGCATCGAAAAGTCTCACGTAGATGAGCAATCCCTCAGGAGGTTCCGACTTACTACTTCGTCCAAATGCGTAGCATCGCTCATTGATCAGATGGATGCTGAGAGTTTATGCAATCGCCGCTCTGCCAAGTCGACGTAGAACGAGTCTTCATCGCGACCATGATCAACCACCTGTTTTAGCCAAGTCTCCGTATTCACGAAATCCTTGTTCATCCAATACAATTGTGCTATTTGGAATCGGATCGGTTGCAGAGAGGGTGCGGTTGGAAATGCTTTTTCAAACGACTGAAATGCGTCCAGCACCTGAGGCATGTACGTCGCGAACTCTCCCATCGCCCCATAAGCCATTCCGAAATTCGCTGTATCTTTCCACCCGATCAATGTCTTGAGCTTCTGTTCATGCGCTAATCTTGCGGCAGCTGATTTCGGAAACTCCTGAATCGCTTTGTTGTACCAATGGACCGCCGCTTCGATGTTATTGATGTAGGCGAGATCGACGAACAGGCCTGGATCCTTGCCATCGATCCAGTAGTCGCCGTTCTTGATGTATATCGAAGCTCGAATCTCATCGATGTACTCGTTTGACTCCCCGGGTAGGCTTTGCATCAACTCAGGTAGCCGATCCTCTACCAACTTGCCTTCGTAGCTCTGCGGGAATTCCTCCACCAACATGCGCCAGATCCTCGTCGCGCTTCGAATCTTTCTTTCCTCGAAACTGAGGAGGCCGAGCAGATACATCGCAGCCGATTTTTCAAGTGGATGGATCCCGGGCTCAATCAGAAAATCGACCAACGCGACTTGCGCCTCACGCGCCAGTTGACATTCGTACAACCAGATCGCCTTTTGAAGTCGCGGAGAGAACTGGTCGCGCGCTCGCAAATAATCCGACGATGGAGACTCGACGACAATCGAAGTGCGCGGCACGTTCCCACGAGATCGAACCGTGGACGATAGCACATCGAATGCGAGTTGATTCGCTGACTCGTCCTGCTTCTTATCGTTCGCAGGAGCAGGAATCATGATCTTGTTGTGGCAGAATTTGCATTCAGCGGTTTTGCCTGCGGCCCCCTCGGGTGCCTTCAAAGCTTTCCCACAACGCGGACAATCGAACGAGAGAGTCATGCTTCACCCCATTTATCGACTCATTTGAGTTCGACAATAAAACAGGCTTTGGGCGATAAATTGCGGCAGATCAAAGCCCAGGATAGCCAAAGCGGACGGGGCGAAAAAGCACTCTAGCTTCCGTTTAAAGTGAGAATTTCTGGAATTGTGGCGAATCAGCTGATTTCGGCAGGTCGGTGCATGACGTCGATCGCCTCGGTATACACGGTAATGGGATCCGACGCGGCCGTTTCCTTGCGAATCCGTGCTACGATCGACTCGCATACACGATTTGGGGCTACGACCTCGATGCGCAGAAAGTGATCGGCGGTTTGATTGGTAGCGGCATCGCTCGCATTCGAACCTCGTTTGCCTCGGCACTCCTGGGCAACGTACGAGGCGATTTCATGCTGGCTGCATATTGACTCAATGAGATTCGCAAAGGCCGATTGAGCAAGAACGGTCAATCGGCGCATCCGCACCAGGCCACCGACGCGAGCGGCTTTGGAATGCGCAGCCAACGGACGGAGATTTTCCAAGCCCGTGACCTTCAACTCCAACCCCTCACTTTCGAACAGAAGCTGCATCTCATGAAGTTTCTCGATCGTGCTGTGATCGACCATCTTGGTGTCGGACAAGTCGACAGTAATGTTCTGATGTTGTACAAGTCCTAGATCTTCGATTTGGCGACGAAAGGGGATCCAATTCGAAAAGATCGCCGACTGATGCGCACGAATCAGACAATGCTTGTCGTCCAACTGCTCTACTTCCAGGTAAGGTTTGAAGATCGAGGATAATGGAACACCGTTTGCGAGATGCAAGACCATTTTGAGTGCGATACCGATCAGCACACCGATCAGCAAATCGGTCGCGAGCACACCGATAATGGTGACCACGAAGATAAGCAACTGTTCGCGCCCGATCTTGTACACATCGAGAAACTCCCGAGGATGGGCGAGTCGAAATCCGGTGTAGACCAACATGGCCGCCAAAGCGCTCAGTGGAATTAAGTGCAAAAAGGTCGGTAGCAACGCGACACACACCAGCAGAAAGATGCCATGCCAAAAGTTGGAGTAACGAGTCTTCGCCCCATTATCAATATTGGCTCGACTTCGAACAATCTCAGAGATCATTGGTAGACCTCCGACGAATGCAGCGGCTAAGTTGCCGATACCGACCGACAACAAGTCTCGATTGAGATTCGTTTTGCGGCGGTAGGGGTCGAGCGATTCGACCGCCTTGGCGCTGAGCAACGACTCCAAGCTTCCGATCACGAAGAACAAAAAGATCCACTTCCAGGCCTTCCATTCTCCCAAGGCTGAAAGGAGAGGAAATCTCAGCTCGTTGAACATGGGGAACACTTCCTTGGGCATCGCGACGAGAAAATTCTCTCCCAATTGATATTCGTGGTTGGCTAGCACATACGAATGTTCATGAAGCAAATCGAACGCCATTCCCATCGGGATAGCAACCGCTAGCACGATCAATTGCGATGGCACGAGTTTTAGCTTTGGGAATTTACTAGCGATCCATGGCCAACCGAACATGATCGCTAAACTGGTGAGTCCGATGGTGGCGATCGCGGGATTGGCCTCGAGCAGAAAGTTGGGCATATGCCTCAGCAATTCAAGTGGTTCTCCTTTGGCTGTTACCCCAAGGGCCACCGGAAATTGTTTGAGCATGATGATGAAACCGATGGCTGCTAGCATGCCATGAACCGCCGCGCCCGGAAAGAAATCCCCGAGAATCCCTCCTCGCAAGAGAGCAAACAGGATTTGAAGAGCCGCAGCGACGACGCTCACCGCTAATGCAGCTTGATAGGCCATCATGTCTTTATCGCTGAATCCTCCGGCCATTCCATCGCCGCCGAAGTCCTGTACGCAACCCAAAACAATGACGATTAAACCAGCGGCTGGTCCTTTAATGGTCATCTCGGCGTTGCTGATGAGCGAAGTCAAGACTGCGCCAAGGATCGCGGTGAAGATCCCTGCCAAGGGTGGAAAACCGCTTGCGATCGATATCGCTAAACAGAAAGGAAGGGCGATGAGAAAGACCAGAAAGCCTGACTTCAAATCGTTCTTGAGATACCGCAGGCACTCTGGGAAGCGACCAACCGGGACCGCCTGGTTCGTTCGGGATGCTACTGGAGATTGCGAATCTTGAGTCATATTCTATTCCTCATGCTTATTGGTTGAGGGAGCGTGGGTAGGTGAAATGGTCGCTGGATCTCGGCGTGCTTGTAGTTCTTTTGCCGCGTGATATCGATTGAGCACGCCTAACTGAGGGAACAATCCCCCCGCAAGAATCAAGAAGCTCAGCAACACAGCCGCGACTCGTTCGTTCGGACGGGCGCTAAGCGATATCGTGGAACTGGTTCGACGACCAGCGAAGATTCGGAAGTAGGCATTCAGGATCGAGATTCCGTTCAACGCAGCAGCCAACACGATGGCGGTTCCGACCATCGGATAGACATCCGCCGCACCCTCAACGAGCAATTCCAACGCGATGAACCCGATCGTTCCAGGGAAGCCAATGGAGGCAAGTCCGGTCAGCAAGAAGAATCCCGCGATCGTAGGCATTTGATCGTATAAACCGTGATAATCCATGAGCGAAACGCGTCCGATGCGAGCCTCTACCGATCGCAGACATATTCCGAATCCAGCGAGCGACAGTCCCACGCTGAACCAAACGCAAAGCGAACCGGTGACACCCACTGGCGTCACCAACTCCGTGCCAACCAACACCATCGATGCATTGCTCAGGAACAAGTAGCAAAAAAATCGACGTGCCTCGCGTTGAATCGTCGCCATGCCAGCGGCATAAAACGCAGTGAAGAGGGACAGCAACGCCACCGAACGGAGCAACCCTTCGGGTGCGATAGGGACCACCAACCGCAGCACGGCGAGAATACCGGTAAGAGGCATGACAAACAGGATCGCCGTTCCAAACGTAGCCTTCTCGAACAAGTCGGTCATCCAACAATGCACGGGAGCAATCCCACTCCGCAACAAAACCGCACCGACAATCAATACCATTCCAATAAAATGAAGCATCGATTGAGAACTGCTCCGCGATATCAGGAGATAGCCCAGTACGAGAAGAACGGCAAAGAGTCCGAGATGCCACTCGTACACCCGGGTGCAGCGTTGACGTTTCTTGAGTTCGATCCAGGGAGGAATGATCGCCGCGACAAGGAGTGCGACTAGGATCCAGGAGGTTTTGCAACTGATTGTCGCTAGCAGTATCGCCTCGGATATCAACGTCCAACCGAAGGAGAATCGTTCGATCTTGGTCTTAAGTGTCGAGAGAATCACAACGAAATAACCGAGCGCAGCCATCGGCAACAAGGGGGCACTCAGTTCATCGACGACGATGATATCTTGATTGAAAATCCAAGATAGAAAATCGCCGTGATCGTGTGCCTCAAAGGTCTGCAGATTGACAAAGTCAATCCACTCACCAACAGCTAACACCAGAGATATGAAAGAGAAGACCGTCGCCACGAGCATGGCGTGCTCTCTCTTCTTCTGCACCGCTGCTAGAATCGCTCCGAGCATCGGAGCGAGAATCGCCAACTCGAGCCATGGGAAATGCAATTGCGACATTATGCGATTCCTTTCTGTTCTGAGTTGTGCGACAAGATCGGAATCGCGGCCGATTCCCACTTCGGTGCAGCTTCTTGTTCAGGATGCAGCTCGGTGTGGTCCGATTCCCTCGAACCCTCGCGCGAGAGCCAGTCGGTCCATCGCCGCTCCTGGCGGTCAGCCCATTGAAAGGCAAGGGCAAACGGAAGGATGACAAAGCGGTCCAGTGCAGAGTCCATGAAACCGCGCTCAAAACCAAAGCGGTATATCCAACGATGCACGGATTCCGGCAGGATTCCAGCCGACGGCTTCGATCCTAAATCCACACGCGTACCAATCGCGTTTTCGATCGCATGGTAATCAGTCATCAGTGTTGGAGCACGAAGCAATTGCATCGTCCGCAAACTGGCATGACCGATGATATGAATCAAGGCCAGATAGTAGAAGCCGAGACCGATCTCAACCACGATCATGCCGACCTGGCTGAGCGATGCATAGGCCAATGCGGTTTTGACGTCGCTTTGAACTTTTGAAATCACGGAGCCGGAGATCGACGATATGGCCCCCACTGCGATGACGATGATGCGAAGCGTCCATGAAGCCTCGAGGATGGGGCTGACCCGCAGCAATAGATAGGCTCCGAGATGCACCGAGAGAGAACCGTAGAATACCGCCGTCGAGGGAGTCGGGCCTTCCATCGCGCGGGCTAACCAACCGGAGAATGGGACCAACGCCGATTTTCCGCTGGCAGCCCTGCGTTGGCAGATAGTGAACGGCATGATCCAGACAGTCATGGATCAGCGCTTCACTATCCGGCGCGGACGCATGCGCGCCGCTGTCGCCGAGTAGACGAACGTTCATGATGAAGCATGGTTGCGAAGTAATGAATCGGTATGTGACGTGCGAAAGAATCAATCGAGGTGATTTCGCACAGATGGATCGCAAAGAGGCGAACCGGGATAATTGCCTAGCGGCTAGACGCGGGGTGGACCGCGAGCTGAGAGGTCATCGACCGTGATATGCAGCTGATAGAATGTAGCCTCAGATGAGAAGCGAATCACCGACACTCGAACAGCACCATCGAGCGGGGTTGCAACCGCTCCAAACATTTCAGCCAAGGAATCAATGTCCGATTCCGAGATGGATTTTTCTTCAGAACTCTCCGAGAACAGAGCAACTGCGGTATCGGTGTCGGTGGCTAAACGAGCCGAGAGGGTCGAGAAAACGACCAGTAGCACAACGAAAGTACGCCACCAACCTGCAGAAATCACCATGGAATCATAGTACGCGGAATTAGGTGAGTCAAGTGAAACACATGGTTGGGAGACCGTGGGTTACACACCACCGTGGGTTACACACCTAGGTGCCGAACTAAGGGTTCAACGGGGCAAGTACGACACGAAGGCTTCCTTGATTATCCCAAAGATCTCCTGCCGTTTCGTTGATCTTCAGAAGCAGTAATCCTTCCGTTTCGCTGTTCAGTTTTGCATCGCGACCGACTGATATCGGTTGCCAAGGCTTCGTTACTTCATCGGTAGTAATGGGGATGATCGTTGCTGCGAGTCGACCGAGAGGTTGATGACGAATGTAACGAATGGTGATCCCTTGCGGCTGGCTGTTCCACGGCTTGCCATTGGCACCCACGCCGACTTGGCACGCGCCATCGGCCGAGAGTTTCAAAGATTCACCAGCTCGCAATCGAATGCCGGTCGCCTGCCAACCTCGCGACGCAACCACTTCGCATGCGATCGGTTCTTTGGCATCGAGATACTTCCAGTCAGTATCCTCCAAGAGTGGCAGAGAGCGCCCCGGCTCGTAACCGAAATCGAAATCGGCGAGAAAGCCATTCCACTCGGCGACAACCCAAGGCCAACGGTCATCGAGGGATGCGAGCAGTTTCTGAGAGACTGCCATGGAGTAATCGAGAGGTGGTTCCGCAGCCTGAAAGAACGCATCGCGATAACGAGGGTGATTGGAAAAAAACACACACGCTGCCCAACTCCAAACGTACCTATCCATCCGACTGCCCGCATCGTTGGTGTAGCTGACGATCTGTCGAAGACTGGGGCGGTCATCTCGGCTCAACATCTCCTGCAAACGTTTGAAGCGTCCCCATTGCGGCGCCTCTGCAGGACTACGCGGAAGAATGCCGAGGGTCAGTGACCGATCACTCCAGCGATGCGTTCCATACAGGTCAGCCATCCCTTCCATGAACCATGGCGAGCCAGCCCCGCCAAAACCTCGATACATCGCCCAGTGGGTGGCCTCATGCAGGAACAGGTGTCGGCGGTAATAGACCGAGGGTTGATCCACGAGGAAAATCGTATCCTGCAGTTGATAGCCATCTTCGAAACTCGGAACCTGGGGTGCCAGTCCGGATTCTATAAACCGTTTGCGATCACCGATGAGATACGCGGTGAGATGCCACGCTTGAGACTTCGACGCATCCAATCGCCATTGAAGAGTCCAAGCCGCGATGGCTTGATCGAGAACCTCCGGCCACGATCGAAGTTCGTCGTCGATCGGCAGATCGGTGATGAGTGTCAAGCGGCCTCGCTCCAATCGTTTGAACCCGTCCCGAAGCGATTCGATCGGCGATTGATCCTGTGCGCACACTGTGGCACACCAGGATACGAGCAACAAGAGCAGGGCAGAGTATCTAGACATGCATTATCGCTTCTGCAGTTGCTGCTGGATCTGCAAGGCTAAATCTACTGCGCCCGCAGCGTGCCGTACGTCGAGTCGAGGTGCCGATTGCCGTGAGACGACACTGTCGGCCATGTCATCGATCTCCGCACGGAAGGAATCGATATCGTCGGCAGGTGGCAACTCTGGCCGAAGAACCGCCCCTTCGGTGGGCACAATCTTCAATGGCATGGTCTCCGCATTGTCGCTGAAGGCCGCGAAATCGAAGTGAAGCGTGGCTCGCTCGAGCTGCAACTCAAACGCGTGCGTAAACGGACGCCCCGGGCCATCGATAACCCCCGAAGAGCTGGCCACAGCAATGTTCGGATCATCAAAGTGGTACAGAACATGTGCGTATTTCGTCACCGCACCTCGATTGCGACCGACAGCTTGAAAGCTCTTGGGGTTTCCAAAGAGCAACTGAATCCAATGCAGGTCATGCACATGCAGATCGACGAGCGGACCACCGACTTTATCGGGCTCGTAAAAATCCGGCAGCCATGTTGGATCGGAGATCACCCGCTTAAAGTAACCTCCGATCGGGCGACCATAGCGACCGGATTGAACCACCTCGGTCGCATAAGCAAACGGGCCCATATAGGGAAGCACATGAGCCACCAACGCGATGCGGCCAAGCGAATCAGCTTTCGATTGAACGGCGCGGCATTCCTCGAGGCTCAATGCCAATGGCTTTTCGATCAGCACATCCTTGCCATGCTCCATCGCAAGGATCGCTGCCGATGCATGCATGTGCGGCGGTAGGCAGATGTCGATCACATCGATATCGGGGGATTGGACCATCGCTTCGAGCGACTCATAAACACGCATCTGGTCGATCGGAATGAAGTCACCCGGCGGTCCGAAGTTGCCTTGTATCCCGCGCCAGTCACCTTGCCGTTTGTTAGCGTCTTTGCTCGCGAATGCGACAAGCTGCGCCTTTGTCGATCTTCGATAGGCGAGATAATGGATCCAACCCATGAATCCGACACCGATCAATCCAACACGAACCATCTGTCTCTGCCCAGCATCCAAGGGTTAGCGGTCGAATCTGCTAGCGCTTCATCGGGGGCCATCAAAGTCGAATGAACCCAGCGGAGATTCTAACCGATTTCGACCGACCACATGCCCAGGAGCCGACATCCATGGGATTGATGAAGCCGCAGGGTTCGGGACAGTTCCCGCAGCGAAGTGGTCTTGCAGCAGGACATATCCGCTGCGAGGGCGATTCCATCACAGAGCCTACCCAGCATGGCAAAACCTATAGAATCCAGAGCACCGAGGTGCAAAATGATGAGCGGATATTGCTCTTTCCATTTCGGCAAAGCCCCTACGGCCTTCATCGCCTGCCGATTCAGCGAAGCATTCGGCGCCGCCGCACCGTCGTTCATCGTCCACACGATTTTCGTAAGCGGAGACGGGTCATCCTTGGCTTCCGCCTGCCCGTCGACCATGGGAATTCCATCGGTTTTATTCAAACAAACTGGTTCATGAAGGTGCGCTGTTTCATTGAGACTCTCCGCTGTGCTTTGCCCTTCCGTTTCGATCAGGAGCGTGTCTCGTTGTGTTCTGCCATAGAGCGAGTGAGCCACTCGAGTCGGCCATCTCTGCGATGTTCCTTGGGGCAATGGAGTTGCTCTGCC
>Ga0169931_10015567_pt1 | contig 10165 bp, 10 predicted proteins | sample Kivu_15m_20L_FD_129675 | JGI IMG/M metagenome (GOLD analysis project Ga0169931, IMG submission 129675) | Freshwater microbial communities from Lake Kivu, Western Province, Rwanda to study Microbial Dark Matter (Phase II) - Kivu_15m_20L... | ecosystem: Environmental > Aquatic > Freshwater > Lake... | reverse complement strand
GTTCTGGTCGCGGAACGGAATAACGTCAACTGAGGAGTTATCAATGAAAATTTCATTCGAACTTGCGGCGGAAGCCCGCAATGACGAGGGCAAGGGTGCGAGCCGCCGCCTGCGTCGTGCGGGACGTGTTCCGGCCATCATGTATGGCGGTGTCGAGAAACCGAAATCGGTTTCGCTGAACCACGAGAAGCTAATGACCTTGGTGGAGAACGAGAAGTTCTATTCCACCATCGTTGGTGTCAATGTGGATGGCAATGTGCATGCCGTAGTGGTCAAAGATTTGCAGATGCATCCGGCCAAGAATCAGGTGTTGCACCTTGATTTGCAGCGAGTGCTCGACAACGAAAAGATTCGTCTGCGCCTGCCGATTCACTTCAAGGGCGAGTCGGTTTCGCCGGGCGTCAAGACGCAAGGCGGCATCGTCTCGCATCGTCTGGCCGACATCGAAGTGCAGTGTCTCGCCAAGGACCTGCCGGAAGAGATCGTACTCGACCTCTCGGAAATGAAGTTGAACGAATCCAAGTTCGTTTCCGACGTCCCGCTGCCCGAGGGCGTGATCGCAACGCTCGTGCTGCAGGGTAAGGACCAGGTCGTGGTGTCGGTCCACAGCCCGCGCGCTGAAGAGCCCGAAGCGGCCGCAGCCGAGGCTGCGCCGGCGGCCGAAGCCAAGAAGGAAGAGCCGAAGAAGGAAGCCGCCAAGAAGTAATCTTGCGGCCCCAGCACGTCTTTCCGTGTTGGTGATCATGCGGAGGCCGCCCGAGTGGCGGCCTCCGTCTTTGCGGAGGTCTAGTGACGGGCGTCCCTCTCAAACTCATCGTTGGTCTTGGCAATCCGGGCGAGAAGTACGCTCGGACGCGCCACAATGCCGGTTTTTGGTGGGTTGACTTGCTCGCTCGTCGCCTAGGCGGCGTGTTTCGCAGCGAGACTAAGCATCAGGGTGAGCTCGCCAAGGTCACGCTCACGGTCGCGGGCGAGCGTCGCGAGTTGTGGCTGCTTAAACCTTTGACCTTCATGAATCGCAGTGGCGCATCGATCGCATCGATCAGTCATTTTTACAAGATTGCACCGGCCGAGTTGCTGGTGGCGCACGACGAGCTCGACTTGCCGGCCGGTGTTGCGCGCTGGAAATTCGGTGGTGGTCATGGCGGTCACAACGGTCTGCGAGATACCAGTGCGGCGATCGGCGCCGACTATTGGCGCCTGCGCGTCGGCATAGGTCACCCGGGCCACAAAGACCTGGTGCTTGATTACGTATTGCAGCGCGCCTCGGCAGCGGACGAAGGCGCGATCAATTTGGCATTGGACAGTGCGGTCGAATGCTTGCCCACTCTGCTTGAGCAGGGCGCTGAAAAGGCAATGACGCGGTTGCACTCCACGAACTGAGGCGAGAGAAACATCATGGGTATCAAGTGTGGCATCGTCGGTCTGCCGAACGTCGGCAAGTCGACTCTCTTCAATGCATTGACGCGCTCGGCGATTGCGGCCGAGAACTATCCGTTCTGCACCATCGATCCGAACGTAGGCATCGTGCCGGTGCCGGATCCGCGTCTCGATCAATTGGCGGCTATCGTCAAGCCTGAACGCATTTTACCGACGACCGTCGAGTTCGTGGATATCGCCGGCATCGTCAAGGGCGCCTCGACTGGTGAGGGGCTCGGCAACAAGTTCCTCGCTAATATTCGCGAGGTCGATGCGATCACCCATGTGGTACGTTGCTTTGTCAATGAAGACATCGTGCACGTGTCAGGGCGCATCGATCCTTTGTCTGACATCGAAACGATCAACACCGAGTTGGCCTTGGCCGATCTCGAAACCGCCGAGAAGGCATTGCAGCGCGCCGAGAAAGCGGCCAAGGCGCAAGACAAGGACGCCATCAAAGCCCGCGAGGTCATCAAGCGGGTGCGCGATGCTTTGAACGAAGGTAAGCCTGCGCGTGCTTTGGTTCTCGATGAAACCGAAAGGCCGATCGTCAAAGAAATGCAGCTACTGACTGCGAAGCCCATGCTGTACGTGGCTAACGTCGAGGAAGGCGGGTTTGTCGATAACCCGATGCTCGAGACGGTCCGGGCATTCGCGAGCAGCGAGGGCTCGCAGGTGGTGGCGGTTTGCGCGGCGATCGAGGCCGAAATTTCCCAGCTCGAAGATGCCGATCGAGCCGAGTTCCTCAAGGATCTCGGGCTCGAAGAACCGGGCCTTAACCGCGTCATTCGTGCTGGCTATGCGCTGCTCGGTCTACAGACCTATTTCACGGCCGGCGAGAAGGAAGTACGAGCCTGGACGGTGCGGGTCGGTGCCACCGCACCGCAGGCCGCAGGCGTAATTCACACCGATTTCGAGCGAGGCTTCATTCGCGCTGAGGTGATCGGCTTCGACGATTACATCGCGCTCAAGGGTGAGCAGGGCGCCAAAGAAGCCGGTAAGTTGCGTCTCGAGGGTAAGGAATACATTGTGCGCGAGGGTGATGTGATGCACTTCAGGTTCAACGTCTAAGATGGATGCATTTCTGATTTCGACGGGTATCGTGGCGCTCGCCGAAATCGGCGACAAGACGCAGCTCTTGGCACTGGTGTTGGCAGCGCGCTATCGCAAGCCCGTGCCCATCATTCTCGGCATATTGGTTGCGACCCTGCTCAATCACGCGGTCGCAGGTTATGTCGGCGCGTGGTTTGCCAATACGATCGATGAACAATGGATGCGCTGGATTCTCGGTATCTCGTTCATTGCGATGGCCGCGTGGATGCTCATTCCGGACAAGCTTGATGACGCAGACGCAAAGCCCGCGCGTTTCGGAGTTTTCGTCACCACCTTGGTCGCCTTCTTCATCGTCGAGATTGGCGATAAGACTCAGGTGGCTACCGTGTTCCTCGCAGCGAAATATGCCGAGGTGTGGGCGGTCGTCTTAGGCACCACGTTAGGCATGATGATCGCCAACGTGCCGGCTGTGCTGCTTGGCGAAGTTGCCGCCAAAAAGTTGCCGATGCGCCTCGTGCACAGTGTGGTGGCGGTGGTGTTCCTCGCTCTCGGTCTCGTCATTCTCTTTAGCTGACTGGTCTCAGACGAGTCCGAGTGGCAGCTCGGTGGTGTTCTTGGTTTCCTCGATGACGATACGTGAGTCGATCGACTGCACGCCCGGAATCTGCGCAAGCTTGTCCTGCACGAAGCGGTTGTAGTCCTCTATGGTGCGGGTCGCGACCAGCAAGATGAAGTCGACGTCACCCATCACGAGAAAGCATTGCAGCACCTCGGGGTAGCTCACCACGCGTTGCTTGAATTTGGGCAAAGATTGCCAGCCGTGGCTTGCGAGTTTGACGCTGACGAATACCAGCACATCGATGCCGAGCTTCTTGCGCGCGAGTAGTGCTACACGTCTCTGGATGACGCCGGCTTCCTCGAGTTGATTGACCCGTCGCCAGCAGGGTGACTGCGAAAGGCCGACTCGTTCGGCGAGCTCGGTGCTCGAGGTGGTGGCGTCGTGCTGCAGGGCTTTCAGGATGGCGATATCGTGGGTGTCGAGCTTCATGTATAAACGCTCCAAATTAGCGGGCTCTAAAGAATAGTCTATTCTTAATTCGGCGGTTTTGACGACGATCAATGTCACGCGAAATCTGTCAGCTCACGTAATCTGGGTTCATGACTACGCCGAAACTGCATGTGCCGGCGGTGCCGGCCCGCCCCGGTGAAGCACCGGACTTCAGTTATCTGCGGCTCGCCGCTGCGGGTGAACTCGCGCGGCCAGAGCCCACAGTTGCGGTCAATGAGACCGCCCAACTCGCGGAGTCCTTGATTCGCGTGCTGGATGATGACGGCGTCGCCCGCGGCCCCTGGGACCCCAAGCTCGATGTTGCGACGCTCAAGCAGGGCTTGCGGTACATGCTGCTGACGCGCATCTACGATGAGCGCATGCAGCGTACCCAGCGACAGGGGCGTATCACGTTCTATGTCCGCTCCTATGGCGAAGAGGCCGTGTCGGTCGCTGCCGCCATGGCCTTGTCGAGCAACGACATGTTGTTTCCTTCGTATCGCAACCAAGGCCTATTTCTTGCGCGCGAGGTGTCGCTCAAAGATTTGATGTGTCAATTGCTCTCGAACACCCGTGACATGTGCCTCGGTCGGCAGCTGCCTGTCATGTATCACTCCACCGAACGACGCCTGTTCACCATTTCGGGAAATCTTGCCACGCAGTTTCCGCAAGCGGTCGGTTGGGCGATGGCCGCAGCGATCAAGGGCGAGTCGGATATCGCTGCCGCCTGGATCGGCGAGGGCAGCACGGCAGCAGCCGACTTCCATCACGCGCTGCTCTTCGCCAAGGTGTATCGCGCGCCAGTGATCTTGAATGTGGTCAACAACCAGTGGGCGATATCCACTTTTCAAGGTTATGCAGGCGGTGAGCAGCGTTCATTCGCGGCTCGCGGGCCCGGCGTTGGCGTCGCCGGTCTGCGGGTCGACGGTAATGATTTTTTGGCGGTTTACGCCGCGACTCAGTGGGCAGCGTCACGCGCGCGCGCCGGTCTGGGCGCCACACTCATTGAAACCGTGACCTATCGCGCTGGTGCGCACTCGACGAGCGATGATCCGTCGCGTTATCGGCCGCGCGAGGAATTCGGCAGTTGGCCGCTCGGCGATCCGCTCGAGCGTTTGAAGAATCATTTGATCGCGTTGGGCGCATGGTCTGATTCCGAGCACACCCAATTGAGCGAAGAGCTTGAACGATTGGTTGCGGACGCTTGGAAAGAGGCCATGACCCACGGCACCTTGACTGAGGGCGAAAAGCTTGACCCGGCGTTGATGTTTTCGGATGTGTACCGCGAGATTCCACCGCACTTGCAACAGCAGCGCGCAGAGCTTGCGCTGCTGCTGCAGACGGAGGATGCACGATGACAGCCATGAACATGGTGCAAGCGCTCAACTCAGCGATGGACGTCATGCTCGAGCGTGATCGACGGGTCGTCGTGCTCGGCGAGGATGTCGGATATTTTGGCGGTGTGTTTCGGGTCACCGATGGCTTGCAGAAAAAATACGGAGCACATCGCGTGCTCGATACGCCGATTGCCGAGGGCGGTATCGTCGGTGCGGCGATCGGCATGGGTGTCAATGGTCTAAGGCCCGTGGCGGAAATCCAGTTTGCCGATTACATCTACCCGGCTTACGACCAAATCGTCAGTGAACTCGCGCGCTTGCGTTATCGCAGCGCCGCAGCGTTCACCGCGCCGCTTACCATTCGCACGCCCTGCGGTGGCGGAATACGCGGCGGTCAGACCCACTCGCAAAGCCCCGAGAGCGTGTTCGCGCATGTGAGCGGCATCAAGACCGTGATGCCCTCGAATCCCTACGATGCCAAAGGCTTGTTGATTGCGGCTATCGAAGACGACGACCCGGTCATTTTCTTTGAGCCAAAGCGGCTCTACAACGGACCCTTCGATGGTGACCCGGATAAACCCGCCGAGTCCTGGGCCGGACACCCTTTGGGCGAAGTTCCCGAAGGCTATTACAGCGTGCCGATCGGCAAGGCGGCCATCGCTCGCGAGGGCAGTGCGCTCAGCATCGTGACCTACGGCACGATGGTGCATGTTTGCCTGGCGGCGGCAGCGGCCGAAGGTGTCGATGCCGAGATCATCGACGTACGCAGCATGATGCCGCTCGATATCGATACGCTTGCCGCATCGGTCGAGAAGACTGGCCGTTGTCTAATTGCGCACGAGGCGACACGCTTTGCAGGCTTTGGCGCTGAACTCTCGGCGTCACTGCAGGAGCGCTGCTTCTGGAGTCTCGAGGCGCCGATCATGCGCGTTGCGGGATGGGACACGCCTTACCCGCATGCTTTCGAGTGGCAGTATTTTCCCGGCAAGAAGCGGGTGCAACAGGCCATTCGACAATTGTTGAACATCGAGGCTTGACCCCATGGCGAGACACGTAATGCGGCTGCCTGATCTCGGTGAAGGTACGGTGTCGGCCGAGGTAATCGCTTGGAAGGTTGCGGTCGGGGATTTCGTGCGCGAGGACGCAGCACTCGTCGAGATGGCAACCGACAAGGCCGTGGTCGAAGTGCCATCGCCCGTCAGTGGGCGCGTACTTTCGATCACTGGCGTACCGGGCGAGGTCATCGCGGTGGGTGCTGAGCTTGCCGCTTTCGAACTCGATGAGTCGGTATCAACGGCGGTCGCGGAAACCGTTACGCCAACGCCGCCGCGCGTACGCACCTCGCCTGCGGTACGTCGTCGGGCTCACGAAGCGGGGGTCGATCTCACGCGGATCCGCGGCAGCGGTCCGGGCGGGCGCATTCTCGCGGCCGATCTTGAGCAGCCTCAAACTGCACTGCAAGACGTCGAGGAAATTCCGCTGCGCGGCATCAGGCGCAAGATTGCCGAACGCATGGTTACGGCCAAGCGTGAGGCGCCGCATTTCGCGTACGTTGAGGAAGTCGATGTCACCGCGCTCGAGGCGCTGCGACAACGACTGAACGCGAGTTCGGCACATGGGCTGACTTATCTGCCCTTCATCGCGCGCGCTCTTATCAACGTGCTCCGCGAGTTTCCGCAGTGCAATGCGCACTTCGATGCCAGCCGGCAGGTGCTACGTCGCTATCGGGCGGTGCATCTTGGGGTCGCGACCCAGACGCCGGATGGCCTCAAGGTGCCGGTGGTGCATGATGCCGCCCGTCACGATTTGCTGGCGCTTACCCGTGAGATCCGGCGTGTGACCGAGGCAGCCCGCGACGGCACGGCAAGCCGCGCGATGCTCGGCGGTTCAACCATCACCATCACGAGTCTCGGTAAGCTGGGCGGTATTGTCTCGACGCCGATCCTCAATTTGCCCGAGGTGGCTATCATCGGCATCAACAAGGCGGTAGAGCGGGTGGTGGCGGAGGACGGCAGGATCGCAATTCGTCGTATGATGAACCTGTCTTCGTCTTTCGATCACCGCTTTGTCGATGGCTACGACGCGGCGGCGATGATCCAGGCCCTGAAGACACAATTGGAACAGCCCGAGTGTATTTTCACGGAGTGATCGATGACCGCGAGCCCGACAAGCGCGCCATTCGGCAGCGTACTGACCGACAAGATGGCCTTGGCTTGGTTCAAGAACGGAGCCTGGGGGTCGACCGAGATTCGAGAGACGGGGCCACTTGAGATTCACCCGGCAGCGCACGTGCTGCACTACGCCAGCGAATGTTTCGAGGGCTTCAAGGCCTATCGACACGCGGATGGCTCGGTGAATGTGTTTCGGATCGACCGGCACGTTGCCCGCATGCAGCAAAGTGCGCGTGCCCTCGCGCTGCCCGAGCCCGAAAGCGAGCAGCTCGCGAACGCGGTGACCTCGCTCATCGCTGCCGTGCGCGAGCAGGTTCCTGAGGCGCCGGCTTCTTTATATCTGCGCCCCGTGTTGTTCGGCACCATGGCCCACATCGGTGCGGCGGCGCAGCCTTCCAATGAAGCCTGCTTGCTGGTGCTTGCGAGCCCGGTCGGAGATTATTTTGCTGGCGGCGCCAAGCCCCTCAAGATTCTGATCGAGGAGCAAGCCCAGCGCTGCGCGCCGCACCTCGGCATGGTCAAAACGGGCGGCAACTACGCCGCTGCGATGGGGCCGACGCTGGCGGCGAAAAAAGCCTATGGCGTCGATCAGGTGTTGTTCTGCCCGGGTGGCGAGGTGCAAGAGACCGGCGCCGCGAATTTCCTGCTGATCAAGCCGGGTCATATTCTCACCAGGTCGCTAGATAGCAGTTTCCTGCACGGCGTCACTCGCGATTCGGTGTTGTCGATCGCGCGAGATCTCGGCTATCGCATCGAAGAGCGCATCTTTGGTGTTGACGAGATGCTCGATTGGGTCAAGGACGAAGCCGGCGAAGCCGCACTCTCGGGCACGGCCGCGGTGCTGGCGGGCGTCGGCACGCTGGTTCGGGGTGGCGTCGAGATTCCAGTTGGCCGTGGTGGCATCGGCCCCGAGACCAACAAGCTGCGCGACGCGCTGGTCGCCATACAGCAGGGTCGCGCTGCGGACCGTCACGGCTGGTTGCATCGGGTCTGAGCGTGGGCTGACTCTGGGCTGCGCTCGCCTTGACAGCATCAAGGTCGCCGCCCACACTTTCGCCCCCTTAAGGTCCGGGTGCCGTTCGGTGCCCGAGCACGGTTTGGAAAGGTAGCTCAGCTGGTTAGAGCACGGCACTCATAATGCCGGGGTCGAGGGTTCGAGTCCCTCCCTTTCCACCAAATCTCCCAAAGCTTCTATTTCACCAGCAGGTCGCGCTCGACGGTCCGCGAGCTGATCCAAAAGCACGCCGAAGAAATCAGCAAGATCAGCGACGTGACCATCATCGAGCTGCGTAGGCCTTCGGCATAAGCCGCCGCGCAGATAGTTCGCTGCAGATCGGTGAGCGCCGCCGCGGCTCTCGGGTTGCAGTCGGCTACTTGAAGCACGGCACCGAGACCGCGCGCTTCGAGACCGAGTGCGATGAAGAGGTCGCTCAGGTAACCGATGAGTTGCGGCCCGATACCGTTACCGATCAGTGCAATGATAAATAGCAGAATCGCGATTGCCGAGGCTCGTGATGATTGCGGTACGACACCTTGACCGATGGTGTACTGCGCACCGAGAAATCCGTACTGCAGCATCGTCGCCAGTAACCACAATACGAACGCCAGCGACAAGTTTTCATCGATCTCGCTGAAGGCCAGCAGAAACAGCGGCGTGGCAAGTGCGAGCATCACGGTCGGCAGCAGCGCGACCCAACGAATCGAGCGACGCATCAAGTGCTCGGTCAGAAAGCCGGCCGCGATGGTGCCGAATGCGCCGGCAACGCTGAGTGGCACGCCGTAGCCCAGGGCGAATTCAGCAGGTGACAGACCATGCAGGCGCTGCATCATCGGTGCTTGAAACGCGCCGTAGCCGTAACCCACCATAGCCACCAAGGCGCCGGCAAGCGTGGTGTACCAGTAGCTCGGTTTGGTGGCGAGCAGGCTTAAGGTCGCGCCAATGCCGGTGCGCTCGGGCATGGGTGTTCCCGCCGGGTCGGTACCGCCGCGTGGCGGTTCGCGCACCGTCAGAAGCACCACGATCGCATAGACGACGCCCGGCACCCCGAGTGCCAAAAATGCAAAGCGCCAGCCGTAGCCCTCGCCCCAGGCGAGTGCTTGCGGAATGCCGCCGAGACCAAAGAAATCGAGGATGGCGAGCACCCGCTCGTCCGGTAATTGACCCAGTGGTCCGCCGATGAGAAAGGCGAGGGCACTGCCTGCCATCACGCCCATGGAATAAATCGACAGCGCCTTTGGTCTTTTGGCTGGACTGAAGTAGTCGGCGATCAGCGAGTTCGAGGGTGGATTGCTGCCCGCCTCGCCGATGGCAACACCGATCCGGGCGAAGAGCAAAAACATGAAACCGGTAGCCAAGCCGCAAAGCGCCGTCATCAACGACCAGATGGCGATGCACAACGCGACGATAGCCACGCGGTTGTAGCGATCGGCGGCCATGGCGATCGGGATGCCCATCACGGCATAAAACAGTGCGAACGGCGGACCGGCTAGAAAGCCAAACTCGGTATCAGTCAGCCCGAAGGTGGTGATGACCGGTTGCGCGAGCACGCCAAGCAGTGCGCGATCGATGAAATTCAGCGTATAGATCAGGGTCAGGGTGAGCAGCACGTACCATCGGTAAGCGGGACTACCGAAGTCGCGACCAGTGGCGGGACTGCTGTCTCTGTGAACCATGCGCACGAGCGAATATACCCGCTTGTTGCGCTTTGGGTGTGATTCCTGACAGCGCTCACGCCCGGCTGCTACATTGACAGCCGAGTTGATCGCGACGCGGGTCGTCACTTACGGAGTTTTGCCATGACGCTGCTCATCATTGGCTTGATTGTTTTTCTCGGCATCCACTCGGTTTCAATCGTCGCACCGACTCTGCGCGCTAGCGCCGTCGGGCGCTGGGGTGCCGGGGCTTGGAAGGGTGTTTATTCCTTGATCTCGATCGCAGGATTTGTGCTCATCGTGCAGGGCTATGCGCTCGCGCGGCTCGAGCCACACCTGCTCTATGTACCGCCAGCGGGGCTGCGGCACGTTGCTGCAGTCTTGATGCTGCCGGTCTTCGCGTTGTTGCTGGCGACTTATCTGCCGGGTCGCTTGAGTGCGCTCGCCGTGCACCCCATGTTGGTCGCGATCAAACTTTGGGCGCT
>Ga0169931_10015566_pt1 | contig 10165 bp, 8 predicted proteins | sample Kivu_15m_20L_FD_129675 | JGI IMG/M metagenome (GOLD analysis project Ga0169931, IMG submission 129675) | Freshwater microbial communities from Lake Kivu, Western Province, Rwanda to study Microbial Dark Matter (Phase II) - Kivu_15m_20L... | ecosystem: Environmental > Aquatic > Freshwater > Lake ... | reverse complement strand
GATTTATAAAGAACCATAAAAGTTCATACCAAGTATCACTAAAACTCCCTTTCTGCTTGCCGACCTCACCATTCTTTAAAGAAAACACGTTCAAACAGTCATTTAAAGCATTTCTTTGAGGTCAGGACATGCCAAGTAGGTTATTCATAGTCGACTACAACATACTCTCTTGTCTCCTAGAGATCTAGCCATGAAAATAAGCGCAGTCGTGTTGCCTCCGAGCTGCTTTACTCATCCATTTCTAAGCCATAATGGAGAATAGAGTGCTTAAAACAAATTGTCTGTCTATGAGTGGTTAGTGCAGTAATACAAAAGTTAGCTGACTATAGGAATCAAACTGTCACAGAATACGCACAGTTAAATGCTTGTTTTGAAAGAACAAGGAAGGTTAAAAAAAGTAAAATTGTTTAGTTTTGATCTATAGTAGTAAAATATGTAAAAATAGCTTCCTTTTGTAAGGGCTCAAGTGACTTAACTGTTTGCGTCTAGAAAGAATGTACTCTTTCACATCAACTTGATCTGTCGGTCACTTTAGAGTGTCAAATCGTTAAAAAAAGAGTTTATTTAGGGATAATACCCTATTTAATCGATAGTCTTATAGACTAATATATTAAATTTGTTGCAGAAATAGATGGATATGCCTCTTGGTTAGGCTTTGGGGTTTAACTACTGTCAGTGCGTGGCCAAATACATTCCACCAGCCATAGGATGTTTGCTAGACAGTTACTAGGGCTCAACTGACACATAAAAACTGTTAGGGTGTATTAGTTTTATAAACAAACGCAAATAAAATGAGAAAAGCGAGTACCGTCCTTGGCATAAGACTGGCATCTCATTTCCTTAATGCATTTTGATGGAAATGTTGTAATAAATGTAGATTGATTAAATAGGCTATTATAAAGCGATAGTCTGGCTTGACTCTAAAGGCTACTCTGCTTTAAACGAGGCATCTGTAGGCAAATACGAAAGATAAACAAAGTTTTAGTTTTCTTAAATGGCAGAATTCAACTAATGAATACCTTTTATATGATTCTTCAATATCTATATACATAATGATGGTTAGATATGAGGTTGTTTATGATATTTGTGTAGGCAAATAACTATTAGGCATATAACCATAATAGTCGGTTGCTATCTATGAAAAACACTGTTCTAAAACAAACACCCCTCCTGCAAATAGTACAAACAGTCGCCAACTAGTCCAGAAAACTACAAATGCTACGCAAAACACCCACCAGCTCACAAAGGACCTACCTGCCTGCCTAGTACCCGCCCGAAAAGATAGAAAAGTAGTACCCAGACACAGTCAACACTCCACATTAAACAACAAATACAGTACAAGAACGCATCAGCACAGCTCAGTAGTCCCGCAATAGCTAGCCTATCTAGCTCAAGCCTACCTCATCTCCTAGCAATCAACCTGGGCTGAAACTACCAAACATACATCCTAAAGGGCAATCTGGGGCATAGAGATAGAACTAGTTGAGCAGGACATAGAGTAATCCTTACAGAATTGAAGGAAAAAGAGCCAATATGTAGAGCTATAGAATAGATGCTAAGGCTATGTAGCAGTATCGAATAGACTCCAAACCCAAGACACTAGGCGACTCATCCTAGGACTTCGCCTACAAGTTCATGGATATCAGACCTATCAAGTATTAGAAAAGTCCACAAAAACAGCCAGATACTTCAATTAAAAGCATGAAAGCAGTCAGACATAAGTACACCTTCAAGTCAGACAAAAATTTATAAAGGGAATAGCACTCTTAACTACAGAGATAGCACATTCAGTCGTAGTTGCAAAGATAACAGATGCAATCAAGGAAAACATCGGTGGTCAATCGAAGAGACAAAGAGTAGGCTGCAGATAAGAATAATCGCACTCGTAGCAATTCAAAAAGACTAGCCAACACTCTAGTGCTCACGCACAAGTCCAAGTACAGTGTAGCTTATGCCGACTTCTGCCTATTCATGAGTCTACTCAACGGATTCAACGGACTACCTCTGTCTACTGGGTGCTTCAAGGCATATGTGGCCAAAGGCAATAACAGCATACTTATCAAAAACAGCATTAAAAATCGGTTCTGGTGGTTTATTTGTGAGAATGAGGCCGACGCCAATCTCTACTGGTCACAGGGCAGGGACAACAAATTTATCCAATCTCTCAAAAGCTACAACGGAACACAACCAATATGCTAGGAAAGCAGTAATAGATTTTTGCTATAAAAACCTAAGGAAAATAAGGAAAACAGTAAGAAAGAGGCCAAGTAAAAGGAAAGTGGCAAGAAAGAGGGCAAGGAATGCATAAGTGAGTATACCCGTAGTGGTTTTTGGAAACTCATGAGCGACAACTAACAGAAAAAATGGTCTAAAAGCCCGTATAGGGCAGATATAGTACAGGCAGGAAGGCAGCTCTAGTGTGCCAATAAGGCACAAATGCACAACCACTTGTAGTTTAACTGGAATATCACTAACAAGAAGGCCTTGTTTTATAATATGAAGAAGTACTACTAGTCTGTCCACACTGACCCCTTCCAGTTCATCCCACTCACCTTCCACGTCCAGAAAGAAGGCGACCAGCAATGGCTACAATTCGTAGATCATTTTCAGCAACGATAGAAGCAACTCAACAGCTCCAATGATGGCAAAACAAAACGCAAAAAATAAAAAAATCTTTGGATTATAAAGCCGGGAGAAAATTCTAATCAGGGCTGTGGCATACAAGTAGCCTAGACTCTTTAGGACATTCGATAGATAATCCGTAGCAAGTAAAGTGCAGGAAGGAAGCGATCGCACATAATCCAGCGCTACCTGATGCCACTTCTCTATCATAAGCGCAAGTTTGACATTCGCTGCTACATGCTAGTAACTTCCTTCAACGGAGCAGTCCGGGCCTACTGGTACGATTAAGGATACATCCGTACTAGCAGCAAAGAATTCACTCTAAAAAATCTAAAAAACAGGTTCATCCACCTTACCAACGATGCAGTGCAGAAAAAGAGCGAGGACTACGGCAAGTACTAGAACGGCAACAAAATATCTTTTGCGGATTTCGAAAAGTATGTGTAAGCCAACTGCCCCGAAGACTATCAGTTCTACACCCACTCCTATCCTAAAATGATGGTAACCATGCATTAATGTAGCAATTAGCAGCAGACACTATCCGGTGTTCATTCTGCCTGCTCGACTCCTGCCGTCGGTAGTTCACTTTCGAAGTGTTTGGACTAGATTTCATGATCGATGAGGGTCTAGAAACGTGGCTGATCTAAGTAAACAATAACCCCTGTCTCTAGCTGGGCAGTCCTCTCCTGGCTCGCATAATACCTAACATGATAGAAAATGCCTTTAAAGTGGCAGTGGACCCACTGTTTCCACCCCCTAGGGAACTCCTTAAGAACAAACCACTGCAGTCAGACCTGTTCTAAACAAACAGGTTTGTGTTGATTTTTGATAGTGAGCAGGAAAAGTAAACACTCAGCTAGTACTTAAGACAAGTAGACCCTAGGAACTTATCGAACATAGTAGAAAGTGACGAGTAGTAAGAAGAACACGCTGACAACTGATTGCAATGTGATATGCCTAACTAATTGCAATATTGTTAGATAAGAATGATTGTGATGTGCATAAATTTAAGAGAAACGGTATGATGCTTTGTTAATATGTGCTAAAGAATGCCTTTTTTTATAAGATCTTAAGTGGATTTGTATATTAAGATCTTTATTGTATTGTATATTAGAGTATTGATATATGTTCTTTTAGTCTCGTAAAGCAGTAATAAAATAATACAAGAAACCACTAGCTAATGAGCAGAAGTGCAGTCAAAGTGCATCTCTCCATCCACCAGCTCAGCCTCACCCACAAAACCACTGGACTACTCACCACACAACTAACAGCAAGTACTACTCACAACACCTAGGCAAAACATCCAAAACACTCATGGAACTACTACCCGTTAACTCCGACAAACCCATCTAGAAGTAGTTTCTTCACTAAATTGAAGACTGCTTTGACGAACAGACCTAGACCTACTAACCCAAACACGTACTATCAGTACTATGTAGATTAGTCTGCATCTACAGCTGTTCGATAAGCTCACTCGCAACAAACTACTAGCAGGCACAGTGCAGCTCAAGTTCCCCAACCCGCGTCTCAGGTTCTCCTACGCTTTCGCCAAACTGTCCAAGTGCGCAGATGCCAATGCCTCGCTAATATACTCCCTGAAGGTAGAGAAAGTAGTACAACCCTAAACTATGCCAAACATCAAGACTGGAGCCCAGGTAGATAAGTAGGTCTAGCAGAAGGTGTAGTAGCAGATTGGAAAGGGGATTATCAAAAATAAATCAGCGGGGTCATTGATGTAGAGCAAGATCCAGGACAACAATATATAAGCAAGCCTCAGTGCCACTAAATATCGCATAATATTTGAAGAACGCACCAGAATGCAGAATTAACTCAACCAAAAAACCAACAAAATAAAACAACTAGAAGAAATAATATCCCAGATGAGAACAACCAGCAACCCATAAAAGGCAAAAAAATCAAAAGAAAATAATCAACAGATGATTTCTGTTTAGAAAGATAGCAAATAGAGGATGTCTGTATAAAAGGAGGGCAACTAGAAAGTGTCTACATCTGACGGCAAGAGCGAGGACTAAATGACAGCCAAGTAGTTGTAGTTGTAGAGAAAACTCATTAACAGCAAACAAATGATATAGCATTATGAAGAATAGATTAACTAGTTGCGATAGAGCCAGGTGCGTTTCCAGCAGTATGTTTGTGAACTCAACGACAAAGACGAACAAATCCCCATTCTCGAACAAAAAATAGCCCACCAACAAACACTCTACGAAGAGTTCTTATAACAACAATAAATAAGATAAAAATAGTTAGTGATGGAAATCAAAACACTACTCGCCAGTCAGGAAGAAAAAGAATAACACATCAACACTCTAAAGACATAGCTGCAGAGAGCTAATAAGGAAAAAGATGAGCTAAGTGAGTAGAGTAGTAGTTTAAGAGCAACAATCAAGCACTTAAGCAGGTAGTTGGACCACATGAAAACTCACACTGAGGGTTATAAGAATCAGAACAGGTAGATAGAGGCCAAGATAAGCAGTCTTAAGCACGTTTAGTAAGTAAAGCTGAGTTCAAACGAATAACTGTGCCAGTAGAACTTGTAGCTCAAAAAACTGTTGTAGTAGTCTAGCTAGAACTTGCTGAGTGTTGGCAAAAAATATGAATGTCTGCACAAGAGCACCATGTAAGCATTATAGCAGTGGATGATCCTGATTGTTAGCAGATAGAACATAGTAAACAACAAGATAAACCATTAGAAGAAGGAGTGCGCAGTCAAGTTTACTGATGCGCTTAGACTAGTCGTCAAAGAACGATAGGAGTACAGCTAGTAGTTGGGTCTAAGAGAGACAGCCCTCAAGCACCAGTAGGAGACTATCAGGAAGAACGACACACTGCTAAAAATAAAAAGGGACTTGGAGGAAGAGTTGTAGGAAAGGATAGCGATAATGCAACAGCACTAGAGCATAGCTTAACAAAAAATAGGCATGCTGTAAAACGACCTGTTCATAATATACAAAGAGCACAACCAAATGAAATAACAGAACAACAGCCTACAAACTATAGTTCAAAATGCACAACAAATCCACTAAAATGCACTCAACAAAGCTCAACAGTAGTTCCAGAAACAGTAGTAAGCATTAAAGGCACAGCTCAAGTAGATGGAAACTACTAATGCTAACTGGGAAAAGAGTTACTAGGACTTGCGATCTAAAATAAAGTAAAAAGCATAGTAGAATCTAAAAAGAATAACTGATCTCACCACCAAGATCAAAGAACTATAACAGAACATCAGGGAGGAGAAGTAAGCCATGAAGGCACAAAAAGTAAAGTAGAACCAGCTCTAAAACAAAATTAACTCAATCACCAAAGAAAAAACAGCCTTAGCAGACAAGTTGCAGGTCAGGGAGGCAACTATAGTGTCTCTGAATGGCGAGGTGGATGCTTTGAAGAAGGCAGCTAACGTAAGATAGATAGAAGTGGTGGAGCTTAAGCAGCAGAATTAGTTGGCAGTTTATGAGAAGGAACAGGAGAAATCGTAGAGAGAAAGGGTGGTATAGCTAATGGCTTAATCCAAACAAAAGAGCACATCGCTTGAGGCTACTCTTAGGGAAAAGAATAGCTAAATAACTAAAATAAACAGAAACATGGCCAAACTATAACAGAAGATAACTAATTTAGAAGAGTAAAAGAAGAAAAACATTAGTCAAAATAAACAACAGGTGGACACTATATCTCAACTCCAACAAGAAATGGTATCACTGAATCGAGCCCTTGAGGAAGTGAAGTAGTCGTATGCTCTCAGCTCATACTCCACTGAACCATAGGACAAACTCACCCTCTAGAGAGTGAGCTCCATCAAATCACAACTCAAAACCTCATAAAGTAAAATCAGCACCCTCACCAAACAAATATATAACACAAAACCACAGTCTCCCTCCCAGGCTCAGCTCAAACAAACCCTCAACGTGGCCCAGGATCTAAAAAGACTCAGAACCAGCGCATAGAAAAACAAACAAAGCCTGTTTTGGTTGGTGGGTGAGGGAAAAGAAGTGGGTGTTGGGCAGGTGAGTGGTTTGCTAAGGAACATGGGGATTTACCTGAGTAGATTGAAGATATAGATACTACAGGGCAAGTAGATGCCTCAGTAGATGAAGAAGAAGGCTCTAGAAGGACTCAGCCCCTTCCAGAATCTGCTTAGCTCTCTAATGCAGCAATCTGCCTGCTAGAGAGTATGATTTATTAATGCTTTGAGTTCATCATGCATTTAAGTACTCCCATTTCTTATATTATGCTTAATAAATACTCAATTATACACAAAACCTTTATTTTTGAATTATAATATGTGCTATATAACATACACATGTGAAATATAACATACACTGTGCTATAAACTCATATATTATCATATACTAAGCCAGTTCTTATTATTGTTTTCAGTAGTTTTTGTGGTCTTTTTACTGGCTGCGTTGGTAGAACATGAGTATGACTGCGCTGGTGAGTACCACCAGAGACCATACTACTGACAACCACTATTCCCGCATCTTAGCAACCAGCACGTATATTTGCTACCCTCCGTACCCGAACCCGATTATGTTCGATATCACCAACACGTAAATGTAGAGGGCTGACAGTAGGGCAGAACCGTACTTGAACCAGTGCTAAGGGTACAAATGCGCATAGTATTTCTTAGCAGCTCGCTTTATTAGTATTTAGGGAGAAATAAAGAGTACTAAGAGTAGACCCCAAATGACTATATTGATGGAGTGGTCGTGCCAAAATGCCACGAAAGCCACAGTAGCAACCACCGAGTAAAGGTTTTTGTTGCCGCCCAGAGGAATGTAAAGATATCGAACCAACCACTGATTAAAACCTCGGTGCCACATTCTCCAGAAACCCTAGAAGTTGTAGTTGTTGCAGACGCACCTGCTGAGGTTGTCAACCACCTCAACACCACACAACTGCGACCATAGCCTAGCCATTTTCCATATAATAAGGAACTTGTACCAGATGAACACCAGGTGGAACAGAGCAATAATCTAAGCCTAAACGAATGTCTGACTAGGACTGAGCTATACGATGGGAGTGAGGTGCTGGAAGAGCTAGAAGGATAGCAGGATGAGGCAAAAACGAATAATTTATGGTTTTTTATGGGAAGGTATGGTTCGGAAGGACATGAAGTTCTTGTATGGGGTGGGTGGACCAGTGAGCAGGGTGGGCGCAAACAACATGTAATTCATGTAACTGATAAAAGAAAAATCATCAACATCCACCATATTCCTGCCCTTTAAACACAACTAACTCTCTTTCTGATTGTACTTGAGCCTATGCTTTTACAGTTGTTTTGACTAGGAACCCCTGTGGAGGTCAATGCCAAAGGATAGCATTTTGAGGACAGTCATGTTCAGGAACTGGCCGCAACTTATCTGTCTATTACCACTGCTCAACCACTACAACGGCATAAGACCACCTAAGAACTATGATAGCGGGGCGAAGTGGGAAGTGAGCTCGTTAATGTAGAGCAGACCAATACAGAGTGTCCAGGATAGGGTTAGGAAGTGCTGGTAGGCATGGCAGTGAGTGCAGAAGATGAACCAGAGTGCGACTATGGTGAGATAGATGATGATATCTGACCTGAGGGAGTATAGCAGTATGGCTGTTCCGAGTATCCACATGTTTTAGTTGTGTATGTTTGATATTAGTTTGGAAGAATACTTCCATAGAATGATAAGTGCGACTAGCACTGGTAGATTGCTGCGGTAGGTCTACCACTGGACATCGTGGGAATCCCTCTGCCTGGCTAAGTAGGGTGACAGCCACGACTCACTAGTAGTCATCTTGTTTTACTAATGATGATTAGTAGTAGTTATATTTTATTGTAGTGTTGCATAAGTGATATTGTATTAGTGATGATTAGTGGTGATGTTTTGCTGGTTTTTAATAGATATGTTTTGTTAGTTTATAATAGATGTGTTTTGTTAGTCTATAGTAGTTATGTTGTATGAATCTGTATTAGTAATGTTTTGTTAGTCTATAGTAGTTATGTGGTGTGGATGCGTGTTTGTGGTCTGGTGTGGATGCGTGTTTGCGGTCTGGTGTGGATGCGTGTTTGTGGTCTGGTGTGGATGTGTGTCGTGTTGTGTTTGTGTGAGTGTGAGCATGATGGTGGTCAGCCAGACGATATTGATGATGGTGAAGATAGAGTGGATTATTATTTCTGTTGAGTTGTACCTAAAAGCAGGCTGCTATTGTTTATGTTCCCTACCTTTGAGTTTTTGTTACTAGTTGCCTCTGTCATTAGGCTCATTCATCTTAGTCTTTATTATTATATCAGATCATCACAATCTTAGAGATATCATCAAATAACTATACCATATAGCTTATACTCTGCCATATAGCTTATACTCTACCATATAGCTTATCGCCAGTTAAATCATTATTATATTTATCATGTGGGGATCAAGTTACGGCGGACACTACGGCCACGCATGGAACCAACCTTACAACAACATGGCTTTCCAGCCCATGGTCAGCTGGTCCTACAACGGACAATGGCAGGGACACCACGACATGTACCTGCGCGCACAAATCGACAGAGTCTACGCCCAGTACGACTACAACTACACCGGACAACTCGAAGGCCAAGAGTTCTACTTCGCCTACCGGGACCTGTGCGTGAGTGTGGGGCAGTCGTGTCCTGCGCCCAACGACTTCTGGACGATCCGGCAGATTGCAGCTCAGGCTGACACTAACTTTGATGGTAGAATAAGCAAGTTGTAGATGTACAACTTGTTCAGAAGAGCACAGTTCAACATATTCTGATAACAGTTAAACATATTCTGATAACAGTTAAACATATTGTGATCAGCTATAATTATTAGCATATATGATCAGTAGAGCAATAAGATTAATAGAGTAAATAGCATTAATAGAGCAATAGGATTAATATAATTAATGTAGTAAAGTAAACCATATAATGTTTAGTGCAAGCATTAATTTATAGCATATGTTTTGTGCTTAGTCAGTATAAAGCATATATTGTGTTTAGTGCTCTATTTTGCATTTAGGTACTACTGCATACGTCTAAGGTTTATTAGATTAATATGCCATATATTTACAAACTGTCTACTAAAACATATCATAGCTTTTCTTATTGTTGCTCTATTAGTATTTTCTTCACCTTTATCCCTAACTTGCAACTCGCGTATTGTGGCAGGTGTTGCTGTATCTTCCTCAGCTTTTTCTTTATCAATTCTGTTTCTCTGTGGATGGTGGTTAGCAGTTGTGTATAAGTTGTGTTGTCCTTATCTACCTTTTGGATCATTTGTTCCATCTGTTCGATGCACTCTTATCTATTACAACTTTGCTGTTGAGGCTGGCATATCAGCTGCCTTATCTGCTGTTCTCTTTTGTGCAAATTCATCTATCGGCTTGAAGAGTGGCTCATCTATCTTCTTGAATGGTGATTAATCTATCGGTTTGAAGAGTGATTCCTCTATCTTTCTGAGGAGTGGTTCATCTATCGGTTATGATGTTGATTTATTGATAAAAGGGAGGTGTTTTTAATATTTATCTACTAGATTTGTTGGTG
>Ga0169931_10015565_pt1 | contig 10166 bp, 6 predicted proteins | sample Kivu_15m_20L_FD_129675 | JGI IMG/M metagenome (GOLD analysis project Ga0169931, IMG submission 129675) | Freshwater microbial communities from Lake Kivu, Western Province, Rwanda to study Microbial Dark Matter (Phase II) - Kivu_15m_20L... | ecosystem: Environmental > Aquatic > Freshwater > Lake ... | reverse complement strand
TGGTGCGGGGCTCTGAGCGCCTGACAGCTCGACTGAGCGAGTTAGCAGGACTTGTTCTGGCGGGGCAGAAGAGATTCGAATGGTCGCTACGGAATCTCTTTCAAATGGACTGAGTAGTCAGACTGGCTTGGAACTTAAAACCTTATTCTATCGCCCTCACCCACCCGCACGCGCCCTCAGCTTCCTCGCGCCAACGCTCGGTACGACAAACGCAAGGCTGTTTCCTCCGCCTAGCGTATGGAAAAATAAACCCTCTCGATTAGTCCGCAAGTAAGCCATTGATTTAATGGTTAATTTTTTTAACACTGCTTGCGGACTTCGGAATCGCCCTCACCCCGGGGGCTTCAGAGAAACCGGGTAAACGCAGAGGGTTGGGCCTAAATCGGCCAAAACCCACCTGACGCCGTGGTCCGCAGGTTTTGGCATTCACCCGCACCTTTCCGCAGGGGTTTGCAGGGTTTGCAGGAAAAGGACCCCCTAACTCAAAGGAGTTAGGGGTTTGAGATTGGTGGAGCGTGCGCCTGGTGATCGAAAAATGCGTAGCTGTGATGCCCGAGCACAGCCAGTTCATTCGCGAACACTGCAAGGCGGCGCTTGTGGCCATGTAAAGCCACGTACATGACGCCCAAGGCCCAGAGAGCCCGGTCGAGCCAACAGTGATGAAGCGCTTGCACGTCTGGAAAAACGCCTGAAACGCGTCAATCGCACATCCTGTTCACTTCATACCGACTTGCGGTAACGCCTGGGCGTCTGTCCATGCCGCAGCAAGAATTGCCGATTGAAGTGTGACAGGGTGGTGAAGCCACAATCGAGCGCCACTGTCGCCACAGGCTTGTCTGTCTTTCGCAACTGGATGGCGGCCTCCGTGCAGCGAAGATCGTTCACATACTCTGTGAAGGTTTTGCCCAGACTGCGTCTGAAAAATCGGCTGAACGCCTCCGGACTCACATGCACCTGCGCTGCTGCATCCTCGATACGCAGGTTCTGAGAAAGGTTGTCTTGAATCCACCGCACCACACGGTCGATGCGGCGATCGATTTGGTCACTGTCACGCCCATTTGCAATACCGAGCCTCGCGGATGACAAGGTATGAAGCGCTGACGGGTGCGCGACCAGCAGGCCAAGAATTTCAAGCAACAAAGCAAGGCGCGTGAGGCCTTGCGCGGATTGCATGCGCAGCATCAAACCCTTCACGTCAGAGCGCACACAGGTGCCTGAATGAGCAGTCCCCTTGAAGCCCGATACAGGAGATCGCTGACACCGGCCCATTCCGGCACAGACAAGGTTTGCAGCAAATGGGCAGGGAACTGTACCACGCACAACTCATGCGGTTTCCCGGCATCGTCTGCATGGCTGATCCACAAATGCGGCACATCGGGGCCCACCAGCACCAGGTCATCTGCCTCAAACGGGGCAGCGCTGTCACCCACAAAACGCACTCCGGCGCCTTGAACCACCCAGGTGAGCTCGGCTTGCGGATGACGATGGCGCTGGCCGTTGAAGTATTCGAGCTTCATGTGCATGAAGCGGAAAGACTCGTGAGGGTGGACAACCCGCTCTTTAAATACCTTCACTATTCCAAAAATGTTGAGATATGTGTCATTTGAGAGTCGATTTTGGTCGATCGAGGCTCACAACACAAGCGACAAGTTCAGGATACTTTCGCCCATACCAACCACCGTCATGCACCTTGGACCTGAACGCCGCCTACCCCCTGACGCCCACGCAAATTGAACAGTTCCGCAGCGACGGTTTCATCAAGCTCAAAGATGTGTTCGATGTCGAAACACTGGCGCATTACGGACAGGAAATCACACGCCTGACGATCGAGATGAACTCGCAGCATCTCCCCCTTGCCGAAAGAAGCACTTATGACAAGGCTTTTTTGCAGGTAATGAACCTGTGGGAGCAGTCGCCCGTGGTCCACGAATTCATCAGCGGGCAAAGGCTGGCACGCATCGCCGCCGAGTTGCTTGAAGTCGATGGCGTGCGTCTGTACCACGACCAGTCGCTCTACAAGGAGTCCGGTGGCGGCATCACACCGGCGCATGCCGATCAGTACTACTGGCCACTCGGCAGTGACCGCACCATCACCGCCTGGATTCCCCTGCAAGCGGTTTCCAACGAGATGGGGCCGCTGGGCTTCTATGCCCGCAGCCAATCGGTGGAGTTCGGCCGGGATCTGGGCATATCCGACGAGAGTGAAGCAAAAATCAGCGCCAACATGGCACGCCACGGTTTCGAATTTGTATCAAGCCCCTTTGACCTGGGTGAAGTGAGCTTCCACCTGGGCTGGACCTTCCACAAAGCCGGCGCCAATGTGTCGAGCCAGCCACGGTCGGTGATGACCATCATCTACATGGATGCGCAAATGAAACTGCAGCCGGCGATCAAACCGATTCAGGCCAACGATGCCGCGAAGTGGTGTCCGGGCGTGTTGGCCGGCGAGCTGGCAAGCAGCGCCAGGAACCCCTTGCTGTATTCGCGTTGAATGGCGTTTCAATTCGTTTGACATGAAATCCATCACTCTGCACCTTGCTTGCGTTCTGGCAGCGCTTTGCTTCACGTCATATTAGGCATGGAGTTTCCCGATCCACATTGCCCGCGTAGAGCCACCCCACTGGTGGGCGGGCATGAAAGCACAACAGCTGGCGCTGATGCTGCATGCGCCAGGCATTGCAAGCGGGACTTCCCCGCGTGGGACCAGGCCTTCACGGGCAACCGCTTGCTCGGCAGCGCAACACTGGACTGCCTGCGCCACAACGCCTATTGCAGGGTGCTCGAAGGCGCTTTCTGCCGCACGCCCAGAACACTGCCCGGCGCGGCCAAGCCAGCCCCGGCCAAACCGGCAACACAAGCCCCTTCGTCAACCCCCTCGTGAACCCTGTTCAGGCATCAAGAACTGGCTCCATGACGCTGAACATCCCTGGTTCCATGACGGCGATCCGTGACACCATGATTGACCTTTTACGTTTCACCAGTTTCGTGTTTATTGGATGGGCACTCGGTATGGTCAGATTTTTCACGCTGCCTGCCTGGGCGCAACCTGTGAGCCAGCCTCAGTTCGGCCGCATCGAATGGCTGAGATGAAACCGTTTTCCAGTTCACGCCGTCGCTGGATGCTGGTCGCTGGCATCGCCGCCAGCGGGCTCGTTTCGCCCATCCAGGCGACACCGGCAGCAAACAGAAAAGTCGACCGTACATGGACGCGGTACGTCAACCCCTTTGTAGGCACCGATGGCACTGGACACACCTTCCCGGGGGCGACCGTTCCCTTTGGCATGGTGGCGCCCAGCCCGGATAATGCAGACCGCGGCTGGGACTACACCAGTGGCTACCAATTCCGGAATCCCCGGATTTTGGGGTTTTCCAACACGCATATCAGTGGTGCTGGCATACCGGACCTGGGCGATGTGCTGCTGATGCCCAGCCAAGGCCAAGCGTGGCATGCAGGTTCAGTGCATTTCGCGGCAAACAAAGCCCGACGCAGTGAAACGGCTGAACCCGGCTACTACAGCGTTCAACTGCCCAGTCACCAAGTCAGAGTCGAGCTCACCGCCACCCAGCGCGTAGCCTTGCACCGCTACACCTTCGCGCACCCTGGTCGGGTGCAGGTCTTGGTCGATCTGCAGCACGGCCTGCATTTCAATGAGCCTCACCGCGTCAAGCAAGCACAGTCCAGCCTGAACCTGGCCCAGGGTGAAATCACAGGCACGGTCCATTCAGTGGCCTGGGTCGAACGGCAGACCTCGTTTATCGTTCGCTTTGACCGACCCGCGCTGCATGCCGAGTTGCTGCCCATGCCCACTGGCCACAAGGCACATCGGTACTTGCTGACCTTTGAGGTCGATGCCTCACGCCAATTGGAGGTCCGGGTGGCCTTGTCCACCGTGGATGAGACGGGTGCGCGCCACAACCTGGCAGAAGCCCTGCGACTGGACTTTGATGCTGCGCGAGTTCAGGCCCGTCAAACATGGAACGATTTGCTGGGACGTATCGAGATTGAAGCGCCACTCACTCAAAAACGCATTTTCTACACCGCGCTGTACCACGCCCTGATCCATCCCGGCGACATCGCTGACTGCGATGGCCGTGTGCGTGGCCCTCGAGGCGATGTGATCCAGAGCCGCAGTGGCCATTACTACAGCACCCTGTCCTTGTGGGACACGTTTCGGGCAGTCCACCCTTTGCTGACACTCATCGTGCCCGAGCGGGTCGATGGCATGGTGCAGTCCATGCTGGAACACCACGCACAGCAAGGCTTTTTGCCTCTGTGGACGGCTTGGGGTCGCGAGACCTATTGCATGATCGGCAACCCGGCTTTGCCTGTGATTGCCGACGCCGTGGCCAAAGGTTTCAAAGGCTTTGACCACCATGAAGCCTTGCGTGCCATGGTCGAAACATCGACGCGGCCAAGACCGCAAGCACCCGAATGGGCGCAGCGCCGCTGGGATCTGCTCGACCAGCATGGCTACCTGCCATTTGACCAGGAGCCGAATGGAGAGGCTGTCTCCAAAACACTCGAATATGGTATTGGTGATGACGCCGTCGCGAGGGTGGCTCAAGCATTGGGTGAGAAGGCCACTGCACAGCGCTATTCGCAAAGGGCCAAAAGCTACCAGAAGCTGTGGGACCCCCACACCCGCGTCATGCGCGGACGGGACAGCCTGGGCCGCTGGCGTGAGCCGTTCAACCCCGATACCCCCACATCGCCGTTGAACAACCCTGGCGACTACACCGAAGCCAACGCCTGGCAGTACACGCTCACACCCGCCTTGCATGATCCGACCGGGCTGCGCGCTCTGATGGGGGGAGCGCAAGGCATGGAACGCTGGCTCGACCACTATTTCAGTCGCCCCAGCCAGGTCAACAGGTACCTCGGCCAGGAAGCCCTGATCGGACAAAACGCCCATGGCAATGAACCCAGCCACCATGCGGCATGGCTGTATGCCTTCACCCCCTCGTCCTGGAAGGGGCATGTCCTGGTGGAGCGGATTGCCCGCCGCTTTTACCGTGACAGCCCAAACGGACTGATCGGCAACGACGACTGTGGCCAGATGAGTGCCTGGCTCATCTTTGCAACACTGGGACTGTACCCAGTCACCCCTGGTCAAGGTCAGTACATGACGGGCCTGGGACTCGTCAGGCAAGCCCGTATTTATTTGCCATCAGGAACACTCACCCTGCGCACGGCGATGGGCCCAGCCTTTGCCCGTGGGCGTCCTCACCGTGTGGAGGTGCGCCTCGACGGACAGACCTTGCCAGCGTCCATGCCCATCACCCATGAGACCCTGCTGCAAGCGAAAACGCTGGAATTTCAGGTGGTGTCCATCTCGTAAGCCCACGGCGCAAGCGTTATTGCAACCTGCAGCAGGGGTCATCACCTCTTAGGTCATCGGCCGCAAGCGACTATGGGCCTCCGAGCCCGGGAACGGCTACAGCTGACCGCTACCCACTGGCTGGAATACCGCATGGATGCGGCACTCTGCGCTCACGAACTGGCGAAGCCGACAGGTGAAGGTGAGGGTGTTCGTGGACAAGAGATTCCGCATTCATGCGGTTTTCAAGCAGGCTCAAAGCCTGAGGCTGAAGCCGGATTCGCGATGATTTCAACATTGCGGACTACTGCGTCCTGAACAAGTCGATTGCCCAGGAAGACCAACCCGTCCCTATCGGAAACCTGTGTCTCGATGCGCCCGATGGCCTCGCGGTGTTCCTGCAGTGCAATGGACGGCTTCGTGGCAGTTCACCTGCGTTGGCAGCAAGGATCGTACGGACGGCGCTTTCACCGCCCCGCCCCGCCCCAGATCACTCCGCTCATGCCCGACACGGTCAATGTGACCCTGCCGGCGTCGGGCTGCAGCGTGCCCTCGCCCCACCAGCGTGCCAGGCGCGCCTGACGCAGGCCGGGGGGCAGGTCCAGGGTCACGGTCCGGGGCTCGGGGGCGTTGTTGAAGGCCAGCAGCGCCCACTGCCGGGCGCTGCCCTGGCCGTGCTGGCGGGCCAGTACGAGCAGGTGGTCAGTCTGCATGAGGGGTGCCAGCAACGTCCCCTGGCGCAGCACGGGCTGCTGCTGGCGCAGCATCACCAGTTGGCGCATTTCATCGCGCAGTGCCAGATCGGGCTGGCCGCCCGCATCGGCCCACGGGTAGGGCGCACGGTTGTAGGGGTCATCGCCACCGCTCAGGCCGACTTCGTCGCCGTAGTAGATGGCCGGGGCGCCGGGCAGGCTCATCTGCACCAGGGTGGCGAGCCGAAAGCGCTCACGCGCTGCGCGCCGGGCCTCGGGGCTGGCTCCCGGGCGGTCACCCAGCACATGCAGGGCCCGCGGCTGGTCGTGGCTGGAGAGCAGGTTCATCAGTGCCTGCAGCGCCTGGGGCGGATAGGCCTCGCGCAGGTGCTCCAGGTGGGTGGCGAGCTGGCGGGCGTCCTGACCGGCGGCAAAGTCCAGGATGGCGTTGCGCCAGACGTAGTTCATGGTCGAGTCGAAGGTGTCGCCCAGGAAATACTTGGACGCATCGAACCAGGTCTCGGCAATCGTCACGGCATCGGGCCGGGTCTGCTTGACGGCGCGGCGCCATTCGCGCCAGAAGTCGTCGCTCACCCAGGGGGCCACGTCCATGCGCCAGCCGCCCGCGCCGGCGCGCAGCCAGCGGCGCGTGACCGAGTCCGGGGCGCCGTAGGCAAAGCGGCGCCAGCCGGGCGAGGCCTTGTCGAGTTCGGGCAGGTCGCTCACGCCCACCCAGCCCTTGTACTGGCGCTCGGGTTCGGTCTGCGTGCCGTCCAGGCTGAACCAGCCGGCATAGGGCGAGTCGGGCTGGATGCGACCGCCGGCAAAGGCGCCGCGGTCGCGCTCGCGGTAGTTGCCAAAGCGGTCGAAGTAGCGCGAATCGGCGCCCACATGGTTGAGCGAGGCATCGAGCACGATGCGCATGCCGCGGCGGGCCGCCTCGCGGGTCAGGCGCTCGAAGTCGGCCTGGCTGCCAAAGGCCGGGTCGATGCGGTGGTAGTCGGCGGTGTCGTACTTGTGGTTGCTGGCCGCCTCGAAGATGGGCGTCATGTAAAGGGCGGTGGTGCCTAGGGCCTGGATGTCATCAAGCTTGTCAATGATGCCTTGCAGGTCGCCGCCAAAGAAGTCGTTGTTGTAGACGGCATCCGAGCCGTCGCCGCTGCCGGGTTTGTGGGGCGTGCCCAGCCAGCGCGCATGGCGTTCGATGGCGTGGTTCTGGTAGCGGCGCTCGCCCACGCGAGGGTCGTTGGCGGGGTTGCCATTGCGAAAGCGCTCGGGGAACAGGTAGTAATACACGGCGCCCTGGGCCCAGCGGGGCACGACAAAGGCCGGGTCGTACACCGTCAGCCGGTAGCGGCGCACGCGCCGGGGCTCGTCGGGCACCAGGGCCACCTGGCCCACGCCACCGCTGCCTTTTTCCTGCGTCCAGTGGATCGGGTCGGCGTTGTTCTGGTAGGCATAGATCTGCTCGCCAATCCGCACTTCGAACCAGTAGCCATGCACCGCCTTGTCGGTCAGGGTGTGCCGCACCCGGAACCATTCGTGCGCGCCTTCCACGCTGCGCTGCAGGGGCAGGCGGCGCAGTTCGCGGTACTCGATCAGTTCCTGGTTGCCTTCGAGCCGGCGCACATCGAGCACCAGGGTTGCGCTGCGGACCCCCGGCGCGGCGCGGAGGGCCCACTGCACCGGGGTGCCCTGGGGCATGGCGCCAAAGGGCTGGCGGTAGCGCAGGTCCCGCGAGTCATGGAACAGGCTGAGCGCCACCGGGTCGGTGACCGGCTGCTGGCGCGGATCGGCAAAGTGCTGTGGCTGGATCTGCAGCATGCGCTGCGCACCCGCCGGGCTCACGCGCAGGGTGTGGGCGCCGTCAAAGCGGGCGTGCACGGCAGGGGCACCGGGCAGGTCGGGCTGCAAGGTCAGGCCGGCACTGCGGACATCGCCGCCGGGCTGCGGCGTGGACCAGCCATGGCCGGTCGACCAGCCGGCATCGGCGATCTTGAATTCGTGCGCGCCCTGCAGACGCACATTGAGGTACCAGGCGTCGCAGTCCCAGACAAACTCGAAGTCGTCCTGAGCCGTCCAGCCGTTCATGCTGCCGCGCAAATACAGCGGGCGGCTGCCGGCCGGGGCCGCGCTGCAGGTGCGGTTCGTGCCCTGGGCGAGGTTGGTGATGGCAGCTGGCGGGCCGGTAGCGTCTTGCGCCACTGCGAAACCGGGCTGCAGGGCCAGCCACAAGACCAGGGGCATGCCGTGCAGTGCGGCCGTCCACAGGGCGGCGGCTTTAGGCGATCGGGTCATGCTCAGGGCTCGAGGGCAAAAACCTGCACTGATTGGGCGGGCAATAGCAGGGCCCTATCGGTGCCCAGGGTGATGACCGTCGTTGCAGGCGGCACAGCCAAGTTGCCTGCCACCGCACCTGCCGGCATCAGCACGCGCAGGCGCTGGCCGGGCTGCACGCCCTGCAGCACCAGCGGGGCGGCTTCGCGGCCGTAATTAAAGGTCACCAGGGTGTGCTCGTGTCCATGCCGGCGCTGGAAGGCCATGCGCTGGCCCTCGGCCTGCGGCCATTCATAGCTCCCACGGGCGATCGACACGCGGCTGTTGCGCAGATGCAGCACGTTTTTATAAAAGTGCCAGAGCGAGGCCGGGTCCCGCAGCTGGGCCTGCAGGTGGTGCGTAGCCTGGTTGGCCGCCAGTGCCCGGTAGGGGCGGGCGGTGCTGAAGCCGGCACGCTCGGGCTCGCCCGTCCAGCTGTAGGGGCCGCGGATCGCCGGGTCGCCCGAGAGACCCCTGGCGCCGGCCATGCCGATCTCTTCGCCGTAGTAGATGAAGGGCGTGCCCGGCAGCAGCAGGTAGGTGGCGGCGGCCAGACGGTAGGCCCCTTCGTCACCCCCGACCTGGTCCCACAGGCGGCGGCCGGCAAACTGGTCGTGGTTGGAGACAAAGCTGGCCAGGGTGTGCGGCGCCGTGCGGTAGAACTCGGCCACTCGGGCGATGGCCTCGACGTCGCCACGCGCGGCCGGCGCCAGGTCCTTCTCCAGGCCGAAGGCAAAGGCGCCGCCGCACAGCTGGGGCTGCGCATAGTCCCGCGGCTCGGCGGTGGCCTCGCAGACCACATAGCGGCCCGGGTAGCGGTGCACGCCGCGCACCAGCTCGGCGGTCAGGCGTCGGCTTTCGGGCTGGTCGTTCCAGTCGCGGGCGTTGTTTTCGATCAGGTGCGGCACGGCGTCGAGCCGAAAGCCGTCAAGCCCCCGGTTGAGCCAGAAGCGCAGGCTGTCCTGGTGGTAGGCCACGGCCGGCGCATGGCGCAGATTGAAGTCGGGCATGTCGGCCCCGAAGGTACCCAGGTAGCTGCCGGCGGGCGTGGTAAACCACGGGTCCTTGCCCCAGATGTCCCAGCCTTCGGGTTTGGCATCGCGCCATTCGTACCAGGCGCGGAAAGGGCTTTTCGGATCGCGCAGCGCCTGCACAAAGAAGGAGTGCCGGTCGGCGCTGTGGTTGACCACATAGTCCATGATGACGCCGATACCGCGGGCATGGGCCCGGCGCAGCAGCTCGTCAAAGTCGGCCAGCGTGCCATAGGCGGGCTCGATGTCGCGGTAGTCGGTGGTGGCGTAGCCATGGTCACCGTCGGCACTGCGGGTCACCGGCATCAGCCAGAGGCCGCGGATGCCCAGCTGCTGCAGCGTGTCAAGCGTCTGCGTGAGGCCGCGCAGGTCACCCATACCATCACCGTCGCTGTCTTTCCAGCTGCGCACAAAGATTTCCATGAAGGCGCCGTGGTGCCAGCCTTCAGGCAGGGCACTGGGCACCAGCCGCTCTGGTACCGGCGACAGGGCTGCGGCCGGCACCTGCGCCAGCGCCGGATGCGCCAAAGCCGCGCACAGGGCCAGCCAGACGCTTGCCAGGTACAGTCGCGCACGCACGGACGCGGCTGGATTGCGCGTCGTCATGCCAGGCTCTCCAGGTAGGGGCGCATGACGTTGGCCACCCGGCAAAGCTGGGCCGACTCCCACAGCTCATCCATGGTGAGCCTCTTCTGCCGCCAGGCATCCCTGAGCGCCTCCAGCGCGATGTCCAGTCCGATCTTGTTGCGGAACTTGAAGCAGTCCACTACGGTCTTGGCGATCGAAGTCACGGGAATATGGACAACACC